>JAEEGK010000166.1_pt1 | contig 166073 bp, 140 predicted proteins | sample 8958771 | NCBI WGS metagenome assembly JAEEGK01 (sample SAMN16246547, study PRJNA631951) | gut metagenome | biome: gut microbiome; feature: rumen; material: SC-attached | host: Bos | place: Iran: Karaj | collected 2018-10 | reverse complement strand
GACGGAAGCGGCCCGCTCCGTTGCGCCCTGCGCCATAGTCTGCGCGCCGCTCGAAAGGCTGCCTGCGCCCTCGGAAACGCGCTGGGAGGAATTGTCTATCTGGGATATAGTGTCGTTCAGAGACTCAGAGATGTTTTGAAGCGCAGTCTTGATCTTGGCAAACTCTCCGGCGTAATCATGATGAAGCTTGAAGTTCAGGTTACCGTGGGCAACCTCGTTGAGCACCTCGGAAATCTCGTTTATGTAGTCAACATACGAATGCAGGCGGTTCGCCGTTTTGCCGAAGTTGTCTGCGAGCGCGCCGAACTCGTCGTTGGAATGATAATCCACATTTGTGTTCAGATCCCCGTCCGCAATGCGCTGGGCAGCGGCGTCAAGCTTCCTGACTGGAACGATTATCATGCTGCGAATCAGGATAAGGATAACCGCGCCGAGAATGATAATAGCAATAACCGCAATGATAATAAGCGTGATGGTAAGGCTCGTTACTGCACGGAGAATCTCGCTCTCAGGAACGTAGAATACAGCCGCCCACTTGCAGTCGGGCACCCACTTTATAAAGAAATACATCTGCTTGCCGCCGACCTTCGCAATATGAAGGCCTTCGCTGCCTGCATCTACCCATGAAGCCGCAGCGGAATAAATGGTATTTGCCGGAACCTCGTCCAGAGAAGTACCGACTATGCTTTCGTCAGCCGCGCCTATAACTATACGCGCTCCGGCATCTATCATGAACGCACTGCCGGTATCTCCAATCTTAACAGAAGACATTATCTTGGACACTTCGGTAAGCTGAACGTCTCCGCCTGCGACGCCGCGGACTCCGCCATTCTTATCCTTAAGAACGCATGTTGCCGAGACGACTATCTTATTCGTTATCATATCGAGATAAGCGTCCCCGAAAGCAAAGGAATCATGGGTAAGGCCCTCCTGATACCAGCCGCGAATCGTAGGATCATAGTCAGCGTCTGGCACCCAGTTTGCAAATACCGTTTCCTTCTTCTCCGTAGCTATGTAAATACCGTCCGGACATGCACTGTCGGGGTTTACGGTGCTGCGGACATACTCAAGCTCCTTCTGGCGAGTCATGCCCATAAACTCAATCGTTGCACGCTGAGCATCGAGATGTCCTACGATATCGCTTATCCATGCATCAACCTCGTTTACGGCGCTTTCTGCGCTTGAGGTAAGCAGTTCTTCATTTTCTTCTTTGAGGATACGTGACGTAGCTAACTGAACTACTACCACAATACCTATTATAGCGATGACCACTATTGGCAGCAGCATTCCCAAAACCTTGACCTGAATGCCGATTCTTTTCCCACCTGCCAAAGCCGGTTCCTTTGTATTATGTTTACTGCCCATACACATATACTCCTTTTTAACCGAACCATTTCTTTTCTTTATTATTGCGGCTATTTATAAATTATTATAATATCATATTCTTCATATTGCAATATTCATCGTGTCCTTTTACCGGTTTTTCAGCAAATTTTTCGTTTATTTTAAAACCTTTATTCGTTTTAGTAGAGAATGCACAAAATAGCTGTTCATACAGATAAATAAACTCCGCAAACTCTGTAAGGAGTTCACGGAGTTACATTATTTTGGCATTTCAGGTTCTCTGGAAAGTGATTTTATGAGTCTGATTCCGATGAACGCGGCAAGAAGCATCGTTATCATTTCGGCAATAGGAAACGCGAACCATATAACGCCTATATCCCCGAGCAGCGAAAGCAGCCACGCCGTTGGAACAAGAACGAAAAGCTGGCGGCAGGAATTAATAAGCAGCGTATACCGGCTCCGCCCAAGGGACTGGAATGCCGAAGAGAAAATGACCGTGCATGCCCCAAACGGCATAGAAATACTGCATATTCTTATCGCGCGCATGCCAATGATATACATATTCTCCGTTGCGGAGAACATGGAAAGCAGGCCGTGGGCAAACATCATATACAGCACCATTACGAGCGCCGAAACGGAAATACCGACCTTCATTGCAAGGCTCAGGGTTTTCTTCACGCGGTCCATCTTATTCGCGCCGTAGTTATAGGAAAGTATCGCTATGCTGCCGTTATTCATGCCGAAAACGGGCATGAAGCCGAAGCTTTGAAGCTTTATCCAAATTCCGAAAGCAGCTGTAGCCGTTGTTCCTATAGCAAGGAATATCTGGTTAATGCTGTATGTCATCGCGGAGGAAAGCCCGACCGTAAGCATAGACGGAATGCCTACGGCATATATATTCTTGATAACCTTCACGCTCGGCAATATGTGTCTGAACGAAAAACGTATTTCATCTTTGAGGCGAAGGTTGAAGAAAAAAGCCAAAATTGCCGCAAAAACCTGGCCGAGCACCGTCGCTATAGCCGCGCCGGTCACGCCGAGGGTCGGGAACGGCCCTATTCCGAAAATGAGCAGCGGGTCCAAAATAATGTTCAACACCGCGCCTGCGGCCTGACTTATCATGCTAAGGGTCGAGCTTCCGCGCGATACGAGAAGCTTTTCAAGATTCTGCGCAAAAAATGCGCCCACTGAGAACACGCATACTATCCTAAGGTACTGTACTCCGTTTTCGACTATCTCAGGATCGTTAGTCTGAACGCGGTAGAATTTTTCAGAGAGGAATAAACCCGCGAAAACAAATATAATCGAATAACAAAACGCCAGGAAAAGCTGAACGTTAGCCGCGCGGTTCGCCGTTTCTCTGTCTCCCCTGCCGAGAGATTTCGGCACGAGTGCCATGATACCGACGCCCGTGCCGACGCCGATGGCTATAATCACGTTCTGCATGGGGTAGGCTATCGAGACGGCGGCGAGCGCCTTTTCGCTCATTTTCGCGACGAACATGGAATCGACCACGTTATATAGCGCCTGTATGAACATGGATATCATCATCGGCACGCTCATAACGGCAAGGAGCTTCGCGATTGGCATTACGCCGAGCTTGTTTTCCTGTCTTTCGTTCATTATTTCTCTGTTTCTCCCATAGCTTAGCTTTTTGATTATTCTATCATTATTTCGATTTCAAAGCAAATATTATTTATATTATACTACAGTTCAGATTCTTTTCAGTATATGCCGCAGCTTTGCCGCGAAACGTTCTATCTCCCATTGGGTATTGAAAACGGAAAAACTCAATCGAACCGTCCCTCCCGGTTCCGTTCCGGCGCTTCTGTGCGCAAGCGGTGCACAATGGTAGCCTGCGCGGACGGCGACGCCTTCCCCTGACAGCGCTTCGGCTAGTTCGTTTGCTCCGAGGTTTTGCGCCGTGAATGAGACGACAGCGGACTGCCGTCCCGGCTTCCTTGCGCGGAAAACGCGTATGCCATCAATACTTTCAAGCTCGTAAAGAGCCGCTTCAAGAAGCTCGTCTTCGATTTTTCGTATCCGTTCAATGCCCAAACGTTCCACGAAACGAAGCCCTTCGTAGAGCCCGCTTATTCCCGGCATATTATGCGTCCCCGCTTCATGTCGGTCCGGCAGGAACGATGGCATAAATTCATCGAGGGAATTGCTGCCGCTGCCGCCCTCCATGAATGTTTTCCCTTTGCCGGATGCAATAAGGATGCCCGTTCCCTGCGGTCCGAAAAGCCCCTTATGCCCCGGCATTGCTATAAACTCCGCATTCAGAGCGCTAAAATCTACCTTCATGTGGCCCGCGGCCTGCGATGCGTCCACTATAAGAGGCACTCCCCTGTCCGCGCAAAGATGCGAAATTTCCTCAACCGGCAGAATATAGCCGAACACGTTGGAAACGAAGTTCACTACGGCAAGCTTCGGTCTCCTGTCAAGCCCGCGGATAAAGTCTTCAAGCAGCTTTTCCTGCTCAAAAGGCTGCGACGAAGCAATTATTATATCCGCGCCGACCGCCTTGAGCGGACGAAGAACCGAATTATGCTCATATCCGGATATCAGCGTCGGCGTGCCCCGTTCAGCAAGGCTCTTAATGGCTATATTCAGAGCATGCGTCGCATTCATTGTGAATATTACGTTCTCAGGCGCGGGCGCTGAAAAGAGACGCGCCGCCGTTTCGCGGCAGGCATAGCTTATTTCGGCGGCCTTTCCCGCCGCTTTGTGGCTGCCTCTTCCGGGGTCGGCAAGGGTTCTTACTGCGCGGGCAGAGGCTTCCGCAACGCCGGCGGGCTTAATAAGCGTCGTCGCGGCGTTATCGAAATAAATCACCTTATTACCTCCTCGGCCTTTCCGGCGCCGTCTACCCGGTAGATCGCTTCGTAAGCAAAGCCTGCGTCACGGATGAGCTTTGCCGCTTTTGCGTAGCTTTCGGCGCGTATTTTCAGCGCATGGCTGCAGCCCTTCTCGCTGATTTCAATTGGAGGGCGCACCATATATGACAGTATCCCGGCTCTTTCAAGCGTTTTCGCCGCGCGCTGCGCATAGGTCAAAGAGCGGAAGACGATAAGATAATGCACTTGCCACAATCTCCTTTCGGGCATAATAATAGCGGGATGTATAAGCATCCCGCATATTATATGAAATTATCCCCTCAGGCTGTCACAGCCGGGAGCAGCGCAAAATCTATCACTTCGTCGATAGAACTGATGGGCTTGAATTCGAGCGCGGAGCGGACGTCGGAATCTATATCCGCAAGGTCGGGCTCGTTATCGAGAGGGATGATAACGGTCTTCACGCCGGAACGGTAGGCCGCCATCGTTTTCTCCTTGAGGCCGCCTATCGGGAGGATTCTGCCTCTGAGGGTTATCTCGCCCGTCATCGCGATATCCGTGCGCACGGGTCTATCCGTAAGGGCGCTTATCACGGCGAGGGTTATGGTGATTCCGGCGGAAGGCCCATCCTTCGGCACGGCGCCCTCCGGGAAATGGATATGTATGTCCTTCGTCTGATAAAATCCCGCGTCGACGCCGAGCTTCTCTGCCCTGCTTCTTATGCAGGAAACAGCCGTTTTTACCGATTCCTTCATAACGTCGCCTAAATTGCCTGTAAACTCAAGCTTGCCCGTACCGGGCATTACGTTAACTTCTACATCCAGCACTTCGCCGCCGACGCTCGTCCACGCGAGGCCCCTTGCGATACCGGCTTCGTTTTCTCGGAGGGAATGGTCTTTTTTATATTTCTTTGTGCCGAGGAATTCTTCAAGGTTCGCTGGCGTGACGGAAACGCTCTTATGCTCGCCGGAAAGGAGCTTGACGATGCTCTTGCGGCAAATCTTCGCGATATTGCGCTCAAGCGTTCTAACGCCGGACTCGCGCGTATAGGATGCTATGATCTCACGGAACGCAGCGTCGCTGATTTTTATCTGGCGCGCCTTGAGGGCGTATTTTGCCCTTTGCTTCGGGAAAAGATGCTCCTTTGCGATATGGAGCTTTTCCTCGTCCGTGTAGCTTGTCAGCTCTATTATCTCCATCCTGTCAAGCAGCGGGCGCGGGATGGTTTCAGTCGTGTTCGCAGTCGTGACAAATAGAACGTCCGAAAGGTCGAACGGAACCTCTACATAATGGTCGCGGAAATTGCTGTTCTGCTCGCTGTCAAGCGCTTCGAGCAGCGCCGAGGACGGGTCTCCGCGGTAATCGCTGCCGAGCTTGTCTATCTCGTCGAGCAGGATGAGCGGGTTTTTCGTTCCCGCCTGATTGATGGCGGCGATTATACGCCCCGGCATCGCGCCAACGTAGGTTTTCCTGTGGCCGCGTATCTCCGCCTCGTCATGCACTCCGCCGAGCGCCACGCGCGCGAGCTTGCGATTAAGGGCCTTCGCCATACTCATGCCGATGCTGGTTTTGCCCGTTCCCGGAGGCCCGACAAGGCAGAGTATGTCGCCCTTCGAATCCGGCGACATCTGCTTCACAGCAACGAATTCGACTATGCGTTCCTTGACCTTTTCCAGGCCGTAATGCTCCGCGTCAAGGACTTTGCGCGTAAGCTCCATGTCGTTGCAGTCGTCCGTGCGTTTATCCCACGGAAGCTCAAGGCAGGTATCGAGATAGGTTCTTATCACGGCGGAATCCGGCGAAGAAAAGCCCTGTTTGGAAAGGCGCGAGAGCTCCTTGGAAAATTTCTTCTTACATTCCTCCGGCGCGCCGCATTCCTTGATTTTTGTGCGGTACTCCTCCATCTCGCTCAAGGGGTCGGACTCGTCCTCGCTGAGCTCATACTGTATGGTTCGCATCTGCTCGCGCAGATACTGTTCCCTTTGGCCGGAGGCCATGCGATTGTTCGTCTTTTCCCTTATCTCGGCTTCAACGTAGAGAATTTCAATTTCACGCATCAGTATCTCATTCAGGACGCCGAGCCTGTCTTCCACACAGGCTTCCTCGAGGACGCGCTGTTTGTCCTCATGCTCGAGGAAAAGATTCTGCGCGAGGTAATCCGCGATATAGCCTTCGTTGCTCGTCCCGCTTATATTGAGCAGGATGTCATGTCCGGCGACCGGTGAAAGCTCGACATACTGGAGCACGAGGTTTTTCGTCTGGCGCACAAGCGCTTCCGTTACCTCGTGGGACGAACCGTTTGAATACTCCTCAATTACGCTTATCTGGCAAAGAAGGAATGGCTCATTCTTAACAAGTTCAAGCAACCTCGCTCTGCAAACGCCCTCCACGAGCACGCGGACTCCTCCGCCCGGAATTCTTAGAATCTGGCGGATATTACAGACTGAGCCTATTTCGTAAAGCTCGTCTATCTTGGGGTCCTCAGTCTCTATTTCGCGCTGGGCGACGAGGAAAATGCTTCGGTCCTCCTCCATTGCCTTTTCGAGCGCTGCTATTGACTTTTTTCTCTCAACGTCAAAATTGAGTATTGTTTCCGGGAATGCCGATATGCCGCGCAGGGCTATCATCGGCAGGAGCTTTTGCTCCGACGGGAAATAATTTATTTTACTCTCCATGCAGAAAACCTCAGAATAACAAAGCAGCGCCGAGCAGCCTCAGGCAGGACGAATGCCTGCCGCTCCTGCGGCGCTGCCAATATATATTTTTGGGGCAGAACTTATATTGCCGGACTTTGCAGTGAATCTCTGTGGATAATGTCCGGCTTTTCCGTTCCGTTAACGCAAGCGGCGTTAATAACGATTTTTTCAATCGTTTCATCGGACGGGACGGAATACATGATATCTGTCATTATGCTCTCCATTATGCTGCGGAGACCTCGCGCGCCGATATTCATCTCTATCGCCTTGTCCGCGACAGCTTCCAGCGCGTCCTGCGTAAACTCAAGGTCTACGTTATCGAAGCCGAGCATGGTCTGATACTGCTTGACTATAGCGTTCTTCGGCTCGGTAAGGATACGCACAAGATCCTCTCTGCCGAGACTGTGGAGCGGCGTAATAACGGGGAGACGGCCGACAAGCTCTGGTATAATGCCGTACTTGAGGATATCGTGCGACTGGACATTTTCAAGGATTTTTCCGTCGTCACGTTCTTCCTTCGTCTTTATCTCGGCGCCAAAGCCAATAGTCTTTTTATTCATGCGGTTTTCGATTATTTTCTCAATGCCCGCAAAGGCGCCGCCGCAGATAAAAAGAATATTCGTAGTGTCTATCTTGATGAACTCCTGATGCGGGTGCTTTCTTCCGCCCTGAGGCGGGACATTTGCCACCGTACCCTCGAGTATCTTCAAAAGAGCCTGCTGAACGCCCTCGCCGCTTACGTCTCGAGTGATGGAGGTGTTCTCGCTCTTTCTGGAAATCTTATCGAGCTCATCTATATAGATAATACCGCGCTGAGCAAGCTCAACGTCAAAATCCGCGGCCTGCAGGAGGCGAAGCAGGATGTTCTCAACATCGTCGCCAACATACCCGGCCTCGGTAAGTGTCGTTGCGTCAGCAATGGCGAACGGGACCTGCAAAATCTTCGCAAGGGTCTGAGCGAAAAGCGTCTTTCCGCTGCCCGTAGGGCCGAGAAGGAGAATATTGCTCTTTTGAAGGTCAACGTCCGTCCCTCCGCCGTAGATTATACGCTTATAATGGTTATAAACCGCAACGCTCAAGGCAATTTTGGTCTTTTCCTGGCCTATAATGTATTCGTCAAGGAATTCCTTTATTTCGCGCGGCTTTGGCAGAGAAAGATGCGCGGGATTGAGTCCCCCGACATTGCTTACCTTGCTGCGGGAATTAGGACGCGACATCTCATCGTCGATAATACCGATGCAGAGCTGGATACACTCGTCGCAAATAAAGGCGTTTTTTCCCGCGATTATTCTTTTTACGTCATCCTGTGACTTGCCGCAGAAGGAACATCTCACAGGTCTTTTTTCATCACTCTTAGGCATAAGCAACTACCCGCTCTTTCCGGCGTTTATCTTGAATAAATCACCTTGTCGATAAGACCGTATTCCACAGCTTCTTCCGCCGTAAGGAAGTGGTCTCTCTCGCAGTCTCTCTCTATCTCTTCTATGCTCTTGCCCGTATTCTGAGCAAGGATGGAATTAAGCTTTTTCTTCATCTGCGCTATTCTTGCAGCCTGAATCTGAATATCAGTCTCCTGACCCTTTGCTCCGCCGGAGGGCTGATGAATCATTATCTCGGCGTTGGGAAGGGCAATTCTCTTTCCCTTGGCGCCGGCAGAAAGAAGGAACGCGCCCATGCTCGCCGCCATACCTACGCATATTGTAGATACGTCCGCCTTTATATACTGCATAGTGTCGTAAATAGCCATTCCGGCAGTTATAACGCCACCGGGGCTATTGATATAGAACTGGATATCTTTATCGGGGTCCTGCGCTTCAAGATACAGAAGCTGCGCAACGACGATGCTCGCCGTAGTGTCGTTCACTTCCTCCGAAAGGAATACTATACGGTCGTTCAGAAGACGAGAAAAAATATCGTATGATCTTTCGCCTCTTGAGGTCTGTTCAACAACATAAGGTATAAGGCTCATTTATTCATTCCTCCCTGCTCTGCCTAAGTTGCACATTTGTATATTATAACAATCCTGTAGGTAATTATTCCTTGTCTTCCGCTTTCTTGGCGGTTTTCTTAGCCGCGGGCTTCTTCGCCGCGGGCTTTGCTTCGCCGTCTTCGGCCTTTTCCTCTGCCTTCTTTGCGGTCTTCTTGGCAGCGGGCTTCTTCGCCGCAGGCTTTGCTTCGCCGTCCTCAGCCTTTTCCTCCGCCTTTTTAGTGGTCTTCCTGGCGGCGGGTTTAGCGTCGGCAGCCTTGTCTGCGGTCTTGGTCGAGGTCTTCTTTGCTGCGGGCTTCTTGGCAGGCTTAGATTCTGCCTTATCATCCGCCTTTTCCTCGGGCTCAGGCAGCGCAACTGCGTTGTCTACAACGAAATCAGCCGCCTTGTTGAGAAGGATGCTCTCCGTGAGAAGCTCAACATCGAAGAAATTCTTCACGGAGTCAACGTCAACGCCGTAGTTTTCTGCAAGCTTCTTAAATTCGGCCTCCTTGTCCTCCTCGGAAACGGTTATCCCTTCGAGCTCGGCAATCTTTGCAAGAGCGATCTCGTTAAGTATCTGCTTTTCAGCGTTGGGACGACTCTGCTTCTTGAACTCCTCAATGTTGGAGCCGAACATCTGGAGATACTGCTCGAAGGGCATACCCTGAGACTGCACTCTGTTTGCGTAATCCTCAACGACGCGGTCGACGCGCTCGTCTATCATGGCATCGTTAACCTCAACGGTCATGCCTTCTCTGATCTGGTCCATAAGAAGGTCTACAAAACCGTCTCTGGAATCGTCGGTCTTTTTCTTCATGAGGCGCTCGCGGATGCTGTTCTTGTACTCCTCGAGAGTATCGAACTCGGAAACGTCCTTTGCAAATTCGTCGTCAAGCTCGGGGAGAATCTTCTCCTTGACTTCGTGAACCTTGCAATGGAATACTGCAGCCTTGCCTGCGAGGTTTTCGGCATGATACTGCTCGGGGAAGGTGACGTTAACGTCGCGATCCTCGCCGGCCTTCGCGCCGATAAGCTGAACCTCAAAGCCGGGGATGAAGGTGTTGGAGCCTATTTCAAGGCTGTAATTCTCGCCCTTGCCTCCGTCGAAGTGAACGCCGTCACACTCGCCATCGTAGTCGATAACGACGGTATCGCCAAACTTGGCTTCTCTGTCAACGGTTTCGATGCTGCTGTTTCTGTTGCGGAGCGTGTCAATCTCGGCGTCTATCTCATAATCCTCGACCTTTGCTTCCTTGCGAACAGCCTCAAGACCCTTATACTTTCCGAGAGTAACCTCTGGGTAAAGAGCCGTGACTATAGTAAGCTCGAGAGCCTTGTCGTCGGTAACGTTTGCGTTTTCAAGGGAAGGAGCTGCGACAACCTTAAGCTCTTTATCCTTGATGGCAAAATAGTATGCCTCGGGCGCAACGGCGGAAATAGCGTCATCATAAAACACGCCCTCGCCGTACATCTTTTCGATGATAGCACGGGGAGCCTTGCCCTTTCTGAATCCGGGAATGTAAATAGACTTCTTGTTCTTCTTGTAGGCGTCCATTAATGCCTTCTCGAACTCCTCGGGACTGAGAGCTACAGTGATTGCCGCAGAGCTTTTTTCTCTTTTTTCAACATTTTTTACTTCCATTTTAGGTTGTCCTCCAAATTCTTATACCGTCACAGTAATGCGCAGCGCCAAAACGGTTGACATAATTAATAACATGAGCGTTTATACGCAGTGCGCTATGCTATCATAGCAAATAATATCGGTTATTTCTACTCTTTTTCAAAAAAAATTTTAATTAATCGCAAATTTTTATTGGGGAAAATCGAATATAGTCCGCTGACACGAGCTTATAGTCCACTCCGTCGTATAATCCTTCGAGCGCGAAATGGTGGCCTTTGCCGTGTATGTGCCCGTAATAACAGCGCTGAACACCGTATTTTTTAAATATGGCCAGGGTGTCCTCTGAGACATACCCACGAAAACGGGGCGGATAATGCAGGAAGCAGTATTTTCTTTTGTCGCCCGCGCATTTGAGCGAGGCTTCAAGGCGCATAAGCTCTCTGTTCATTATCTTCTTGTCATGCTCGCTGTTATGCGTTTCTTCTTCATAGAACCAGCCGCGCGTCCCACAGATAGCCACATCATTATAAAAATGACAGTTATTATGAAGAAAGTCAATACCGCTTATGTTTTTTTCAATAAAAAACTTTTTCGCCTTGCTTGCAGTAGTCCACCAATAGTCATGGTTCCCCTTTAAAATAAGCTTCTTTCCGGGAAGCTCCGCAAGGAAACGAAAATCCTCCTCCGCTTCTTCAAGGTCCATCGCCCATGAAACGTCGCCGCAGATAACGCATACGTCGTCCTCCGTAAGCTTTGAAAAGCCCTCACGCAGCTTATCAACATAATTTTCCCATTCGCCGCCAAAGAAATCCATAGGCTTGTCCGAATTGAGCGATAGGTGCGTATCGCCTATGGCATAAAGAGCCATAAACTCACCTCTTATCTGAGAAAATCGAGAACCACGCCTGTCATTTCCGCTTTCTCCACGCTGCCCTCAAAACGCTTTGCTTTGGATTTTAGCGAAGCGAGCGGCGCGGGAGCGGGGATACCGGTGCATTCGCTGAGCTTGTCGATAAGCTCGAGGCCAGGAGCGTCCGTCTTCTTCCCCACCGCCTCAAGCACGGCGGCGCAGAATTTATAAGGGCTCGCCGTGGAAACGACCACCGTGGGCGTCATATCGCCGGTTTTGTCTCTGTAATCGGCAAGGACCTTTGCGGCAACCGCCGTATGAGTGTCGATAAGGTAATTATTCTCTTTGAAATATCTGCCTATCGTCGCCTTCGTCGCGGCATCGTCGCAGAAGCCGGAGGCGAAATCGGCGTCAATCGCGGCCTTGATTTCAGGACCAACAGTGTATTTACCCTCCGAAGCGAGCAGTGCCATGTAGCCCTTAACCGTCTCGTCGTTTCCGCCGGAAAGGTCGAAGAGCAGACGCTCGAGGTTGCTGGAAATGAGTATGTCCATTGAGGGAGAAACTGTCGTTATGAACGGGCGGTTCTTGTTATATGTGCCCGTTTGGATAAAGTCCGTCAGGACGTTATTTGCGTTGGAGGCGCAGACGAGCTTATTCACGGGAAGGCCCATCTTCTTGGCGTAATATCCGGCGAGGATGTTGCCGAAGTTACCCGTCGGCACGCAAAAATTAATCTTGTCGCCGAGGCTGATGCTGCCGTTTGCCGCCATGTCGCAGTAGGCGGAGAAATAATAAACGATCTGCGGGAGGAGTCTGCCCCAGTTTATGGAATTAGCCGAGGAAAGGAAAAAGCCTCTGTCCGCAAGCTGCTCGCGGAGCTTTTCATCGGAAAATATCGCCTTAACGCCGTTCTGTGCGTCGTCAAAATTGCCCTTAACTGCGCAGACTCTTACGTTGGAACCCTCCTGCGTGGTCATCTGGAGCTTTTGAACGTCGGAAACACCGTCCTCAGGATAAAATACGAGGATGCGCGTACCCTTGACGTCCTTAAAGCCTTCAAGCGCCGCCTTGCCCGTGTCTCCCGAGGTGGCGACCAGGATGCAAACCTCCTTGGTTTCGCCCGTCTTTTTGAGCGAAGCGGTAAGGAAATGAGGCAGCATCTGAAGCGCCATGTCCTTGAAGGCGCAGGTAGGGCCATGCCAGAGCTCGAGGAACGAGGTTTTTGCGTCTATCTTGTGTAGAGGCGCGGGCTCGGTAGAATCGTAATTATCCGCATATGCCGCCTTGGCAAAGTCCTCAAGCTCCTCGCGGCTGAAATCATCGAGAAAGAGCTTCATTATCTCCACTGCACGCCCGCGATAATCCATGGCAGAAAGCTTTTTTAGCTCTTCGATTCCCAGCTCAGGAAAGAGCCGAGGAGTAAAGAGACCGCCGTCGCGGGATAGTCCCGTCGAGATAGCCTCAGCCGCAGAATAGTCGAGGTTCTTGTTTCTTGTACTTAAATATCGCATACCTGCTGCACCACCCTCATTAGGTTATTATAAAATATATCGTTCGTTATCTGCGTCCCAAAAGCCTTTTCAAAGTCATAATATATTATTTCAAGGCTCTCCGTCCCGGTTACGCCCTCAGGCAGGTACTGGCAGCCATCAAAGTCGCAGCCGAAGGAAACGCTGTGCTCGCCTCCGAGATTCAGAAAATGCTCGGCATGACGGATGATATCGTCTATTGTCGGGTCGTCGCCTACGAAATCGGATGCAAGGTTCAGCCCCGCCGTTCCGCCGCTGTCGCGAATAGCTTTAAACATATCGTCCGTAAGGTTTCTCACATGCGAAAACACCGCACGCGAATTTGAATGTGTCGCAACTATTGGCTTATCCGAAACACGAACGACGTCCCAGAACCCGGCGTCGGAGATATGGGAAACATCCACTATAACGCCGAGCTCGCCGCATCTTTTAACGAAGCGCATGCCCTCGTCACTGAGGCCGCGCTCCGGCTCCTCGGCGCATGTGCCTGAGAGTGAATTTGCTATGTTCCATGTAAGCGTTATGGCTCTCACGCCGTCGTTAAACGCGCCGCCGAGTCCGGCTTCACCGTCAATGAGCTGAGCCCCCTCAACGCTGAGAAACATTGCCGTTTTACCCCCGGCAAAGGCTTCCTCAGCATCCTTTGCACTGCGGCAAAACTCCGCACAATCACGAACAAGCTCATATTCCTGTAAAAAGCGGCTGCGTAGCCGCCCGTAAGCGGATTTCTCCATGCCCCAGATGGCAAAAAACTGTGCCGACGGAGCGTATTTGCCGTGGCGCTCCAAATCGTTATGAAAGCTGTTCTTTCTTAATGTATCGCCCGGTTTGCCGAAATAATCGAGCGTGGCAATAGTGTCGCAATGCGCGTCAAAATAAGGGATTTCCAATTCTGCCTCCTGCCGGTCAAAACGCCGACTCAATAATATTAATGTCTTCTATTTTCGTTCCATCCTCCGCCGTATAGAGCTCGACTACGGCAAAGCTAATGTCTTTGCATGAATACGCGCCGTTTGATGAAAGCCACTGATCCGCGGCAAGCCTTAGCTTCCTTCGCTTTGAGGCGCTCACAGCGTCCGCCGCACGGGTAACTCCGCCCTTTTTGCGAAGCTTAACTTCGACGAAAACAAGGCGTTTTTTATCCGCCGCGATAAGATCAATTTCTCCGAATTTCGTCCGGTAGTTCATTGCGAGAACTTCATATTTCTTTTTTCTGAAGAATTCAGCGGTATAGGCTTCACCCATGGCGCCGGCAAGCTTTGTATTCATCATGAAGCTCCGTCAGTGCATTTTACGCAGGAAGGTTTTCCTGTGTATCGGGCTCGGGCCAAACTCCCTAAGCCGTTCATAGTGAAGACGTGTCCCGTATCCCTTATGTTTTTCAAAGGCGTACTGCGGATATTGTTCCGCCATTTGGAGCATAAAGCGATCCCTGCTCACCTTCGCAAGTATGCTCGCTGCCGCAATGCAGGAATAAATCCCGTCGCCGCCCACTACGGTCTGGTTCGGGAAGCTTATTCCCGAAGAACGGTTTCCGTCTATAAGCGCGAGACCCGGAACAGGGTCAAGCCCTTCAATGGCAAGCTGCATAGCCTGATACGTCGCATTTAAAATGTTAATATCGTCTATCACCGTTTCCGAAACGGAAGAGACGGAAAAGGCTATTGCCTTGCTGCAAATCTCGTCATATAGAAGCTCACGCTTCTTCTCACTGAGCTTTTTTGAATCGTCAAGTCCCGGAATATCCGCGTCCTGTGGCAAAATTACCGCCGCCGCGTAAACAGGGCCCGCAAGGGGACCGCGTCCCGCTTCGTCCACCCCGCAGACGAGAGAATATTTTTCAAGCAGGTCAAGCGGAATACTCTTCATTCTGTGCCTCTTTCCGGCCATTCGAGCGTTATCCTTCCGATAACGCCGCCGCGGAACTCATCAAGCAAAATTGCCGCCATGCGCTCCGTGTCGAGCTCGCCGCCCGAAATGAGAAAGCCGCGCTTTCTTGCCGCGGCTTCAAGCAGCTCCCAGCCCGCTTCGTCGCCTTTGGGTGTAAGCTTATAGCGCTCGCGCAGGCAATCGGGATAATTTGCCAAAAGGCGGAGCATAAGGTTCGCCGCAAGGGCCTCGGTATCAACGACGCCGTCCTTGACAGCGCCGGTCATTGCGAGGTTTTCTCCCATTTCCTTCGTTTCAAATTTCGGCCAAAGGAGACCGGGTGTATCGAGAAGGTCGAGCCCTCGATCCACATTTATCCACTGCTTGCCGCGGGTAACTCCTGGTCTGTCAGAGGCCGCCGCCGCCTTGCGCTTCGCTATTTTGTTTATAAAAGTGGATTTTCCGACGTTCGGGATGCCCGCCACCATCACGCGGATCGGTCTGCCCGTCTGCCCTTTTTCGGCATATTGGTCGAGTTTATCCTTCAAAAGCGCACGAACCGCGCCGCCGAAAGCATTCACTCCCTTGCCGCTTTTACTGTCCGTTTCGAGCACAGAGACGCCCTGTGAGCGAAAATGCTCCATCCAGAGCTTCGTCGCTGAGGGATCTGCAAGGTCACAGCGGTTGAGGATTATTAGGCGCGGCTTATCGCCCGTAATGTCACCGAGCTCGGGATTACGGCTGGAAACCGGGATTCTCGCGTCAACTATTTCGCATATGGCGTCCACCTGCTTGACGGCTTCGGCCATCATGCGTTTTGCCTTGGTCATGTGTCCGGGGAACCATTGAACGTCTACAGAATTATTTTCAGACATCACTTCACCAGCCCGAACCTTGAAAGCGGAAGAATTTCGCACAGAACTCTTCCGAGGACACAGCGCTTATCCACAAAGCCTATGGAGCTGGCGCGGCTGTCCGTGCTTCGGTTGCGGTTATCACCCATCACGAAGATGCAACCTTCCGGGACCGTCGCCGGGAAGCTGACATCGTAGTATTTGTGCGTCAGCTCGTTGATGTATGGCTCGTCGAGAAGCTTCCCGTCTCGCCATACCTCTCCCGTTTCAAAATCTATGTCTATCGTCTGCCCCTCGGTGGCTATAACGCGCTTAACGATGGGTTCGCTTGAAAACGAGCGCTTTGTAAGGACGATTATATCGCCTATACGAGGCTCGTAAAATAAGTTGGAAATGACTATTTTATCGTTGTTAAGGAGTGTAGGGTTCATGGAATTTCCGTCTACCCCTATCACTCTGCATAGGAAAAGGAAGACGAGAATGCAGCCCACAAGAGCCGTCACGAGGCACTGCAGCCAGTCGTATAATTCGACTCTTAGCGGAATTTTCTCCTCTTCGGATTCGGGCGAGGATAAATTAAAATTGTCCATAATAAAGCCCTCTTTTCAAAAAGCTGAAATGCGACGCCGCCCGCTTGAAATGTCAGCCTACGTCAAGCGCAGCGAATAATAGCGCGGCGCATAACAAAAAAAGGGGCAAATGCCCCTTTTTTCATATTTTCTCTTTGACCTTTGCTTTCTTACCGACTCTGTCTCTGAGGTAATAAAGCTTCGCGCGGCGAACCTTACCGCTTCTGACAGTGGTAATGGATTCAATGTTCGGAGAGTGAACAGGGAATACTTTTTCACAGCCGACATTGTAGGAAACACGGCGAACGGTGATGGTTTCGTTTATACCGCCATGCTTCTTGGCGATGACAGTACCTTCAAAGGCCTGGATTCTCTCACGGTTGCCTTCCTTGACCTTTACGTCAACTCTGACCGTGTCGCCGACATGAATCTCGGGGATTTCGGACTTAACATACTGTTCCGAAAGAGCTTTAACTAAATCCATAATATATTATCCTCCCTTCAGGGCAGATGTTCGTACCGTATAGCGGCATAGGACCATCCTTATCGCTGTGGCATACTGCTACAGACTGAATGATTTTAGCATAAGATCCTGTAAATTGCAAGTACTTTACGCAAATATTTTCATGTTTTTATCGTAAATTTCCAGTCTCGCGCAGGAAACGAAATCGGGCGTGAGTTCTCCCCCCGCGTTTTTTACTGCGTCGGCAAGGTTCGTCGGGTTGATGGCGGGCTCCGCCGCAGAAATCACCGCCTCTATCTGCGCGATATTATCGGCGGGGCTTGTCACCTGAACCTCGCTTATATTTTCGGCTAAATCTATATCCGCCATGCCTCTTTTCGTCTTTTTCTGCACGACAAGCGGCTTCGAGGCGAATAGCGTCCTCAGCGCCTCCACCCTGTCGGCAGCGCGAGCGTCATCATAAACGAGGCTTACGCGGCAGCGGACGTATTTTATCATACCCACCTTGCTTATGGGCTCGGCCTCGGAGATGATTTTGATCCCCTCCGGAAGCCACGGGTTCAGCGCTCCGGCAATATCGGGAGTTTCGGCGTCGAGCTCGATATCGAGCACCTCGCAGAAGCTCTCGCAGCCGAGCGAAAGCGGCAGCGCGATGGAGATATAAGGATGAGGGTTGAAGCCCTCCGTGTGCTTGATGGCTATGCCCGCGCGGATGAACGAATGCTGGAAGGTTCGCATAAGGTCAAGGTGCGATATATATTTCGCACGGTCTGTTTTTTCAAATCTGAGTCTCTTTTTAATCATCGCAGCGGCCCTCCGCGTCAAGACGTCTTGCGCCGCAGCCGGAACATTTCTCGCGGCAGTTCGGGCTCGTTTTCGCTTCGCGTGAAAGCTCGCGCTCGCGCAATAGATGCGCCTGCGTAACGCCCGTGTCAATTATGCTCCAGGGCAAAATTTCGTCAAGTGAACGCGCCCTGTTTGCGTAAAACGCGGGGTCTATGCCGTTTTCGGCAAAAGCTTCCTCCCACGCGGTCTCGGAGAAATATTCCTCCCACGCGGCAAGGCCGCCCGCCTTTTTGTAAACGCTTTCGATAACCGGTGAAAGCCGCCTGTCGCCGAGCGCAAGCACAGCCTCGATGAAGCTTACCTCGCTGTCATGCCAGTTGTAGGTGATAGCGCCGGAGCGCATATTATCCTTCAAAAGCTTCTGCTTGCGGCGAAATTCCTCCATCGTGTCCTGTGCCTCCCACTGGAAGGGCGTCATGGGCTTGGGCACGAAGCAGGAGGTGCTTACCGTTATGCGAACGCCCCGGTTTTTGTTCGAGGCGTATTTTTTCCATGTATTCAGGACCTTGAAGGCAAGGTCGGCTATGGCAAGGATATCCTCGTCCGTTTCCGTAGGCAAGCCCATCATAAAATAGAGCTTCACGCCGTTCCAGCCGCCCTCAAAGGCCGTGCGGCAGGAGTTTAAAATATCCTCCTCGGTCACGTTTTTGTTTATAACGTCGCGCAGGCGCTGAGAGCCCGCCTCCGGCGCGAAGGTAAGGCCGCTTTTGCGAACCTTCTGCACCTTTTTCATGATTTCCATCGAGAAGTTGTCCGCGCGAAGGCTGGGCAGCGAAAGGCTCGCCTTCCTCGGCTCGCACCAATCGAGCAGCCCGTCGCAAAGCTCGCCGAGGGCGCGGTAATCGCTCGTGGAGAGAGAGGAAAGGCTTATTTCCTCGTAGCCCGATTTTTTCAGGAGCTCAATGCCCTGCTTAACGAGCGTGGAGCATTTTTTCGAGCGTATCGGGCGGTAAACGTAGCCTGCCTGGCAGAAGCGGCAGCCCCTTATGCAGCCGCGAAATATTTCAAGCACAGCCCTGTCATGAACTATCTCCGTGCTGGGAACGATAATGTCCGTCGGAAAAAAAGAGGAGTCGAGGTCTTCGATTATGCGCTTTGTGACGCGCTCGGGCGCGCCGTCATGCGGAGTAATCGCGCTTATGGTTCCGTCCGGGGCGTAATCCACCGAGTACAGCGACGGGACGTATACGCCCCGGATTTTCGCCGCCTCGCGCAGAAATTCCGTTTTCGTCCAGCCGAGCTTTTTTGCGCGGCGGTAAAGCTCCGTCACCTCAAGGTCCGCCTGCTCGCCCTCGCCGATAACGGCAAGGTCTATGAAATCTGCTATAGGCTCGGCATTATACATGCATGCTCCGCCCGCGAAAACGAGCGGCGTGAGCTCCGTTCTCTCCGCCGAACGCAGTGGTATACCCGAAAGCGCAAGGATATCGAGCACGCCGAGAAACGACATCTCGTAGCCCACGGAAAAGCCGATTATGTCAAAATCCTTCACCGGGTCGCCGCTTTCCAAAGCCCAAAGCGGTATCCCGGCAGCCTTCATCTCGTCGGACATATCGCGCCACGGCTCGAAAACGCGCTCACACCATACTCCGTCAAGATTATTCAGCACTCCGTATAATATTTTCATGCCGAGATTGGACATACCTATCTCGTATGTATCCGGGAAACAGAGAGCAAAGCGCGTATCCACCTCGGCTTTGTTTTTCATTATCTCTCCGAATTCCCCGCCGGTATATCGGGCCGGTTTCTGTACTCTGGGTAAAATTCGCTCAATTCGCGGATCCATCTAAGTTTCCCCTGTCGTATTTGAATTGTCAATCTATAATACACTGTTTCCGCTGTTTTTTCAAGCACGGCATTTCATGATTTACACGTTCTTTTGAATATCGCTCCGGCAAAGCGGCTCCCGCTCAGAAAATACACTCCGAACAGTATCGCCGCCGCGCCCGTGTGGGCGTATATCATCATAATCACGCCGGATACTGTGAGCGATACCGCGACGGCGGCGTTCAGCGCCTCAGAAACGCGCTGTGCCGCTTCATCCCCGAAGAAGTATGCAAGCGCTATATACGCCGCGCGCCCGCCGTCAAGCCCCCTTGCGGGCAGGAGATTGAATACCGACAGCGCCGCGCTTACGCCTGCGAGGGTATACAGCGGCAGATACTTCGCCGCAAACGCCGCGCTCACGCCCGCGAAAACGAATCCTGCCGCGGGCCCGGCCAGAGCCGCCATCAGTTCCTGTGCATAGCTGAGCCGCCCGGACTCATAGTACATAACAGCGCCTGTCAGTTCCAGGCGCAGCGATAAGACCCGCGCGCCCGCAAGCCTTAAGCATAGCCAGTGCCCCGCCTCATGCACGGCGGCGCTCAGCGCGGTGCAGGCAAATATCCCCTGACAATCGAAATAATAAAACAGCGACGCGACGAGGATAAATCCGGGCGTTACGCTAATCAAAGCATTTCTCCGCGTCGTAATATACACCATCGCAAAGGAGCTCAAAGTGCAGATGCACCCCGTCCGCGCGCCCCGTATCGCCCGCCTCCGCGACGGTTTCGCCGAGTTCTACGGTACTGCCGCCCGTTTTGTAGACCTCGCTGCAATGGAAATAGCGTGTTTCCCAGCCGCCCGGGTGCTCGATTATCAGGTACTTTCCCATGCTCTCACTTATGCCCGACACGGCGACCACGCCGCTTGCAAAGGCTTTTATCTCATCTCCCGCGTCTGCGGCGTAATCCGTGCCGTAATGGTAGCTCAGAGTATTGTCAATCGGGTGGGTGCGCCACCCCATTGCGCTTGTCACGGGCGTGTACATAGGGCGCGCGAAGGCGAAGGGCAAGTCAGGCGCGGCGGCGCTCACGTTTTCCGGCAGGGGCGTTTCGTCATTCTTATCGTCCGGCACGGCGGCAAGGCAGCTGAGATAGTCCCTCTGCAATTTATTTTCCGCGACGCCGCTGGGTTTAAATGCCGGAAGTACAACCGTTTCCGCCTCTTTGTCCGGCATCGGCTTGAGCGCTTCTATCACTTCGCCGAACGTGTTTTCGCCGGAAAACAGCTTCCCTACCTCAGCAAAAGCGCTTTTATAGTCAAGGCCGGAATCGAGCAGTACGACGAGCTTATCCCCCATCCGGCGCGAAAACTCCGGGAACGCGAGCTTCACGAGCACAGCCGACACGAATATCACGAGGCAAACGGCGAGTCTGCCCCTTCCAGTTTTCTTTTTCGGCGGCGTGCGCCGCGCCGCGTTTCGTTTTGCTTCTCCGTATTCCACTGAGCGAACAGTCCTTCCCCTGTGTATTCACAATGGAATATTATTCTCCCGCACGGGAAATATTACTCGCAAGAGGCAAAAATATGCTTTACGCCACCGTGTAATTCTGCTATCATATATACATTAAAATAAAAATGTCATCCTACCCATTTATTATAGCGCATCACCGCGCGATGCCGGGGAATTGCTCGCACCGGCGCCGTCTGAGTTTTCACAAGAAAGAGAATTTAACCGATGGTCTTTTCAAGCCTTGTTTTCCTGTTCGTATATCTGCCCGTCACCATGCTCGTTTACTATATCGTCCCGGCTAAGTGGCGCAACGTCTGGCTTTTCGTCGTAAATCTCGTGTTTTACGGCTGGGGCGAGCCGGTTTATATTCTGCTTATGCTCTTTTCGATAGCCGTAAACTATTTCTGCGGCATTGGCGTAGGAAAACATCGCGAAGCGCAGCCGAGGAAGGCAAAGCTCATTCTCATCCTCGATATAGCCTTAAATCTCGCGCTTCTGATGTTCTTCAAATACTTCGATTTTATCGCAGTGAACCTCGCGCGGCTGCCCTTTCTCTCGTTTATTAAGCCGCTCGGGATTACGCTTCCCATCGGCATATCCTTCTATACCTTCCAGACCATGTCCTACCCCATAGATATTTACAGGGGGGACTGTGGGGCGCAGCGCAGCGTCGTTAAATTTGGCACCTACGTCGCCCTTTTCCCGCAGCTTATCGCGGGGCCTATCGTCCGGTATAAGGACATTGCCGACCAGCTTGAAAGCCGGGAAACGAGCGTTGACCGCTTCGCGCTCGGCGTCCGGCGCTTCACCGTCGGGCTCGGCAAAAAGGTTCTGCTTGCCAATAACGTCGGGCTTTTGTGGGATGTATTCCGCCAGACCCCGGCCTCCGAGCTCAGCGTTTGCGGCGCGTGGCTCGGGATTATCGCGTTCAGCCTGCAGATTTACTTCGATTTCTCCGGCTATTCCGACATGGCGATAGGCCTGGGGCACATGCTCGGCTTCAAATTCCTCGAAAACTTTGATTATCCCTATATTTCCCGCAGCATCACCGAGTTTTGGCGGCGCTGGCACATTTCCCTCGGGACATGGTTCCGGGATTATGTCTATATCCCGCTCGGCGGCAACCGCAGAGGCGTGGCGCGCCAGCTTTTGAATATATTCATCGTTTGGCTGCTCACCGGCATGTGGCACGGAGCGAGCTGGAGTTTTCTCCTGTGGGGGCTTTATTACGCGTTGCTGCTCATCATAGAAAAGCTGTTCCTGCTCAGGCTCCTTGATAAGCTTCCGAAGGCCGTGGGCCATGTCTATTCGCTCGTATTTATAGTCATCGGCTGGGCTATCTTCTCGGGAGACGACGTTTTGTCGCTCTCCGGGTATCTCGGCGCCATGTTCGGCGCGGGCGGAGCGGGCTTTTGCTCGGCGCGGTTCTTGTACTATCTCAGGAGCTTTGCCCCGGCGCTCGTCGTTTTCATCGCGGCAAGCACGCCGCTGGCAAAAAAGCTTTTCTCGAAGCTGCCGGAAAGGGCCCGCAGCATATTGACGCCGGTTCTTATCGCGCTGTGTCTCGTTTTGTCAACGGCCTATCTTGTTGACAGCACCTATAACCCCTTCCTCTATTTCCGCTTTTAAGGAGCCTTTGCTCATATGAATAAAACAAAGCTTTCATCCCTTATACAAATTGCAGTTTTTGCCGGGTTTATCGCCGTTTTTGCGCTGCTTTTCGTTTTCCTTCCGAAGAGAGATTTTTCCCCGCAGGAAAACAGGATGCTGCAGGAGCGGCCCGAATTCAGCGCAAACGCTCTGTTCTCAGGCGCTTATATGGAAAAATTCGAGACTTATCTATCCGACCAGTTCGCGCTGCGCGATTCCTGGATAAGCCTTAAATCCGGCTTTGAGCGCTTCAGCGGCAAGACGGAAAATAACGGCGTATTCTTCTGCGCGGACGATACGCTTATCACACGCTTCTCAGCACCGGACGAGGCGAGGCTGAACGCAAACATTGATGCCGTGAACTCTCTCGCAGAAAGCTGCAGCGCTGATTTTTACTTTTCTCTCATTCCCGGCGCAGTAAGCATCTGGGCGGACAGGCTCCCGCCAAACGCCGACAACGCCGACCAGAAGGCGCTTATTGACAGCATTTATTCCAAAATCGAAGCTCCCTGCGTTGATACCTACGCAGCGCTTGCCGACAAAAAGGACGAATACATCTTCTACCGCACGGACCACCACTGGACAACGCTCGGAGCCTATTACGGCGCTTCGGCGCTGCTCGAAAAGATGGGGTTCTCCCCACCGGATATTTCCGGGTACACTCCCCGCGTTCTTTCCGGCGATTTTTACGGCACGGTTTATTCATCCTCAGGCGTAAGGTGGGTTAGGCCCGACACGATAACGGCTTATGTCCCGGACGAGGGCATAAAAGTTACGAACTATGACGGCGGCGAAGCTGCGCCCGGGCTTGTGTACGACATGGAAAAGCTCGGCGTGAAGGATAAATACGCCGTGTTCTTCGGCGGTAACACTCCCCTTCTCAGGATCGAGACGCCGAACGCCGGGCTGCCCAAGCTCCTCGTTATCCGCGATTCTTATTCCGACTGCGAGCTGCCCTTCCTTTTTGATTACTTCTCAGAAATTTACGTCGCCGACCTTCGCTATTACAGGCTCGGCATTTCAAAGCTTATTGAGGACAATTCCATCGACACCGTCGTTGTCAACTACGCGCTTTCAAATTTTGTCTCCGACACGAGCGTTACGCTCGCGGCAGCTTAATAATGATTTCCTATTAAGGAGCGTGAGTCATTATGCCCGACAAGAAAAACAAGAGGAAGCCAGAGAAAGCCCGCGTGGGCAAAGCCGAGCCCTTTATTGAGCAGACAGACTTGCAGAAGCCAGGCGCCGCTCGCAAAAGAGCCGAGGAAAAAGGCCCGGATGATTTCATGCGTATAGCACGGGCCGTTATTTCCGCGACCATTCTAATTGCGCTCGTTATATTCAAGCAGCTTGACGGACGCTTCAGGCTTGCCTTCTACATAATTGCATTTCTTATTTCGAGCTATGACGTTCTGCTCACGACGATAAAGAAAATGCTCCGGCTGCGTTTTCTTGAGGAAGAATTTCTTATGACGCTTGCCGGCGTCGCCGCCTTGATTATAGGCGAATACACGGAGGCAGTCGTTCTCTTTATCATATACCAAATCGGCCAGTTTCTCGTGAACAAAGCCGTCAGCCGCTCGCAAAACGCCATAGTCCGTCTCTCAATGCTCAGGCCGGACACGGTAAATATGCTCATCGCGGGCAAACTCACGCCAGTCAGCGTTTCGGAAGTAATGCGCGGAATGGAAATAATCGTCGCTGCGGGCGAGCGTGTCGGGCTGGATGGTGAGATAATCTCCGGCAGCTCCGATTTCGACGCCTCCGCCATTACGGGCGAGCCCTTGCCGCGCCATCTGAGCGTTGGCGACGCAGTCTATTCCGGCTACCTTAATCTTTCCGCGCCCGTTAAGCTTCGCGTCACAGCGCCGATTGGTGAATCTACGCTGACACGCATAATTGCACTCATTGAAAACGCGAGTAAGAAAAAGAGTAATTCCGAGGATTTCATCACGCGTTTTGCCCGCATCTATACTCCCTGCGTCGTTTGCCTCGCTGTGCTCGTCGCGCTCATTCCCGTGCTGCTTGGCGGCGATATCGGCGCATGGGTGCATAACGCACTCATATTTATCATCGTTTCCTGCCCCTGCGCGCTCATCATTTCGCTCCCGCTCAGCTACTATGCCGCCATTGGCGGCGCGATGAGGCACGGTATCCTTTTCAAAGGCTCGCTTTACCTTGAGCGCCTCGCGGCGGTTAACACCGTCGTCTTTGACAAGACGGGCACTCTCAGTTCCGGCGATTTCCAGGTTATAAGCATCGAGCCAGCGGAGGGAATAGACGACAACACGCTCCTGATGCTCGCTTCACACGCACTGCATTTTTCAAATCACCCGCTCGCCTCCGCTATTCTTTCCTTCTACAAGGGGAAAATCGTTCCTGATCTCGTCACCAATCACAAGACCATACCCGGCAAGGGTGTAATCATCCAAATGAACAACTCCATGATAAGTGCGGGCAATCAGGCGCTTATGGATAATCTCGGGCTTCGCGTTCCGTCTACGGCAGGCTTTGAGGACACGGCGGTATACGTTGCGCTAAACGCCGTCTATGCGGGTAGAATTCTCCTTTCAGACGCAATGAAGAGCGACGCGGAGCTTACTGTCCGCAAGCTGAAATACCTCGGCATAAACCGCATCGTTATGCTCTCCAGTGACAAGGAGCGTATCGCTGCGAGAACGGCGAAGGAGCTCGGCATAGACGAATACTACTCCGAATGCCTCCCTCAGGATAAGATAACCGTCCTCAGCAGGCTTATCGCGGAAACCTACGCTGATGAAACTCTCGCTTTTGTTGGCGACGGAATTAACGACGCGCCCGCCCTCGCCCTCGCGGACGTTGGCGTTTCGATGGGCGGCCTCGGCGCAAACACCGCCGCCGAAGCCTCCGACCTTATCATCATGAATGATGAGTCCGGCAAGCTTGTCTCCGCTATAACCGTCGCAGGAAAGACCAAACACATCGTCATTCAGAACGCTGCTTTCTCTCTCGGCATCAAGGTCGCCATCATGATTTTCGCGCTCATTGGTATAGTCCCGCTTTGGCTCGCCATAGCCGCGGACACATGCGTTACACTTTTAACCTCGATAAACGCTTCACGCGCATATAACATTCTCGGCAAGCCCGAGAAGAAATGAAACTTAAAAAGGCAGAAAAAACCGTCCGTTTTGGCCCCTGTGAGCCGAAACGGACGGTTTTTTGTGCATTATTTTATTTTTTCATGCTCTCGGCAGTCTCGTAAACGGCGACTCTCTTTGCCTCCTTGGAGGGCGGCGCATAGAGCTCGCCGCTAAGCCCGAGCTTATCGTAAATGGGCTTATTGTAATCATAGATAGCTTTGCTGGCAAAATAGACGTAATCGTCGCCGACAGTGGGCTGCGGCATCCATGAGCCGGAAGGGCCGAAGGCGTCGATAGTGGCGAGGATGGAGTTTTTCTTATCCTCGTCCGTAGCCTTGGGGTCTACGAACAGGCGGTCGTTATAGCCGCCGACAAAGGTAAGCTTGCCCTTATACTTCTTAATGAGCTCCATCGGGTTATTGGGGTTCTGCACAGGGTTCCATGCGTCGATGCCGAGCTCGACGAAATCGTCAAGGATGGGGACGATGTAGCCGCAGGAATGATGCTCATAAATAAGGCCGTTGGCATGCGCCGCATCCACGATTTTTTTGAGGTTCGGCTTGAACAGCTCGCGCCATGTATCGGGCGAGAAGAACATCGCCTTTTCCGTTCCGTAATCGTCGTGGAGCTGAATTTTGTCGGGCTTATAGTATTTTGCGATCTTTTCTATGTACTTAATCTTGTGGTCGGCTATGGCGCTGAGAAGCGCGTAGGTCTCCTCCGGCTCGGCAACGACGTTGCAGAGCGCGTTTTCAAAGCCGCAGAGCGCGTCGAAACGCTCCCACATACCGTTTACTATGATGCAGCTCGATATTCTGTTTTCTCTGTCCCAGTTCGCCGTATCGGCGGCAGCGCCGGCCTCCCAGTCGTACTTATCAACGTCCGGGAAATGGATAACGTCGCGCCATTCGGTGATGTCGTCAAGGACTGGAGGCGCCTTTTCGTCGGGCATGGGGCCGGGCTGCCCCTCGAGCAAAAGCCACCATGTTCCCCAGCCGTCCTGGGACTTGCCAACGCAGGTCGGGCCCTCTTCCAAAACGGACGGGATGCAGACGTCAACGTCGCTCATAGATGGAATAAACCATGGATTCTGACGCCTGTAAGCACGCAGGACATTTTCCCTTCTTGTAATTTCAGCCATTATAGTATCTTCCTCCTATATTATTCTGATACCATAAAATATAACACCGTTTTAACAATATTGCAACATGAAAATACTCATGGTATCGTGTTTTTTCGGAGAAAAATGCGGGGCAAGAAGGGTATGTTCCCTTTGCCCCGCAATAAGCGCGGTATTATCAGAACATCTCGGTCTGCTCGGCCGTCTTTATGCCTGCCGCAGCGAGAACCTGATAGGTTTTTTCGATATTGTCCACGCGGAAAATCATATACGCGCCCTTTGCGCGCGTTCCGAGGAAGGCGTAGGTGTACTCCACCTTAACGTCCGCCTCCGCGATAACGGTAAGGATGCGGGAAAGCGCGCCCGGCGCGTCCTCTATGGATACGGCAAGAACTTCTGTCAGCTTCGTGATGTAGCCGCCCTCCTTCAAAACGCGGAGGGCCTCCTCCGGTTCGTCCACAATCACGCGGAGGATGCCGAAGTTCTCCGTGTCCGCGATGGAGAGGGCGCGAAGGTTGATTCCGTTTTGCGCCAAAAATCGAGTGGTTTCGGCGAGCTTGCCGTTTTCGTTCTCTACGAGTACGGATACCTGTTTTACGCTCATTTTACTGTCTCCCTTCTTTCAGTGCAGCTTACGTCTGTCAATTACTCTTACAGCCTTGCCCTCGCTTCTTTCGATGCTCTTGGGCGTGACGAGGTGAACAACGGGGTTGATGCCGAGCATGGTCTTTATGGCTCCGGCAAGCTTCTTTTCATGCATGGCGACGGAGCTTACCGTATCGGAGAAGAGCCTTTCCGGGAGCTCAACAAAGATATCCAGCGTATCCGTATTGTTCACTCTGTCCACTTCTATTCTGTAGTTCTCCGGGAAGCCCTCCTTGAAGAGCACGGTTTCTATCTGAGACGGGAAGACGTTTACGCCGCGGATGATAAGCATATCGTCGCTTCTGCCGAGCGGCTTGCACATCTTAACGGTGTTTCTTCCGCAGGAGCATTTCTCGCGCGTGAGCACGCAGAGGTCGCGCGTGCGGTAACGCAGGAGCGGATACGCCTCCCTGTCAAGGCTCGTGAATACGAGCTCTCCCACCGTTCCGTCGGGCAGCGGTTCGCCGGTCTCGGGGTCGATTATCTCGGCGTAGAAATGGTCCTCGTTAATGTGCATTCCCTTCTGTTCGGAGCACTCGAAGGCAACGCCGGGGCCGCACATCTCGGTGAGGCCGTAGATGTCGTAAGCCTTGATGCCGAGCTTTGCCTCGATGTCGCGGCGCATTTCCTCCGTCCAGGGTTCGGCGCCGAAGATACCCATTTTAAGGGATAGGTCGTCCGGCGTAAGACCCATTTCCTTCACGGTCTCGCCTATGTAAGCGGCGTAGGACGGCGTGCAGCAAAGGATGGTGCTCTTAAGATCCTGCATGAACTGTATCTGGCGCTCGGTATTGCCCGTGGACATGGGAAGCGTGAGGCTGCCGAGCTTGTGGGAGCCGCCGTGAAGACCCATGCCGCCGGTGAAGAGGCCGTAGCCGTAGCAGACCTGGCAGACGTCCTCCTCCGTGCCGCCCGCAGCGGCGAGCGCTCTGGCGCAGCACTCCTCCCAGATGTCGATATCGTGCTGCGTATAGAATGTAACGACGCGCTTGCCCGTCGTCCCGCTCGTGGAATGGATGCGGACGCAGTCGTTCATCGGGACTGCGAGCATCCCGCAGGGGTAAGCTTCTCTGAGGTCGTTTTTCGTAAGAAACGGCAGCTTGCGGATGTCTTCGATGGACTTGATATCCTCGGGCTTTACCCCGGCCTTGTCCATGAGATCTCTGTAATAAGCCACGTTTTCATATACATGCTTGACCTGTTTTACGATTTTCTCGTTCTGTATCGCGATGATTTCATCGCGTGAGGCGCATTCCACCTCGGGCTGAAAGTAGTGTTCCATCCTTTTACCTCTTTTCTATATAATCCTTTAAAAAGTCGATAGCCTCTCCGTATCCGTCGAAGCCTTTGCCGTAAACTGTTTTAACGCAAGCCGCCGAAACGAAGGAATGGTGCCGGAATTCCTCCCGCTCGTAGATATTGGATAAATGCACCTCCGCCGCCGGAAGGGCGACGGCCTTGAGCGCGTCGAGAATCGCGACGCTCGTATGCGTGTAGGCGGCGGGATTAATAAGGATAGCGTCGAATACGCCGTAGGCCGCCTGAATTTCGTCCACTATCGCGCCTTCGTGGTTGGACTGGAAAAGCTTGCAGTCTATCGAGCGCTCGGCGCAGTAGGTTTCAAGGTACTCCGTGAGCGCCTTAAAGTCCTTTTTGCCGTAAATATCGGGTTCTCTGAGGCCGAGCATGTTGAGGTTCGGCCCGTTGATGATTAAAAGCTTCATGTTCTCCCCTCCGTTATGCGCCCGCGAGCGCGGCTATTTCCTGCGCCGCAGCTTCCGCCGAAGCCGGTATTATCTTATGGTCGCACCATTTTTCATAGAGCGGCATTCTCTCGGCGGCAAGCTTGTTTACGCCCTTTGAGGCGGAAAGCGGCCTGCCGTCAATCGGGAGAACCGATATATCCCTGTCGAGGAAGAAAATAGTTCCGTTTGCGTGAAGGAGCGGGTAATTTTCTTCCCGTGTCACCACGCCGCCTCCCGTTGCTATAACGAGTCCGCTTCGCTTTCCCGCCCGCCGTACTTCTTCGGTTTCGAGGCGTCGGAATTCTTCCTCCCCGCCGCTTGTGAATATTTCCGGGATAGTACGTCCGGCAGACGCTTCGATTGCTTCGTCAAGGTCTATAAGCTCGCGCCCCGTCGCCTCGGCGATGAGGCGTCCCACAGTGGTTTTCCCGCAGCCGGGCATTCCGATGAGTATAATATTCTGCATCTGCCCCGCGATTTTCCTGTATACGGACTGCCTCAGCTCGCGCGATATGGAGTTTCCCGTAAACAGCGCGCTTGCTTCCGCCGCCTGCTCAACGAGCATCAGAAGGCCGTTTACGCCCTTCATTCCAAGCTCCTCGGCCTGGAGAAGGAACCTCGTCCGTGCGGGGTTATAGATAAGGTCGAGCGCCGCAGCACAGCGCGGGAACGCGCTTAAATCCAGCGGCCTGTCCTCCGTATTGGGATACATCCCCACCGGCGTTGCGTTCACGATAAGCGAAGCGTCCGCGTGTTTATTGAGATTGGAATAATTATTCTCCCCGCCGCGCGATATAACGACGAGCTCCGCGCCGCGCTTATTGAGCGCGAACACAGCCGTTTTTGACGCGCCGCCCGAGCCGAGAACAAGCGCCTTCTTCCCCGCCGCATCCGTTCCGGCAAGGTCAAGCATAGCCTCAAAGCCCGCAATATCGGTGTTGTAGCCGTAAATTGCGCCGTTTTTGCGGACGAGCGTGTTCACGCTGCCGATTTTCCGCGCCTCCGGCGATATTTCGGCGCAGTACGGCATGACTGCCTGCTTATATGGAATCGTCACGTTCAGGCCGTCCCATTCGCCGTGGAGCAGGAATTCGCCCAGCTCCTCTTCGGTTTTTTCGTAGAGAAGATACTCATAATCGCCGAGCAGAGCGTGTATCTGAGGCGAAAAGCTGTGACCGAGTGTTTTTCCGAGTAAACCGCATTTTTTCATCATACAGTCTCCGTATAGCTTCCGAGATAGCGGAAACCCTCGCAGCTTGCCTCGAGCTCAGCCATGAGGCGCGAGAAGCTTTCCGTCGCGACCGGCGCTTCAAGGTCGAAATAAAACATGAATTCAAAGTCACGTTCGGGTATCGGGCGGCTCTCAAGCTTTGTAATGTTTATCCCGTAGGCGTTTATATGCGACATCACGTTATACAGCGCGCCGGGCTTGTTGCTCGTTACGAGCATGACGCTCGTCTTGTTCGCGCCCGGATAAATCTCAAGCTCCTTTGAAACGCAGATGAAACGCGTATAGTTGCCGCCGTTGTCCTGAACCGCGCTTTGAAGGATTTCGAGGCCGTAGAGGTCCGCGCAAAGTCTTGAAGACAGCGCGGCTATGTCATTGCGGGGCGACTCCTTCACAAGCTTTGCCGCCATTGCCGTGTTTTCGCAGGGAACGGCCTTAAGCCCGAGCTTTTTGATAAACTCAGCACACTGGCTTAGCGCCTGCTCGTGGGAATAGACCTCTTTGATATCCCCTATTTTCGTTCCGGGCTTTGCAAGGAGCTCATGCTCAACCTTAAGGCGGGTGCTCTTGACGATATAAAAATCGTTTTTCATCATAAGGTCGTAAACCTTATTCACCGAGCCTGCGGTGTTGTTCTCGATTGGGAGCACGGCATACCTGCAAAGGCCGTTTTTAATGGCAGAAAATGCGCCGTCAAAGCTTTCTGTGTACATGATTCGGGGGATGCCGAAAAGCTTTTCACACGCCTGCTGGCTGAACGCGCCCTCAACGCCCTGGCAAGCGACCACTGCGGTATCCGGAAAGACCCCGGCCGTATCATTGATTGCGTCCGCGATCTTATCTCGCAGAGACGAGGAGGCGGCGATAACGCGGTGCTGCTCCGTTCTGCTGAGCTCAAAAATGAGCGAATACAGCGAGCGCAGATAACTGGCGTATTTCTCGTCCGCGGATGCAACTATTTTGGCAAGCTTATCGCGTTCTCTGGCTCTGTCGAGCACCGGGAGCGCGTTTTTGAGCTTATACTCCGCTATATTTGCGGAAACCTCCATTCTCTTCGCCATAAGAGCCGTAAGCTCAGAATCTATCTCGTCAATTTGCTTTCTATAATCGTCAAGAGTCATGTTTTTTCTCCCTTATTTTTCATGGCAGCGCAATTCGTCATATATGGCGAGCGCTGCCGCCGCCTCTATGCACGGAACCGCTCTGGGGACAATACAGGCGTCGTGCCTGCCCTTTACGGTAAACTTCACTTTTTCGCCGGTATCCAACCGCACGCTCTCCTGCTCAAGCGATATTGAGGGCGTCGGCTTAACGGCGGCGCGGAAAACGAGAGGCATGCCTGAGCTTATGCCGCCGAGGATGCCGCCGTGATTATTCGTAAGCGTTCTTATTTTACCGTTCTCGCTTACAAACGGGTCGTTATTTTCCGAGCCCTTCATGCGTGCGGCCTCAAAGCCCGCGCCGAATTCTATCCCCTTCACTGCCGGCACGGCGAAAACCGTCTGGGCAAGCTTGCCCTCGAGCCCGTCGAAGATTTCACCCCCGAGCCCTGCGGGAAGGCCGTTAGCCACACATTCAATTATGCCGCCGAGGGAATCTCCGGCGTTTTTGGTTTCGGCGATAAGCGAGCGCATGGCTTCCGCTTTATCGGCGGAGAGTGCCGGAAAATCCGCAGTTTTGAGCCTTTCAAGCGCTTCGCGCGAGCCGCTCACGGGGTCTATCTCCGCGTCTTTGATGCCGCCGAGTTCATAGATATGCGCGGCGATGGAAATTTCTCTTTCTGCAAGGAGCTGGATAAGTATTCCGCCCGCCGCGCAAAGCGCCGCCGTCATGCGCCCCGAAAACTGCCCGCCGCCGCGATGGTCGCGTGCCGCGCCGTACTTCATGTACGCGGCAAAATCGGCGTGGCCGGGGCGCGGTATAAATCGCAGCTCGTCATAATCCTTCGAGCGAACGTCGCCGTTTTTTATGATAATGCATATCGCCCCGCCGCAGCTAAGCCCGTCAACCACGCCGGAAACTATCTCCGGCTCGTCCGCCTCAAGCCGCGCGGTGGAATACGCTTCCTTCTTCGCGGCGCGGCGGCGCATGAACGCGCGAAGCTGCTCCATGTCTATCCTATGCCCGGCGGGTACGCCTTCGAGTACCGCGCCGATATGCGAAGAATGAGACTGTCCGAAAATCGAAAGGGATATAGCGTTCCCCTTATAAACCGACATTGATTTTCACCTCGCCACGCCGCCGAGACGGCGAAATTCTTCAAAAAAGTTTTTATAGGATTTGGCGCAGGCCTCCGCGCCCGAAAGGGAAACCTCCGTGGAGGAAAAAACGCTCGCAACAGCCGCCGACATGGCAATCCGATGGTCGTTTTCAGAGTCGGCGCTGCCTCCGCGAAGCCCGCCGCCCGGTATCATCATTCCGTCCGGGCGTTCCTCAGCGGCGCAGCCGAGGCCGTTAAGGAGCTTTACCACGGCGGCAATTCTGTCGCTTTCCTTGAGCCGCAGCCTCGCCGCGCCGGAAATTACCGTTTCACTCTGCGCGGCGGCGGCCGTAACGGCAATAACAGGTACAAGGTCGGGGATATTTTCAGCGTTTAGGCTAATACCCTTCAGACGCGAGGGATAAACCGTCACGCGCCCGCCGCTTTCTTCCACCCTCGCGCCGAAGCGTTTGAGAATAGACACTATCTCCTTATCGCCCTGCGCGGACGCTTCGGCGAGCCCCGTACATGTGACGGGCGAGGCGCCGACGGCGCCCATGCAGAGCCAGAACGCGGCGTTTGACCAATCGCCCTCCACGGCGAAACTGCGAGGCGAAGCGTAGCCCGCGCCGCCGGGGATAAAATACCCGTGCGCCGTTTTTTCCGCCGTAACGCCGAAGCTTTTCATCACGGAAAGAGTGAGGTCAATATAGGGCTCGGACTCGGTTTTGCCCTCTATTTCAATCTCGCAGTCGCCGCCCGTGAGGGGCAGCGCCATCAGCAGCCCGCTTATATACTGGGAGCTGATATTGCCGGGAATAGTGTATTTTCCGCTTTTGAGCTTCCCGGAAAGGCTGAGCGGAAGCTTGTCCGCGCTGAGCACGGCGCCTCCCGAACGAAGCGCTCTGTTCAGCTCGGCAATGGGCCGGTCGGGAAGGCGGCCTCTACCGGTAAAATTATACTCTCCGCCGAGCGCCGCCGCAACCGGCAGCAGGAACCTCAGCGTGGAGCCGCTTTCGCCGCAGTCGAGCGTTTTTGCCGCATTTTCCGCGCGGACGGGGCTTACCGATATAACACCGTCGCCGCGCTCAATTTTCGCGCCGAGGGCGGAAAGGCAACTCATGGTCGCCTCGATATCGGCGCTTATTCCCTTGCAGTCAATGGTGGTTTCCCTGTCCGCGAGCGCGGCGCAGATAAGCGCCCTGTGCGCCTGCGATTTGGAAGCGGGCGCGCTGACTTCGCCGCTTATTGACTTTCCGTCGAGCCGTAAATCCATAATTACAATCCTTTTGCCACAAATTCTTCGATTTTGTCCGTAGGCAGCTTCATTTCACGGCAGGAGCCGATTTTCTCCGGCACGATAAAGCTTATCGTATCGCCGAAGCGCTTTTTATCGCGCAGTATGCCCGTTTTAAGCTCCTCCGCGCTGTGCTTTGTTCCTGTGGGGAGGCCGTATAGTTCCAGCAGCTTTATGAGCGAGGTATAGCATTCCTCCGGGCAAAAGCCGCTTTTCACGCTTGCCTTCGTCACCACCGCCATGCCTGCCGCGACGGCGTTTCCGTGGCTTACGGTATAATCGCTCAAAAGCTCTATCGCGTGGCCAACCGTGTGGCCGAAATTGAGAATTCTTCTCAGACCGAGGTCGCGCTCGTCCTTTTCCACCACGTCGCGCTTTATGGAAACGCAACGCGCGACGGCTTCCTCCGACGGGACGTAGGCTTTATCCGAAAGCAGCGAAAAAAGCTCCGCGTCGTAGATAACGCCGTATTTAATCATCTCGGCGCAGCCCTCGCTGAAAACCGTTTCCGGCAGCGTTGAAAATGCATCGACATCGCATAGGACGAGCGAGGGCTGGTAAAATGAACCGACGAGATTTTTCCCCTCGGGAATATCTATCGCCGTCTTGCCGCCGACGGAGGAATCGACTGCGGCCAGCAGCGTCGTCGGCATCTGGACAAGCCGCACTCCCCTGCGGTATAGCGACGCGGCGAGACCGGAAAGGTCGCCCGTAACGCCGCCGCCGAGCGCCGCGACGGTGTCGCTGCCCGTAAAATCGTTTTCCGCCAGAAAACGCAGGAGCGCAATGAGCATTTCCGCGCTTTTGGAGCGCTCGCCGTGCGGGATAACGAATTTCACCGTCTCGAAGCCCGACGAAGCGAAGGACGCCGCCGCGCGCGCCGAATACAGCGCGTCCACGGTATCGTCCGTGACGAGGCAGATCTTACCCCGCGCGCCGAGCTTAGTCAGTTCTCTGCCGCATTCGTCGATAAGCCCGCGCCGGATGATAACGTCATATTGCTTTGAGGCGTTCACCCTTACGCAAAAGCTCATTTTTCCGCTGCCTCCTTGCATCTTCTGCCCTCGGCGAGGAGCTCGTGCAGGGTCTTCTCGTCGCCGGAGTCTATTGCCTTTTTATAGGCTGAAAGCTCTGTAATAAGGCGGCCTATCTCGTCGCCGAGCTTATCCGAGTTTTCGAGGAAAAGCTCGGTCCACATATCCTCGTTGAGGCGAGCCACCCTCGTCATGTCCTTGTAGCTGCCCGCCGAGAAGCCCTTATGCCGCAGCGCCGTCGGGCTCTTTGCGTAGGCGCTGGAAACGACGTGGGCAAGTTGGGAGGTAAAGGCTATCATGGCGTCGTGCTCCTCGTCGCTCGTTACGGTGAGCTTGGCGAAGCCCGCAGGACTAAGCGCCGTTTTCACGCGGTCGAGGAGATTAATATCATAGCCCTTCGGCGGCACGACTATCATGGAAGCGCCGCTGAAAAGATTCGCGCGGCTGTGCTTAAAGCCGGAAAACTGCGTCCCGGCCATCGGGTGTCCGCCAACGAAGGTGAAGCCGTGCTTTTTCGCGATATTGAAGCATGGCTCACAGACTACGCGCTTTACGCCGGCACAGTCGATAACGAGCGTCTTTTGTGAGATGAGCTTGGCGTTATCCTCAAGCCATTTAACACATGCTGCGGGGTACAGAGCGATGATAATAAGCTCGCAGGAGGGTATCGTTTTTTCGTTAAGCTCGCCCTTGACGGTATCAGAAAGGCGGGCTATCCCGAGGACGGATTTATCCGTATCGAAGGCAAAAACTTCGTTTCCGGCTTCGTTAAAGGCTTTCGCCATCGAGCCGCCGATAAGGCCGAGGCCGACTATTCCGACTTTCATCACTTTATCGCCTCTCTGACGCAATTTACCTTCCTGGCAAGTTCATCGTACTGCTCGGGGGTGATGGACTGCGCGCCGTCGCAAAGAGCGTTCTTCGGGTCGTTATGAACCTCTATCATAAGGCCGTCCGCGCCCGCAGCCGTCGCGGCAAGAGACATGGGTCTTACCATGCGCGCGATGCCCGTGGCGTGGCTGGGGTCAACGATAACGGGCAGGTGCGTTTTTTCATGCAGCACCGGGACGGCGGAAAGGTCGAGAGTATTGCGCGTGGCTGTCTCGTAGGTTCTGATGCCGCGCTCGCAGAGGATGACGTTTTCGTTGCCGCCCGCCATGATGTATTCGGCGCTCATGAGAAGCTCCTGAATCGTGTTCGCAAGGCCGCGCTTTAAGAGGATCGGGCGCTCCATTCTGCCGAGTTCCTTCAAAAGCTCGAAGTTCTGCATATTTCTCGCGCCGACCTGGATAAGGTCCACGTTTTCAAAAAGCTCGAGCTGGTGGATATCCATTACCTCGGTCACTATCGGCAGACCCGTGAGCTTTTTTGCTTCCTCAAGGAGCTTGATGCCCTCCCCCTGGAGCCCCTGGAAGGAATAAGGCGAGGTGCGCGGCTTGAACGCGCCGCCGCGCAGGATATTAGCGCCGGAAGCCTTCACCGCCTGCGCCACGGCGCAGATCTGGTCGCGCGTTTCAACGGAGCAGGGTCCGGCTATCATCGCGAAATGGCCGCCGCCTATCTTCACGCCGCCCACGTCGATTACGCTGTCCTCAGGGTGGAAGCTGCGGTTCGCGCTCTTGTACGGCTCGCTTATGCGTCTTACGCTTTCGATGATGTCAAGGCCTTGGAGAAGGTCTATGTCGATTCTTGTAGTGTCGCCGACGAGGCCGATTATCGTGTGGCTTTCGCCCTTGGAAATATGGACGCCGAGTCCGCGGTCCTTGAACCAGGAACAAAGATTATCTATCTGCTGCTGGGAAGCGTCTTTCTTTAAAATTGCAACCATGATTATCATCCTTTCTCAAAAAGAAAAACCGTGCAGCGTCATCTGCACGGTTTAAAAGACTAAATTAAATAAATTCAGAATTTTACGCAGCAGAAAACGCTTTTACTTTGTGGCCGGTAAAGTAAAAGTAATAAAAGCTATATGCAAATACGAAGCCCTTATTAAGCATTTTTCTGCTCCTTTCCTAATTTGCCGTAATTCTACCATTTAAATTGTGTAATGTCAATACAGTTTTTAAAAAAACTTCGCGGAAAGCAAAAATCTGCCGCTTCCGTAACATCAACCCGCAGAGCGAGCGAATTTATCGAAGTTGGCTATTTGATTATTACGGTTCGAGTTTTACCATCCCAGCCTACGGTATAGCCGAAAAACTCCGCCAAATAGCGAACGGGTGCATAGGTACGATCATTCACAATTACCGCCGCAGTATCCATCTTCACCGCAGCACCTGTTTCTGTGCGAGCTGCGCTGCCGCCAATCGGGAAGAATATCGTTTTCGTTCCGTCGGAAAAACTCGCTTCGCGCTTGGCGCCGTCCCAGTTGACGGTTAAACCGAGAACGTCAGCCACTGCTCTGAGGGGAACCATCGTCCGGGAGTTTGTGTCTATAAACGGCACGGCGTCAGACCACTGAACCGGCTCTCCGTTTACCGTAACGGCCACAGCCGCGTCGGGAGCGGAATTACTGTATGACACAAAAAGTACCGGTTTTTCACCGATTGTTTGCGCCATTGCAATCCCCTCCGAGCAGAATTCGCTGGCATAATCATAACACAGCGGAATAATCTCTTTCCCTGTATTATCTATATAACCATACTTGCCGTTCTGTTCCACTCTCGCAAAGCCTGCCGAAAAATCACCCGCGTCATCATATTTAAATGGAGTAATCTCCTTTCCATTCTTGTCAATATAAGCCCATTTACCGTTCAGGCTAACTTTAGCGCAGCCTTCTTCAAACGTGCCCGCGTCATCATATTTGCACGGAATCACTTTGTTTCCCGCTGTGTCAATGAAGCCATGCTTACCGTTAATTGTCACCTCTGCGCGGCCTTCACTGAATCTGTTTGCCGCATCATATTTGCGGGCTATAACTTCTTTTCCCGTCTCGTCTATATAACCGCATTTGCCATCCAGTTTCACATACGCTAAACCATCTGTAAAGACATAAGCAAAATCATATATGCAGGGAACGATCTCTTTTCCTGTCCCGTCAATATAACCCCACTTATTGTTCAAGCGTACCCTGTTGAGAGGATTTGAGAGAAAAGCTGGAAAATCATACATGCAGGGAACTACTTCATTTCCATTCTTATCGATAATGCCATATTTGCCATTAAGGTACACAGCCGCAAAGCCATCAGTAAAACTATTCGCACAGTCATATTTGAATGGAATAAACTCATTTCCTTTCTTGTCGATATAACCACACTTACCATTTAGTTCAACAACCGCCAAATCTTCTGAATAGAGATCTGCAAAATCATATTTAAAGGCAGTAATATCATTCCCTGCCTTGTCAATAAATCCCCATTTATTATTCAGCTTTACATATGTCAAGCCTTCGCAAAATGGCCCCACATCATCATATTCAAGGGGGATAACCTCGTTCCCCTTCTTATCTATAAAGCCCCACTTGTCATCCAGTTTTACAGCCGCCAAGCCTTCACTAAAGGCACGTGCATCATCATATTTACATGGAACTATTTCGTTACCCGCCTCGTCAACGAATCCCCACTTGCCGGCAAATCCATCATAAATTGCCACTCTTGCAAGTCCTTCGTCAAAGGATCCTATTTTTAAAGCGTATTGGCACGGAATCACTTCATTTCCTGCTGTGTCGATACATCCATTTTTCCCATTTTCGCTCACAAAAACAAGACCATCTTGACTATATATAAAATAGTCAAAATCAAACAAATCATGTGAGGGATAATAATCTTTAGAAAGGACGATTTCTTTATAGCTCGCTGCTAAGGCCGTGGGTGCCAATGCGGCAAAGAATGATAATACAAGGAATAGAGTTAATGCTTTTTTTATTGCTTTGAATTTCTTTTTCATGTTTTCCTCCCGTGTTTATGCTTGTATTCATCGAAATGTTATTATATATTAATATTAATTATATCACACAGATACAATATTTTCAAGTATTTCATTCTATATAATACAATCAGTCTGTAAACAGCTTTATATTATAAATTGAAACCCTGTTTTTAATTTACAGACGGTGCCCGTAATACCCACTGATTCAGGGGATTTTCGGATATTCTTTTTAAAGAATAAATCGCTAAAAGCCCTTGTTTTTTTAGGATTTATAATGTAGAATATACAAAGTATGTAATGGTGATACTGCACATATAAAGGCATGCACGCGGCAGGGTCACTCCATTTCCCCGAATTCAATCGATATAAAGAGGTGTACAAAGCAAATGCTTTCAAACAAAGAAAACTACATGCGCGTCCTTCACAGAGAGGTTCCCGAATCCGTTCCCATGGGAATGTTCACCATGATGCGCGTTTCCTGCCTTAACGAGAGAAGAAACCCGGACTTCTCCGGCTTCGACTGCTTTGGCGTAGAGTACGTCGTCTCTGAGGAATCCGGCTTTGCTGCCGGATTTATCCCCAAGCCCGGTCAGTTCATGCTCGATGATATCACCAAATGGCGCGATGTTTGCTATGTTCCCGACCTTAGCGATGTCGATTGGGAGAAGATGGCTAAGGCTGACCTCGCTAAAATCGACAGGGATGCCGCCCCCGTTATGTCCGATAACCTTACCGGCATCTTCCAGGCTCTTATCAACTACATGGGCTTCACCGAGGGACTTTGCGCCTGCTATGAGGAGCCCGAGGAAGTCAAGGCTCTTATGGAGTGGTTCACCGACTTCAACGTTGAAGTCGCCAAGAACATCGTTAAGTATTATAAGCCCGACGGCGTCTGGATGCCGGACGACGTTGCGACGCAGAGAAGTCCCTTCATTTCCAAGGAAATGTTCGAGGAGCTTTTCCTCCCCTCCTGGAAGCGTTATTCCGAAGTATTTATCGACGCGGGAATCCCCGCTCAGCTCCATTGCTGCGGCCAGTGTGAGATCCTTTTTGACGATTTCGTTTCCTGCGGCTTTTCCGCGTGGGACCCCGCGCAGACGATGAACGACCTTAAGGGCATCAAGGCCAAGTACGGCAACCAGATCGCCCTCGTCGGCGCCTTTGACGGCAACGGCAAAATTGCCGACCCCGACCTCACGGAGGAGGACGTTCGTGCCATTGTCCGCGAGACGATCGACAATTACGCCCCCGGCGGCGGATTTATCTGGCAGGGCGGCGTTGCCGCCCGTCCCGACAAGCCCGAGCTTGCCGAGCGCAACAAGTGGATTTACGACGAGGTCGCAAAGTACGGCAAGAATTACTACACAAAGTAACAAAGCATTCACGCCGATCATATCAAGTAAGCAGCACCCCATTTGTCAGACAGTATGGTATACTGATAACAAATGGGGTGCTGTTCAGTTGAATCCGCTTCTGCATTTTATTTTATTGCACGTCTCACTATTCGTTTTCAAAAGCAAGCTTGCAAAGCTCTCTGCATGGCAGAAGGCGGTTTCGCTCATCGAAAACCAGAAAAAGACCGTCTTCGGGAAAACCGCTGAACGGGGCTGTATCCAAAGCCTGCTCGTGTCCATAGAGCCAAAGAATCTCCCCGGGTTGAAGGGCAAGACCGTCCTGCTCCGTTTGTTCCCACGGCGCAGCAAGCTCACGGCCTTTGGACTCTGTATAGGAGGACGCTGCGCGAAGTTGAAGCTTTCCTGCTTCGTGTTTCGGAAATGCGGCGAGTATGTTCAAAGTATAATCCCGGTAGGTTTCGGTCCACGCTTCGCCGTTTGGAAGCGTGATTGTCTTTTGCTGCAGCGGCGAGATATCAAGGATTTCCGCTTCTGCGATCCAATCGTAGCTCTCCGCCAGTTCACGGAAGGTTACGCTTTCTGCCAAGGCTTTTTCTTCGTTGAGCCATGCCTCAAGCCATTCCTGCCCTTCCGGGGGCGTAAATGCCGTTTTTGAAGAACAAGCGCAGAAAATAATGGCAATAAGAATAACCGGGAAAAGAACGCAAAACGCTTTTTTCACGACCTCGCCTCCTCAGTCAATGCGTACTGCATCGCTTCCGCGCTCGAAAGGAAAACCTGAGAGGCAGACAGTGGCATGGCCCTTTCCGTCTAAGACGACGACAGAGTTGACCTGATCCGCACTGCCTGCCCATAGCGGCGGCGAGGAAGAAAATCCGTTTCGCATACCGCTGTCAAATACCAAAAGACGATCACCGGGCGAAGGGTTGGGAAAATCGTCGTCGGGACAGGCAGCCTTTTCGCCGCCGGAACGGGAGGTAAAGTTTCGCCCGAAATCTATGCGGTAGTCCAAATTATCCGAGCCAACGACGCGGCAGAGTGCGGTAGTAAGCTCATAATCCCAAATTTCGGTAATTTCCTGAGGTTTTTCCCTGCTGAAAGGAGTCTGCTCATTGTAATATTGCGATTCCGGAGAAGATACCTCCGTGACTTCCAGAATATACACCCCGTTTCCTTGGGCAAGCCTTTCCGTCAGCTCACCATATTCAAGCAGAACCTGTTCCTGAGCAAACACGGCAGACGGAGCCGCCTTCTCAGCGGCGGAAGCGGAAATGAGAAGAATAATGGATATGATTAAAGTTGAAGTAAGAATTTTCTTCATTATTTACCTTTTTACACTTTCTTTCACCTTAGGAAAATGGATGTTGAAGAACATAGATGTTCACAAGAGATGCTTTGTCATATTTTTGTAGCGTTCTTCGGATACGGCTAAATGTATTTTAAACATATATATTACCTCGTTAGTTATAAAATTATATTAACTTTCACAAATATGTATCGGCACAATGAGGTAATACTTTACAATTATCTGTTTTTTGCAAGGAAAATCATATTGAATTGACGCAAGAAAAAATACATATTCAAAATATTTTTACTGTTTTGAATTGTTTTTCGGCATTAGAAATACTACATTGGAAAAACCATCTTTAAGATATTTTTATATAACAATACATTCTTTTCGCAGATAAACCATGCGAATTGTTTAATACATATTTTAACCTATTAGTTGCGCTGTATATACAATTCAGATATTAGTGTTCTTTAAAACGCATAGAGCTTCGCTTGCGCAAAAAAAAAATTCGGAGAGCTTTTTCAGCTCTCCGAATTTTTCACTTTTTCAGACTGTTGAGCAAATCATCAGCAGAACATCCGAGCGCATTCACGAGCCTGACAAAAGTCTGAAAGCTCGGAAGTGCGGTACCTGTCTCAATATGGCTTATATGCGTTGTCCCTACACCTATAAGCTCACCAAGCTGCTCCTGAGTGAGGTTTCTCTTCAATCTCATTACGCGAATACTTGTTCCGACATTTAGGTAATCCGCCATGATTTTTCCCCGTATTTCCGATTTAGTTTTCCAAATTTATCTTAATTCGCCAAACAAGAATAAACCTCAATCGGTTGTGCTGGAACCGAAATACGGTTTATAATTATCAGCCGAAGCAAGAACAAGCTGAGAACCGGTGGGAACGGAACAGACGGGCCCGAACCGTCTGCTCCGCCAAATAATGCCCACACCGGCATTGGATAGTTCCGCTTCGAGAGGTGGCTGCGAAGCGGAGGTATAAGAGGAAGATGGTACGCGAATCTGAAGACATATAAAGCCTCAGTTGAAAAACAAAAAGCCGTAGCACCATAATGATGCTACGGCCGTTTTTCCGTAAACAAATAATCTTTCAATCCATAAACTCGCAGATTGAAAGCAACAATTCAAGCAGGTCTTCTGACTTACGCCTCAAACGACTATTATCAACCTTCCCAAGGATAAACCTCAGTGACTGGCTTTCGCCATAAAGATAAAAGTCTCGACGCTCACAGCGGCGGTACCGTCCGCGAATTACACGCGGTTCACTATTCTCTTCAAGAAGCTGAACACTTCAAGAAGCACTTGAATCTCAATTACGTGATTATTAAAGCACATATATTCCAATTTGTCAACACATTTTTTGTGAGTTTTTTCTTTTTTCTTTGACAGACATTTTCAGACAGTATATAATCACTTTTATAAACATTGGCTGCATGGAGGTTCATAGGCTTATGTATCGCTGCGATATTGCCATAATCGGAGGCGGCGCGTCAGCGCTTGCCGCCGCAGTTGAGGCCGCGAGACTAGGTGCTTCGGTTTTTATTCTTGAACGGTTACCACGAGTCGGGAAGAAAATCCTCGTCACAGGGAATGGACGCTGCAATCTCTCAAACCAACGAATAAGCATCGGCGACTATTCCGGCTCGGTAGACGTTTCCTATGTGTTCGATCGCTTTGGAGACACAGTTCCCTTTTTTGCCTCGCTCGGGCTCTATACGCGTTCGGACGCCGAGGGCAGACTCTATCCGATAAGCGGCAGCGCAAGCTCGGTGCTTGACGCGCTGCGCCTTGAGTGCGAAAAACTCGGTGTATGTGAAATATGCAATTATTGTGCCGTGTCCGTTCAAAAAACGGACGATGGCTTTATTGTATTATCCTCAGACGGGGCAAAAGTGCAGGCCTCGCGCTTAATTTTCGCCTTCGGCGGCAAAGCCGCGCCAGAGCTTGGGACGGATGGTTCCTCCTTCTCGCTCGTCAAACCCTACGAAATAAGCTGCGTTCCTCTTCGCCCCGCGCTCGCGCCCGTGAAGTGTGCCTCTCCCCTGCTGCGGTCCGTAAAGGGACTGCGCGCGCTCTCCTCCGTTCGGGCGTATTCAGGCGGGAAGCTCATAGGTGAAAGCCGCGGAGAAATACAGTTTGGCGACGGTACCCTCTCCGGTATATGCGTTTTTGAGCTCGCCCACCTCATGCCGGACGAGCTTTGCTTTGACTTTCTGCCGGAATTTCGAGCGGAGGAAGTATTTAAAATGCTCTCGGACATCCGCTCGATTCGTGGTTCCGTTTCTCTTGAGGACGCTTTTTCCGGGGTTCTCAACAAACGTCTGGCTCAGTTTTTTATCAAAAAATGCCTCACGCATTCGCTGGGCGAGCTTGCGTCAACACTCACGGGCAATGAGCTTCGCGCTCTCTCGGACGAAATCAAAAACTGCCGTCTGCCCGTCTGCGGTTCGGATTATAACAAGGCACAGGCGACACTCGGCGGCGTTGCAGGCAGCGAGCTAAGTTCCTCGCTTGAACTGAAAAAACTCCCCGGCGCTTATGTCTGCGGCGAGGCTGCGGATGTTTTGGGACGCTGCGGCGGCTATAACCTTCACTGGGCATGGAGCTCGGGCCGCTGCGCCGGATACAGCGCCGCGAAATCGTTGGGAGGCGGCAATAATGCTTAGAATAAGAGACCTTCGCCTTCCGCTGGGTTATTCGCAGGAGGACCTTGTTAAAGCTGCAGCCTCACGATTGCGTTTAGCGGAAAGCGAAATAATTTGCGTCTCGCTTGTCAAGCGCTCGGTCGACGCGCGAAAAAAGGATGACGTTCATTTTACCGTGACCGTCGACGCGGAGCTGAAAAACGAAGCAAAAGCTCGCGCGCGGCTTAAAAAAGAACCCAGTGTCAAGCTCACGCAGCCTTACCGCTACGATTTCCCTGCAGCACAGAAAAAGCCCTTCCGTCCGGTCGTTGTCGGCGCCGGCCCCGCCGGACTTTTCGCCTCATGGATACTGGCAAAAGCGGGCTGCGCGCCGATACTTCTTGAGCGCGGGCAGGACGTTGACGCGCGCACAAGAGCCGTCTCGGAATTCTGGCAAACAGGTAAGCTCGACACGGAATCGAACGCCCAGTTCGGTGAAGGCGGCGCAGGAACATTTTCCGACGGGAAGCTTGCCACCGGAACGAAGGACAGCCGCATAGAGCTTGTTCTGCGTGAGTTTGCCGCCTGCGGCGCGCCGGAGGAGATACTGTATCTTGCCAAGCCTCACATAGGCACGGACATGCTGAAAACCGTTATCAAAAACATGCGACGGGAGATATGCTCTCTCGGCGGCGAAGTCGTTTTCGGCGCTAAATTCACGGATTTTGAGGAACGCAACGGCCAAATAGAAGCTGTGCGCTATGAAAAGGGCGCGGTGACACATTCCGTCAGCACGCGCGCGATAATCCTCGCAATAGGCCATAGCGCGCGCGACGTTTTTGAAGTGCTGCACGCGCGCGGGATAATGATGGCGCAAAAAGCTTTTTCGGCGGGGGTTCGCATCGAGCACCGGCGCGAGGACATCGACCGGGCAATGTACGGCAAATTTGCCTCGCATCCCGCGCTTTCCGCCGCAGACTACAGTCTCGCCGTGCACTTGCCGAACGGCAGGGGCGTCTACAGCTTCTGCATGTGCCCCGGCGGGCGCGTCATCGCCGCGGCGAGCGAAGCGGGCGGCGTCGTGACGAACGGCATGAGTCTTTTTGCTCGGGACGATGAAAACTCCAATTCTGCGCTTCTGGTGAGCGTCAATCCGGAGGATTTTCCCAGCGCTCATCCTCTCGCGGGAATCGAATTCCAGCGCCGCATCGAGCGAGCAGCCTTCGCCGCCGGCGGAGGCGACTACAAGGCCCCGGCGATCTGCGCGGGCGATTTTCTTGCTCAAAGGCCCGCAAGCGGTTTTGGACGCGTCCGTCCGAGCTATCCAATCGGTGTTACCCCGGCAATGCCCGAAGTATACCTCCCCGATTATATAGTGGATTCTCTGCGAGAAGGGCTCAAGCACTTCGGCAAAAAAATCAAAGGCTACGACGCAGAGGACGCCGTTATAACCGGTGTTGAAAGCCGCAGCTCGTCGCCCGTCCGCATAATGCGCGGAGAAAACTACTGCGCGGTGAACCTCGCAGGGCTCTATCCCTGCGGCGAAGGGGCGGGTTACGCGGGCGGCATAACCTCCGCAGCCGTAGACGGCATAAAATGCGCTGAAGCGCTCATACACGCCTATTTTGAATAAACCAACCCATAAAGATTTAAAATCCCGACGCAGTCTGTGGAAAACAGGCTTCGTCGGGATTTCTTTATGTATCACACCGGGACGTTTTCGTCCGCTTCCGCGGGTTCAAATTCTTCCTGCGGCATTCCGTTTTCCGGGAATTCTCCTTCGGGAGAGGGTTCCATGCCGTCATTATCTGAGAATTCCTGTTCCTGCGTTTCACCTTCAGGGCTTTCTTCACCCTCGGCAGGGAGTTCTTCCATCTCGCTCACGTCTTCCGGATCCTCTCCGTCCGGCGGGGAGGTATCGCCGTCGTCCTCGCCGTTTTCGCTCTCCTCTTCTTCCTCGGGAACGTCAGGAAGCAAGGGCTCTATGAGCCTGTCGCGCTCGTTGAGGGGATTACCCTCCTCGTCAAAACGAGTCCTGAGCGCCGACTCTGTAAAAATGAGAGATACGACAATAAAGGCAAGCTGCATTAGTATAAGCACAGCCGCCGATATACTTACATTGATAAAGCTTCTTCCCATAACCAAAAGCATCATTATGCCGGAAACGAAAGCGAACGCGACGCCACCATACTCCCACATGGAGCCGAAATAATGATGGGCAAAAGCGAAGCTGTAATCGCTTTTCATGGAAAGCGCGGTCCTGTATCCAAGTTTCCCCTGCAAATCATCGCGGCGAACCTTATATATTTTAAAAATCCTGCTTCCGAGATACGCAAGAAAAATAGGAATAATCAAAACGATTATCAGCATTATAGCCCAAAAAGCCATTAAATAATTCACCTCAAAAAAAGTCAGCCTGCGTCGTCCGCCATAGGACCAGAGGGTTCTTCAAGAAGCTCCTTTTCGTCTATTTTCAAAAGGTCTCCGATATAGCCTGTCACCCATCCGTTCAGCTTGCGGTTGAGCTTTTTCACAAGGTCATTATAGACGATGCGGCTGATTTTTGCGCGGCTGTCGTATGTATCGTAGTCTTCCTTTGCCTTGATATAGGCGGGGTTCAGCACGAGCGTCGGATGATGGTCAACGATAATCTGGATATGACGCTCCGCCTCCTTGAATGCAAGCTCCTGCGTTATGACGCTCTCCGGCGTTATCGCCTCGTCTGCATTTTTCCGGCATTTGGCGAGTTCGAGGATGATGATTTCTGTGTTTCTGAAATCATAACCCTTCGCGACGTCCAAAACCTGATTGAGCGCGTAAAAACGGTTCGATAAATGCGTCCCAATCTGTTCCATTGCTATGTCTATATGGCTGATGAGTCTTATATAGCTTCGCCAGATCCAAAGAAACCTCAACGCAATAAGGATGAGCAGACCGAATATGATTGCAACATATATCACTCCGTTCCATCTCCTTTCTGCGTATTTTTTCCGTATTTGAAAACGACATTTTTTTGCCCGAGATAATTCAATACCGTAAAAACCGCCATGCCCGCAAGCATGGCAATATTCTCTTGCGTCCTTCGCCCCATAGAGGCGAAAACAGCGGCAGCAATGGGCTTTGCCGCGCCGTAAGCGACAAGATAGCAGGCCACCTGGTTTGCCGCAAAAAGAAGGAACTGTCCCAGAGAACGCTTCTTCACGCCAAAGGTGAACCTCTTGTTCAAAAAATAGCTGAGTATGCCCCCGCAGATATAGTTTGCTGCGGAGGAAACCCAATAGGAAAGCCCCGCAAAATTATATAAAACAAACATAAGCCCCGCGCCGAAAATAGTATTAACTACGCCGACTGCGGCGAAGCGAAAAATGGGACGGCTAAAAATATTTATGAGAAGACGCTTCATAGTCACTTCCGAGAAATACAGCCGCGGAAAGCGGCTTCCTTATAAAATTGATTATACTATTTACATACTCAATATGTCAATAATTGCGCCACAATATACGCCCACGGTAAATTTTCTCCCTATTATATATTTTCGTTCCGTTATAAGAATAGTTTATAGCGTGATATTTTAAATTTTCATTGAAATTCTTAGAGTATTTGTTATAATTAGATAAAGAATATTATAAAAAGAGGTGCAACATGGGTATTAATACCAAATTTTCGCCCGAAGAACTCCAGGTTCGTGAAACCATCCCCGCGCTTTTCGGCCCTCCCGTCGAGATTCTGAACACACCGATCAGCCCGAAGGAAAACATTCTCCGTCTTTACGAAGGCAAGACCCCTATGTGGATTCCCTATCCTTCGGCGGACAACAACATGCTCATGCTCGACTGCGATCCCGAGAACAAGGCGCGCAGCCCCGGAGGCGGCGGCCCGGACGGCTGGGGCGTCGAATGGGTCTTCGTCGACGTCGTCGGCGGCGCGATGGTCAAGCCCGGAAACCCCAAGGTTCTCGACATAAACCACTGGGAGGATTACGTTACGCCTCCCGACCCCGACACATGGGACTGGGAAGGCTGCTATGAGCGCAACAAGGAAAAGCTCCGCCCTGACAGAGCGATTTGCGTAAACGTCCCCGGCTGCCTGTTTGAGCGCCTTATCGCGGTGATGGATTTTGATAACGCGATAGTCGCCCTCATTGACGACGAGCAGAAGGAAGCCGTACACCGCTTTTTCCGCGTCGTTACGGACATACATAAGAAATTCTACACACTCTGCAAGAAGTGGTTTAACCCCGACATAGTCAATTTCAACGACGACTGGGGCTCTCAGCGCGCCGAGTTTTTCTCCGTCCCCACCGTGCGCGAGATGCTCCTGCCCTATGTCAAGGAACTGGGCGACCACGTCCACTCGCTCGGGATGTACTTCGACCTCCACTGCTGCGGCAAGGTCGAGAACTTCGTTCCTCTTTTCATAGAGGCGGGTGAAAATTCATGGGGCGGCCAGCCGATAAACGATAAATACGCTCTCAAGCAGAAGTATGGCGACAAATTCATCTTCACGCATGGCCCGCAAATTAAAGAGGGCGCAAGCGAAGCGGAGATCGACGAAGCCATTGCCTACTTCATGCAGACCTGCGGCAGCGATAACCGCATCCTCCTCGACCCCGGCAGCTATGAGCCGGCGCTTGTCCGTAAAAAGGTTTACGAAGCCAGCCGCAGGAATTTCGACAGACTCGTTGCCGAGGGTAAGGCAATTCTCTGATTTTACAAACCGCATACGGCCAACCGCCCCGGACTTTCATTTCCGAGGCGGTTGCTTTTTGTCTTGCGTTATTCTTTCGCGCAGTATATAATGACAGTTAAACAACATACCGGGCGGCGCAGCCTCCGGCATTACCAATGAAACGGGGTACTCAGAAAATGTTCTCAGATTCCGGACTTAACTACACCATGCTCTGCGATTTCTATGAGCTCACAATGGGCAACGGCTACTTCAAAAACGGCTACGGCGACAGAATTGTATACTTCGACGTATTCTTCCGCAGCGTTCCCGACGGAGGCGGCTTCGCGATAGCCGCAGGACTTGAGCAGGTCATTGATTATATTCAGGACCTTCATTTCAGCGCAGACGATATAGCCTATCTCCGCGGGCGAGGTCTTTTCTGCGAAGAATTTCTCGATTATCTTGCCAATTTCCGCTTCACGGGCGATATTTACGCCGTTCCCGAGGGCACGCCCGTCTTCCCGCATGAGCCGCTGCTCACCGTTCGCGCTCCGGCTATTCAGGCGCAGCTTATCGAGACCTTCGTTCTCCTTTCGCTGAACCACCAGAGCCTCATCGCGACAAAATCCAACCGCATCGTCCGTGCCGCGAAGGGCCGCACGGTTCTCGAATTCGGCTCCCGCCGCGCTCAGGGCGCTGACGGAGCTATTCTCGGTGCACGCGCTGCGTATATCGGCGGCTGCGCCGGAACCGCCTGCACGATAAGCGACCAACTTTTCGGCGTTACGGCGGGCGGAACAATGGCTCACTCCTGGGTTCAGATGTTCGATTCTCAGTATGAGGCGTTCAAGGCGTACTGCGAAGCCTACCCCAACAACGCGACGCTGCTTGTGGACACATATAACACCCTCAAGCGCGGCATTCCCGACGCCATCCGCGCGTTCAACGACGTTTTGAAGCCTCTCGGCATCAAAAAATGCGGAATACGCCTCGATTCCGGCGACCTTGCCTATCTCACGCGCAAAGCGAGGAAAATGCTCGACGACGCAGGCTGGACGGAATGCACCATCACCGTCAGCAACGCTCTCGACGAGTATCTTATCACAGACCTTCTCTCCCAGGGCGCCTGCATAGACTGCTTCGGCGTGGGCGAAAGGCTAATAACCGCCAAGTCAGAGCCGGTTTTCGGCGGCGTATACAAGCTCGCCGGCGTCGAGGACAAGGAGGGAAACATCATCCCGAAGATAAAGATAAGCGAGAACGTGAACAAGATAACCAACCCCCATTTTAAAAAGACCTATCGCCTCTTCGGGAACGACACGGGCAAGGCCATAGCAGACTACATTTGCCTGCATGACGAGACGGTGGACGATTCGAAAGAGCTTACGATATTCGACCCCGAGGCCACGTGGAAGCGCAAGACGGTAGTTAACTTCACGGCAAAGGAGCTTCAAAAGCCGATTTTCTTAAAGGGTGAGCTCGTCTATACCAAACCATCACTTTCCGAAATTAAGAAATACTGCGCCGAGCAGACGGACACGCTTTGGGACGAGGTAAAGCGCTTCGACAACCCACATAATTATTACGTTGATCTCAGCGAAAAGCTCTGGCAGATTCGCAACGAGCTCCTTCAGAGCAATGGCTAAGCGTCAACAGAGCGCCACAAGGCGCAGGATAAGCATTATGGAGACGCTCGCCGCCTCCGAGCATCCCATCAGCGCGACGGCCCTTGCCGCGGATTTCGGCGTGAGCCGCCAGGTAATCGTCGGCGACATTGCGCTTCTTCGCGCTTCCGGCAAGTCTATCGTCGCGACGCCGAGCGGCTACTACATAGCCTCTTCTCGTCCCGGCATCACGAAAACCATTGTATGCACACATGATAACGCCGACATGAAAACCGAGCTCTATTCAATCGTCGACAACGGCTGCACGGTATCGGACGTTATCGTGGAACATCCGGTTTACGGGCAGATAATCGGCAGGCTCGACCTTAGCTCCCGCTTTGACGTTGACCAGTTTATTCTAAAGCTCGAAACCGAGGACGCCCCTCCCCTATCCACCCTCACAGGCGGGATTCACCTTCACAGTATTGTCTGCCCGGATGAAGCGGCATATGCGCGAGTTGTGAGCGCGCTGGAGGCACAGGGTATTCTATATAAGCAGGATTAAACAATTTTGGGACGGCTTTCGCCGTCCCTTTTTTGCGTAATAATCTCTCCTGTATCAAAAAACTGCTTGACAATCTGAACGCATTCAGTATAATAAGTTTTACAGATGTCTTGACACCTGTAAATAACTATAGGATGGTATATCAGGATGAAGAAGCTACTTGCCTTTCTCGCTAAAAAGGACATAGTTTTCTCTGGCAAAAGGTACGGCGTCGAGGCGCTGGGCGCGATGGCGCAGGGCCTTTTTTGCAGTCTCCTTGTCGGAACTATACTCAACACGCTCGGAACGCAGCTCCATATAGGCTTTCTGAAAGCGGTCATCGTCTCAGCGAACGGCGTTGACTACACTATCGGCGGTCTCGCCTCCGCGATGGTCGGTCCGGCGATGGCAGTCGCGATAGGTCACGCGCTGAAGGCACCGCCGCTCGTTCTGTTTTCGCTTATTCCCGTCGGATTTGCGACGAATCTTCTCGGCGGCGCAGGCGGCCCGCTTGCCGTTTTCGTCGTGGCAACAATAGCCTCTGAGTTCGGTAAACTTGTATCGAAGGAAACGAAGATAGACATACTTGTAACGCCGATAGTTACCGTTATAATCGGCGTCGGCGTCGCTTATCTCATTGCCGCTCCCATAGGCAAGGCGGCAAGCTGGGTCGGAAACCTCATCATGTGGGCAACGGAGCTTCAGCCGCTGCTGATGGGCATAATCGTTTCTGTGGTCGTCGGCGTAGCGCTCACGCTGCCGATTTCCTCCGCCGCTATCTGCGCGGCCTTCGGCCTGACGGGCTTAGCAGGCGGCGCGGCGGTTGCCGGCTGCTGCGCGCAGATGATAGGCTTTGCCGTAATGAGCTTCCGCGAAAACCGCTGGGGCGGGCTCGTTTCGCAGGGCATCGGAACGAGCATGCTTCAGATGGGCAACATCGTGAAGAATCCGCGCATATGGCTGCCCCCTACGCTCGCTTCGGCCATAACCGGGCCCATAGCCACCTGCATTTTCAAGCTGCAAATGAACGGTGCAGCCGTAAACTCCGGCATGGGGACCTGCGGTTTCTGCGGTCAGATAGGCATTTACACCGGCTGGGTCGCGGACGTTGAGGCGGGTTTAAAGACCTCTATCACTGCAATGGACTGGATAGGCTTAATAATCATCTGCTTTGTCCTCCCCGCCGTTCTGAGTACTGCCTTCTGCCTCGCTCTCAGAAAAATCGGATGGATAAAAGAAAATGACCTCAAGCTATGAGCCTTTATACTAATATCCAGCAAAAAGAAAAAAACGCGAGAAGGTTTTTGTGCCAGGCAAGGATGGCTTTTCCTGGCACAAACAGGATCTTCATCAGGCTCAACGAAACATGGCTCAAAGCCTTCCGCATAGATATTCTGAGCATAATATAATATTAGTTTTAATCTGATTGGGGAAAACGCCCCCGTCAACAACTTCATACAGAAACGCGCAGGTTCATTTCACAGCGAGCCTGCGCGTTTTTTATTTCTTGTCGCTTTTTCTCTGGACGTTTACGATCTTTTTCATCTGCCGCTCAGCGCTCTCGGATTTGTACATTGGGATATTCAAATCCTCATCGACTCCATCAAGCCGAAGATAGGATTCCTCATCCGTCGGGAGGCCGCGTTTTTCGAGGCTTCTCTTTATCCAGCGCTGGCAAAAATAGAATATCACTGCGACAACCGGGACACCGCAAATCATGCCGCCGAAGCCGAAGATACCGCCGCCGACAAGGATAGCGAAGACGACCCAAAAACTCGAAAGATTTGTCTTGTCGCCGAGAATTTTCGGGCCAAGGACGTTTCCATCGAAGCCCTGAAGGACGATGATGAAGATAACGAAAATCAGGCAGTCCAGCGGGCTTTCAAGAAGAATGATAAAGGCACAGGGCACCGCCCCGATATACGGCCCGAAGAACGGAATAATGTTCGTAATACCTACTATAACGCTGACGAGCGGGGCATATGGTATGCCCACGATAGTCGTGAAAACAGCACAGATAAGGCCGATTATGATTGAGTCTACTATCTTGCCAATAAAGAAGCCGGCAAACATTTCATCAGTTTTCCTCGAAACGGACATGATGGAATTCGCCGCCTTGGGCGTGAAGACGCTGTAAATAAACTTCTTCGCTTGTGAATTGAAGCGTTCCTTGCCGTACAGCACATATACGGCGACGATAAGGCCAATAATAAAATGCAGTATCGCCATGAGAACGGATTTTATGCCGCTTGTGAGGTTTATGATTATAGTGTCAATTCTTTCCATAACTCCGGTTTGCAGCCAATCAGCGGCGTAATTAAGAAGCTTGCTGACGAAATCCAGGACCGTTGACTCAACGTCTGAATTTTCCTTGAATAATCTGTCCGTCCAGCCGCGAACGACGGAAATATAGCTGTCGATATTATCAACTATCTTCTCAACGCTTGAATACAGCTGCGGGATTACGAGCATTATCAAGCCCGCGATTATTGCAATGAGTATCGTGAACATGGCTATCATGCCCATCACACGCGAGAAGGTTTTAATCCTTTTTGAGCCCGTCGGGAAAAGCTTTTTTCCGAGCGGTGTAAAGAAGGTTTTCTCGAAGAAGCGCATGCCGGGGTTAAGAATATACGCAACAACGAAGCCTATGATTATAGGACTCATAATCCGCCCGATGTCGCTTATCGTGGAAAGCACCGATGTCCATTTGCTGATAATAAGGAAGAAAAGAATACTCGCGGCTATCACGCCGAAGGCCGTAAGGCCAAAATATACATAGCGCTTATCCCATTTAAATTTCATTTGCTTCCCTCTTTTAATAAATCAGATGAGCTCCTTATACATGGCGGGAGCATCAGCTTTGGCGGTATGCTCATTTATCTCCGTCACCTCGACCTTGACGGTCTTCTGTCCGAATTTAATCTCGATAACGTCCCCGAGCTTCACCTCATAGGAGGCACGCGCTGGCTTACCGTTCACGGACACCCGTTCGTTATCGCAGGCTTCGTTGGCGACGGTTCTGCGCTTTATAAGGCGGGACACCTTCAAATACTTGTCAAGTCTCATTATACCACGCTTTCAGCTCGGCGATACATTCATCAGCACCGCCGGAATAAATAAGCGCCGCCCGGTTATCGGGCAGCGCTTTAAAGTAACTGTGTAATTTCCGCAAGAACAGCACGATGACTTAAGCACCGCCGAAAAAAAACAACATGCAATATATCCAACTGAATAAAGCCGGACGTATATGCCTAAATTACTTCGCGACAGCGTCCTTAAGAGCCTTACCAGCCTTGAACTGCGGAACCTTGGAGGCAGGAATATTGATGGCTTCCTTGGTTCTGGGATTATGACCGACTCTTGCGCCTCTTTCCTTTACATCAAAAACGCCGAAGCCAACGAGAGAAACCTTATCTCCGCCCTTAATAGTCTCAGCAATAGTATCAAGCAGAGCAGTAATTACCTTGTCGGTATCCTTCTTGGAAATCTCAGTCTTCGCCGCAACGGCATTAATAAGTTCTGTTTTGTTCATTAGTTTTTCCTCCCGATAAAAGTGTGGGTAATAAAATTCAAGATTTTGTAAAATCTCGTTATCTAATCTACATCGTATAATTTACCATATTAATCGGTATACTGCAAGCTTTTTTAGCCGTTTTTATATTATTTTTTATTATATTCTAAGGATTTTTCCTATTTTATCGCCCTTCGGCACCATTTCGAGTTCCTCCTTGCTTATCGCCTTGAAAAGAATAATAAAAATCAGGTATGCAACACAGGCTAAAACGATAGAGCCTCCCATTGCAGCGCATAGCACGATACGCCCCGAGACGTCCATTCCCGCAAAACCGAAAGCCATTATAATAAGCTTATATGCCGCGTAAGCGACTGCGCCCATAAGCACGCTCGCAACTGTGGGCTTAAAGAATATTTTGAAGAAATTCGGTCTTTCCGGTATCTTCACGCAGATAAAGACGAAGTTGATGGCGCTTATCACGAAGTAACAGGCAAGGCTGCTTATCGCCGCGCCCTCCACGCCAATTGTGGGATCAGCTATGAGGAACCAGTTGAGCGCTATTTTCACCAGACCGCCTATCGGCATCGTATATACCGGAAGACGTTCATGGCCATAAGCCTGGAGCATGGCGTTGGTTATCATCGTGAGACAGACGAAAAACGAAGCTATGCCAAGGATGGCGAGCAGTGTCGGTCCCTCGGCGTTACTTCCGGGGTAGATTACCTTCATAATAGGATAACACAAAACCGACATGCCTATACCGGCCGGAAGTCCGAGAAGCACGCAAAGCTTGACTGCCGCACCCGTTACGTTGGAGGCTTCGGAGTATTTCTTCTGCGCGATATAGGCGGAAATGGCAGGGATAACGCTTATCGTCAGCGGGACTATGAAAGCGGAAGGCAGGTTAAATAGCGTCTGCACCTTAAAATACACGCCGTAGAGTATCTTTGACTGCTCAAAAGAAAAACCTGCGCCAAACTGGAGTCTGTTTAGTATGAGCTTCGTATCAATAAGCGCGATTATGTTTATAACCGCAGAGCCTATCGTTACGGGAATGCCTATCTTTATAAGCTGGCCGAAGGTGCTTCCGTGCGAGGCGGGGACGTCCGGAAGCGCGGAGGTTTTCGATATCTTCGCGTCGAGTCTGAGCTTATATATGATGATATAAATAAGCGCCACGAGCGAGCCGATAGTAACGCCCGCTATAGCCCCGGCAGATGAAACGGGCAGCCCGAGCCCCTTTTTAAGTAAGAGCCACGCAAGAGAAAGCCCGAAAACGAGCTTGCACAGGACTTCAAGCACCTGTGAAACAGAGGTGGGCAGCATGTCTGAAAGGCCCTGAGTATAACCTCTGTAGGACGACATGAGGCACACGAGCACGACCGCGGGGCCGAGCACGAGAATGCTCTGCGAAGCCTCCGGGTCATCCATCATAACAGCGAGCTTAGTGGGAAATAGAACCATAATAAGCGTCCCCACCATGCCAAAGACGAGGAAAGTTACTCTTGCGACATTAAAGGTGCGCTTGACCTGATTCATTTTTCCGAGGGCGTTCGAGGCGCTTATCATTCTTGAAAGCGCCACGGGAAGCCCCGCCGTGGAAAGCGTGAGCAGCAACGAATAGATGTTGTACGCAACGGCAAAATGCGCCGTTCCCTCATCTCCGAGGATGTTTCCGAGCGGTATTTTATAAAGCGCGCCGAGAATTTTAACGATAAATACGGCGGCGGCAAGGAGCGCTGCCCCCTGCACAAAGCTTTGTTTTTTCTGTTCTGACATATAACGGTTCCCTTTCCTGCCGGAAGCTGCATTTATGCGGTTAAAAGCTCATGAATTTCCTGAAATTATCGGCAAATATAGCCTTGCAGTCCTCATACGGAAGCTTTAGGCTCATAAAGCGTGCGAGCGCTTCTCCATAATTCCAGAGGGGGTAATCCGTCCCGAAAAAGCAGTTTTCTACACCCATGTGATATATCTGGCGGCGCGTCCGCTCAATGCTCGCAACGGGCATCGTGCTCGATACATCATATTTTATGCCCGGCTTTTTTAAATAATCCCATGCTTCGTCCCATTTTCTGAAGCCGCCGAGGTGCGCCGCGATAATACGCAGCTTCGGAAAATCGTCCGCCACCTTCGCAAGCTTTGACGGGCGGGAATAATCATATCTGTCGTCCCCCACATGAAACAGGATGGGCAGCGAGTCCCCCACCATTTCATAAAGCGCGTAAGCTTCGGGGGAGTCAATGTAAAAACGCTGGAAATCGGCATGAAGCTTTATTCCGTGAAGTCCGAGTCTCTTTATGCGTTCGATCTCATCCTCAAGCCCCGTCATGAACGGGTGCAACGCGCCGAAACCGTAAAATTCCTTGTGCGCGTTCTGCTGCGATGAAATGAAGGTGTTTATATGCCCCACCTGCTCAGGAGTCGTAGCAACGGAACAGATTACGTATTTCTTCACGCCAAAAGCCGAGCCGCTTTTGAGAAGCGCCTCGCAGCTTCCGTCATGCCTCGACGGAAGATCGTAAAAATTTCCGATATTATGTGCAGCCTTTTCCGCAACCTTCGCAGGGAAAACGTGGGCGTGCGTATCTATTATGTCAAAATCTTTCCATGTGTACTCAGAATTAATCATGCTCTTCATCTCTAATGCTATAAAGGGCGGAGATGACAGTCCCCGCCCTTTGGATTCATATACGGTCAAACGGCTGCTTCTATTGCGCGGAGCGGTTCATTCCGCTGAAATAATATAATAGTACACTGGCTGACCGCCGTTTACAACGGTAACTTCCGCATCCGGGTTTTCCTCTTCAAGCTTCCGAGCAAGCGTATTTGCTTCGTCCTCGGAAACGTCCTCCCCGTAGTAAACGCTGATAAGCTCCGGCTCAAAACCGGCTACCGTGGCTGATATTTCGGCAGAAACCGCTTCAATATCGTTATTGGAGCAGAGCAGCTTGTTTTCAAGGAGGGCAAGATAGTCACCCGCTTTAATCTCAGCATCGTCAAATACCGAGTCTCTTGCGGCATAGGTGAGCGTGACAGTGTGTACGAGGCCGGCAGCCTCGTTCATCGCCGCCTCTATTTCCTCCGCGCTTGCCTCAGGGTCGAGCGCAATCAAGGCGGAAACGCCCTGCGGGACTGTGGCCGTGGGGATAACGACTACGTTTTTCTCCGTCATGCCGACGCACTGGCTCGCTGCAAGGATGATGTTTTTGTTGTTTGGGAGAACAAAGACCGTCTCCGACGGGGTCCTGTTAATTTCCTTCAGAATGTCCTCGGTGGATGGATTCATCGTCTGGCCGCCGGAAATAACTCCGTCCGCGCCCAGCTCGCGGAACATATCCTCAAGCCCCGCGCCAGCACATACGGCGACGACGCCGATAGCCTTATCCGCCTTGGCTATCGCGGTTTCTTCTTGCTGAATACCGATTACCTCGGTATGCTGGAGGCGCATATTTTCAATCTTCACAGAGATTAGATGCCCATAAGTAAGGGCCTCGGTAATCACCTTGCCGGGGCAGTTATTATGAACATGAACCTTGATGATCTCCTCGTCGTCCACGACAACTATGCTGTCGCCCAGGGCGTCGAGAAAAACACGGAGAAGCTGCGGATCCTTTTTGTTTTCCCTGCCGATTATAAACTCCGTGCAGTAGGCAAATTTTATGTCCTCGGTGTTAAAATCGGAGAAATCCGCCTTTGCCTTAACCGCGGGGGCGGCACTCTGACTGATTTCAACCTCCTTGCCCAGAAGTGAATCAAGCATAGCCTGAATGATTATCATATAGCCCTTGCCGCCGGCGTCGATTACATTTGCCTTTTTCAGAACAGGGTTCTGGTTAACGGTGTCCGCAAGGGCGACCTGACCCGCCTCTATCATGCGCGAGAGGACGAATTCTATATCTCCGCTTTCCTCGGAAGCGGAGACGGCTGCCTCCGAAGCTAGGCGCGAAACCGTAAGTATAGTGCCCTCAGTGGGCTTCATAACGGATTTATAGGCCGTGTTTACGCCCTCGAGAAAGGCGTTTGCCATCTCGGAAGCGTTTGCGGAGGCCTTATCCTTCATGTATTTGGCAAATCCTCTGAAAAGGAGCGACAGGATAACGCCCGAGTTTCCTCTTGCGCCGCGAAGGAGAGCGCTCGCGGCAATGTCCGCTGTCGCGGAAAGCTTCTCGGGTTCCTGCTTCTGAAGCTCAGCCATGGCGTTTCCTATGGTCATGCTCATGTTGCTGCCCGTGTCTCCGTCCGGCACAGGGAATACGTTTAGCTCGTTTATTTCCTCCTTATGTCCGTCTATCGTAACGGCGGCGGAAATAAACATCTTTTTCAGGGAATGTCCGTCAATATATTCTATCATTGCGAAAAGTCCGTCCTTTCAATATGCGCGGGAAAAGGGATGACCCGAGTTCATTCGGGCATTATCGAATCAACGAAAACGTCTACGCTTTCTACCTCGACGCCCGTATCTATCGAAACCTTATATCTGACCTCGTTAATAATCGAACGGCAGATAACGGGGATATTAACCCCGTTTTTAACTATTATGTGAAGCTCGATGGCAATGGCGTTATCGCCCCTTGCGCTGATCTTAACGCCCTTGCCCATAACCTCTTTTTTGAGGAGGTGAACAAGTCCGTCGCTGACGGAACGCATAGCCATACCCCGCACGCCGAAGCATTTCGTGGCAGCGGCGCCGGCAAGGTTTGTAAAAACGTCGGCAGAAATGTCAATCAAGCCGGTCTCGGTCATTATTTTTACCATGTCCGTCTATCCTTTCAAAAAACGAATTACAGCCGCGGCGTGAAAGACCCGGCGGCAAAAAGCGCATACAGCGCATATCGGAAACAATTATATTTCGGCTTATTATAGCACAAGCGAAAGGAAACTACAAGAGAAATCGTGTATACCGGCTTTGCCGTTCGGCGGCACAGCGGAATTCACGGGTGTCCGGCGCAAAATAGTCTTTACAAATTATTATCGTTACTTTATACTAACAATGCCGATGTATGGGCATTTATCAAGCTAAGGAGGGCTTCACTTGGGAAATAGCTTCAACCTCGTTCTCTCGGCTCTGCGAAAAGAAAAGAACCTCAGCCAGCGCGAGGCTGCCGCTAAGCTCGGCGTATCTCAGGCGCTTTTGTCACATTACGAAAACGGAGTACGCGAGCCAGGGCTTCAGTTCATTTCCCAGGTCTGTGATTTTTACGGCGTATCCTCCGATTATCTTCTCGGTAGGAGCGCTCTGCGCAGTCAGACTGTTTTCACAGAGGATGAGCTTTCTGAAATTAAGCCCTGCGTCGAGGCATTCATTACGCTCTTTCATGAGCTTACTGACATGAAATCGAGAGAAGACGCTGAGAACCTTACTTCCCTCATTTCCGCGTTTATATATAAAATCCACCGCATGTTCAACCCCTTTGACGGCGGCGAAGGCGTTAAGACCGCCTATTCCATTACGCTCACTGAGGCGCTAATGCATTTGCGCGAGGCGCAGCTCGTGGCTCGCAACAGCGGCGGCACCAACGAATTCAAGCTGCCCGACGCGCTCGTTAAACAGGTAGAGGACGAGCTTGATATGCTTTTCAATGAATGACCGGAGGCTTATACCCCATGATAGAACAGGAAAACATAAGGAATTTCTCGATAATCGCCCACATCGACCATGGCAAAAGCACGCTTGCCGACAGGCTGCTTGAGCTTTGCCACGCCGTCGACCCTCGCAACATGGAAAACCAGCTTCTCGACAACATGGAGCTGGAGCGCGAGCGCGGCATAACCATCAAGGCCCGCGCAGTCGGTCTGACCTATCAGGCCGAAGACGGGAAATACTACACGCTCAACCTCATCGACACGCCGGGCCACGTTGACTTTAACTATGAGGTCTCGCGTTCTCTCGCTGCCTGCGAGGGCGCGGTTCTCGTCGTGGACGCGCGCCAGGGAACCGAAGCGCAGACGCTGGCTAACGCCTATCTTGCGCTGGATAACAACCTCGAAATCCTCCCCGTCATCAACAAGATCGACCTTCCGGGCGCAGACCCGGACAAGGTGAAGCACGAAATCGAGGATATAATCGGCATCCCGGCGCTCGACGCGCCCGAAATTTCCGCAAAGCTCGGCACGAACGTCGAGGCAGTCCTCGAGGACATTGTTAAAAACGTCCCCGCCCCGAAGGGCGACCCCAAAGCCCCCCTGAAGGCTCTGATTTTTGACTCGCAATACGACAGTTTTGTGGGCGTAATCGTTTACATCCGCATCGTGGACGGAATAATAAAGCCCGGCATGGATATTAAGATGATGGCCTCCGGCGCGGTTTATAAGGTCGTTGAGGTGGGTCACATGCGGCCCATCGGCTTCGAGCCCTGCTCAGAGCTTTCCGCCGGCGACGTCGGCTATTTTACGGCGAGCATAAAAAACGTCGCTGATACGCAGCCGGGCGATACCGTCACTGCTCAGGCTCAACCCACCGCAGAGCCTCTCCCCGGCTATCGCCCCGCGCAGCCGATGGTTTATTCCGGCGTTTATCCTGCCGACGGCGCGAAATACCCCGACCTGCGCGACGCGCTTGAAAAGCTCAAGCTCAACGACGCTGCCCTTTCCTATGATCCGGAATCCTCCGCCGCGCTCGGCTTCGGCTTCCGCTGCGGCTTCCTCGGCCTCCTGCATATGGAGATTATTCAGGAACGCCTTGAGCGCGAGTTCAATCTCGACCTTATCACCACCGCCCCGAGCGTTATTTATAAGGTGATAAAAACCGACGGTCAGACGGAAATGATTGATAACCCGCTCAATTACCCTGATCCCTCGGTTATAGAATGGGCGGAGGAGCCTTACGTCAAGGCTTCCATCATGACGCCGACAGACTATGTGGGCAACATAATGGATCTTTGCCAGGACAGACGCGGCGAATTTGAAAACATGGTATACCTCGATTCCGAGCGAGTGGAGCTTCATTACCACATGCCGCTCAACGAGATTATTTACGACTTTTTCGACGCGCTCAAATCCCGCACGAAGGGCTACGCCTCGCTCGATTACGAGCTGGAGGAATACCGCCAGTCCGAGCTTGTGAAGCTCGATATTCTGCTCAACGGCGATATTGTTGATGCGCTTTCCTTCATCGTCCACAAGGACAAAGCCTATGAGCGAGGCCGCAGGATAGCCGAAAAGCTCAAGGAGCACATCCCTCGCCAGCTTTTCGAGGTTCCGGTTCAGGCTGCTATCGGCGGCAAAGTCATAGCCCGCGAAACGATAAAGGCCATGCGGAAGGACGTTCTCGCCAAGTGCTATGGCGGCGACATTACGCGAAAGAAAAAGCTTCTTGAGAAGCAGAAGGAAGGCAAAAAGCGTATGCGCAGCCTCGGCAGCGTATCCGTCCCGCAGGAAGCGTTTATGGCGGTTCTCAGACTCGACGAGGATTAAGCCAAAAAATATATCGGAATAATCCCTATTGACTTCCGAGAGTTCTGTGTTATTATTATCATAATCCTCAACATCCCCTTTCTGGGGCTGGCAAGCCAATATCCGGCATGGTCTGTTGGGGATTATTTTTGTTGAAAATAAAGTTACAGCGGACTTTCGTTCCCGAAAGTCCGCTGTTTTTTTCTTTTCAATGATGCTCGTGGTCGTGGTGCTCATGATGGTGCTCATGATGGTGCTCATGGCAGCCGCATTCACAATCCTCGTCATGCTCATGCTCATGGTCGTGATCATGATGGTGATGGTGTTCATGGTCGTGATCATGATGATGGTGCTCATGGTCGTGGTCATGGCAACCACATTCGCAATCGTCGTCATGCTCGTGGCAATAGTCGCCCTGCTCGCCGAAGGCAGCAAGGATATCGCAGGCAAAATCCTCGACACGCTCTTCGACCTCATGCAGGTCGATGCCGAAGACTATATTCGCCGAGCCGACCTTTACCGAGCACGGTGCCTTCGGCACGCTCTCGCTGCCCTTCACCTGAACGTCGTCGCCGACGGTGGAGAGCATCACAGCCTCATCTTCGCCCCATGTGATAAATCCCTTTACATGACCGATGAAAACATCGTTTTCCTTCGCCCATGCGTTAGTCTTCTCCATGCCGGAAACCATGGCATCAAGGAGCTTTTTGTAATCATCTCCGCTCGAAAGAGGAAGCTCGAAATCGGCGGAAACGACGCGCGCCTCGTCATGAATCCGCGCTGCAATTTTAACATTAATCATTGGTAACGCCTCTTAATTGTATGATTTTTTAATTTATGTCAGTTCCAGTACATCAGTCGGACGCTTCCGCCGCGAAGATGACCTTCCGCGAATTCCGCCATGGAAAGCGTGATGTCCTCGCCGCCGTCGTTTACGTTGAAGAAGCGAAAGCCTCCGTCCGCGCGGCAATAGGCCACGAAATGCGGCACCATCTCTTCATGATAACGAAGTATGCCCATTTTGCTGTTTTCCGCCGCGGAAACGGCCTCCTCCCTGCCCGTGACTTCTTTCAGCCCGGGAAGGTATTTTTCGCAGTACCGGCGCATAACGTGCGTAAGAGTCGGGCCCGGAATGCGAAACAGGTGCATAGCGTCCATTTCCGAAAGCACCTCCGAAAATGCCGCGTTTTGCCCGGCGCAGCGTCTGAGATTAAAGGCCGCAACGGGGCCGCAGGCATTATGACAGGCGGGGATAGAGCGATATGTATAGCAGGAAAGGGCGTCCTGGTCTTTTAAAAAGCCGTCCTCCGTCCACGCCTCAGGCTCCGCGGGCAACCCAGGCTCCGCCTCTTCCGGCTGGCTCATGTGAAGCGCAAGCTTCCATATCACCTGGGCGAGTATCCATGCAAAAAAGAGAATCCCGACAAACCAAAGCACGGATGCCCAAACAGGCTGTTCGTAAACGCAGAGAAAGGGATACGGGCCGTAAAGAACGCGCGTAATATTGAGCACTATAGCAACTATGCCGTAAACAAGCGTCGGAACTACAGCTGCTATAGTCACGCGCCTGTCCGGAATCGAGGGATGATCCTTAAAGGCAAAGGATATGAAGCCGAGCACCGGACAAAGGAAGTGATGAAAAAGCGCGGAATGCACGAGAAATGCGCTCGGGAAAGCACTCAGTCCGCCCATCATCGGCATAAACACAAGCAACACAATGAAGAAGGTGACTGTCGTAGTACACACGGCAAAATATTTAAGCAATCTCACCCAGCTCGGCACGAAATGGCCCTTTCCGAGGAGGATCCCCGCCTCAAAGTATGCCTGAACCGCGCAGGCAGCGAGCAGGAAAAGATTGCTGTCAAGCGTATAAAAGCGCAGCGCTGCGGCAGCGGGGCTCGCCGAAATAAAGCTCATCACGGCGCCAATCAGCCCAAGCAGCACGATCACGGCGTTCAGCGCAAGACTAAGCCACAGCGCGCGCCTTTCTTTTTCGTTCAGCATGGCTCAATCTCTTGTAATCGCTGCCCAAACGGAAGGATCGATGGGTTTGTTGCCGACGGTGAATCCGATCTCTGCCGTTGCGTTAAAGCCACGGATATCCTCCGCAATGCTCTTTGCCGTGTTCTCATCAACGAGGTCGATCTTGTTTACGAGCGCGAGATCGGCACATTCAATCTGCCCCTCAAGGAGCTGAGACATATAGTTCTTAAGGCGCTTCCAGCGAGAAGCGTCCGCAAGAGAAACAATCTTTATTTTTATTCCGAAGCGGCGCTCTACGAGTTCCTTTATCTGCTTGGGATACGCCACTCCCGTCGCCTCAACGATTATCCACTCGGGAGACATGGTCTTTTGTATCGTCTCTATATCGTAGATAAGGTCTCCGCCGGAGGTGCAGCAGGCACAGCCGGCGAAAAGGTCCTTAACGGCGAGTCCCTGCGCGCGGAGGATCTTATCGTCTACGCCGACCTCGCCGATCTCGTTTTCAATTATCATTACTTTCGTTCCGTCGCCCTCGATACTGTCGGCAAGGTGCTTTGCGAGCTGAAGAAGCACGCTTGTCTTGCCCGAACCGAGGAAACCGCTCAAAAGAAGGATTTTCATTATCTCTGCCTCCAAAAAACACTGGAATTATAATATGGCGAAAAGCCTTTTGACTTTTCCCAAAATCAAAGTATAACACAGCCCGCGGAAAAGTCAAATCACGGTAACTTATCTCCATATTCAGGCTTTCTAACAGTCTTTCTGACATGGTTATTAATAACGAAATTCAGTGCATTTCCCATAATAAGGATATTTCCGCACATAAAAAGCCAAAGCATAATGATAACAGCCGATGCCAGCGACCCGTAAACGAGGGAATATCTCGTCGAGAGACCGATAGTCCACGAGAAAAAAATGCCCGCTCCGACAAGAGCAATCGCAGCCGCCAAAGCGCCGATAAGTCTTTGCTCGTGCTTTCCTGTTCTCGGTGCGGACACCTGATATACGCCGAAAATAATCACAAGCAATATTACGAACAAAACGACGAAGCGCAGCCACTGCCACAACCGCGCAAAGATATACAGCCCCGTAGACTCGGTTATCACTCCGATAAGCCATTCGCCCGTAAAGATCAAAACGCACGTGAGGAAGAGCGCGAGCGCAAAGAAAACCGATAGCAGAATGCTGAGCAGGGTCTTCCAAAAGCCGATATAACGCTCTTTGTCCTCGATTTCAGCCATAATCGTAAGCACGGCGCGAAAGCCCGCCGAGGCGCTCGACACGAAAATCATTATCGCGGCGACGAGCATCGCCGTCGAGAAATTATCGTTAATATAGGCAAGGTATTCGAGAATGCTTTCATGCGCGCTTGCCGGGATTATCCCGCGAAGATAGATAAATATTTCCGTCTCGTCAAGATGCATTCCGCTGAGCATTGCGTTTATGCAGATAGCGAGGGGAAAAATGGACAGGATAAGATAGTAGGCAAGCTGAGCCGAGGCTCTGACTACGCCCTTCTTATTGTAAATATTCCATAGCTCCTTAATCGCACCAAGCAAAGCAAATCACCGTGTTAAAGAAGTTTTTTATTGAGCGCGCCGGCAGAAACCTGTTCCTTTTCGTCCAGTTTATTAGACAGGAACGCAGCAAAGCCTATGCAGAGCGCCGCTGGGATATAGTGAATCACAGCGTATGCGGGAATACTTATATCTGTAAGGCAGGTCGGAAACTCCATCGCAGCGCGAAGGATTATTCCCACAAGCGCGAGGTCAAAGCGCTTGCGTCCGTCCGAACAGACGGAATACCACATAATTCTGCAAAGTGCCGCCATGACCGCGAAAAGCACGACGCAGTCTATAGCGCTTATATACATTTTTATGGGTTCAATGAGCGATAGCTCGGTAAGCTCATTTCGCAGGACCTCAACCGCTTCCCCGCTTACGGAGGAGAGGACGGCCTCGAGCCCTTTTGAATTTGTAGTATATACTTCCCCAAGACGAATGAAAGCATTCGCTCCGCGTACAACGAGCATGGTGAAAAGTGAATAGCCAAGCGCATAGGATATCGGCGTATCCGTCTCATCCCACTTCTTGCGGAGGGCAAACATCGCGATAAAGAAGCCGACGCCTTCGACAGCGCCAGTGCACAATGCGGAGGTAAGAGCATATTTCACCGCATCCGTTTCCGCCGACGCCTGCGGAGCAAAGCTTCCGAGTGCAAAACCAAGCATAAGATAGCCGAAGACAAAGGAACCGACTATTCCTGCGAGCACCGCAAGAAGATTAATTTTCTTCTTAAACGTGTAATAAATCAAATACAGCACCGGAGCGAGCACGCACACGGCGGCAAGGGCGAAATATCCGCCCACCAATGCTCCGGAAAAAACTATTTCAGACTCCAAATCAAATTCTCCCATGTTGAAATATAGATATTCATATTTTAATAAACGGGCGGCAAAAGCCGCCCGTTATGTATATCACTTAGAGTTAAAGTATTTAGAGATGAAATCCTCAAACTCTGTATCTTCCTTGGACTCTTCCTTTGGCTTAGGCTCGGGTTCGCGTTCCGGAACATTCCTGACCTCGGGGGCTTCTGCGCGCTTAACGGCAGGCTCCGGCTTCTGGCCGGGTCGAACACCCTCGTCAAAACCCGTTGCTATAACGATAACGCGGATTTCGTCGTCCATAGAATCGTCAAACGAAGCGCCAAAGATAATGTTCGCATCGGGGTGAGCAGCCTGCTGAACAAGGCCGGCCGCCGCCTCGACTTCGTCAAGGCCCATATCCATAGAACCCACTATGCTTACGAGAACACCGCGTGCTCCGTCGATAGAGGTTTCCATGAGGGGGCTGGAAACAGCTGCGCGGGCAGCTTCCTCAGCTTTATTCTTGCCCGAAGCTCTGCCGACGCCCATGTGCGCATAACCTGCATCCTTCATGATGGTGGTAACGTCCGCAAAGTCGAGGTTAATGAAGCCCGTATCTTTAATAAGGCCGGAAATGCTTGTAACAGCCTGGTGAAGGACCTCGTCGGCAATGGCAAAAGCATTGCGCATCGTTATCTTCTGGTCGGTTGCGAACTTGAGACGGTCATTCGGGATAACAAGAAGCGAATCCACTTTTCCGAGAAGCTCGTTAATGCCGATCTCCGCCTGAACCATGCGATTTTTGCCCTCGAAGTTGAAGGGCTTAGTAACAACGCCGATGGTGAGCACGCCCGCTTCCTTCGCAATATCCGCGACGACTGGAGCCGCGCCCGTTCCTGTTCCGCCGCCCATGCCGGCAGTGATGAAGACCATATCGGTTTCCTCGAAAGCCTTGACTATGTTATTGCGGTTCTCCTCAGCCGACTTTTTGCCGATCTCGGGGTTCGCACCGGCACCCTGACCGTGAGTAAGCTTTTCACCTATCTGAATTTTCTGATCCGCTTTGGAATCGGAAAGAACCTGCTTATCAGTATTGATAGCGATAAATTCAACGTCTTTAACGCCCGCGTCAACCATTCTATTGACGACGTTATTTCCCGCTCCGCCAACGCCGACGACTTTAATGTTTACGACGTTGTCAGCACCGGAATCCAAAGAAAACGGCATACAAATAACCTCCTGTATCGGCGGAATCGAAACGGGCTCCGCCTGTATATAAACGGTAATACCTATTTAAGTAAAGCTATATTGCAAAGGCTCATACGGGCACTTCTCACAATACACAATTTTATATAATTGTAACTTGTTTTTTTTAATCGGTCAATAGGTAATAAAATATTTTTTTAGAAATTCGTGCCGTTTTCATAATATTACCGCCATCATACAGGATAAGCTCCTTATTTAAACAGATTAAGGAGAGACTGCCAGGCATCGTCGTCATCCACGCCTGAAGCGTCGGGCTCAGCTTTCGCGGGAGCCTCAGGCTCGGGAGCGGGGGCTTCGGGCGCCGCTTCCGGTTCAGCAGGGGCGGCGCCGGGGAACGCCTTTGCAAACTTATTCTCAGGCTCGGGGCGTCTTGCCTTGCTGTCGGCAAAATCCGTCGCGAGAACTATTACGCGCACGGCGTCCACAAGCGTATCGTCGAAGTCTACGCCGAAGATGATGTTGGCATCCGGACAAGCAGCATTCTGAACCTTGCCGACGAGCTTTTCAACGTCATCCATGCCGATATCCTCGGAGCCTGTAACGTTAATGATTATACGTCTAGCGTTATCAACGCTCGTGCCCATGAGCTTGCTGTAAATAGCTTCCTTGGCAACCTCTTCAATTTTGCCCTTGCCCGAGGCTTCGCCCACGCCGAGGTGAGCCACGCCGGAATTGCAGAGTGTGGTCTTCAGGTCAGCAAAATCGAGGTTAATGAAGCCTGTGTTTCTGAGGAGATCCGCTATGCCGGTAACAGCCTGGTTTAGGACGTTATCCGCAACGGCGAAAGCGTTTGCAAAGGTAATCTTCTGCTCCGAGACCTCCTTGAGCTTCTCGTTCGGGATGATGAACAGCGTGTCCACCTTATTGAGGAGCTCGGCAATGCCGGCTTCTGCGCGGCGCATCTTCGCAGAGCCCTCGAATTTAAACGGGGTGGTAACTACGGCGATGGTGAGGACACCGGATTCCTTCGCTATCTCCGCTACGACGGGAGCCGCGCCCGTCCCCGTTCCGCCGCCCATTCCGGCGGTAATGAAAACGGCGTCGGTATCGTCAAACAGCTTAGCGATGTTGTTTCTGTCCTCTTCCGCGGCGAGCTTACCCACGTTGGGGTCAGAGCCCGCGCCCTGTCCCTGCGTAAGTTTTTCACCTATCTGAATTTTCTGGTCGGCGCCGGACGCCATGAGGGTAGGCTTATCGGTATTGAGGTTTATAAACTCTATCCCCTCCACGCCGGAGGCGACCATTCTGCTCACGACATTATTCCCGCCGCCGCCTACGCCCACGACTTTTATTCTTACAACATCTTTTGTTTCATCAAAATTAATTGGCATGCTCTTTACCCCCGCGTATTTATTTTGGTATGAAATGACCCTCGCCTTTTTGGCTCAGGTTGATGGTCCCTCTGTCTGCCTCGCTCAGATCTCCAAGTATCGTAAGAAATAGTTTGAATTTCTTTTCGAGGTTTTCGTTTTTTCCGAACACTACCTCCAGCCTTCCATCGTAGTCGAAGCTGTAGGATGCTATGTTCGAGGCATCTATCGCGGTGACCCGCGTGTAAACGTCGTTTTCCGGCAGGAGCTCAAGAAGGTTGCACAGATAATCGTATCTTCCCTCGCTCGCGTCGCCGTCTATTATAAGCTGCTTCCCCATTTCGGGCTTTTTGGCTTTTATACCGCTTATTTTGATATAGCCCACAGGCTCAACGGCAGGAACGTCTACTATTCTGCATTTTCGGTTTATCACGCAGTAGCCCGTGTCGGCTTCGAGACAAGCCAGAAGCTGGCTTTCCTGCAGCTCGATAATAAGCGTATCGGGAAACTTCCGTTTTATGTTTACCGACTCAACGAAGCTGCATGCATCGAGGATATTCTTTCTCATTTTGCTCTTGTTTATTATAACGAGGCTGTCGCCGGGCTCCACCTCAGCCGTATCTATTATGAACTCGGAAGCGTAGTTTCCGTTGCCCGTCACTTCTATCTTTGAAATTTTGAAAAATGTTTCAACAGCGGCAAACGCGAGAGCAAAAACAATAAAAAGGATAACGACGCGCAGAATTTTATAGCCTTTTCTCATTTTTCTTCTGTACACGCTTCATTCCTCTTTTCTTCTGCGAATATCTGCCCCGAGGGAGGAATAAACTTCCTCCATGCATTCATAGCCTCTGTCAATATGTTCAAGCCCGTAAACCCGGCTTACGCCTTCTGCCGACAGCGCTGCCGTAACAAGCGCCGCGCCGCCTCTCAGGTCAGGCGAACAAAGGCTTGCGCCGCTTAACTTCTCTGCACCCATCACAGCCGCAGTATTGCAGGAGCAGATTATCTCCGCACCCATACGTCTGAATTCCGGAATCTGTGCAAACCGGTGTTCAAATATGTTCTCAACGAAAACGCTCGTACCTTTCGCCTTTAGGCTTGCTGCCATAAGTATCGGCTGAGCGTCCGTAGGGAAGCCGGGAAACGCCGCAGTTTTAATCGGGCGACAGGCGTTAAGCTTCCCCCCGTCGGATATTTTCACCATATCGCCGCCGAGTTCGAGGCGGCAGCCCATTTCGTGAAGTGTTTTGAGCGCAGGCTCCATATCCTCCGGCACGCAGCCGTGAAGCGTTACGCTCCCGCCGCAGGCAGCAGCGGCGGAAAGTATCGTAAGTCCGACGATTCTATCCGGCAGGACGCGGTGCTCCGCACCGTGAAAACGGCGCACCCCGCGGATTTTAATCGTATTCGTTCCCGCGCCGCTCACATCTCCGCCAATGGCGTTCAGAAAGCTTTGCAGAGCAGGTATTTCCGGCTCGCGCGCCGCGTTTGTGATAACGGTGATTCCCTCAGCGGCAGAGGCAGCTATCATGGCGTTCTCCGTCGCCCCGACGCTTACGGTTTCAAAGTTTATCTCCGCGCCCCGAAGCCGTTTCGCCCGGCAGCTTATACGCCCACTTTCGAGCTTTACCTCTGCGCCGAGCTTTTTCAGCGCCGAAAGATGCAGGTCGATGGGGCGCGGTCCGAGCTTGCAGCCGCCGGGAAGGCTGATTTCAGCCTCTCCGAAACGCGCGAGCAGCGCTCCGAGATACACTACCGAGGAGCGCATTTCACGCATTAATTCGTCCGAAATAGTGCATTTATCCGCGCCGGACGAATCAACAAGCGCTGTATTGCCTATTATCTCGGCCTTACATCCGAGGTCACGCAGTATCTTAACGGAAACATCAAGGTCGGATATTCGGGGGACGTTTTCTATCCTGCACTCGTCCCCGGCAAGTACCGAAGCGGCAAGCACCGGAAGCAGGCCGTTTTTCGAGCCCTGCAATTTGACGCTGCCGCCGAGCGGAAGCCCGCCGATTATTTCATAATATTCCATTTTTACCTCCGGCAAAGCGAGAATAAGCATCCCATTCTATGCCAGAGAGAGCCTTGTGGCTACTTGGCCAGAAGCCCCAAAATCTCAGAACAGATATTATCAAGCGCGTCGGGCTTCGCGGCGTCTTTCATTGCCTGCGACATTGCGCCGAGTCTTTCGCGCGAGGAAATAACCTTCATAATGTCCTTATACATTCTTTCTGCGCTGCATTCATTCTCGGTTATAACGAGCGCCGCGCCGCATTTTTCGAGAGCGCGGGCGTTAAACTCCTGATGATTGTTCGTTACATTCGCGGAAGGTATCTGGATAGATGGCTTACCCGTGTAGGTAAGTTCTGCAAGCGTAGACGCCCCGGAGCGGCACATCACAAGGTCGGCCGCCGCCATTTGGAGCGGCATATCGTAGAAAAACGGGAGCAGAACCGTGTGCCTTAGCTCGCCCACGCCTTTATCGCGCAGCATCGCTTCAACGCGTTTAAAGCCCTCTTCTCCCCCGCCCGTCGCGTGAACGTGGGTGAACGCACCCTCCTGCTCGTTTTTCGCTATTATCTCAGCGGTGTATTCGTTCATTTTGGATGCGCCGAGCGAGCCCCAAAACGAGAGCACCACCGGCTTACCGACAGGATAACCGAGCTTTTCACGCGCCGTTTTGGTCGAATAAGCGGAAAAGCCAGCCCGCACGGGAGTTCCAGTAACGGCAACATTTTCCGGGTGTTTATAATGGTTCCGGCTTTCCTCAAAACCCACCATTATTTTGCTGCAATAAGGCTCGAGCATGCGAGTCGTTAGCCCCGGGAGGACGTTTGACTCATGGATAAGCGTCGTTATTCCCAGCTTTGACGCGGCCTTTATCACGGGATAACATACATAGCCGCCCGTGCCGATGACCGCGTCCGGCTTAAACTCTTTAATTCTGCGGCGCATTTTCATTTCGGCTCTTCCCGTTCGATATATCGAACGGGCGGTGTAAGCCAAAGCCTTTGGCGTGAGACTGCGCCTTACGCTTGATACAAGCAGAGTCTCTATGGGATATCCTTCGCGGGGAACGAGTTCTCGCTCCATACCGTCGTCCACGCCGATAAACAGGAATTCCGCGTCGGGAAAAATAGTTTTCAGCTTGTCGGCGACGGAGATAGCGGGGTAAATATGCCCCGCCGTTCCTCCGCAGGCGAACATAAACTTCATTCTGCCGCCCTCACTTTTCCGCAATGTCGCGCGAAGCGCTCAACACGATGCCCATTTCACCCATCTGAATAAGCAGCGCCGAACCACCGTAGCTGAAAAAGGGGAGTGAAATACCTGTCGCCGGGATAAGGTTCGTAACGACGGCGACATTCAGGACGACCTGTAATGCAAGAAGCGTAGTTATGCCCGTTATAACAAGCGAATCGAAGCGTCTCGTCGCGCGCATTGCGAGCCAATAGCCCCTTATAATAAGTATTGCAAATAAGGCAAGAACAACGCAGGCTCCTATGAAGCCGAGTTCTTCACAGACTATGGAAAAAATAAAGTCGTTATGCTCTTCGGGAAGGTACATATATTTCTGCCGTCCTTGCCCAAGCCCGAGTCCGAGCAGCCCGCCGCTTCCCACCGCATAAAGAGACTGAACTATCTGCCAGCCGCCTTCTCTTATCTGGGAAAACGGATCCTGCCACGCGAGGATTCGCGACGACGAATAATCACGCAGCTTGAGCAACAGCCATATTCCGAGAACGGCAACGACAAGACAGGCGATGAGCTGCTTAAGATCAGAGCCTCCTGCAAACATCATTACGCCGCCGAGAATTACTATTATAATTATAGCCGAGTTATGCGGCTCAAGGTAGAGCAAAAACGAAATAATGAGTAAATACGCCGCATATGGGATTATTCCGTATCGGAATTTTCTTATGCGCTTCCTGTTTTTACAGGCAAGGGTCGAAAAATAAAGAATTACGGCAACCTTCGCTATTTCCGATGGCTGGACGTTAACAATTTTTACATCTATCCATCTTTTTGCGCCGCCCGCCGAGGTTCCTATGAACAGTACCGCTACAAGAAGCCCAATAGCAACAAACATGAGTATCTTTGAATAGCCTCTGAAAATCTTCATCGGGAAACGCGAGAAAAATAACATGAGCGCAATACCGAGGGCTGAATAAACAGCCTGCCTGATAAAGACGCCGAAAGCGTTGCCGGTTTCATAATAAGCGCGTGCAAAGCTCGCAGAAAAGACCATTATGAGCCCGATTCCGAGGATAAGGACCGTCAGCAAAAAGAAAGGTAAATCAATACGGCCTCGTTTTTCCTTCGTTTCTTCCGTTTCTGTTTCCTCGGGCTGCGGAAGCGTGTCTCCATAGCTCAGAGCTCCGAGCTTGGAAGTTTCGTCCATTTTCAATTTGCTCACTTCCCTTCATCGTTGTGATCATATAAGATATCAGAACGCGTATCTATTCATAACGCCGAGCACGGAGATAACCGCGAAAATCAGAGACACCGACGAAAACACGGTGAACACCTTCTCTTCGCTCCATCCGCTTTTTTCAAAATGATGATGCAGCGGTGCCATTTTGAATATTCGTTTTCCATGGCTGAGCTTATAATAGCCCACTTGTATTATATCAGAAAGGGTTTCGAGAATATATACTATTCCAAGCGGAATAAGCACGAGCGGCATATCAAAGGCAAAAGCAAGGGCACAGACGGCGCCGCCGAGAAAAAGCGAGCCCGTGTCGCCCATAAACACCTTCGCCGGGTGGAAATTGAAAACGAGGAAGCCCGCAAGTCCGCCAAGAAGCGCAGAAGCGAAAATGCCCTGCTCCGGCATATTCCAAATGTAGGCTATAACGGCAAAGGCTGCCGCGACGGGTATGCTCACGCCGCTCACAAGGCCGTCTACGCCGTCGGTAATATTCACTGAGTTTACCGTTCCAACAATTACGAATGCAGCGAAAACGAGATACACCGGCTCCGGGATGGGATAACTCACGTTAAAAAACGGGATATACACATTGGGGCTGAGATAACCGAGATAGCGCAGAAGCATCACAAAAGCAACCGCCACGGCAAGCTGCAAAAGGAACTTTTGCAGCGCGGTAAGCCCCTCATTTCCGTGCTTCTTAACCTTAGCAAAATCGTCCACGAAGCCGATGCAGCCATAGACGAGCGCGAAGATATAAACCGCCGCAAGCGCCCAGCTTCCGTTAATTGCATTTCTCACTCCGAAAGCTACAACCACGACGAGCATCGCCGCAATGAACATTATTCCGCCCATCGTAGGTGTCCCTTCCTTGCTGAGATGCCATACGGGGCCGTTTCTTTTAATGCTCTGCCCCGCCTTAAGCTTCCTCAGCAGGGGTATCACGATAAAGCCGAGCAGAACCGTCAGCCCGAACGCTGCGACAAAGGAAATAACAAACTCTTTTATCATTTGTGCTTCTCCACCTCGGGATAGATTTTCAAGGAATTATCAGCCGTATATGGCTTTCAGCGCATCCGCGACGATTTCTCTTTCGTCCATGTGGTGCTTTGTTTTGCCGACTATCTGATAGGTTTCGTGCCCTTTTCCGGCGAGTATTATCGTATCGCCGGGCTGCGCGTTTTTGAGCGCATAGGATATGGCCTCGCGTCTGTCAGGGATGACGGTATAGGGCGTTTTCGTGTTCTTCATGCCCTCGAGGATATCGTCTATTATCGTCTGCGGTTCCTCCGTGCGGGGGTTATCCGAGGTTACTATTACATAATCGGCAAGCTCGGCGCTTTTTGCGCCCATTTTCGGGCGCTTCGTCCGGTCTCTGTCGCCGCCGCAGCCAAAAAGGATGCCTACGCGGCCCTTCGCCGTTGCTTTTACGGCGTTGAGTATGTTTTCGATAGCGTCCGGCGTATGCGCGTAGTCGATAAGGACGGTAAAATCCCGCCCCGTAGGCACGACCTCCGCCCTGCCCTTCACGCCGGAGCATTTTGCAAGCTCTGCGGCAATGTCGCCGAGCGGGAAACCGAGCGCGAGACATCCCGCCATTGCGGCCATAGCGTTATAAACGGAGAAGCGTCCGGGGATGTGCAGGACCGTGTCCGCCGTTTCACCGCAGTAATTCGCCGTAAACTCTACCATTTCGGCGCTGTATTTAATATCGGTCGCGAACAGGTCGCCGCCGTCGGGCTTTGCCGAATAACTAATCAGCTCGCAGCCTGCGCCCGCGGTGAGGCGCGGCGTCCACTCGTCGTCCGCATTTACTACACCGACGCGGCAGTTTTTAAATAGTATCGCCTTCGCGTCACAGTATGCTTCCATCGTCTTGTGGAAATCAAGATGATCCTGCGTAAGATTCGTGAATAAGCCGACGCTGTAATCTATCCCTGCAACTCTGTCGAGGAAAAGCGAATGAGAGGAAACCTCCATAACGGCTGCGGCGCAGCCTTCCTTTTCCATTTCCGCGAAAAGCTCCTGCATGTCTCTCGATTCCGGCGTAGTGCGCTCGGTATCGAGCTCGCGGCTGCCTATCATATTGCGGTTTGTCCCGATAAGACCGCATTTTTTGCCGCTGAGAGCTTCGTAAATTTCTTTAATAAGGTTCGTTACGGTGGTTTTGCCATTCGTTCCCGTAACGCCTATCATTTTCATCCTGTCTGCGGGTCTGCCGAAGAACTCGGCGGAGGCGTAAGACAGCGCAGAGCGCGTATTTTCACATATTACATAGGGACAGTCCGTGTCCGGCTTATGCATGCAAAGCACAGCCGAAGCGCCCTTTTCTATGGCGGAAGCTATGTATTTATGTCCGTCCGTTTCATAGCCCTCCACTGCAACGAAGAGGCAGCCCGGGGCGGCCTTGCGCGAATCGTAAACTACGTCAGTTATCTCTGTATCGAGCGGTGCGCGCACATCTATCGTTTTCACGTTTGTCAAAAGCTTTTCAAGCTTCATTTACTATCATCCTACGCTTTCCATGATTGAAGTATCGTTATCTATGAGTGTAACCTGAACCACCGAACCGAAGGAAACGCTGCTTCCGGCGGAGGTTCCCTGTCCGGCAACAACGATGGTACGGGAGTCTGACGGGGCTACGCCCGTACTCTTGAGGAACAGGCCGTCCTGCTGCAATACCGCTCTTGCCTGCTTAAAGCTCATGTTGCTGAGGTTAGGAACCGTAACCGTGTCCGTGGGCTTCGGGTCACCCGCATAGAGGATAATGGTCGAGCCCTCGGCGACGGTGACGTTCGCCATAGGTGCCTGGTCGGTTATCGTATCCTGCGTTCCGCTGAACGTGACCTCGAAACCGAGCTCCGTAAGACGCTGCTTCGCTTCGACAAGGCCAAGGCCCTTCACGTTCGGCACCTTTACTCCCACGAGCTTATTCTCGCCTGCGCCGAATTCCTGCTCAACGCCTATGTGCGGGAGAACATCGCTCATTATCTTGCCCACTACGGGCGCGGCCATAACGCCGCCGCTTATGTATATGCCGGATGAACGGCTGGGGCTATCCAGAATAACGAGTACGGCGATCTGCGGGTCGTCCGCCGGGGCAAAGCCGATAAACGAAACCTTATACTTCTTTTCGCCGCTTGCTTCGGCAATGGTATCTACGGAAGTACCGGTCTTACCGGCTACGCGGTAACCAGCAACGTAGGCGTTTTTGCCCGTGCCGCCGGAGGAACCGACGACGGATTCAAGGATGCTGCACACACGTTTGCTTGTTTCCTCGCTGATAACCTGGCGAACCACCTTCGGTTCGTGCGAGCTTATTATTTCTCCGTCAGAGTCGGTGATGCGGCTTACTATATAAGGCTCCATGAGGTAGCCGCCGTTAGCCACGGCGCTCACCGCCGTAATGAGTTGGATGGGCGTGATGTTGAAGGTCTGTCCGAAGGAAGCCGCCGCAAGCTGAGAATAGTTGTTCGGGTCTTCAAACACGCTGCGGGGCCACCAGATGCTGCTGCCCTCGCCGTAAAGGTCGATTCCCGTTTTATCGAAAAAGCCGAAGGACTCAACGTAGTCATAAAAGCGCTTTTCACCCATTCTCAGGCCGATATTAACGAACGCGACGTTGCAGGAATGCTGCGCCGCCTCGGCAAGCGTCTGGCTGCCGTGACCGTCACTCCAGCAATGGACCGGGTCGTCCGCTCGGCCCTTTACCTCGATGCTGCCGCCGCAGAAGAACTCGTCATTTTCGCTGATAACACCTTCCTCGAGCCCCATCGCGAGGGTAATGATTTTAAACGTGGAGCCCGGCTCGTAGGTATCGCTTATTATCCTGTTGCGCCACTGCTTGAGCAGGGCGGCATTTATCGCAGCGTCATATTCCTCCTCGGTTATTTCCTTGCTTTCAAGCTGTTCCTTGTATTTGGCGACTGTGTTTTCATTTACCGCAAAGAAGTTGTTGAGGTCGTAGTCCGGGAGGCTCGACATGCCGAGCACAGCGCCGGTCTTAACGTCCATAACTATGCCCATTGCTCCGTTTTCAAGCTGGTAATCCTCAATGGCCTGCGCAAGATTCTTTTCAAGGTAATACTGAATGGTTGAATCGAGCGTGAGGGTAAGGCTGTCGCCGTCCGAGGCATCATAATAGTTTTCATAGCCGAGATAAAGCATATCCACGCCGTTTTCCGTCGTTGCGCGGACTATTCTTCCGTTTACGCCCTCGAGATAATTGTTGTAAACGGCTTCGATACCCTCAAGGCCGTAGTTATCCGTTCCGACGAAGCCGATTATCTGCGATGCGAGCGTACTGTAAGGGTAATAGCGTTTTGAGCTCGGTTCAAGATGGACGCTTTTGAGGTCTTTTTCGTTCTTGTAGCTTCTGACGGCGCTCGCCGTCGCATCGTCCACCTTCTGGGCTATCGTTTCGTGCCACGAAGCGGTATTATCCCATTTTTTCATTATCGTATCATATTCCACTCCGAGGATTTCTGCAAGAGTTGAGGCAATTTCGGATGGATTTTCGTCATACTTTATAAGTTCCGCGGGACTGATAAAGACGTTTTCAGCCGAAGCGCTCATGGCAAGAACGGTTCCTGTTCTGTCGTATATCGTTCCGCGCACGGCTGTAACCGTCGTGTCGCGAAGCTGCTGCTCTATGGCGGCGCTTTCGTAGCGCTCATGGTCTATTATCTGTATCTGATAAAGCTTTACACCAAGTATAATAAACGCAACAACGCCGAACACAGCCATAAGGAACTGTGTTCGACGTATCATGCTGCGCTCCGGCGCAGGCATTTTTATCACATTGTTTTTCCCTTTCAATGCCGTTCCCCTCCGAGGCTAATTATATTGGGGGAATTTTAAAAATATTCTGCAAAGCCTTTGAAGAAGTTTTTCACCTTAGTCAAAATACTTCCGCTTTCCACGCCGTCCCCAACTATTACGGCATGGTCCTCATACTGACTGTCAAGATACTTGACCTGTCCGAGACTTTCCTTTTCCATACCAAGGATATTTTCGGCGTATTCTTCTATCGCTTCAAGCTTGAAGGTGCTTTCGTAGGCAATAGTCAGCGCCTTGTTTTCCTTTTCAAGCGCCGTCAGCTGCTCGTTCAATTCGTAAATGTCGCTTGAAATAGACGTAAGCTTAACGAAAGAGACCACCACTATCATCTCAAGAATAACGATGAATACAAAGCCAACGACTGCCAGGAGAGATACGTAAGCTCTCGGGGCGGTTTTCGGCACAGTGCGGACCGCCGCATTCTCCTTCGGTCTTTCATAAACCTCCGGCGCCTCCTTGGGAAGCGGCTTTGGGACGGCGTTGCCATAAGCGCCATAATCTATATACTCTTCTTCTCCGAAGAACAGATCGTCAGCGTATCTTGCGTCCATGGTTTTTCTCCTTATACTCGTTCGGCAACTCTGAGCTTCGCGCTTCTTGCTCTCGGGTTTGCCTCAAGCTCCGCTTCTCCTGCTGTTATGGGTTTACCGATTTGTTTTAGCGTCTGCTTAAAGCCGCATACGCACACCGGGAAATCCGGCGGACAGGTGCAGCCTTTTTCTCTCGCTCTTATTGCATTCTTTACAAGCCTGTCCTCAAGTGAGTGAAAGCTTATGACGGCGAGCCTGCCGCCTGCGTTCAGCCTGTCCGGGGCGGCGGCGAGCATTCTTTCTATGCTGCCAAGTTCATCGTTCACTGCAATTCTTATTGCCTGAAAGCACCTCTTTGCGGGGTGCTGTTTTTCTTTTCTCGCGGCCGGCGGCATGGCGCTTCTTATTATGTCGGCAAGTTCCAGCGTCGTCTCTATCGGCTTATTCTCGCGTTTGCGCGCTATTGCGGCGGCGATGGCGGGAGAATAGCGTTCCTCACCGTATTCATAAAAAATACGTTTCAATTCTCGCTCGTCCCATTCGTTCACGACGGAGTAAGCCGTAAGCGGCGCATTCTCATCCATTCTCATATCAAGAGGCGCGTCCTCCATATAGGAAAAACCCCGTGACGCATCATCAAGCTGTGGGGAGGAAACACCGAGATCAAAAAGCATACCGTCCACGGCGGCTATGCCCAAATCATCGAGGATATCGGCAAGCATATCGAAATTATTCTGAACGAGCGTGACCTTGTCCATAAACGGTGCAAGACGCGTTTTCGCATTCTCTATCGCGCGTTCGTCTCTGTCTATACAAATGAGGCGGCCCGTAGTGAGCAGCTTTGCGATCTCAAAGGAATGCCCCGCGCCGCCGAGTGTCCCGTCGAGATAAACGCCGCCGGGCTTTATCGCGAGCGCTTCTACAGACTCGTTCAAAAGGACGGAAACATGCCTGAATTCCCCGCTCATATACGAAGATCCTTCCATATCGTGGCAAGATTATCGAGGCTTAGTGATTTTTTCTCTATCTCGGCGTATTCATCGCTGTCCCAAATCTCGGCATGGTTTGAAAAGCCGATTATGGTGACGTTCTTGCCGAGGCCCACGAAGTTTCTCAGCGCCTGCGGAACGAGAATTCTTCCCTGCGCGTCGAAATCGCATCTTGCGGTGTTGGCAAAGAGCACTCTGAGGCCCTGCGTCTGCGTCTGCGGGAGGGCGTTCACCTTATCCTGAAAGGCAGCCCATGCCTCCTCTGAATAGATACAGAGGCAGTGTTCAAAAGAAAGAGTAACGTAGCAGGCGTCGCCAAGCTCCTTGCGGATGCCGGCGGGAACGATAAGGCGGCCCTTCGCGTCGAGGTTGTGATCGTATTTACCTGTCAAGACGCTCAGCCCCCTTTTTCGTGGTTTTTCGTTTCATTTTGTGACACTTTCCCCCACTACGTTTTTTATTATAGGATTAAAGCAGAGCAATTGCAATACTATTCTTTAAAAAAATTTCATAATTTTTTACCGTGCCATATAGTCATGCCTCACAAAGGTGTTATCCGAGCGCAGTTTCTACATATTTGCGCCTTTCAAAACTCATTTTGTGCCCTCAAATTCAAAAATAACTGGCAAAGCGCGAAGCGTTGTGTTATCATCAAGAGAAGAGGTGCATTTCTACAATGAGAATGAGAAAAAAGAAAAATCTTCCCCAGCGGATGGAAAAGGCTGCAGGGGTGCTGATAAAGGAGCCGGAGGTTTACTGCGGCAAATGGCTCGCCGCCTTTGCGGGGCACAATATACTCTGCGCCGAGCTTGGCTGTGGCAAGGGCAGCTTTACCGCGGGGACGGCGTCGTCTAACCCGGATATGTTCCTTGTCGCCGTGGAGAAGGTTCCGGATGCGATGATCATGGCAATGGAGAAGGCCGTGGCGGCAAATCTCGATAACGTCCGCTTCATCGACGCGGACGCCGAGCGTCTGCGCGAAATATTCGCGCCGCAGGAGCTTGACCGCATCTACATAAATTTCTGCGACCCGTGGCCCACAAAGCGCCACGCGAAGCGCCGTCTAACCTCCCCCGGCTTTTTGGCAATATACAAGGAGGTTTTGAAAAGCAGCGGAGAGATTCATTTCAAGACGGACAACCTCCCGCTTTTTGAATACTCGCTCGAACAGTTCGCCGAATGCGGCTTCACGCTGCATGAGGTGACGCGCAACCTTCACGAGAACGGCCCCGTCGGGATAATGACGGATTACGAAGCCAAATTCCACGCGGAGGGTCTTCCGATAAACCGCTGCGTGGCAAAGCTGGGAGAATGATAAATGAGATTTCTGTCATGGAACGTAAACGGCCTGCGCGCCTGCCGCCAGAAGGGCTTTGACGATTTTTTCTTCGCTATGGGCGCGGACTTTTTCTGCCTTCAGGAGACGAAGCTCCAGGAGGGCCAGATAGAGCTTGACACCCCGGGATACAGCCAGTATTGGTTCTCTGCCGAAAAGAAAGGTTATTCGGGAACGGCAATTTTCGCAAAGCATGAGCCGATTTCCGTTCAAAAAGGGCTCGGTTTGCCGGAATTTGACCGCGAGGGCCGCTGCATAACGCTTGAATACGAGGATTTTTACCTTGTCACCTGCTATGTCCCCAACGCGCAGGACGAGTTGAAAAGGCTCGATTACCGTCTTGACTGGGAACTTAGCTTCCGAAATTATCTTACGGAGCTCGACGCGAAAAAGCCCGTCATTATATGCGGCGACCTCAACGTCGCTCACAAGGAAATAGACCTTAAAAACCCGCAGGCGAACCGCGGCCACCCCGGCTTTTCGGACGAGGAACGCGCGGAGATGGACAAGCTCATCGCCGCCGGCTTTACAGACTCCTTCCGTCTGCTCTACCCGGAGCTTGAAAACGCCTACTCATGGTGGAGCTACCGCGCCGGCGCGCGCGCAAGGAACGTAGGCTGGCGCATAGATTATTTCCTTATTTCTGACAGGCTCCGCAGCAAGGTAAGCAAGGCGTATATTTGCAGCGAGATCCTCGGCTCGGATCACTGCCCCGTCGGGCTTGATATAGCATGGTAAAGATAGGTAACGTAGAAATAAAAGGCCGCCTCGTTTTGGCGCCCATGGCGGGCGTGGCGGATGCCGCGTTCAGAGCGTTGTGCATGGAATGCGGCGCGGCTCTTACATATACGGAAATGGTCAGCGCCAAGGCGCTAATGTATCAGGACGGCAAAACCAGAGCGCTCCTTGAGCGCGGTAAGGGCGACGCGCCGCTTTCGGCGCAGATATTCGGCAGCGAACCGGAAATTCTCGCCGCCGCTGCGGTAAAAGCGCACGACATAAGCCATTGCGACATAATCGATATAAACATGGGCTGCCCGACGGGCAAGATAGTCAAAAACGGCGACGGCAGCGCCCTTCTGCGTTCGCCCGAGCTCGTCGCGCGCATCGTCCGCGCCGTGGCGGACGCTTCCCCCGTGCCCGTAACGGTGAAAATCCGCAAGGGCTGGGATAAGGGCAGCGTCAACGCCGTGGAGATAGCGCAGATCGCGGAAGAAAACGGAGCCGCGGCAATTGCCGTTCACGGAAGGACGCGCGCGCAGATGTATTCCGGCGCAGCAGACTGGAACATAATCACGGCTGTAAAAAAAGCCGTCACCATCCCCGTTATAGCAAACGGCGACATTTTTGAGCCGGAGGACGCCGAGCGCATCCTGCGTGTGACAGGCGCAGACCTCGCGATGATCGGGCGCGGGAGCATGGGCAACCCGTGGCTCTTCACGCGCGCCGCCGCCGTTTTAAACGGCGAGGAAGCCCCTCCCCTTCCCCCGCTTGCCGAACGCTGTGACGCGGCGGTATGGCAGTTTGAATACGCCGCTGAAATGAAGGGCGAGCGCATCGCCTGCCTCGAGGCAAGGAAGCACTACAACTGGTACCTGCGTGGTGTCCACCACGCGACCTACTACAAAACGCAAATCGCCAGGATAGAAACTCTTGACGATATTCGAAGAATAACCGCAGATATAAAAGCCGACCTTTGCCGGGGCTGAGCCCGCGCAGAGGCCGCATGGAACGGAGGTGATCAAGTGACGAGAGAAGAAGAAGCGGAAATAATCAAAAGAGTGTTATCAGGCGAGGCCGAAGCCTTTGAGCCGCTCGTAGAAGCCAACCAAACACTCGTTTATAACCTCGCGCTGAAAATGCTCGCTAATCCCGAGGACGCCTATGACATGGCGCAGGAGGCGTTTTTAAAGGCCTTCCGCTCCCTTTCCGGCTTTAAAATGCAAAGCAGCTTCAGCTCGTGGCTATATAGGATCACCGCCAACATCTGCCTTGACTTCCTGAGAAAAAACAAACGCAGGCAGGAAACCCCGCTCACCGTCTCGGACGGTGAGGACGAGGAGCGCGAGCTTGAGCTGCCCGATTACCGTTACAACCCGGAAACGGAGCTTGAACGTAAGGAGCTTCGCGCCGCGCTCGATAAGGCAGTCGCCGCTCTGAGCGCAGAGCAGCGGTCAGTTTTCCTTTTGCGAGAGATAAACGGCTTATCCTACGCCGAGATATCAAGCTGTCTGGAGCTTGATATAGGAACGGTCAAATCCCGGCTGTTCCGCGCCCGTTCTAATCTTGCAAAGCTGATTGGACGCAGCGGAAACTTTTCTTAATTAATTGCGTCAAATATCATGAAAGGAGACTGATCGGCGTGAGCGAATGCACAAAATTTCAAGAGCTTATATCCTCCGCTGTGGACAACGAAATAAGCGACGCCGATAAAGAAGCGCTGGAGGCCCATCTTGCGGAATGCGAAGCCTGCCGCAGAGTTTACGAGGCCTTTTCAGCGATAAGCGGCGCCGCTGCGGACAGTCTTGCAGAGGTTCCGAAAAACTTTAAGGAAAATACAATGTCGCTCGTTATGAGCGAGGCAAGCCGCCCGAAGGGCGTGAAGCGATTCCTCAACCTTTACGGGCGCTATACGGCGCTTGCCGCCGTTCTCGCGGTGATAATCATCGGCGGAAAAAGCGTCACCGGCAATATGTTCCGCATGGGCAATTCCGCCCCCGCGCCCGATATGAATACAGCTTCGGCAGAGGCCGCAATGGACGGAGTGGATCCCTCGATGCTCAGCTCGCGCGGAAACGCCAACTCCATCGCTGCGGAAAACAAGCTTGTCGAGCTTGACGAAGCAGCGGAAGCGGAAAATGATATGGAAACGGCGCCCGCCGCAGCAGGCGCCGAATACGACTACGCGACAAGCGAAAACAGTTATAAGTCAAGCTTCGAGGCGCCGAGCTTTGCGGACTCGAACGCGGTAAAAAAACCGCTGAATCATGAGGAGCTGGGCTACAAGCAGAGTTTCTGCGCGATATGCACCATTGAGGGCGTTCTGCCCTCTCAGCTCACTGAGCTTGACCCCGTCCGTTCCGAGGACGGCGAAACGCATTACGAAATAAGCGTCGAGCTGTTTTATGAGCTCGACGCAGAGGGCGCTTTTTCCTCGATTTTTTATGAGGACGGCGCGGCGGAAACGGCACTCGTCATATATACCGCCGAGCCGTAGGCATATCATATTGACTTCATGGGTTAATAGGTGTATATTGCAAGCAAGTAACATTGATTACAAATACAGGAGGTTTTAGCTATGGCTGATAAAATGACGGTTGAAACTGCGGCTTACCGCATGTTTGAGCAGAATTTTGACTGCTCGCAGATAGTTCTCTCTCATTTTGCCGACGAGCTGGACGCCGAGGAGGAGGATCTTCTCAAGGTCGCTTCCGCGTTCGGCGGCGGCATCTCCGGCATGGGCCGCACCTGTGGCTGCGTCACCGGCGCGCTGATGGCGCTCGGAATGAAGTACGGCTTCAGCGAGGAAAAAGACGACGTCGGCAAAAAGCGCATCGGCGCGCTTGCACACCAGTTCATGGACAAATTCACAGAGCGCTGCGGCTCCACCTTATGCCGCGAGCTTCTGGGTGTTGACGTTTCAAACCCCGACGAGGCGAGCAAAGCCTTCGACATTATCAGGACACGCTGCCCCGGCTTCGCCACGGCAGCCTGCGACATTCTCGACGAAATGCTCGAGGACTGACCCTCCACATCACGCAAAAGCACCGGCCAATGAGCCGGTGCTTTCAGCGTGTCGACAAAGTCGCCACGCTTCAAACGAGACCCGCTTCGCTGGGCTCTCGTTTGAGAACTCGCGCTAAAGGTGATAAGGGCCGAGCGCATACCGCCTTTAAGCGGCCATAATTGGTGCTTTTTGCCCCTTCTCGCTCGACGGGCGTCAGCCCGTCATCGCTCGTCGAAGCAAAAATCTCTCGATTCTGTCTCGCTTAAAGGTGCTTGCAGTTTTGAAGGAGCTGATTTGTGCTCAGACGAGGCAAAAGCCGCAGACAATGCTTGCGGCATTATCAAGGGTTTTAACGAAGGCTGAGGGCAAATCAGCCCTTCAAAACCGGCATGGGTTCGGCCCTTATCACCTTATGCGTCGGCTCCGCTCTTCGGCTCCCGCCTCCTTGGTCGGCGCGAGAGGCAGGTGTTTTTGCCGAGGCGCAGCCCCGTCAAAAACAAAAATATAGTTTGTCTACAATCTAAAAGCACCGGCCAACAAGCCGGTGCTTTTTTCGCAAAATACCCACCCTGTTTTAAAAACAGAATTAATTAAATTCGCAATAGATACCCTGCGTTTTTTATATTGCCAAAAATGCCGTATTAGTATATAATTTGAATTTGTGATAACTCGATTATTTGAAAGAGGGTAAATCTACATAATGAAAAACCGCAAAATGCTTCGCTGGACCATCCTTATCATCGCGATGTTCCAGATGCCCGCGCTTGCAGTTTCCCCGGCGATTTCGGGAATAATCGCCCATTTCGGGCTCGACCCGAACCTTGACCTCGAGCGCGTGCAGACGGCCTTACAGTTCCCAAACCTCATCTCCCCCTTTGTTTCCATCCTCGCTTCCATCATCATCGCCAAAGCCGGCGGCAGGATAGCGAAAAAAAGCGTTATCATCACGGGTCTTGCCTGCATCCTCATCACCGCCACGGGCATTACTCTCTTTAACGGCGAGTTCTGGATGCTGTACCTCTGGGGCGCCTTCACGGGCATCTCCGTGGGTCTTTTCATTCCCACCACAGCCAGCCTTATGATGGACTCCTTCGAGAGAGAGGAAGTCCGCATGATCACGGGCCAGCAGACCTCGTTTATCAATATCGGCAGCATAATCATGAGCATACTCGGCGGCCTTCTGGCCGACCTTGTCTGGTTCGGCGGATACCTCACCTTCTATTTCGCCGTTCCCATCATCATAATGTGTCTAATTTACCTTCCTGGCAAAAAGCTCGCCGAGGCGGCCGCGGCGGAAAAATATAGTGCCGAGGGCACTGACAAGGGCAAATTCAACCCCAACGTGGCATTTTACGGCGTTATTATTTTCTTCTTTATGATGACCTACAGCGTTTGTGGCAGCAATCTTTCCAGTTACGTTATAGACCAGCTTCATATAGGCAAAGCAAGCATCGTCGGCTACATAACCGCCGTGCAGATGCTCGGCGGAATGTGCAGCGGTCTTCTCTTCGGCAAGCTTTCAGCGAAGCTCAAGGACTATATGATCCCGCTCGGCTTCCTCATGCTCTTAGTTGGTTTCTCCATCCTCGCCTGCGCGCGTTTCGCCGCGCCTGCGGACGCTTCCGGTTCCGCTTTCCCCGCGCTCGCGGTCATTTTCGTCGGTGCGTTCATCTCCGGCAGCTCGATAAGCATGGTCATGCCGCAGTGCAATTTCTCCATTTCGCTCTATGTAAACTCCAAAACCTCGACCTTTGCCAACGCCATATCCTCCAGCATCGCTCCGAGTCTCGGCGGTTTCCTCTCGCCGAAGGTCTTCACCAACCTAACCTCTGCCCTTTTCGGCGCTTCAATAAGCTCCCGTTACTTCTTCCTCGCCGCTTTTGCGGCGGTCGTTTCGCTCCTGCTCGTCGTTATCATGACCCTTCGCAAAAAAGGCGGAAAAGCAAAGGGCTGGGACTAATACTGATATCCAATAAAAACGCCCCCGGGACGCTCAGATTTCAGAGCATCCCGGGGGTATTGTTTTATCGCATATTCCACTGTTTCAGTTCGGAAAAGCCGCACAGCAGTTTTTCCCCATTTTCTTAGCCTCTCTAAGCGCGGCACGGGCGTTATCCAGAAGAAAATCCACGCTTGTATCCTCGTTTCTCAGCCCGACCGCACCGACACAGCACTGCACCGAACCTACGTCGACTATATCTATCTCGGAAAGCGCACTTATTACCGCTCTTGCCTTTTTCATAACGCATTCCATAGACATCGCATTGCGCATATAAACAAGAAACTGATCGTCCTTGTAGCGGGCAACAATATCATCCTTTCGGAATAGCTTTTTAAGCGTGAGAGCCACCTTTCCGAGCAGGATATCTCCCGCTACTCTTCCGAGCGTTTCGTTTACGAAGCCGAAGCCGTCAAGGTCCAGAATAAGCAAGGCGTCAAAGCCGTCTTTCGGGCGTTCTTTAAGATGATTCTGTATGATGCCGGCCGCGGATTCTCCCGTTAGAATTCTGGTGACGCGATCCTTCTCTTCAACAGGAGCGGTCTGATCCTTTGCGTTTATAAGTTTCGCGTTTTGTATCGGCCCGACTAACTGCGCTATCTTATTGTCGCCGCCTGTGAGTTTCAAGCCCTCAACGCGGCTGACGTTTTTATTTTCTGCGCCGCTGAGAACTCTAATCGCTGTAATATCATACATTACGCGTTGAACGAGCCCGGAGTCCTCCACAAATGGAACCGGGTAGAGGACCTCCATGATCCAGGTTTTCTCTCCCGAAACGCGCTCAACCTCATGCTCGTAGCTGACCTTCTGTACGGTGTCGAAAGCATACTGAACAGCCTCGTCGAATTCCATATCTCCGTCGCCGGAGCTGCGCTCCTGAACGAAAAGCTTTTCATCCGAATAACCAAGCATCGAAACAGAAGCCATATTATAACGGATTAGCTTGAGCCCGTTTTTTTCCTTTTTATAGAGCATCATGCCGCATAGAAGCTCATCATAGAGGCAATTGAGCAGCATGCTGTGCATTTCCAAATCGCCATTTTGCTTTTCTTCAAGCTCAGTGCGTTCGGCGTCCATAATAATCGCGCTTACCAGCGTATCGGCGCCGCCCGAAATCATCTCTCCGATGAATTGGACGCGCGTCCAGCCGCCCTCCTTGCGTTTATGGCGGAAGTGCGTGCTGAAGTTTCCCGCCTTGTTCTCCTTAAGGTGCATAAACTCATTCTGCAGGCGCAGGCGGTCGTCCGGATGGACGGGCGTGAGTACGTCCTTTTCGATCATATCGCCGTATTCCTTAACGGAATATCCAAACATTTGGGCGGTTCTCTGATTGAAGCTTACGGTGTTATGTTCGCCGTTATGCACTATAGTCACCATTCCACCGGGGACGTTGTTCGTGAGGACGGAATAAGCCTCCACCAGCTTTTCATCCTTGTTTTTCGCGAGTCTCTGCTCGGTAATGTCCTCTATGAGAAGGTATATGACGTGGTGGTTCTTATTTGAGGAAAGGCAGCGGGCGCGAACGTGAAGCCAAAGCGGTTTTTCCGTTGTATTGCTTTTCCGTTTTATTTCACATTCGACCTCTTCTCCGGTTTTTACCGTCTCGAAGAGTATGGAAATGAAATCGTCTCTCGTATCGTCGCTTATATTGATGAAGTGTATTTCACTGTCTCCGAAATAATCCTCGCTGTTCGTCTTCATTATTTTGAAATAACGGTCGTTGGCTCGTATAAGCTCAAGGCGGTTTCCATCGAACTCCACTATCGCCGCGCCTCCGATGAAGCTGTCAAACAGGAGCGTCGACTGAACTGAGGAATCAAGGAAATCCATAATATTCCTTGTTTCCGCAGCGTTCGCCCCGCTGTGGTGCACAAGAGGGGCGTTATTTTTAAGAAGTGAGCGGAAGCTTTCCGGGAGCATGGGCTTGGCAAAGAAATAACCCTGCATGAGCTTGCAGCCTATGCTTTTCAGGTAATCTGCCTGTTGTCTCGTTTCGACACCCTCGGCTATTACCTCCATCTGCATCGAATGAGCCATTCTTACAACGGAGCTGAGGATGTTTCCGCCGCGAGAGCTGTTGCCCCGGCTGATAAAACGCATATCGAGCTTAACCGTATCTACCGGAACGTCCTTCAGGAAGTTCAGCGAGGAGTAGCCAGTACCGAAGTCATCCATTTCTACTGTGAAGCCGTCTTTTTTAAACTCCTCGACGACCTTGATTATCTGCTCGGAGTCTTCGATATAAGCAGACTCGGTAATCTCTATATGCAGCATTTCGGGAGAAATATCGTAATAAGAGATAATTTTCCTTATCCGGCTGCAAAGCAGAGGGTTATAGATATCCTTTCTGGAGATATTAACTGATATCGGGGAAATGTTTATCCCCTCGTCCTGCCACTGGCGCAGAAGCGTACAAATCTTGTGCAGAACGAATTCGTCAAGCTGGCGTATGGCGCCGTTTCTTTCAAATATGGGGATGAACTGGTCAGGCTGAACGAGCCCCTTTGTCGGGTGGTTCCAGCGGACGAGAGCTTCGGCGCCGCTGAGTTCGCCTGTATAATAGTTAACCTGCGGCTGGAAATACACCTCAAACTCTTCGTTGCCGATTGCGTCCTTCATTTCGCGGATAAGCTTCTGTTCCTCTATAAGGACCTCAAGCATCGTGCCGTTATAGTACGCATAGTATTCCTCGAAGCTGTCTTTCAGCGTTTTAAGAGCGAGATACGCCCTGTCGCACATGAGGTTAACGTCAAGTCGGGGGTTATCAATCTCAAAAATACCGAAGCGGGGAACGAATTCGTAATCCGGGAAGTTTTCGGCAATATAGCCTCGTATCATGCTGAACAGGCCTTCAAGGTCGAGTCCGTCCTTCTCGCAGCACATTACGAAGTGGTCTGCCTCCCAGCGTCCGTAGGTGAGGATATGCTTCATGCCGTTGATTTTGGTTCTGTACATCTCGCCTATTTTGCTGAGATAATTATCTCCGCTCACAGTTCCATAAGCGTCGTTATAAAGCTTGAAATGGTCTACGTCCCAGCGAATGATAATATATCTTTTCTCCGGGTGCAGCAGAAGCTTTTCCGAAGTAACGCTGCAAAACTGGCCCTTCGTGTAAATGCCCGTTTTGGCGTCTATCTCAAAAAAGCGGAGAAGCTTCATACGGTAGCGGTTTTCCTCAACCGTTCTAAGAGCTTCCGTTCGCGTGATAATGTTAAGCACCCTGCGCCGGACTATGCTCGGAATAAATGGCTTAATGATGAAATCGTCTGCGCCGAGCTCAAGTGCCATAATCTGGCTCTCCACTTTTTCCTTATCCGCAGAGATTATGATGGGAACCGGAAGCAGCGTTTCATCCTCGCGCATTATTTTGAGAACCTCGTATCCGTCTACGCCGGGAAGAGAAAGAGCGATTATCATAACACAGATTCGGTCGTTTTCCCTGCGAAGAAGCTCAAGCGCCTCTTCCCCATTCTGTGCTTCCAAAACAGCATAGTCGGAATCAAAAATATCTCTCAGAATAATTCTGTTTGAGGCAACGTCGTCAACGATCAAGACGCATTTTTTATAAAGATCTTTCATACCGTTCTCCTATTCTTGAACGATCACATTCCGCAGCACCGTCATCGGCAGCGCCGCGAAAAACAGCCTGACAGCCCGGGGATACGCCAGGCTATATATTTCTTGCGTTTTCAAACACAGCCTCAACGGGTATAGCCTTTGAAAAACAGCTTCCGCCCGCATAACTGCACCCGCATTTCGCGAGGAAATCAGCCTGCGGCTTATGGTTTACTCCGTCCGCCGCAATCTCAATCCCGTACTCTGCGGCGGCAGAGCATATTGCCTTTATTCGAGAAATCGCATCGTCCTTGATGTTGGCACCAACGAAAAACGACGCATCCAGCTTAATGCATTTAGGTTTAAGCTCTGCGAACTCCGAAACGTGAGCCTCTTGCCCGGTATAGCAGCTTATCAGGAAATCGATGCCGTTGGCGTTCAGGATGGGCACAAGCTGTTCGAGCCTTTCAAAGTATTTATGCACTTCTTGCGCCTTCACCTCAACGCTTATAAACTCCTTTGGAGCGCCGTATTTAAGGATAATCGAGGCAGCACGGTTTATATAGGAGTCTATATCAATAACCGCGGGAGAAAAAGCACATCTTATCTTGTGAAGCTTGAGCCCGTTGTCTCTGAGATATGTCAAATCGCCGCATACTCTTTCGAGAGCGTAAAGAGAAAGCTCGCAGAATATATCCGTTCTCCGTTCAGGCTGGATATATTCGCTCGGAAAATCAATTTTCTCGCCGTCCATCTGGCATTGCAGAACGGCGGCATAGCTATTCAGGGTCCCGTCGCTCAGAGAATAATACGGAGCAAGCATAAGCTTGAAATGACCATACTCTATCAGGCCGTCGATGCGCTCGGAAAGCTGCTTTTTCAAGTTCATTTCTTTTTCATGCGCGGCGTCAAAGCTGACAACATACGTATTATTCCTGTTGTCAATAGCCTCGTCAAGCGCGTACTCCGCCTTTTCGAGCATTTGAGCAAAGTCCTCAGAACTGTCGTCGCAGTTATAAATACCGGCCCTGATTTCAGCGGGGCATACTCTGTTCATCACATGAACTCCGCCGTCAATTCCGGCAAGCCAGTCTCCCACTCTGCGGAACACCGGTTTCCCCTCGACGCGCCGTAAGAGCGCGAAGAATTTCGCGCCGGGAACGGCCGCGAGCATCTCGTTTTCATCAAGGCTCCAGTTTATCATCCAGCTTATATACTTGAGAAGCATATCCGCCACGTGGCTTCCGAAGTATGAATTAAGGTAAGCCATATTGCTGATTTTAACGCAGACGATGGCATATGGCGTCTTATCCTTTTTCAGGTGCTTATCGTATTCCTCAGCGAATTTTACAAGCGTCGGCATTCCGCTTATCTTGTCCTCATACGCGATGCTTTTCAGTCGCTTCCATTTTCCCCGTTTCAGGCGGTTTATTCCGATCAGTGCCAAAAAGATAAAGGCTATTACCGCGCAAAAAGCGCTGAGGGTAATAAAGAGGAATTTGTTGGCATACCTGTTTATCTCGTCAAGCTTGACGTAGAAAAAGAACATCTTGCCGTTTTGCAGCAGATTCTGATAGTATCCTTCGTATCTGACCCCGTTATAAACGAAATTCAGGAAGCCCGGCTCGGAATTGAGGAAATCAAGACGAATCTTATCCAGCGTGTCGTATTCCCTGACATCAAGCTCATCAAGGAAGCTGAAAACGTTATCCTCTAAGAAGCAGTTGCTGTGCTTATATTCTATCGTTCCGTCCGAAGAGCAAATGGCAACAGAGGCGTTCTCCATAGGTTCTTTTCCAAGAAGGATGTTTGAAATATCCGAATCAAAATATAGCGCCGCGATAATGTTAATATTATATCTGTCAAAAACCATGTTTTCCGTATGATGGAGGACGGCAAAGCAGTTCTGGTGTTTCCCGTCGGGGAAATTAATATAGCAGTATTCGGCTTCGGGGTTGTCCGCAATATACTCCGTAAGAAGGAAAAGATTTCTCATGCTCTTCGGCGCATGCCATGACATAGAATCATCAAGCATGGCGATATAAGTGCAGCCGAGGGCGTTTTCAAAGCTTTCGAGAAAAGCAAGCTTATTCATGTAATCGGCATGGTCTCCTATGAACGCGATGCTCTTCTCAACGGTATGAAGCTGCTCCTGACACGTGTACAGCTTTGAGTTTGTTTCATCAAGGGTTGATTCTGCCATATTCACAAGATAATTCGAGCCCTCGTTGATAGTAAGCTCGTCAAGAGTGTCAAAATACGCCAGAATAAGGAAAATAAAGCTTGCTGCCGCTACAAGAATGAGTGTTCCGATAAAGAGCTCAATTCTGTATGCGCCGAACAGCCCGGTTTTCTTATGTTTTACAGCCGAGCCAATGAACGGGATAGAGTTATTATATATCTCGCAGCCGCCCTTGCCGTTTTCCTTGACGAAATAAAGCGTCTGGTCGGCTTTTTCAAACAGTTCGGGATGTGTAGCGGCATGCTGCGGGTAGAGGGAAACGCCGATACTGCACGAAAAATTCGGAATTTCTTCCACCATTTTAGAGGTCAGTATTATTTTTTCGCCGTATCGCTTCGCCGTTTGCTCCGTGTCTCCATCCTCAAACGGAACGTAGGCTACGAATTCATCTCCGCCGAAGCGCCCGATTATCGCGTTAGGCGGAAGAATAGCAGTCATCCAGTCTGCCGTCTTTTTTAGCATGGCGTCGCCCATTGTATGCCCGAATCTATCATTTATGGACTTAAAATTGTCTATATCGAGCATATAGAAAGCGCCGCGCGCGTTTTCCTCCGAAAGCGCCCTTTTTACAGCCTTGTCAAAGGCATTTCTGTTCAAAAGATGCGTCAGCGGGTCATGCTCGGCGTTGAAGCTCATGCTCTCGTTGGGTTTATCGGAGTCCTCGCTCTGCTCTATTATGCCGCGGCACTTTCCGTTCACCGGAGAAAGGAGCGTAACCTGATACAGCACAGGCACGCGCTCCTCCGTTATGTTCATAAGGAACTCAGAATAGAGCGTAGAGCCGTTTTCCGCGAAATGCTTCTTAATCGCCGAAAGAGACAGAGTTTCTCTCAGCCGCTCTCTGTCCGACTCCGGAACGTAACGATTAACAAATAGGTACAGCAAATCGCTGTAGTTATACTCGTGCATGGGCTCATAATATTTTGTTTTATCCCATATCTCGTTCTGGAAAAGGAATAAAGTACCCTTTTCCAGATCAATTTCAATGGCAATCTTTTTGTTTGAATACATTGAGCTTTCTCCATACTAAATACTTTGCCCGGAATACCGTCTACACAGCAGAACAATCACATAGAGGACAGGGCAAAGTTTTTCAAGCGGCTTCTTTTTAGTGCCGAAAATTATTAGTAAGCTTCAAATGCTTTAAGCAGCTTGTCGGCAAAGGCCTTGCCGACAAGCAGATATACTTTCAGTATATTATATCGTTACAAATTCGGTAATTTTAAAGTAAAATGGAGAAAAATCAGAATTTTCATGATAATGCATAGTTAAGCAGAATAATAATTAGTAAAAATAACGCATATAAATGAAATATTTTCAATTTGCCATTCCAGCGAAGTCCCGCCGCATCAGAAAAAAGCAAAAATCTCCTCCGCTGCATAAGCGGCAGCGGAGGAGACATTTGTTATTTACTCTTGAACCGGATAATCAATTACATGTGGAGAGCTACTCTGAATGCTTCGTTTACAGCCGTACCGATGGTGCCGACCTTGCGCGCATCGCCTACGACGTGAACGCTGGTCTCAGCGGCGCAGTGACGCATGGACTCTGCCATAGCCTCACGCGGACGCATACCCATAGCAAGAAGGACGGTGTCGCAGGAGTACTCAACAGTCTTGCCGGACTCGAGATCGTCGCAGACGACCTTGTTGTCGCCGACTTCCTTGAGTCTGTTGCTGTAATGTACGGTTACGCCCTTTTCCTTGAGTATGTTCATCATTTCCTGAGCAGCGCTGGAGCTGCCGTTGGTCATGAGCTTGAAGAAAGCGGGACCGGGGGCCTCCATCTCAACGACGGTTACGTTCTTGCCCATATCGCGGAACTCAATAGCGGCCTCAAGACCGACGGAGCCGGCGCCGACGATAACGATGTTGTCGCCTGCGAGGGACTTATCAAGCTCGGCCTCGGGAGCCCAGTGGACGTGGCTCTTATGGATGCCGGGGATCTTGCCGGGGATGATGGGATCGGAGCCGCAGGCAATGATAATGCCGTCATACTGCTCGAGGTCAAGGAGATCCTTGGTGGCCTCGGTGTTGAGGAGAACCTTGGCGCCTCTTTCAACGCACTGAGCAGCGGTATGTCTGAGCCACTTGAGGTAATCCTGGCAGTCGATCTTGAACGGAGGTACGGCAGCGCCGATAACGTTTCCGCCGAGGACGCCGGACTTCTCGTAAAGGGTAACGTCGTGGCCGCGGTCAAGCAGCGTCTGCATAGCCTGAATACCGGCAGGGCCGCCGCCGACGACAGCGACTCTCTTCTTCTTTTCCGCCTTGGGAACGACGCCGTCGGGCAGGTCGTTCGTCATGCCGGAAATGGGATTGACGGCGCAGTAGATGGGCTTGGGAATCATGAGGTGCTTTACGCAGGTATCGCAGCGGAGGCAGGGACGTCTGTCCTCGGGGCGGTTCTCGGCATACTTTCTGGGCATGTCGGGGTCAGCCATAAGGGGACGGCACATAGCGACGAAGTCCGCCCAGCCGTTGGCGATGATCTCTTCCGCCAGGTCGATACTCGTGATGGAGCCGACGGTGGTGACAAGAAGATCGGGATAAGCCTTCTTAACGTCTCTTGCATAGTGGACGTTGAAGCAGCGATCCATCATGTAGTTCTGGCACCAGTTGCGGAAATATCTCATATTGAAGTCGCTGTGGAGGCCGGCGGAAACATGAAGGATGTCGATATGATCCTTGAGGTAGCCGATGAGCTTGAGGGTCTCGTCGAAATGCATTCCTTCCTCGGCAATCTCGTCTGCGGAGATACGGAACTCGATAACAAAGTCCTCGCCGCAGTGACGGCGGATGGAATCGCAGACCTCAATGGCGAAGCGGGCTCTGTTCTCGGTGCTTCCGCCATACTCGTCGGTACGCTGGTTGTAGAGAGGGCTCGTGAACTGGCTGATAAGGTTGCCGTGGCCGCCGTGAACGAGGACAATATCCATGCCCGCTCTCTTCATCTTTTCTGCGGCCATACCGTACTTCTCGACGGTCTCGTGAATCTTCTCCTTGGTCATCTCGATGCAGGGATGCGGCTCGCGGCCGTTCTGTTCGGCGGCGCGGCGCTCGTTGTCGGAGATACGGGGAGAAGCGCTGTACGGCCAGTGGCCGACAGTCTCATAACGGGTGTTTTCGCCGTTGTGGTTGATCTCGAAGGAGGCGTGGCAGTCATACTGCTTGCACATATCGGCGTACCAGGTCATGGGGAGGACGCCGTCGGGGTTAGCCATATCGAGCTGATAAGCCTCGTCCTTGCACTCGGTAATGTCGATAGAGCAGTTACCGACATAGAGGGTGCAGACGCCGCCGCGAGCGAACATACGGAACCAGTTAACAAAATCATGCGTTACCTGGCCGCTGGTGCTGGCGAGGTTGGGAGAAGGAGGCGCGAGAACGATACGGTTTTTAAAGTCTATGCCTCTGATCTTGATAGGCTTAAAAACGTGCTCATATTTGGATCCCATTAGTAATCTTCCTTTCGGTTTTAGAAGTAATGCGTTATTGCGCTTTGCAATTTCATAGCTATGTAGCCATTATAACATTTAACGCCTATAAATTGCAACTCAATTTATACAAAAATATATGCTCGGGCCGCAATATTTTTCTTGTATTTACATAAAGTTGGAAACGGAGCGCGATTTTATATAATTACTGCTGCCTAGTTGTAAAATCTGCTGGAACTATCACGCAGACTATGATACAATAGTTATATATAATTCACCGAATGCATACCGGCATAATAGAAAAGAGATCCTCAATGAAAAAATCACATGAGATAGATATGAGCGTCGGCTCGCTGCTGCCGAAGCTCATTGTATTCACGATCCCCGTTATTCTCTCGGGCGTATTGCAGCTATTGTTCAACGCGGCTGACCTCGTCGTCGTCGGGCGCTTCGCGGGCGATGCCGCGCTCGGTCAGGTGGGCGCGACGAGCGCTCTTATAAACCTTATTGTAAACCTGCTCATCGGCCTTTCCATCGGCGCGAACGTTACCGTCGCGCGCCATTTTGGGGCAAAAAACGCAAGGGCCCTGAGCGCCACGGTGCATACGACCGTGCTTGTGGCCTTAGTGGGCGGCATAATCATCGGCTTAGTGGGCTTCGCCTGCGCCTATCCCCTGCTCTCCCTCATGGGAACGCCGGACGACCTTATCGACGGCGCGGCGCTTTATATGCGGATAATCTTCGTGGGCGTCCCCGTCACGGCGCTGTATAATTACGGCGCTGCAATACTGCGCGCCATCGGCGACACGAAAAGGCCGCTTTATTACCTCATCGCCGCCGGGGTGCTGAACGTGATACTGAACCTCATCTTCGTCATCGTGTTTAAAATGACGGTCGACGGCGTTGCTTTGGCAACGGTTCTTTCCCAGTGTCTTTCCATGGCGCTCATAATCCGTTGCCTCATGAAAAGCGAGGGCGATTACAGGCTCGAGCTCAAAAAGCTCCGCTTCCACAGGTCCGAGCTTTGGCAGATAGTAAAAATCGGCATTCCGGCAGGCCTGCAGGGCTGCGTTTTCTCGATCTCCAACGTAATAATCCAATCCTCGATAAATTCCTTCGGCAGCGCCGCCATTTCGGGCAACACCGCCGCCGCGAGCATCGACGGCTTCATGTTCTGCTCGCTCGACGCTTTCAACCAGACGGCTACCTCCGCGATAAGCCAGAACATCGGCGCGCGGAAATACGATCGCGTGGACAGCACAGTAAAAATCTGCTCGCTCATAGTCGCCGTGCTCGGCACCGTTCTTGCCGCAGCGGTGATGATTTTCCGCTATCCGCTTGTAAATATTTACGCGACGGAAAAGGATGTTCTGGAATTCGGCGCATACAGGCTAATAATCACCTGCCCGGTTTATTTCACCTGCGGCCTTATGGGCATGATGGGCGGCGTGAACCGCGGGCTCGGCTATTCGCTTTTACCGACGGTGGTATCGCTTATCGGCGCATGTCTCTTCAGAATAGTATGGATATACACGATTTTCGCCGCGAACCATACGCCCTTCATGCTCTTTGTATCGTACCCCATAAGCTGGGTGCTCACGAGCATAGCGCATTACGTATGCTATTTCCTTATAAGAAAGCGGGCTTTCGCAAGAAACGAAGCTCTGTATCAGCAATGACAGCGAACAAGGAGGCGGTCAAGGCATGAGTAAAGTAATGAAGATTGAAGACGCCATCGCCCTTATTAAGGACGGCGACACCATTTGGGTGAATGCTTTTGCCGCCTGTGCGTCTCCGATAGACCTGAACAAGGCAATAACCAAACGCTTCCGCGAGACCGGCCACCCGAAGCATCTTTCTGTTTACAGCTCGTTCAGCTTCTCGGACTGGAAAAAGGACAGCGACGTGGAGGGTTATATCTGTGAGGGCGCGGTGGACAGAGCCGTTATCGGCTTTTTCGGCAGCCTTCTCAACACCTGCCAGGCGATAATGGACAATAAAATCGAGGGCTACAACCTCCCCGGCGGCATTTTGTCGCACATGATACGGGCTTCGGCCTGCGGCGCCTCGGCGCTGTTTTCCAAAATCGGCCTCAACCTCTTTGTTGACCCGCGGCTTGGGCACCAATACCGCCTCAACGAGCGCTCTAAGCTTGAGCTTGTGCATCTGGCCGAAGAACGCGGTGAGCTCGGCCTTTTGTACGACATCCCCCGCGTTGACATCGCGCTTTTGAAGGCGAGCTTTGCCGACGAGCGCGGGAACATCACCTTTGAAAACGAGTGCGCCTCTATCGACGCGCTTTCCGTTGCTCAGGCAACGCACCGAAACGGCGGCAAGGTAATCGTTCAGGTCGCGCGGATAGTTAATAACCACATGCCGCCGAGGATGGTAAACGTCCCTGCCGCGCTCGTTGACGCCGTCGTCGTCTGCCCGCAGCAGCCGCAGCTTACTAACGTTACAGGCTACTATGATTATATCTGCGGCAAATACGTCCCGACAGGCAACATTCTCAAAGCCTGCCGCGAGGAGCTTCGCGGCGCTATCGGCGCAACGCACAAGCGCAACGACCTCCACCGCGCCATCGCCTGCCGCGCCGTTCAGGAGATACAGAAGGGGCAAATCGTAAACATCGGCATAGGCATTCCGGAGCTTGTCGCAGAGGAAGTCCTGCAGCGCAATATGCTGGAGGACGTTCACCTCAGCGTCGAGTCGGGCCACACGGGCGGCTTTCCTCTCGGCGGGCAGGCCTTCGGAGTGGCGATCGGCCCCGACTCGATGATGGATATGGCGCGCCAGTTCGATTTTTACGAGGGCGGCGGCCTCGACATTTGCTTCATAGGCGCGCTAGAGGTGGACGGCACAGGCAATGTGAACGGGCATTACACAAAGGGCAAGCTCACCGGCATAGGCGGCTTTGCCAACATTTCGCAGACGACGAAAAAGGTAGTTTTCTGCATGACCTTCACAAGCAAGGGCATTGAGGGCGCCTTCGACGGTAAAACGGTAAGCATCACGAAGGAAGGCTCCATAAAAAAGTTTGTCGAAAACGTAAGCAGCTTCTCCTTCAGCGTGAAAAACGCCTACGCGAACGAGCAGGAGGTTCTTTACGTCACCGAGCGCTGCGTTTTCCGTCTCGGCCCCGATGGGCTCGTTCTCACGGAAATAGCCCCGGGCATCGATTTAAAAACGCAGGTTCTTGACCTGCTCCCCTTCGACGTTAAAATAGCCGACGAACTGAAAACGATTGAATACTGATTTCCATTCAAACGTAAAAAAATCGGAGATACCGCAAAAGCAGTATCTCCGATTTTGTATTGTGTTTTGTTTTACGCGAGTCTTGCGGAATCCTTGCGGTCGGCAAGACCGATGAACATGAATATGAGGCCGATAACAATGCCCGGGAAAACCGCCGCAAGCGGGAAGGTAATGAATCCGAGCACCTTCAGCACGCCGTAAACGAGCGCTACGCAGCAGCCGCAAATAACGGAGAGCATAGCCCATCTGCTCTTGATTTTGCCCTTCGCCCAGATGAGGAAGCACAGCGGCGCGAAAACCGTGCAGCCGCGCAGAGCCATGGACAGGAAGGCGAAATCCTGAATGGTATCCGAGGGAAGCAGGCAGGTAAACACCGTCGCCGCCACGAGGATAACCACGATAAGGAGCTTATTTACGAGGTCATAACGGCTCGAGTCCGTCGCAGCCTTGCCCTTGTTGATAAGGTCGCGGTTAATAACCGTGGCGATACCGAGGGAAAGGCCCGCGCCCGTACCGACGGAAGCGATAAAGAGCGCGCCGAGCATTATGCCGCCGAGTATCGGAGGAATTCCGGAATAGTCCATAATGAAGGAGGTAAGCGCGACCTTCGCGAGCTTTGCGGAGGACTCCGCCGCCGTTGCCGGGTCGACAACGCCTCTCATATAGAGGCCGACGAGAATTCCGAATATGCCGATAATCGGGATAAGTATAGTCGAGATGAGGGCGGCTATTCTGCCGTCCTTATCGCTTTTCGCGGTAAGTATCGCCTGAGCGTAGGTCTGCGTGGTGAGAACGCCGAGGATAAGCGACATGCAGGAGCCGAAATCGGTCCAGAAGCCGCGCCCGAAGAGGCTCCAGAGGTTTCTGTCGATAACGGTTCCGTCCGTCTTCTGGATGACGAGGCCGTTCACCATGTCGGTAAAGCCGCCGACGCCGCCGCACTTTGAAAGGACGATAACGCCGCAGATAACCATTGTGAGATAAAGCAGGCAGGTTTTAAGGATGCCTACAACGCCTGCGCCCTTCGTCCCGCCGAACACGACGTAAAGTATCATGAACACAGCCGCTATAACGAAGGTCATGGCAGCACCCATCGTCGGGAAAACGACGAGAACGACAGCCGAGGCCGCGATAAGCTGGGAAAGGATGTTTATAAAAGTACCTACGGAATTAAGAATGGTCGCCGCGAGGCCGACGCTTTTGCCGTATTCATCGCGCACCATGCCGACGAGCGTCGGACTTCCCTGCGCGCGAAGTGGCTTAACGTAAATAAGCGCCAGGATGAGGCAGCCGAGACCGCCGCCGAGCGTGAACCACCATGCAGTCATGCCGTAGTTAAAGGCAAGCTGCGCCGTTCCGACGGTGGAGGTTCCGCCGACGAGAGTTCCCATGATGAGGCCTGCGGCAACGCCAAAGCCGATTTTACCGCCCTTGGCCTTCTTCTGCATTCCGGTGAAAATAGAGAGACCGACTATCAGAACGATGCTGATAACGAGCCCCACTATCATCATAGGGTTATTCATTTACACCATACTTCCAATCTTTTCGGGAATAATAAGATCAGCGTCCGTCTTGGAAACGACCTCCTCAACGGTTACGTTGGGAGCGAGCTCTTCGAGAACGAGGCCCTTCTCGGTGCGATGGAGAACACAGAGCTCGGTAACGATATAGTCAACCTCGTTTGCTGCGGTGAGGGGCAGAGTGCACTTCTTGAGTATCTTGGACTTGCCGTACTTGTCACAGTGCTCGGTCATGATGATAACGCTCTTAGCGCCGGAAACGAGGTCCATAGCGCCGCCCATGCCCGCGCAGGTCTTGCCGGGAACCATCCAGTTGGCGAGGTTGCCCTCCTGGTCAACTTCGTAAGCGCCGAGGACAGTAGCCGCGACGTGGCCGCCGCGGATAAGGCCGAAGGAATCAAAGCTGGAGAAGCAGGCAGCGCCCTCGCGGATAGTGGAAACGCGGCCGGAAGCGTCAACGATGTCGATATCGCCGTCTGCTTCGTTTTCGGGGGCTCCGGAAAGGCCGAGAACGCCGTTTTCAGACTCTATCCAAATATCAATGCCCTCGGGAAGATAATCAAGGCACATAGTCGGCATACCGATGCCGAGGTTTACAACGTCGCCGTCCTGAAAGAACTTAGCGGTTCTCTGTGCAATAAATTCTCTGTTATTCATCAGTTTCTATCCTCCGGATTCGCCTGTACTATCATGTCAACGATGCAGCTCGGCGTAACGATAACGTCGGGGTCAAGCTCGCCGACTTCGACTATGTGCTCCGCTTCAACGATAACGAAATCAGCGGCGGTAGCCATGATGGGGTTAAAGTTGCGTGCGGTTCTGTGATATATAACATTGCCGATTCTGTCAGCCTTCCATGCGTGGATGAGAGCAACATCCGCATGGAGGGGCAGCTCGAGGATGAAGCGCTTGCCCTTAACGGGGTCAGCGTCGGTAACGAACTTATATTCGCCCTTCTCGCTATCCCACTCGACGACCTGCTTGCCGTCCTGCATGGGGGTGCCGAGGCCGGTGGGGGTAAGGACGCCGCCGATACCGGCGCCGCCTGCGCGCATACGCTCGCAGAGAGTACCCTGCGGGCAGAAGGTTACGTTGATTTCGCCGTTAACGACCTTTTCGACAGTTTCGACATTATTTCCGATGTGAGAACAAGTGATGTGCTTGATGCTGTTTGCGTGGACAAGCTTGCCGATGCCCTTGCCCTTAACGCTCGTGTTGTTGGAGATGATATTGAGGTTCTTTACACCCTTTTTGAGGATAGCGGCGATAAGCGTCTGAGGAACGCCGCAGTTAACGAAGCCGGGAACCATGATGGTGAGGCCGTCGTGAATCATTTCCATTGCTTTGTCGATGGAAACGACTTTATCCTTGGACATTTGAAGATCTTCCTTTCGTCTTTTTGCCGCTGCGGGCGTTTTTCAGGCGCCCGCAGCAACATTACATATAATACTGTAACTGTATCGATTACTCTTTGTAGGTAACTTCTCTGGTGATCTCGTCGCGGAGGCAGTTACGCTTAATGCCGAGGATCTCTCTCGCCTCGTCAGCGGTGGCTATCTCGCGGCCGGCAAGCTTAGCAAGCTGAACGGCACGCTCAACGAGCATCTTGTTGGTGGCGATGACCTTGCTGCCGTCGGGGTTCTTGCCATAGAGGATGTTATCCTCAAGGCCTACGCGGAGACCGTCGCAGCCGAGAGCAAGACCGGCGAGCATCATGGGCATATGAGCCTTGCCGATGCCGGAGACAGACCAGGTAGCGCCCGCGGGGAGCTTACCTACGAGGAAAGCGAGGTTTTCAGTGGTTCCGGGCATGGAGCCGCCGACGCCCATGATGAACTGGATGTGGGGCGGCTGAGGAATATTCCACTTATTTACATAGTACATAACGCTGTCGATATGGCCGGTATCAAAGACCTCGAACTCGGGCTTGATATCCTGCTTGACAACCTCTTCGCTGAGCTTGTTGAGGAAGCGGGGGCTGTTCTCGAAGATGTAGCTGTTTGCCCAGTTGATGGTGTTGGGGTCGAAGGAGCACATCTCGGGCTTGAGAGCGCCGAGGTGCTGGAGGCGCTTGACATCCTCATACTCGCCGCCGGAGGTGGTGAGGTTGATGATAATGTCAACGCCGGCCTTCTTGCAGGCCTCACGGGTCATTTCGACGGCTGCGGTGAAGGCCTTGAGGCTCATGGACTTGTAGCCGATCTGGAGCTCGCCGTTAACTTCCTTATCCTCGCGGACGTGGATGTGGGCGATGGAAGCGCCGGCCTTGGCGCACTCTACTATCTGCTCGGCAAGCTCTTCAGCCGTGTAAGGAACGGTGGGAGCCTGAGCCTTTTTCGTTCCGGCGCCGCAAAGGCAGACCTGGATCATGATTTTATTGGACTTAGACATAATAAATCAATCCTTTCGATAATTCTAATTCGGTACTGGCGAAGCTGAGAATTTTATCAGACAGGGTCGTCCATAAACTTCTTTGTAATGCCGAAAATCTCAAAGAGCTGCTTGTCGCGCTTTGCCTTGAGAGCCTCAAGGTCAACGCCCTCATAGCTGTAGAAGCCTTCGCCGGTCTTGATGCCGAGCTTATTGGCGTCAACGAGCTTCTGGAGGGTCGTGGGAGGATTATCCCACTGGGGAGCGGCATAGCTCTTGTTCTTAAAGTTATTGTAGGTCATGTCTACACCGCCAAAGTCCATGCGCTTGCAAAGGCCAAGCACGCAGGCTCTGGGAATGAAGGACGCTTTCGCGGCAAGGTCGATAGCCTCAGCGTCGCAATAGCCGTTATCGAGGAGATAGAATACCTCCTGATTGAGGCACTGCTGGAGACGGTTTACGATATAGCCGCGGATGAATTTCTTCATGAGGACCGCAGTCTTGCCGCAGCCCTTGAGGAGCGCGACGGCAACATCGGCAAATTCCTGGGGCGCCTGCTCGCTCTTAACGACCTCAACGAGGGGGATAACATGGGGAGGCGCATACCAGTGGCAGATGATCTGCTGCGGCAGAAGCTTTTCGGGAACGACCTCGAAGATGTTGAGAGCGGAGGTGTTGGAGGCGATGATAACGTCCGAAGGAACGACCTCGGCAAGCTTTGCGTAAAGCTCCTCCTTCGCGTCCTTCTTCTCAACGATGGTCTCCTGGATGAAGTCGGCGCCCTTAACGGCCTCTTCGACGGTGGAGGCGAAGCTTATGCGGCCGAGGATAACGTCCTTCTTCTCTTTAAGAAGACCTTCCTCTTCAAAGGTATCGAGCTGAGCCTTCAAAGATGCAAGAGCCTTATCGCGGGTGGATTCGGAACGGGTCCACATGGTGACCTGATAGCCGCCCATTGCATAGGTCTGGGCGATGCCGGGGCCCATGGTGCCGGCGCCGAGAACCGCAATCTTTTTAATATCGGCAAGTGTTTTCATAATAAATAACCTCTGTTTCAAGCGCCCCGGCCTCCGCTCGCAGCGGAGACCGGAGCTATTTCATTTGTCACTTGTTTATATCTGAATTATCGTGATTGATAACCGGATTAATTATTATTTAATGAATTAGAACGTACCCTCGTCCCAAGCGACAAGACGGACCATGCCGCCGTCGGCAGCTTCGCAGCGGAAGGGGAAGGCGCTGATGATCTTACGGGTGCCCTTAACGAGGTCGATGTCGCCGCCGGCGTTCTCGACGGTCATGACGCCATGCTGAGCAAAAAGTCTGTGGCAGGGCTCGTAGTCGGGATAGTCAACGTCGATATCCTGGCCGGTAGCGAGCTTGTAGTTGGTGGCGAGCCAGGGCATCTGCTCCTTGCAGGGATAGTGCCATACGCAGGAGTCGGTAGCGCCCCAGGTGCCGGAAATGCCCTTGATCTTCTTTTCAAACATGAGATACTTGCAGACCTCGGGGCCAAGGCCGGGATAATAGTTGAAGTACTTGTCGTTATTCTTTCTCCAGAAACGATGGAAGCCGGTGTCGATAACGACCCAGTCGTTGGGGCGGATCTCAAGATTGTCCTTCTTGCAGGCAGCCTCGATCTCGTCGGGAGTGATGATGTGCCAGATGGTGTTCTTCTTGCCGGGAACCTCAGCGTAGGGGCCCATCTTCTTCGGGTCGCCGCCTGCGGCGTTGAAGGCCTTCTCAAAATCATCATAGAGATAGGTCATATCGAGGATAACGCCGGTGCCGATGCAGTGCTCAAGGCGGAGCTCGGCGAGGGTGTAGCCATAGCGGGCGCGGTCAACCTCTTCCTCATGGAGGGTGTGGTTGGGAGCGTCCATGTGGGTAGCGGCGTGAAGGGTGCCGGTGTAGGTGCAGGTTCTCTTGTGGAAGCGCTCAAGATACTGTCCGCGGGGGAAGTTCAGGTCAGAACGTGCGCCGGGGAAGGGCCAGAGCGGAGTGTCCCAGCCCCAGGGAAGGCTGAGATCCCAGATCTTGGGCATCTTTTCGGTTTCGAGATAGAGTTCGTCCTTGTTAAGGGGCATATAAGCCATGGTATTATTCCTCCTGATAAAAATTTATTGTGATGGGCATAGCCCGTTTCGTCAAAAAATGTTGAACTATATGAAAAAAGCGTATATAATAATTTTGTATGACTATGCAACTGGAGGTCCCGCAATGCTGTATAAAATTGGAGATGTCGCTCATATTCTCGGGATTTCGACGGATCTCATAAGATATTATGAGAAAAAGGGTGTCGTCACTCCGACGAAGGACAAAAGCAACGATTACCGATATTACGATACATGGGACATCAATTATCTTATTGACTGCCTGTGGTACAAAAACATGGGCTTCAATATCGACCATATCGCGGACATGGTATCCGATTTTTCACAGGGAGACCTGCTTTCGGACATAAGCGCCAAGGCCGACGAGCTCGAAAAAAGCATCGCCCACCAGCAGCTTCTCCTTCAGCGTATCCGCGAATACCGCCAGAGCGTCAGCGAAATAAAGGACATGGTCGGCGTGTGCGACATCCGCCGCAGCCCAGCCATTGCCTGTTATCTCAACCGCTACAACCAGTCCTACGACAGCAGCGCAAAGCTGAACAAAACGAACCAGCAATGGCTCAAGTACATGCCCTTCACGAAGCGCTACTTCGAGATAAACTGGGACGACGTCGTCGGCGGGGGCGACGGGTACGCATGGGGCTTCTCGCTCGATATGGATTACGTCGAAAAGCTCGGCGTTCCGCTGGCTGCGCCCGTTATATCCTTCCCCTCTCAGCTCAGCATCCACAGCGCCTTCAAAAGCTCCGGCAAAAACGCCTTCTCCCCGCGCCACATAGATTTTATGATAGATTACGCGGAGGCAAACGGCCTTGAAATCTTCGGCAGCGTGCGCGGCAATCTCGTATGCAGCATCATGGAGGACGATAAGCTCACAGGCTTCTTCGAGGTATGGATGCCGATTGAGGAAAACTGAATTAAAATATACGCTCCGCTCCCTGCCCCGCCAAAACGAGGCAGGGAGCATTATCATGCTTTAAATCAGCCGATAGCGGTGAGGCCGCCGTCGGGATAAAGGATGTTGCCGGTGAGGAAGTCGGAAGCGGGAGCGGCGAGGAACAGAGCGGTTCCTACGCAGTCCTCAGGATCGGACATTCTGCGGAGGGGCAGGCCGGCAGCCTGGGTCTCAAGATACTTCTCGACGGTAACGCCGGCTTCCTTTGCGCGCATCTCGAAAACCTTGGTCATCATGGGGGTCTTCATGATGTTGGGGCCGAAGGCGTTAACGGTGATGCCGAAGGGGCCGAACTCGGAAGCGAGCTGCTTCGTGAGCATATCAACGGCGCCCTTAGCCGCGCAGTAAGCGGCGTTGCCGGGGCCCTTGGTGGCGATCTTGCCGCGGACGGAGGTGACGTTGACTATCTTGCCGTAGCCATGCTCCTTCATGTACTTGCCGAAGTGCTTGCAGGTCATGAGAATGGAGGCGACGTCGTCATGCATGATGCTGTCGAAAACGTCCATCGGGAACTCAAGAGCAGGGAACTTCTTGTTGACGCCCTGAGAGTTTACGAGAATGTCGATGTGGCCGAAATCGGCGTTAGCCTGCTTTGCAACGGCTTCGACGGTCTCTTCAACGCCGGCGTCGCAGACATAATACTTAAACTCCTTGCCGGTAGCAGCCTTGAGTTCATCGCAGGCAGCCTTGAGCTTCTCCTCGGTACGGGAAGCGATGGCTACGTTCGCGCCTGCCTCTGCGAAAGCCTTGGCAACAAGCTTGCCGAGTCCGCCGGCGCCGCCGATAATCATGGCATTTTTGCCTGTAAGATCAAACAAATTCATTTTTACTACCTCTTTCTTAAAAAATTTTATAGTTAACGGAGAAACGGCTCCGTTACATAAGCTCGAGAATGGTGGCCTGGCCCATGCCGCCCGCGATGCAGAGCGTGCCGAGGCCGTACTTTACGTTTCTGCGCTTCATTTCATAAAGAAGCGTAACGAGGATACGGCAGCCGGAGGAGCCTACGGGATGTCCGAGGGCGACGGCGCCGCCGTTTACGTTGATGATGTCCATCTTATTCTCAAGGCCGAGCTTCTTGATGCAGCCGAGAGACTGCGCGGCAAATGCCTCGTTGAGCTCGATAAGGCCGATATCGTCCATCGTGAGGCCGGCACTCTTGAGCGCCTTGGGAACGGCATACACGGGGCCAAGACCCATAAGGCGCGGGTCGCAGCCGGCGGTACCCATGCCGATGATCTTAGCCATGGGCTTGAGGCCGAGCTCTTTCGCTTTCTCCTCGCTCATAATGAGCATGGCGGAAGCGCCGTCGTTTCTGCCGGAGGAGCTTGCGGCGGTAACGGTACCGGTAAGGGCGGAATCGTTGAAGATCCTGCCTTCATCGTCTCTGCGGATGTTGAAGCAGGGCTTCAGCTTCGCCATTTTCTCCGCGTCGGTATCGCGGCGGGGGAACTCGTCCGTGTCAAATACGATGGGGGGCTTCTTCTTGCCCTGCGGAACGGTAACGGGAACGATCTCGTCCTTGAATTTTCCGGCGTCAATGGCGGCGATGGCCTTGCGCTGGGAATTGAGTGAAAACTCATCCTGCTCCTCGCGGGTGATGCCGAGAGTAGCGGCAATGTTTTCGGCAGTGGCGCCCATGTTGTACTTGCCGTACATTTCCTGGGGCTGGCTGCGGAACTGTCCCTCTGTAAGGGCATCGACGAACTCCGTATTGCCCGTGCCGACGCCCCAGCGGGCGTTGCGGACATAGAAGACGGCGTTGGACATAGACTCAGTGCCGCCGGCTATGACGACGTCGTTATTGCCGGTCATAACGCTCATAACGGCGTTCTGCACGGCGGTCATTCCGGAAGCGCACTGACGCATAACTGTATAAGCAGACGCGGTTTCGGGAATGCCTACCTTGAGAGCGGCTACTCTTGCAATGTTCGGCTCGTCAGAGGTCTGACGGCACTGACCGAGGATAACCTCCTCGACCTCCTTGGGATCTATCTTGCTTCTGTCAAGTATACCCTGGAGCACAGCACAGGCAAGATCATAGGCGCTGAGGGGCTTCAGAGAGCCGCCCATGGAACCTACCGCCGTGCGGCAGGCTTCAACAATTACCGCATTACGCATTTTTCTCTTCTCCTTGATGTAAATTTTCGGGAGGCAGGCCGAGACTGCGGAGGCTTTATCCGCAGTCTCCCCGCTTTCATGACTATTTTAAACCTTGGTATTATTCCAAAGTCAAGAACAGATTTTCAAAAAATCATTTTTCGCTGCCAATATTTTCTTTGCCAATTTTTGCACGTTGAACAAATAACTAATTTCCATTATGCCATACAACTTATAGGTTGTTACCGCAATTTTAAAAATAGTTTTACTTTTCGGCAAGACGGGGATATACTAAATGTGTAAACATGAGATAATACATATTATAATATAATAATATATTAATAAGCGCAAAATAAGATTAATAAACGGAGGGGATCGCCATGAGCAAAACCAAATTCAAGCCCGATGACCAGAACATCATAAGCTTCAGCCTCATGGGGCCTGAAAGCGGCGCGCCTTGTCTCGTTGACTCGAACGACGGGAAAATCACGCGCATCCGCCCGTATTTTTACGACAAGGAATACACCGACGCCAACTGCAATCCCTGGAAAATCGAAGCGCGCGGCAAGGTTTTTAAGGCGCCCGACAAGGTAACCATCACGCCCTTCGGCCTCGGCTACAAATCCCGCGTATATTCGCCCAACCGCGTGCGTTACCCCCTAAAGCGCGTGGACTGGGACCCTAATGGCGAGCGCAACCCGCAAAACCGCGGCAAGTCCGGCTACGTCCGCATTTCATGGGACGAAGCGGCGCAGATAGTCGCGGACGAGCTGAAGCGCCAGAAGGAGAAATACGGCTGCGAGGCCGTTCTCTGTCAGGCTGACATGCACGGCGAGGGCAAAAACGTCGCGCCGAGCCACGGCTGCCCGAACAGGCTGCTTTCCCTCATGGGCGGCTATACCCTTCAAATGCGTAATATGGACTCATGGGAGGGCTGGTTCTGGGGCGCGAAGTATGTTTGGGGCTGCGAGCCCGTCGGCGAAATGGCACCGCAGGCGAACCTCTACCCAGACATAGCCAAAAACTCTGACCTGCTTCTATTTTGGGGCTGCGACCCGGAGACTACGCCTCTCGGCGTTGTCAGCCACATGCCGAGCCGCCTCTGCTACTGGCTCACCGAGATAGGCCTCAAGAGCGTATACGTCTGCCCCGACCTTAATTACGGCGCAGCCGTCCACGCCGACAAATGGATACCCATTCTCCCGAATACCGACGTTGCCCTTCAGCTCGCGATCGCGTATATCTGGATAACCGAGGATTTATACGACAAGGAATACATCGCGTCTCACGCCTACGGCTTCGATAAATTTGAGGACTATGTTCTCGGGCGCGAGGACGGCATTCCCAAAACGCCGGAATGGGCAAGCGAAAAGTGCGGCGTCAAGGAATGGACCATCAAGGCGCTGGCAAGGGACTGGGCGCAGAAGACGGCCTCCATCATCCACGGCAACGGCGGCCCGTACATCCGCGGCCCTTACGCCTCCGAGCCTGCGCGCCTCGAGGTAATGCTGCTCGGCATGCGCGGCGTCGGAAAGCCCGGCGTCCATCAGGCGAAGATGATAGAATGGAGCCTCTGGAACCGCGATTACCCCGTCCCCTATCAGGGCAAATTCATCCCTAAAATAACGGCGATAGCTGACCCGCTCCGCCCCGTTGACGGGGACGTTGAGCCGCATATAAATATGAACCGCTTCGTTCTGAACGACGCGCAGAAGGAGCGCGCGCCGGAGCTTATAAAGCTCTTTAAGCGTCTCCCCGCGCCCAAGCAGTTCATCCCCCGCTGCCATGTCCACAAGGCGATACTGGAGGGTCACGCGGAATGGCGCGGCCTGCAATGCTTCTCCTCCAGCCAGCAGCCGGACGCGAACAATTACCGCCACCCGACGCAGCAGTATCAGTTCCAGGAGATGCAGTACCCGCGTCCCGGCCTCTCCCGCGTCCACATGATTTGGACGGACGCGCCCTGCCAGGTCACCTGCTGGAACGACGGCAACCTCACCGCCAAGGCTTACCGCGACGAAAGCATAGAGTGCATCGTAGCGCAGCACCCCTGGCTGGAAAACGACTGTTATTTTGCTGACATCATCTTCCCCGTCGTGACGAAGCACGAAATGCACGACCTCGGCAACGATATGTCGAGCGGCAACTTCACCTCGATTTATCTTGAGCATCCTTGCTGCCCGCCCGTCGGCGAGTCTCTTTCCGATTTCGACGTATGCGCCGAGGTCGCCAAAAAGCTCGGTCCGGAGTATTACGACGCTTATACCGACAATATGTCCGAGGAGGAGCGCGTCCGTTTCTTTTATAAGGCGACGGGCTGCGAGGAATACATGACCTGGGAGGAATTCCAGAAACGCAAGATTTTCGTCGTCCCCTGCAAAACGCAGGAGGAGCTGGATAAAATCCCCGCCGGGCTCTACAATTTCTATAAAGACCCGGAGAGCAACCCCCTCTCCACACCGACAGGCAAGCTCGAATTTTATTCCACCGACATTGCCAAATACATCCCGGACGACCCCGAGCGCCCGCCCGTCCCCCACTGGATAGAGAGCGGCGAAAGCCACGACGAGCGCCTTTCCAGCAAGCGCGCGGAGAAGTATCCTCTGCTCTGCATGTCCAACCACGGGCGCTGGCGCATGCACGCGCAATGCGACGATATCATCTGGAACCGCGAGGTCGAAACGATGAAGATCCGCGCCAAGGACGGATACCAGTACGAGCCCGTTTGGCTCAATTCCGTCGAGGCGGAAAAGCGCGGGATTAAGCACGGCGACATTGTTAAGGTATTCAACGAGCGCGGAATAGTCCTCTGCGGCGCTTACGTTACGGAGCGCCTTATGCCCGGCGTCTGCTATGTAGACCACGGCGCGAGGCTTGACCCGATCGTCCCTGGCTGGCTTGACCGCGGCGGCGCGATAAACACCATCACTCCCACCGTCACCACCTCCAAGAACGCGACCGGTATGGCCGTTTCCGGCTTCTTAGCGGAGGTCGAGAAGGTCACTGACGAGGAGATGGAGCAGTGGAAGAAGGATTACCCCGAAGCCTTTGCGAGAAAAATCGACCCCGCTGCGGGCGTCTGTCTCGAAGGCTGGCTCGTGGGATAAGCCCCATAAGAGAGAGAGGTAAGCACTATGGCTAAAGTTTTTACGGTAGACGTTGCCCGCTGCTCGGGCTGCTATAACTGCCAGCTCGCCTGCAAGGACGAGCACGTCGGCAACGATTGGTCGCCCTACGCAAAGCCCCAGCCGCAGATAGGCCAGTTCTGGTGCAGGCTTGAGGAGCACGTTCAGGGCACGATACCAAAGGTCAAGATACACTATATTACCAAGATGTGCGCCCATTGCCGCAACGCCGCGTGTATGGCCGTCTGCCCGGAGGACGCCTTTGAGCGCCGCGAGGACGGGCTGATAATCCTCCGCCCGGATAAATGCAGCGGCTGCAAAAAATGCGTTGACGCCTGCCCCTACGGAGCAATTTTCTTCAACCCGGAGCTGAACATCGCGCAAAAATGCACGGGCTGCGCGCATCTTCTCGATAACGGCGCCAAGCTCCCCCGCTGTGTCGAAGCTTGCCCCACCGATGCGCTCAGCTTCGGCGAGGAGGACGAGATGCAGGATTTCATTGAGGGCGCGGACATCCTCAAGCCGGAAACCGGCGCGTCGCCGAGAGTCTACTACCGCAACATCCCCGGCAAGTTCATCGCCGGAACGGTGTACGACCCCGTCGAGAAGGAGGTCGTTATCGGCGCAAAATGCCGCCTCAACTGCGGCGGCAAGCTTTGGGAAGCCGTGACGGATAATTACGGCGACTTCTGGTTTAAGGACCTCCCCGTCGGCGTCTTTGAGCTGGTGATAGAAATGAAGGGCTATAAATACAAGGTCTTTCACGAGCTTCGCTCCAAGGATTGCGTAAACCTCGGCGATATCCCGCTAGAAAAGGAATAATCTGGAGCAAAACCTTCGAAAGGCATTAATATATAATAAAGGGCCGAGATGACAAATACATTCATCCCGGCCCTGTGTTATACTTTTTTCTATATTAATATGGCTTATTGCCATTCCGCTCACGAGGCTTTTTTAATCACCATCGCGGTCTCAATGCGGTGGGAATCGGTTTCGGCCACGGTTATTTTCAGGTTTTCAAATTCAAAGGCGTCATTCTTCTCCGGCAGCTTGCCGAGCTGTTCCATAATCCAGCCGCCGACGGAAACGCTTTCCGCCTCGGCGTCAATATCGAAGAAGCGGCAGAAATCGTCGAAATTCACGGAGCAGTCCACCTTATAGGTGTTGTCGTCTATCCGCGCGAAGTATTCAACGACCTCGTCGTGTTCGTCCCATATTTCGCCGACGAGCTCTTCGAGGATGTCCTCCATCGTGACTATGCCGAGCGTGCCGCCGTATTCGTCGATAACTATTGCTATATGCGACTTTTTCTTTTGCAGGAGCTTGAGAAGGTCGCGTATTTTTTCGTTCTGCGCCACGAAAACGGGCGGCGTCATTATCTCCTTCAAATCCTTTTCGGTAATGCCCTCGCCGACGTAAAAATCCTTCTGATGGATAACGCCGATAATATTGTCTATGCTCTCCTCATAAACGAGCAGACGCGAGAAGCGAGACTCGGAAAATACGCGCGCCACGTCCTCCTTAGAAGCGTCGGAGGGAACGGCCTCAAGGTCTACGCGGTGGGTAAGAATGTCCTCGGCGCAAAGCTCCGTAAACTCAATCGCGTTTCGCAGAAGGTCGCCCTCGGAGGTATCTATGCTGCCCTCCTGCTCGACCTCTTCGACGAGCATAAGCAGCTCCTCCTGCGACATTTTGGCGTTTTCTTCGATTTTGAAAACGCGCGCAATAAGCTTCTTCCAAAGGGAAAACAGATAGCTTATCGGCATGAAAATATAGATGATAAGTCTTATGAACGGCGCGGAGAACATGGCAAACTTCTCCGGGCAGTCCTTGGCGATGCTCTTAGGCGTTATTTCGCCGAAAATAAGCACGGCAACGGTTATGACGACGGTGGAAATCGTCGCGCCCATGTTGCCGTAAATATGTACGAAAAGCACGGTGCCCATAGAGGCAAGGGCAATATTGACGATGTTGTTCCCGATAAGAATGGCGGAAATGAGACTGTCGTATCTTTCATAGAGGCGGCAGGTAAGCTCCGCTCTGCGGTTACCCGCTTCGGCAAGGGTTTTGAGCCGCGTCCTGTTAAGGGAGGAGAACGCCGTCTCCGTCGCGGAAAAATAAGCCGAGAGCAAAACGAGAATTACCATTACTGCTACTTGGGGAACTATGTCTCCATTCATAATTAAAAGGTCTCCTTATTCTGTGCGGACTGTGCCGCCATAATAAAAGCAGGGAACGACAAAACGCAAAAAAGCATACCTCCGCCTTATCTCAAGGCGCAAGTATGCCGCAAGAAACGCAAATATTTATTGTAATTATCAGTGTCGCTACTGTCGCTGTCCATAAAGGGCAAATTTCCTCCTGCCAAAAATTAAATGGCTATTAATATTTATATAATACCCGCATTTGTCCGGTTTGTCAACACAAACAAACGGCAAAGCCGCCGCAGCGCAAAAAACGCGCGAAGCGCGGGGGCTATTCCCCGTGCTTCGCGCGCTTCTTATTATTTTTAATGAGTACCCGAATCAGGCCTGGGGCTTGATCATAACGGTGATCATCTCGGCGCAGTCAACGCCCGTGTTCTTGCAGGCGCGGCCGGTGCCGGGGCCGAAATGCAGGCTGTCGCCGGCATGAAGGACATAATCCTTGCCGTCGTCGAGGGAAACGGTCATCTCGCCCTTCTGGATATAGTAGACCATCTCGAACTTAGCGGGAGCCATGTTTGCGCCGCCGCCGGGAAGGAAGTGGGAAAGGCCCATGACTATGGTGCCGTCGTTAACGTCGGCAGGATTGTGCAGACGGGTGGTCTTGCAGTCATAGTGGCCGGGAGCTTCATACTGAACGGACTCGTTCTTCATGGTAACTTTGTAACTCATCGGAAATCAATTCCTTTCATATATGTTGTATAGGATAAGGCCCCGGCGAGCGCCGAAACCGTATTCACTTTATAAATAATATCACCGCAGGGTAAAAAGTTCAATACGGAAAAGCGATTATTTTATTTCTTCCCGCAATATTCTTTCGTAGTCCTCGGGATAGTTGATGTTGTCAAGGAGCCGTTCGCTCCAAAGCTCGCCAAGCTCGTCGCGGCTTATTTTCCGCAGTTCAAAATTATCAAAAAGCAACATAAGCTTGTATCGGCCTTCCTTCAAAAGACGCTCTGCCTCAGGTAGGAGCTCCTTTTTATAATAGCCGAAGGTGGGCTCAAAGCGGCCCATATCGTCCACGAGCATAGCGGCGGAAGCGTCGCCGCAAAGCTCCATAATTTTCAGCGCGGCCTCGGGGCTTGAAAACGGGAGATCCGCCGCCGCCATGAAAACGCCTTCGTCCTTCGTTTTGAGAAGGGCCGCATGCAGCCCGGAAATCGGCCCGCAGCCGGGGTAAAGGTCCACGACGCGCTCGGCCTCGACCTCGGGGTATTTCTCCGCGTCGCCCACGCTGACATATACCTTATCGAAGCATTGGGAAAACCTGCTCACAGCGGCGCGCAGCAGCGTATCCCCGCCGAATTGAAGCCGGAGCTTATCGCGCCCCATCCGGGAGCTTTTGCCCCCCGCAAGAATTACGGCTGTGCTCATGGTTTTTCCCTCCGAAGAAAACTGTTTAGCTGAGCGCGGCAGCCACGCCGCGCTGTCGCGTTTATTGTACCACCGCGGCGGCGATCATGCAAGTGCGGCGCACAGATTATGCATATTATCCGCATATTGGCGGTGAAATCGTTAAATCTCCATAATAATGACAGAATGGGGCTAAAAATATTGATTTTTGTTTTTTGTGGGTTTATTATATATATGTCTGCGCCCCAAAATGCCGGATTTTTTCCGAGCTTTAGGGGGAGACCCTGAAAAAGGTCATTTTTCGGAATTTACTTTTTTACTGGAGGTCATCATCATGAGCGATATATATATGCTGAGCTGCTGCAGAACGGCAGTCGGAACCTTCGGCGGTAGCCTCAAGGATACGCCCGCTCCCAAGCTAGGCGCAATCGTTGCCAAGGCTGCTATCGAGCGCGCAAAGCTTGACCCGAAGAACATCTCCGAGGTCATGTTCGGCTGCGTCCTCACCGCCGGTCTCGGCCAGAACCCTGCCCGTCAGGTTGCTATCGGCGCCGGCGTTCCCGTCGAAGTCCCGGCTTACACCGTAGGCATGGTCTGCGGCTCCGGCATGAAGTCCGTTATCGAGGCTGCCCGCGCCATCAAGGCCGGCGACGCCGAGATAGTCCTTGCAGGCGGCTGTGAGAATATGTCCGCCGCTCCCTACGCCATCCCCACTGCACGTTTCGGCGCGCGTATGAATAACACCAACATGATCGACACCATGGTTAACGACGGCCTCTGGGATGTTTACAACAATTACCACATGGGCATCACCGCCGAAAACGTCGCCGAGCAGTGGAACCTTTCCCGCGAGGAGCTCGACGCTTTCGCTCTTGCCTCTCAGCAGAAGGCTGCCGCCGCTATCGCTTCCGGCAGATTTGAGGATGAGATCATCCCCGTTCCCGTCAAGGTCAAGAAGGAAATCGTCGACTTTAAGGTTGACGAGCATCCCCGCGCGACGAGCGCCGAAGCTCTTGCCAAGCTCAAGCCCGCTTTTAAGGCGGACGGCAAGGTTACTGCAGGCAACGCCTCCGGCATCAACGACGGCGCTGCCGCCATCATCCTCGCTTCCGGCGAAGCCGTTAAGAAATACGGCCTCAAGCCCATCGCGAAGCTCGTTTCCTGGGGTCAGGGCGGCGTAGACCCGTCCATCATGGGCGTGGCTCCCATTTACGCTACCCGCAACGCTCTTGAGAAGGCCGGTATGACCGTCGAGCAGCTCGACCTCATCGAGGCCAACGAAGCCTTCGCTTCCCAGTGCATCGCCGTAGCGCGCGACCTCAAGCTCGATATGAGCAAGGTAAACGTAAACGGCGGCGCCATCGCCATCGGCCACCCCGTCGGCGCTTCCGGCGCGAGAATCACCGTCACTCTCATCCACGAAATGCTCAAGCGCCCCGAGGCCAAGTTCGGTCTCGCTACGCTCTGCATCGGCGGCGGCAACGCCGTTGCGACCATTTGGGAAAAGGTCTGATTTTATCATATCAGAATTAATGGAAATAGCCGCTTGCCTTTGACAAACGGCTATTCCTTTACATAGTCTTTGCTTCATGGCAAATGCTGTCTGTCGAATATTTTCATTTTTTTATTGTTTTTGCCGCAATGATATGATAGAATATTCGTGGTCTAAAAACTGAGTGTGTTCATAAATGTTTTTATTTTCCATTTATAGCATATTCTAGTATTTAACTATTGCAGTAAGTGGCTTGTTAATTCAGCCTTATTGATATTACTGAAAGGAGACGAAAAAACATGATTTTTTCGGAAAAATACGAACTGATCAGAAAGCTGGCCAGAGATTTCGCTGAGAACGAGATCCCGTCCGAAATGCAGGACGACATTGACAGGACCGGCAACTTCCCTCCCGAGCTTTACAATAAGCTCGCAAAGAGCGGTCTGTTCGGCATCAAGGCTCCCCGTGAGCTTGGCGGCCAGGGCGGAGACACTCTCGCATATACCATCTGCATCGAAGAGATTGCCCGCGTAAGCGCGGTCACCGCTATCTATGTCAGCGGCGCTAACTCCCTCGGCTCCGGCCCGCTCATGCTCGCCGGTACTCAGGAGCAGCTTGAAAAGTACCTCGGCCCCGTCGCCAGAGGCGAGAAGTATCCCTGCTTCGCTCTTACCGAGCCCGGCGCAGGTTCTGACGCGGGCGGCGTAACCACCACCGCTGTTCAGGACGGCGACTATTGGATTCTCAACGGCAGAAAGGCATTCATCACCGCCGCGCCCATTTCCGATTTTGCTATCGTCTTCGCAAAGACCGATATGTCCCTCGGCTCCAAGGGCATCACCACCTTCATCGTTGACATGAAGGCTCCCGGCGTTTCCTTCGGTAAGCCCGAGAACAAGATGGGTATCATCGGTTGCCCGACCTCCGATATCATTCTTGAGGATGTCAGAGTCCATGATTCCGACAGACTTGGCGAAGTCAACAAGGGCTTCATCAACGCTATGAAGACTCTTGACTATGGCCGTCTCGGCGTTGCTTCCCAGTCCTGCGGTATCGCTCAGGCCTGCCTCGAGGAAGCCGTTAAGTACGCCAAGGAAAGAAAGCAGTTCGGCAGACCCATCGCAAAGTTCCAGGCCATCAGCTTCATGCTCGCTGAGATGGCTACCGAGCTTCAGGCTGCCAAGGAGCTCGTTTACAACGGCGCCGTCATGAAGGACAGAGGCGACAAGAACGCCAGCATGTACTGCTCCATGGCTAAGTTCTATGCTTCCGAGGCCTGCAACCGTATCGCCGCAAAGGCTCTCCAGATCCACGGCGGTTACGGCTACATCAAGGATTACAGAATCGAGCGCCTTTATCGTGACGCCCGCATCAACACCATCTTTGAGGGTACCTCTCAGGTACAGCAGATGGTCATTTCCGGCGCATTGCTGAAGTAATAGGGAGGGAATTTTGTTATGAAAATCATTGTATGCGCAAAACAGGTCCCCGATACCAACGAGGTCAAGATCGACCCTGTTAAGGGAACTCTTATCCGCGACGGCGTTCCGTCCATTCTTAACCCTGACGATGCAAACGCCCTTGAGGCCGCTCTCGCTGTTAAAGACGCTAACCCCGGCACGACCGTAAGCGTCATTTCCATGGGTCCTCCCCAGGCTTGCACCATGCTTCACGAGTGCCTCGCTATGGGCGCTGACGACGCTTATCTTCTTTCCAGCCGCGCTTTCGGCGGCGCCGACACCTGCGCCACCTCCACCACCATCGCAGCCGGCATCAAGAAGATCGCTGATTACGACATTATCTTCGCCGGCCGTCAGGCCATCGACGGCGATACCGCTCAGGTCGGCCCCCAGGTCGCCCAGCGTCTCGGTCTCCCCGTCGTAACCTACGTTCAGAAGGTTCGTGAATTCAAGAAGGGCTCCGTAGTCGTCGAGCGTCAGCTTGAGGACGGCTATGAAGTCATCGAGGTAAAGACTCCCTGCGTCCTCACCTGCGTCAAGGAGCTCAACACCCCGCGTTACATGACCATCTCCGGCATCATCAAGGCCTGTGAAGAGACTCAGGTCACCATCTGGAATGAGAACGACGTTAACCTGCCTCCCGAGCAGTGCGGTCTTAAAGCTTCTCCCACTCAGGTTATGAAGAGCTTCACTCCCGCGCCCAAGGGCAAGGGCGAAATGCTCAGCGGCTCCATCACCGAGATGGCTACTACGCTTATCGCGAAGCTGAACGAAAAGCACGTTCTTTAATTAAGGAAGGAGAAGCGTGAAATGGCTGTAAATGTTATTGTTGAAAAATGTAAAGGCTGCGGCAAATGTGTAAAGAACTGCCCGTTTGACGCAATTACCATGGAAGGCGAAGGCAAAAACAAAAAGGCCGTTATCGGCATGGGCTGCACCAACTGCGGTCAGTGCGCTGAGAACTGCCCCTTCGACGCCATTGAAAAGACTGAAGAAACCGTCCACAACGTTGATATCACCCTCTTCCACGGCGTATGGGTATTTGCTGAGCAGCGTGACGGCGCTCTCATGGGCGTTTCCATCGAGCTTCTCGGCGAAGGCAGAAAGCTTGCCAACGAGATCGGCACCGAGCTTTGCGCCATCCTCTGCGGTGAGAACGTAGACGGCCTCGTAGACGAGCTGTTTGCTTACGGCGCGGACAAGGTTTACTATGCTAATGCTCCCGAGCTCAAGAGCTACACCACCGATGCCTACACCAAGGTCATCTACACCTCTATCCTCAAGTATAAGCCCGAGATAGTCCTTCTCGGCGCCACCCACATCGGCCGTGACCTCGGCCCCAGCCTCGCTGTTAAGTGCGGCACCGGCCTCACCGCTGACTGCACCAAGCTTGAGATAGACCCCACCGACAAGAAGCTCATGCAGACCCGTCCCGCTTTCGGCGGCAACCTCATGGCTACCATCGTTTGCCCGAGCCATCGTCCCCAGATGTCCACCGTTCGTCCCGGCGTTATGCAGAAGGCCGAGTACGTTAAGGGCAAGAAGGGCGAGCTCATCACCCTCGATGTTTCCTTCAAGGAGAACGATATCCGCCAGAAGGTTCTTGAGATCGTCAAGAACGTCGGCGAGGTCGTTTCCCTTACCGACGCCGACATCATCGTATCCGGCGGCGCAGGACTCGGCGGCCCGGACGGCTTCAAGCTCCTCAAGCAGCTTGCCGACAAGCTCGGCGGAACCATCGCTTCCAGCCGTGCATGCGTTGACGCAGGCTGGATCGATCACAGCTATCAGGTCGGCCAGACCGGTACCACCGTTAAGCCGAAGATTTACTTCGCCTGCGGTATTTCCGGCGCTATCCAGCATCTTGCCGGTATGCAGAACTCCGATTATATCGTAGCTATCAACAAGAACGAAGCCGCCCCCATCTTCGAAGTTGCCGATTACGGCATCGTGGGCGACCTCTACAAGGTCATCCCCGCCATCATCGAGGCGCTCGGCTGATTTTAGCTCCGATAGCAATACAAACACTATTAAAGGGTACTCTGAATAGTTTTTTTCAGAGTACCCTTTATGTTTGTTCGGCATAATACAGCTACCATAAACAAATAGCCCGAGGAGGAACAAAGTGTTCTCCCTCGGGCTTCTCTTAATATGGTTTTATCTTATGATGATACTGTCGCGTTCCGCGCCGACGGAAACATAGCTTATCGGGCAGCGAATGGCCTTTTCTATGAGCGTGACGTAATTTCTCGCGGCCTCGGGCAAGTCCTCCCAGCGGCGCGCGCCGGAAATATCGCATTTCCAGCCCTCAACGTATTCGATAACCGGCTCGGCCTTCTCAAGCTCCATCGGGAACGGGAAACTGTCAATTTTCTTTCCGTTCACCATATAATGCGTGCAGACCGGGATCTTGTCCATATATCCGAGAACGTCAAGCTTCGTGAGCGCGATTTTCGTTGCCGCCTGAACCTCGACGCCGTAGCGCGTCGCCACAAGGTCAATAGCTCCGACGCGGCGTGGGCGACCCGTCTTAGCGCCGTACTCAAAACCCTTCTCGCGCAGCTTGTCAGCTTCCTCCCCGAACATTTCGCACACGAACGGCCCTTCGCCGACACAGGTGGAATATGCCTTCACCACACCCACAACGTCAGTCAGCTTGAGCGACGGGAGTCCTGCGCCGATGGGCGCGAAGGCGGCGGTGGTGTTGGACGAGGTGGTATACGGATAAATACCGAAGTCAAGGTCGCGCAGGGCGCCGAGCTGCGCCTCAAACATGATGTTTTTGTCCGCCTTGACCGCTTCTCTCAGAAATGCGCCCGTGTCGCAGACATAGGCCTTCATCGGCTCGCAGAAATCGCGCAGCCAGCCCTCGAGCATGTCCATCGTGTAGGGCTGCGCGCCGTAAACCTTAGTAAGCGTAAGGTTTTTCCACTCAAGCAGGTCGCGCAGATGCGCGCGCAGCTCCTCCGGATAGAAAAGCTCACCCGCAAGCACGGTCTTTTTCTGGTATTTATCGGAATAAAACGGCGCTATTCCCTGCTTTGTGGAGCCGTATTTTTTATCGGCAAGGCGCTGCTCCTCAAGTGCGTCCAAATCTCTGTGCCAGGGCAGCAGCAGCGAAGCCCTGTCGCTTATTTTGAGGGTTTCCGGTGTAATGGAAACGCCCTTTGAGCTTACGTCGCGTATTTCCGTGAGCAAATTCTCCGGGTCGAGCGCCACGCCGTTTCCGAGGATATTCACCACGTTTTTGTGAAAAACCCCGGAGGGCAGCAGATGGAGGGCAAATTTCCCCATCTCGTTTATAACCGTATGCCCCGCGTTGCCGCCGCCCTGATAGCGCACCACGACGTCGTAGTTCTCCGTAAGCAGATCGACCATGCGGCCCTTTCCCTCGTCGCCCCAGTTTATGCCGACGATAGCGCAGTTTTTCATATTTTCCATCTCCAAAAAAATCAAAAGTATTGCCGATTATTTCCCGCTGTCCCCATAGTTTGAAAGGACGCGCGCGGAGGGATCGTTTACGTTGCATCCCTCCCAGCTCTTGTTCGGCATCCAGAAATCAACGACCATTTCGGCCTGACCGGGATAATATTTTTCAAAAATCTCACGGTAGAGCAGCGATTCCTTCGTGAAGGGCTGCGCGAAGCTGTACTTTGCGCGCAGCTTTTCGTATTCCTCGTCGGAATAGACCTTTTCCGCGTGCTCCTTCAGATAGTCCACCATCGAGTGGCCCACAGCGTCGGAAAACGCCGCCTTCTCGCGCCAAAGGAGCGAATCCGGCAGATAGCCGAGGCCCTCAAAAGCATGGCGCAGGAGGTATTTTCCCTTGCCGTAGCTGTTCATTTTCAGCTTCGGGTCGAGACTCATGACGTATTTTACAAAGTCAAGGTCGCCGAACGGAACGCGCGCTTCGAGCGAGTTTACGGAAATGCAGCGGTCGGCGCGCAGAACATCGTACATATGCAGTTCGCGCACGCGCTTTTCCGCTTCCTTCTGAAATTCCTCAGCCGAGGGCGCAAAATCCGTGTATTTATAGCCGAAAAGCTCGTCGGAAATTTCGCCCGTTAATATAACGCGAAGGTCTGTCCGCTCATGTATCGCCTTGCAGACAAGATACATGCCCATGCTCGCGCGGATGGTTGTAATATCGTAGGTCCCGAGCATGGCGATGACTTCCTCAAGCGAGGAAATAACCTCTTCCGGCGTCATGTAGACCTCGGTGTGGTGGCTGCCTATATAGTCCGCCGCCTGCTTAGCGTATTTAAGGTCGATGGCGTCCTCGCTCATGCCGATGGCAAAGGTCTCGATAGGGGCGGAGCTTTCCTTCGCGGCAATGGCGCAGACGAGCGAGGAATCGAGCCCGCCGGAAAGCAGGAAGCCCAGCTTCGAGTCCGACACAAGGCGCTTCTTCACGCCCGCTATCAGCTTTTCGCGGATGTTGGCGCAGGCTTTTTCAAGTTCATCATGACACACTTCGGCTGGCTTGTCAATCTCCAAATACGGAATAAACTCACCGTTTTTATAATAATGTCCGGGCGGGAAGGGCATGATTTTGTCCGCGATACCTACGAGGTTCTTGGGTTCGCTGGCAAAAACCATCACGCCGCGCCTGTCACGGCCGTAATACAGCGGACGTATGCCGATGGGGTCGCGCGCGGCGATATATTCGCCGGTATCGCCGTCGTAAATTATGCAGGCAAATTCCGCGTCCAGCATACTGAACATCCCGACTCCGTATTCCTTATACATCGGGAGGATAATCTCGCAGTCGCTGTCGCTGGCAAACTTATAGCCCTTTTCAATAAGGAGCCGCCGCTGCGCCTCGAAGCCGTAAAGCTCGCCGTTGCATACTGCGTAGCTGCCGCTAAGCTCAAAGGGCTGCATGCCGGACGGCGTCAGCCCCATAATGGAAAGACGGTGAAAGCCAAGCAGACCCTTACCCGTGTCGATGATACGACTCGCGTCAGGGCCTCTTGAAACCGTTTTTTCAAAACCTTTTTTAAATTCATCCAAATCTGCGCCGCTGCCGCAGTAACCCATAATGGAACACATGATACTTTCCTCCAAATCAAAACATGTCAGCATTCATATAGGGCAAGTGCTGCGCTCGCGGTGCCACCTATATTTATTCTTCATTTTGCAAGCCTCCAACAAGACTCTGCCGGTTAACGCCCGGCCAAACGGCGCGCCTACTCGGGAAGCCCTTTCAGCTTGCGGCTCGAAAAGTGTTCTTCGCACAGGCCCGGCACGCGGTTCTCAGCTCCCCCGCGCTCTCTGTAGCCGGGCTGACTGCGCTACTTTTCTTTTCTCAAACGCCTTTATTTTTTGTAAACGCTTCATAAACCTCAGCGTTTACTGAATTATTTATATATTATTCTGCTTATATCATTCTGCGCCCTGCAGCGCGTCGTAGCCCTCCTCCCCTGTTCTTACCTTAACTACGTTTTCAACGTCGTAGACGAATATCTTGCCGTCGCCGATATGGCCCGTATAAAGAACTCTCTTCGCCGTTTCAATAACGTCGCGCACCGGGATGGCGGAAACGACTATGTCCACCTGAACCTTCGGGCGGAGGTCTGTTTCGACTGCTACGCCACGGTAAAATTCCGTGTGGCCTTTCTGCATTCCGTAGCCCATAACATGGGAAACGGTCATGCCGGTGATACCGAGCTTGCTCATCGCGTCCTTCAAAACGTAGAGCTTTTCCTCCTTGAAGACTATTTCGACCTTCGTGAACTTGTGTCCGTCCGGGCTGAAGCTCGGCTCACGCTTTACGGGGACGGCCTCGGCAACGGGCGTCGTGCCGGTAACGGCGACGGGCTGCTCAGACGAGCCGAACTCGGAATATTTGTCAACTGAGGGCATGAAGTCTGCGTAGGCGCTGGGAAGGCCGTGCTCGCTGATGTCAAGGCCGGCAAGCTCGTCGGCAAGGTCGGCGCGCAGGAAGTTTACCTTCTTTAGTATTGCGAAGAAAATGAGCATCGTTACTGCCGCCCAAGCCGCCACGGTGACAAAGCCCAAAGCCTGAATACCGAGCTGCGCGAAGCTGCCCGTATAGAAGAGGCCGCTGAGTCCGGCGGGAGCGTCGGGGCTGGCGAGGAGGCCAACCGCGAGGGTTCCCCAAACGCCGTTTACGCAGTGTACACCCACGGCGCCGACGGGGTCATCGATATGGAGCTTGAGGTCGAGCTGCTCTACCACTATTACAACGAGGATACCGGCAACTATGCCGACGACTGCCGCGCCGATTCCGTCAAAGGCGTCGCAGCCCGCCGTAACGGCGACAAGGCCGGCAAGGGAAGCGTTCAGACACATGGAAACATCGGGCTTGCCGTTTTTGATCCATGTATAAATCATCGTGGTACAGGTAGCGACAGATGGGGCAATAGTCGTTGTAAGGAAAATCGCGGAAAGCTCAGAGGGCGTAGTCGCCGCCGCGCCGTTGAAGCCGTACCAGCCGAGCCAGAGGATGAACACGCCGAGAGCGCCGAGAGGGATGGAATGGCCCGGTATCGCGTTTACCTTGGTGACCTTCCCGGCTTTGTCCTTGACGTACTTGCCGACACGCGGGCCGAGGATAGCCGCGCCTATGAGAGCCGCGATGCCGCCGACCATATGTATGGCGCAGGAGCCGGCATAATCATGGAAGCCCAGGCTACTAAGCCAGCCGCCACCCCATATCCAGTGCGCCTCAATAGGATAGATAACGAGGGAGATAACGCCGGAATATACACAGTAAGCGGAAAACTTCGTTCTTTCAGCCATTGCGCCGGAAACGATGGTCGCCGTCGTGGCGCAGAAGACGAGGTTGAAAACGAAATAGCTCGCGTCCGTAAACCCGTCCGCCGGGGACTGAATAAACTCCTTAAAATGCGTAAACAGGTCAAGATTCGGCTTTCCTATCAGCCCGAAGAAAGCATCCTCGCCCATCATCAGTGTATAACCGAGCAGCGAAAACACCACGGTTCCGATACAGAAATCCATAAGGTTCTTCATAATGATGTTGCCTGCGTTCTTCGCGCGGGTAAAGCCCGTTTCCACCATCGCAAAGCCCGCCTGCATCCAGAAAACGAGCGCTGCGCCAATCAAGAACCAAAATTCTACACTCATAAGTAATTCCTCCTATTTCCTTCCAAAATGCCTTGTTTATATATTTACTTCACGCCGAACAGAAGGTCGGCATAAGTCGGGAACGGCCAGTAGCTCTTCGCGGTAAGAACCTCCGCCTTGTCGCAGGGAACGCGAAGGAGACACATTTTCGGTAGAAGCGTATCGCGTATCGCGGCGGATTCTTCGATAATATCATCCTTGCCGCTCACGGCGATGAGCGCCGTTTCGAGCTCGTCGGTGTCAGCACTTATTTCGTCAACGAGCAGGGAAAGCTTTCTTATAAGCCCCGTTTCGTAAGCGCAGGTAAGCTCCGGCGCCGCCGTTTTCTTCGCGGCAGCGGCCTTGGCAAGCTCGCTCGTGTAGGCTTCTATTGCGGGGGCTATCTGCGTGCGTGCCATGTCTACCATAGTGTTAGCCTCGATGATAACGCTCTTGCAGTAGTTTTCCAGCATTATGTCGCAGCGCGAGCGCAGCTCCTCCACGGAAAATACGCCGAGAGAGGTGAGCATATCCACGTTTTTCTTGTCAAGCAGATGCGGCATGCAGTCCGCCGTCGTGCGGTAATTGAGCAGCCCGCGCTTCTCCGTAGCTTCCTTTATCCACGCCTCGTCGTAGCCGTTGCCGTTAAAGATGATGCGTTTGTGGTCCTTGATGGTCTTCTTTATCATCTCGTGCAGCGCGCTTTCAAAATCCTTCGCTTTTTCGAGGCGATCCGCGTAAATACGCAGGCTTTCCGCCACAGCGGCATTGAGCATGATGTTTGCGCAGGCTATGCTGTTGGACGAGCCGAGCATGCGGAACTCGAACTTATTGCCCGTGAAAGCGAAGGGCGAAGTTCTGTTGCGGTCAGTCGTATCGCGGTTAAATTTCGGCAGGACGTCGACGCCGAGCTTCATCTGGGTTTTCTTCGTGCCCTTGTAGGGCTTGCCCGTTTCTATCGCTTCAAGCACAGCGCTCAGCTCGTCGCCGAGGAAAATCGAGATCACTGCGGGAGGCGCTTCGTTCGCGCCGAGGCGATGGTCGTTACCCGCGGTTGCGACGGAAAGCCTCAGAAGGTCCTGATAATCGTCTACGGCCTTTATAACCGCGCAGAGGAAAAGCAGGAACTGGGCGTTTTCGTAGGGCGTTTCGCCCGGGGAAAGAAGGTTCTGTCCGCTGTCGGTCGCAATCGACCAGTTATTGTGCTTGCCGCTGCCATTCACGCCCGCGAAGGGCTTTTCATGAAGGAGGCAGACAAGGCCGTGCTTCGCGGCAACCTTCTGCATGATTTCCATCGTAAGCTGGTTATGGTCGGTGGCGACGTTCGTCGTCGAATAAAACGGCGCAAGCTCGTGCTGCGCGGGCGCGACCTCGTTGTGCTCGGTCTTTGCGAGGATTCCGAGCTTCCAGAGCTCGTCGTTGAGATCCTCCATAAACGCCGCGACGCCGGGCTTTATAACGCCGAAATAATGGTCGTCAAGCTCCTGCCCCTTGGGAGGCTTCGCGCCGAAAAGCGTTCTGCCTGTGAAGCGAAGGTCGGGGCGCTTATCGTACATTTCCTTGGTAACGAGGAAATATTCCTGCTCGGGGCCGACGGAAGAAACCACGCGCTTTGCTTCCGTATTCCCGAAAAGGCGGAGGATACGCAGCGCCTGTTTGCTCAAAACCTCCATTGAGCGCAGAAGTGGCGTTTTCTTATCAAGAGCCGGGCCGCCGTAGGAGCAGAATGCCGTGGGGATGCAGAGGGTCTTGCCCTTTATAAAGGCGTAGGAGGTGGGGTCCCATGCCGTATAGCCGCGCGCCTCAAAGGTGGCGCGGAGGCCGCCGCTCGGGAAGGAGGATGCGTCTGGCTCGCCCTTGATAAGCTCCTTGCCGGAAAACTCCATGATAACGCCGCCGTCCGGCGAGGGGGAAATGAAGCTGTCGTGCTTCTCGGCGGTGATGCCCGTGAGCGGCTGGAACCAATGGGTGAAGTGGGTCGCGCCATGGGCGACTGCCCAGTCCCTCATGGCCGTGGCTACGGCATTTGCTACGCCGATATCAAGCTCGCTCCCCTCGTCTATCGTCTTACGCAGGGATGCGTAAACGTCGGCGGAGAGATTGGCGCGCATAACGCGGTCGTCAAAAACGAGGCTTCCGAAATAATCCGAAACTGTTGTCATTTTTTATACTTCCTTTCCGGCTTCCTAAAAAGTAAAAAGGCAAAGACAGCTTTGTGTTTCCACAAAAGACGCCTTTGCCTTTTCCGTGTTTTACGATTATGTATTATTTTTTCTTAACCGGGAATAAAAGAATAAAGCGCCTTCGAGTGCTGCCACTCAAAGACGCCCTTGCCTTTATGTGCGCATTATACGACGCACTTTTCGCTTTGTCAAGCCCTTTTTGAAATATTTTTTTGAGCTTCCTGCATTTTCTTTAAATCCGTGAAGAAAAGTCTTGACAAATTGCAATTATAGGCTTACAATGCTTGCAAATGAGCAAAGGCGTTCATTTATATTGCAGCTAATCTGCGTATAAATGAGCGCCTTTGTTTTTTATTACTCCGAAAGGAAATGAAGAAGATGCTGAAAGAAGGTCAGGTGCGTATTCCGTCAGGATGCGCCATTGCGGCTATTATCTCAAAAAACGGAGACAGAATATCCGGAGAAACCATAACCAACGCCATGAAGCCCATGCACGACCGTTCAAATGGCCTCGGCGGCGGCTTTGCCGGTTACGGGATATATCCTGAATATAAGGAATTCTATGCCCTACACCTTTTCTTTGACGACCGCGCCGCGCGCAAAAATTGCGAGGTCTATTTAAAGGAGCAGTTCGAGATAATCAAATCCGAAATAATCCCCACGCGCAAGATCCCCGCGATTACCGACGAACCCATCGTCTGGCGCTATTTCGTCGCGCCGCTCAGGTCGCAGCTCGCCAATCTCCAGCTCGACGAGAAGGAGTTCGTCGCGCGCACGGTGATGAAGATAAACGCCGAGATGGAGGGCTCTTACGTCTTTTCCAGCGGCAAGAACATGGGTTCATTCAAGGCCGTCGGATTTCCCGAGGACGTCGGCGTATTCTATAGATTAGATGAATACGAAGGCTATTCCTGGACGGCGCACGGACGCTACCCGACGAACACCCCCGGCTGGTGGGGCGGCGCGCACCCCTTCACGCTGCTGGATTATTCCATCGTCCACAACGGCGAGATTTCGTCCTACGACGCAAACCGCCGCTTCATAGAGATGTTCGGCTACAAATGCACCCTGCAAACCGACACCGAGGTAATAACCTACATAATGGACTACCTCATCCGCAGGCAGGGGCTCAGTCTCACGGAGGCTGCAAGCGTCATAGCGGCGCCGTTCTGGAGCACGATTGAGGGCGAAAACGCGGAGGACGCCGCGAGGCACGCTTATCTTCGCACGGTTTTCCCGAGCCTTCTCGTCACAGGGCCGTTTTCGATAGTTTTCGGCTTCGACGGCGGGCTTATGGCGCTCAATGACAGGCTGAAGCTGCGCTCGATGGTCGTCGGCGAAAAGGGCGACCGCGTGTTTATCGCGAGCGAGGAGGCCGCGATACGCACGATGGAGCCGGACGCCGAGAACATCTGGGCCCCGGCGGGCGGCGAGCCCGTAATAGTTAAGGTGAAGGAAGGTGCTTATTGATGGGCGTCGAATTTATTTACCCCGAGTTCGAGGTTATCAGAAACGAATCGCGCTGCATTGCGTGCAGAGTGTGCCAGCGGCAATGCTCCAACGAGGTACATTCCTACAGCGAGGAACGCGGCATAATGATGAGCGACGAGACAAAATGCGTCAACTGCCAGCGCTGCGTTTCCCTTTGCCCGACGCGGGCGCTGAAAATCGTTAAAAGCGACTGCACACTCAGAGAAAACGCCAACTGGCAGAACGACACCATTAAAGAAATATATAAGCAGGCGTCGAGCGGCGGCGTCCTGCTCTCCTCGATGGGAAACCCCAAGCCTCTGCCCGTTTACTGGGATAGAATCCTTATAAACGCTTCGCAGGTGACTAATCCCCCTATTGACCCGCTGCGCGAGCCGATGGAAACGCAGGTCTCTCTCGGCGCAAAGCCGGATAAAATCGAGAAGGACGCCGAGGGCAAGTTAGTCTGCAAGCTTTCCCCGAACATCAGGCTTTCCATGCCCGTCATGTTCTCCGCCATGAGCTACGGTTCCATAAGCTACAACGCCCACGCTTCCCTCGCCCGCGCCGCCACGGAGCTCGGCATAGTCTACAACACCGGCGAAGGCGGGCTTCACGAGGATTTTTACAAATACGGCCCGAACACGGTCGTTCAGGTGGCGAGCGGACGATTCGGCGTGCATGAGGACTACCTCAAGGCAGGCGCGGCGATTGAGATTAAAATGGGCCAGGGCGCAAAGCCCGGCATCGGCGGACATCTCCCCGGCGCGAAAATAGTCGGCGACGTTTCCCGCACAAGGATGATACCCGAAGGCTCGGACGCCATCTCCCCCGCCCCGCACCATGATATTTATTCGATAGAGGACCTGCGCCAGCTTGTTTTCTCCTTAAAAGAAGCCACGGAATACACTAAGCCCGTCATTGTAAAGGTCGCGGCGGTGCATAATATCGCGGCGATAGCAAGCGGCATAGCCCGCAGCGGCGCGGACATAATCGCGATAGACGGCTTCCGCGGCGGAACGGGTGCCGCGCCCACGCGCATAAGGGATAACGTCGGCATCCCGATAGAGCTCGCGCTCGCCGCCGTTGACCAGCGCTTGCGCGACGAGGGCATACGCAACAAGGTCTCGCTCGTCGTGGGCGGCTCGATACGCAGCGCAGCCGACGTAGTAAAGGCCGTGGCGCTCGGCGCGGACGCCTGCTATATAGCCACGGCGGCTCTTCTCGCGCTCGGCTGTCACCTTTGCAGGACCTGCCAGAGCGGCAAATGCAACTGGGGCATAGCGACGCAGCGCCCCGACCTTGTTAAGCGTCTTAACCCCGATATCGGCAGCCAGCGCCTTGTAAACCTCATGACGGCATGGCGGCACGAGATAATGGAGCTCATGGGCGGCATGGGCATCAACTCCATCGAAGCGCTCAAGGGCAACCGCCTCATGCTGCGCGGCGTCGGGCTGAACGAAAAAGAGCTGGAAATCCTCGGAATAGCGCACGCGGGAGAGTGATAGCGTGAAAAATCACGCTATCACTCAATTAAAGGCGTGCCGTGAGGACACGGCACATGCCATAATCTCCATCTGCCGCTTGGGAGATTATTATGGCTTTGTGCTGCAAGCGGCAGAATGGAGATTAAAAACATGAAGAGAGTATATGTTAACGAAAAATGGTGCCTTGCCTGCCATTTATGCGAATATAACTGTGCCTTTGCCAATTCCGGCATGACGGATATGGCGCTCGCGCTCAAGGGCAAGCCCATTTACCCGAGAATCCACGTCGAGGGCGACGAAAGGATTTCCTACGCCGTGTCCTGCCGTCACTGTACGGACCCCATGTGCGTAAAAAGCTGCATCGCCGGGGCGCTTTCAAAGGACGGCGAAGTTATCCGCATCGACAAAAACAAATGCGTCGGCTGCTTCACCTGCGTCCTCGTCTGCCCCTACGGGGCGCTCGCGCCGAACGAGGGCGGCGTAATGCAAAAATGCGAGCTCTGCCTGCAAAACTCATGCGGCGAGCCCGCCTGCGTAAAGGGCTGCCCGAACGGCGCGATAGTCTATGAGGAAAGGGGTGCAGCGGAATGAAAAAATACGTCATCATCGGAAACGGCGTAGCGGCGGCAGCCTGCATCGAGGGCATACGCAGCGCGGACAGCGAGGGTGAAATAATGGTCGTATCGCAGGAAAAGCACCCGGTATATTGCCGCCCGCTCATTTCATATTATTTACAGGGCAAAACCGACACGGAACGGATGCTCTACAGGAGCCCCGATTTTTACGAACGTATGGGCTGCCGCGTCCTCTACGGGCACAGCGCGGCTAAAATAGACGCCGAGGCGCGCACGGTAACGCTTGACGACGGCGCCGTTCTCCCCTACGATTCCGTCTGCGTCGCGGCGGGCTCCTCTCCCTTCGTGCCTCCTATGGAGGGGCTTGACAGCGTTAAGGAGAAATACTCCTTCATGACGCTTGACGACGCGCTCGCGCTTGAGAAGGCTCTGACCAAAACCAGCCGCGTCCTCATAGTCGGCGCGGGTCTTATCGGACTCAAATGCGCCGAGGGCATACTCGAGCGCGTCGCGAGCGTAACGGTATGCGACCTCGCGGACAGGGTGCTTTCGAGCGTTCTGGACGCAGACTGCGCCGCCATAATGCAGCGCCGGCTTGAGGATAAGGGCGTAAGCTTCCTCCTTGCCGACAGCGTTGAGCGCTTCAAGGGCGGCAAAGCGGAGATGAAAAGCGGCGCGAGCGTTGATTTTGACGTACTCGTGCTCGCCGTGGGCGTCCGCCCAAACACGGCGCTTGTCAAGGACGCAGGCGGCAACGTTAACCGCGGCATAGTCGTATCCGAACGCATGGAAACGAGCATCCCCGATGTTTACGCCGCAGGAGACTGCGCCGAGGGCGACGATATCGCCACGGGACAGAAGCGAGTCCTTGCGATACTGCCAAACGCCTATATGCAGGGCCGAACCGCAGGCGTAAATATGGCCGGCGGCAGCGAAGTATTCGACAAGGGCATGCCGATGAACTCCATAGGCTTTTTCGGCCTGCACGCCATGACCGCAGGCAGCTATGAGGGCGAGGTTTACGAGGAAAAGACGGAAACTTCGCTCAAGCGGCTTTTCATTAAAGACGGCTTCCTCAAGGGCTTCATGCTCATAGGCTGCGACGAGCGCGCCGGGATATACACCTCCCTAATCCGGGATAAGGTTCCCCTTGATACGATAGATTTTGAAAAAATGAAGCGGGGCGCGACCACCGCCGCCTTTTCTCAGGAAATACGTAGAAAAAAGTTTGGGGGTGTGGTATAATATGAAAACGATAAACGCGGAAGGGCTCGATTACAGAGCCATAAACGAAAAAATTCGTGAAACGCCGGAAAACTGCCTCATTGAAGGCTGCTGCGGGCAGCGCTTCATCGGGGCCGGAATGGCGGGCAAAAACATCGAAATCCACGGCGTTCCGGGCAATGCCCTCGGCGCTTACCTCAACGGCGGCGTCGTAACAGTAAAGGCAAACACTCAGGACGCCGTGGGCGACACGATGAACGAGGGCAAAATCATCATCCACGGCAACATAGGCGACGCAGCGGGCTACGCCATGCGCGGGGGCAAGATCCTCGTAAACGGCAACGCGGGCTACCGCGCGGGCATACACATGAAGGCCTACAAGGAAAAGATCCCGCTCATGGTAATAGGCGGCAAGGCCGGAAGCTTTCTCGGAGAGTATCAGGCGGGCGGCGTGATAGTCGTCCTCAATCTCCACACTCCGCAGGATAAGGCCGTCGGCTTCTTCCCCTGCACGGGCATGCACGGCGGCAAGATTTTCCTCCGTTCGGACTGCAAGGGCGTTACCTTCCCCGAGCAGGTCACGGCGCGAGCTGCCGACGAAGCGGATAAGAGCGAGCTGCGCGGGCATATCGCGGAGTTTTGCGCCGTTTTCGGCTACGACATGGATGAAATCCTTTCCGCGCCCTTCACCGTCGTCACCCCGGACAGCAAGAACCCGTACAGGCAAATGTACGTTGCCAATTAACATATCAGGAGGACGTTATGAAATATTCAAAGGACGAGGTAATTCAATACGCACAGGAGGAGGACGTTAAATTCATACGTCTTGCTTTCTGCGACGTCTTTGGCAAGCAGAAGAATATTTCCATCATGCCGGGCGAGCTGCCCCGCGCCTTTGAATACGGCATCGCGTTCGACGCTTCCTCCATCGCCGGATTCGGGGACGAAACGCGCAGCGACCTTTTGCTCCATCCCGAGCCGGACACGCTCATGCCGCTCCCCTGGCGCCCGGAACACGGGCGCGTCGTGCAGATGTTCTCCGCCGTCACTTACCCGGACGGAAAAGACTTTGAATGCGACACGCGAAATCTGCTCAAAAAGGCCGTAGCAAAAGCAAAAAGCGCCGGGTACGAATTTACCTTCGGCGCTGAGCAGGAATTTTACCTTTTCCTCCTTGACGATAACGGCACTCCGACTACCGTTCCCAGCGACTGGGCCGGATATATGGACGTCGCCCCGGAGGATCACGGTGAAAACGTCCGCCGTGAGATTTGCCTCACGCTGGAGCAGATGGGGATTCGCCCGGAAAGCTCGCACCACGAGGAAGGCCCCGGGCAGAACGAAATAGACTTTCAGTATTCCGGCGCGGTTTCCGCAGCCGACAACGTTATGATGTTCCAGCGCGTTGTTAACACGGTTGCTTACCGCAACGGGCTCTTTGCCGATTTTTCGCCCAAGCCCATCGAAAGCAGCCCCGGCAACGGGTTTCATATCAATATGGCGCCGACGAACTCGGAAAACGACGCTGTATTTAACTCCATGATTGCCGGAATTCTTGAAAACATAAAGGACATGACGGCGTTTTTGAACCCCTCGGAGAATTCTTACCGCCGCCTCGGGCGCAATAAGGCCCCCCGTTATATCTCATGGTCTGCCGAAAACAGATCGCAGCTCATCAGGATCCCTGCCGCTGCGGGAAAATACCGCCGCGCCGAGCTTCGCTCCCCTGATCCTTTTGCCAACCCCTATCTTGCCTTCGCGCTGATGATTTACGCGGGTCTCGGCGGGATAGAGCGCTCGCTCAAGCTCCCCGACTCGGCGGACATAAATTTCTACAAGGCAAGCGCGGAGGAGCTTTCACGCTTCGATAAGCTCCCCGATTCCTTCCGCGAGGCATGCAAAATTGCCTCCGCGAGCGGCTTTATCCGCGAGCACATTCCGCCCGAAATACTTTCTATTTACTGCAAGCTGTAAGTGTATCAAGGGAGTCAGTTACAATGAGTCTGAAAGAGCGTGTTTACAGCGTTCTCGTCGTATCTTCGGCAGAAAAACTGAATACAGCTCTTTCTTCCCTGCTCCCGGAGGCGCGTTATGCGCCCGTCCAGACGGTGGGTAATGTCAGCGCGGCCAAAAGGATCTGGTCGGAGCGCAGTTTTGATTACGTCATAATCAATTCTCCCCTGCCGGACGAGGTTGGGACACGTTTCGCCATCGACATAGGCAAGGCTGCCGGAACCGTCGTTCTCCTGCTCGTGAAGGCGGAAATACACAACGAGGTTCGGGAAAAGGTCGCCGAGCACGGCGTTTTCACGCTTCCGAAGCCCGTGAGCCTGCAGGTTCTTTCCCTCGCGCTCGACTGGATGGCAAGCATGCGTGAGCGCTTGAGAGGCATGGAAAAGAAAACGCTCTCCTTTGAAGAAAAAATGGAGGAAATACGCATAGTCAACCGCGCCAAATGGCTCCTTATCTCCGAGCTTAAAATGGACGAACCGCAGGCGCACCGCTATATAGAAAAGCAGGCCATGGACAGATGCGTTTCCCGCCGCGAGGTCGCTGAGGAAATTATACGCACCTATACATAGTCCTTACGGCTCAATTACCGAAATGAAACTTCGTCGTATTCTATCTCAGTGCAGCTTTAAAGAACCAGGCAGGCGCACTTAGCTTGTGTCCGACATAAACAGGTTGATTTTCGCCTGTATTGTGTTATACTTTCCTCGGAGGTAGATTTTATGTCAATTGATACCAGCGCCATTGTAACTGCGGCAGAGGCAAATCAAAATTTTGCCGATGTAGCAAGATTGGCAGAGGCAAAGGGGCATGTTGTTGTTATTAAGGATAACCGTCCGAAAATGCTTGTGATTGACCTTGACACGGAGCCGCAAATCGACATGACAGAGGACGAGAAATTCAACTTTATTGCGTCCCGGATTCTGACACAGCACAGAGCCGCATTTGAGGAACTTGCGAAATGATACGATTCTCAAAGGAAAAGATATTGTTGCTCCACAAAATCATGGCAGAAGCCACCGGCGGCGGCATTGGCTTACGGGATGAAGCGCTGCTGGACAGTGCTATCGAGGCTGCATTTGCCGGATACGGCGATCAGGAATTCTATCCTACTAAAGAAGAAAAGGGAGCCCGACTCGGCTATGCCTTGATTTCAAATCATGCGTTTTTAGACGGTAATAAGAGAATCGGCATTTATGTTATGCTCTCATTCCTTGAAATGAATGGTATACGGATTAAATGCACGGATGACGAACTGGTTAATATTGGCCTCTCTGTTGCCGATGGGAGCATGAAGTACGAAGCTTTGCTTCAATGGGTTATCGAACACAAAGCATAAAGAACGACGAAGTTCTGCTTGTAAAAGGCGGCCCTTACGATTAAGCTTGCAGAGCTTCCTTAAAGGCGATAGAATAATAAGCAGAGGTGAAACCCTTGCTTGATTTAGTTTCAAATTACCATACCCACACATACCGCTGCCATCACGCGAAGGGCAGCGACAGGGAGTTTGTCGAGGCGGCGGTTAGCGCCGGGCTCAAAACGCTCGGTTTTTCGGATCACGCCCCCTTCCCCTACAAAAACGGCTACGTTTCAAAGCCGCGCATGGCGCTTTCCGAGCTTGGCGATTATTTCGCCTCCATCTGCGCGCTGCGGGACGAATTTGCCGGTAAAATCGACATTCACATCGGCCTTGAGGCAGAATACTACGTCGCGCTCTGGCCGGAATTCAAGGCTATCATAGCCGATTACCCCTGCGAATACCTGCTTTTGGGGCATCATTATTATTCGCTGGACGAGCAGAGCAGCTATCTCGGCGTCGCGTTTGACGACGCTAAGCTCCTTGAGCTTTACACCGACCAGGTCGTCGCCGCGATAGAATCCGGCGATTTTCTCTACGTCGCGCACCCGGATATAGCCAATTTCACGGGCAGCGAGAAGGCCTATTCAGAGCAGGCGCGCCGGATATGCCGCGCGGCGAAGGCGGCGGGAATGCCGCTTGAGGTCAACGCGCTCGGCATGCGAGAGCTGCGCTGGTATCCACGCGGTCTCTTCTTCGAGGCTGCCGCCGAGGAAGGAAACGACCTTATTATCGGCGTAGACGCCCACCATCCCAAGCATTTCACGGATGAAGAAGCCGAAACCGCGATTAAGGATTGCCGCGATTTCGCCGATAGCTTCGGCTTGAAGCTTTTGGATAGCATGCCGCTGTGAGGCAGAATAATTTAAATGCGGGCTGAAATACTTCAAAAGTCTTTCAGCCCGCTGTTTTTTGTTTTTCACGCATCAAACACCATAACCGCACCTTCGTCGCCCGAGCAGGTGCTCCACGGCGGAAGCTCGCCGCCGTTGGGGTTTCCTTTGCTGATGAAATTGCACCAATAGTCCGTCATCGTCTCGGAAAGAGCATAGTCCTGCGGCGGCATCATGCGCCAGCAGCGCCCGAGCGTGCCGAAAACGTACCAAAGCTCCGCCGAGTGGAACGCGCCCGCATCGTCGCCCTTGAGCGCGCGCTCGAAGGAATAAACGTAAACGCTGCCGGGTCTTTTATAGCGCAGCGAAGCGAAATCGAGGCAGGCATACCAAAGCTTGCCGCGCTCGCCCGTGGAGAGCATTTCCGGCGTTACGCCGAGGTCATTTTTGTTGCTGCCGAGCAGGTAGTTTATCTCTGCGTCCCGGCCCTTTTCAACGGCAACGTCCGAGTTTTCGAGTATCGCGTAATTATCTATGACCGGCGCGAAGGGTATGCCGGTGAAATTCTCCGTTTTCATCATGCGCCAAACGCCGTCCATGAGCTGCTTAGGGCTGAGCTTTCGCAGCGCTTTGGCGCTGTCAGCGCCTACATATTCCGCAAACATAAGCCCGAGCTTTGAGGCGTGCTCCTGCGTATGAAGGTTCCCTATCCCGGTGTTGTAGCCCCCGCCGCTCTGAAAAACGGCACCGCAGATAAGTTCCTTTGAAAAAGGCGACTGCGTGAGTATCTGCGCGCTCATAGCACCGGCGGACTGGCCGAGAACGGTTATGCGCTCCGGGTCGCCGCCGAAAGCGGCGATGTTTTCCTTTACCCATTTGAGCGCGGCAATTTGGTCAAGTATGCCGTAATTGCCGCAGCGGCCGCCGTTTTCCGCCGCCAAAGCCGGATGGCAGAGGAAGCCGAAAACGCCGAGGCGGTAATTTATCGTAACGAGAATTACCCCACGGCGGCAGAAAGCCTCGCCATCAAACTCCATCTCCGAGCCGAAGCCATGCGTAAACGCGCCGCCATGTATCCAGACCGCAACCGGCAGCTTATCCGTTTCGCTCTCGGCAGGCGTCCAGATGTTGAGCGTAAGGCAATCCTCGCTCATAGGCGGGAGAAAATCGGGATCGGAGTAAAACTCCCTGCCGTAAAACGTATCCCCATCCTGCGGGAGCTGGTGCTCGCGCGCGCCGAAGGAATAGGCGTTTAGTATCCCATCCCATACCGCAGGGCGCTCCGGCGGCCGCCAGCGAAGCTCGTCGACTGGCGGCTTTGCGTAAGGAACGCCGAAAAAGGTGCTGAATCCATCCTGACAAACTCCGTGAAGCGTGCCGTATCTTGTTTTCACAAATTCCATGGAACGAGCTCCTTTCCGATACGCAGCATTAACCGATATGTAATAATTATACATAATTGCCTTAAAAAACGCAATACACAGCGGCGCTAAAAAGAAAAGGACAGGCCGGGTCCATCAAGCAAAATAAACCCTGCGTGCTTTCCTGTATTTCTATGGATTCACACTCTTCCCTCCGCGAACCAGCGCCCGAGGAGGTATCCGTAGGTGAGGCCGGAGCCGGTGCTGTTGCCCGGCAGGAGCATGGGGTAATCCACCCCGTAGCGGCCCGCCATGGTGTTGCCGAGGACGAAGAGGCCGGGCACGACCTCGTTATTCTCGTCGAGCGCGCGGAACTTCTCGTCCACCTTGACGCCGCCGCAAACGGAGAGCAGCGCGGGGCCGAACCTGCGCGCAAAATACGGCGGCTTATCCAGCGGAATAAGCAGCTCCCTGCGCTTTCCGAATTCGTCGTCATGGCCGTTTGCGCACATGCGGTTATAGTTTTCAAAGGTTTCGACGAAGGTATCCGCGTCTACTCCCATCTTCTCGGCAAGCTCGCGCGGAGTGTCGGCCTGCACCGTGGAGCTGCCCTTAAGGCTCGCTCTAATCTTTTTGCCGACGGCTTCCTCGTCGAATTCCTTCCCTCCGACGTATTCAAAGCTCTCACCCCAGTAGATGCCTCCGCCGTATTTGAGCGTTTCGGGTATCTTCTCCGCCCATGCGGAGTCGAAGATAGTCCAGCACCATTTGTAGCCGGTTTTGATAATGCCGATGCTGCGCCCCTGCAGGTAATTATCCTCGTTCATGAAGCGCTTGCCCTTCGGCGTAACGTAGAGGAAGCAGTAATTGGACTCGCGTATAGCCTGCGGGTGCATCATCGTCGGGAAAGGCTCATCCTCAAAGGCCGCGCCCGCCCATAGGCACGCGCGATGCCCTTCGCCGAGGTCTACACCCTTCGGGAAATTCACCTTCGCCGCGACCTTGTTGGCTATCGGTGCAAGGTCGGCGCACATCTCGTCGTTACCGCCGATGCCGCCCGTGGAGACCAGGACGCCCCTGGAGGCTCTTACGGCGATGAGGCTGCCGTCGGCCCGCCTTGCCGCCGCGCCGACGACGCGCCCGTTTTCTTTAATAAGCTGCTCCATCTTCGTGTTGAAAAAATACTGCGTTCCGAGCTTAAGGGATTCCTGATACATGGGCTCCATTAGCTCGTTGAGGCCGCCGAACTTGCCCTGACGGGCGACGGGCCCGTCAAAAAACGAGTGCGCGCCGTATTTCTCGCAGTAGGTATCCCCCTTGTAGACCGCGCCCTGAAGGTTAATTTTCACGCCGTAACCCGGGCGCTGCGCGAGGTCTATCGCCCAGTCCATGGCTTCCTCGCTGTAGTCCGTGAAAAGGCGCACGATGCGCTCGTTGCAGCGGTTGCCGCAGCGCTTTATCCATTCGCGCGCGATCTCGTCCGGGTCGTTCACAATGCCGAGGCTGCGCATAAATTTGGAGTTCACGACGCCGACGTTGAAGGCAAAGCCGTGGTAGGAGCCGAACTTCTCTATTACGGCGACCTTGCAGCCCTTCTCCGCCGCGCTGTAGGCACAGGCCATGCCGCAAATGCCTGCCCCGACCACCAAGACCTCGGTGCTGTAAGTCTCGGCAAAATCCGATTCCTCGAAAGGCTTCGGCGGCGTCGCCCAGCTTCCCCATTTCGGGTCAATGTTTCCCATATTTGTCATCTCCTTGCAAGAATCATGATATAAGCTCATGGTCAGCCCATTTCCCGCTCCTGTAGCGCAGGGTGAACGCGACGCTGCGAACGGCCCAGTCCGCAAAATAGCCGCACCATATACCCACGAGCCCGACGCCTAAGACGCGACACAAAAGCGCCGTAAGCGCGACGCGGGAGACCCACATTGAGACCGTCGAGACAATCATCCCGAAGCGAACATCCCCTGCAGCCTTCATGCCCGAGGACGGGACGAAGGCCAGAGGCCAGAGGAAGGGCTTTATTATTGTTATAATAACCATCGTTTTCATCACGAGCGAGCCGGTCTCGCTGTCCATCCCGGCGAAGTGGATGGCCGCAGGCGTTATTGCCATTACCAGCAAATCAGCCGCAGCGAGGATGATAAACGACCACATCGTAAGCTTTTTTATGTAGTATTTCGCTTCGTCGAGCCGCCCGGCGCCGATGCACTGCCCCGCGACGGTCATAAGCCCCGTGCCGATGGCCTGAGACGGCATACTGCTCAGAAATTCGAGCACGACCACAAGCGCGTTCGCGGCGATAGCCACGGTGCCGAGCGTCGAAACCGTGCTTTGTACGATGAGCTTGCCGAACTGGAACATCGAGTTTTCTATTCCCGTCGGGAGTCCTATCGCCAGTACGCGCAGTATCATCCTCGTGTCCACGCGAAAATCGCGCAGCCTGCCCATGTCAAAGCCGTGCTTGGGGCTGCGCATCGTATATAGCAGTACCAGCGCGCTGAAACCGTAGGAGGCAAGCGTCGAAAGCGCCGCGCCGCGCACGCCCATCGGGATGACGAAAAGCAGCAGGTAGTTTCCCGCGATGTTAACAAGGTTAGCGATGAGCGATATTTTCATCGAGAGCTTGGAATTTCCCGCCGCGCGGTAAAGCGCGCTCCCCGCGTTGAAAACCGCGATGAAGGGATAGGAAAATATCGTTATTAGGTAATAATCGAGTGAGGCGAGCATAACGTCCTCTTCCACCGAGCCGAAAATGAGCCGCAGTATGCCCCGGCGGAACACAAGGCTCAGCGCGGAAACGAGCAGAGACAGCAGCAGCGAGGCCATAAGCACCTGACGCGCCGCCTTGTCCGCGTTTTTCCCGTCACGCCGCCCGATATACTGTGCGCAGATGATAGCGCCGCCCGTCGCAAGCGCCGTGAAAAGGAATATTATGAGCTTGTTTATCGAGTCTACGAGCGAAACGCCGGAAAGCGCCGCGCTTCCCACGTTCGACACCATAAGCGTATCTATCGTGCCGATAGCGGAGCTCAGAACCTGCTCAATGATGAGCGGGACGATAAGCTTTTTTAAATCCTTATTAGAAAACAGCAAAAGGAACTACTTCTTTCTGAGATGTGCTTGCCATTTTTTAAGTGGCAAAAATAAAAAAAGATATTATCCGCACCATAAATCATTTTTTATTTTTCTCATAATATCTTAATCTTCCGATTGTTTTACTTTCTTAATCCGTCACTTTGAACCCATGAATAAAAGAATTCTTTTGATGGTTCAGCATATTCATAATCTAATTTACTATCATAATTATCTATAATATTAATTGCCTCTTTTAAAACTTCTTCTCTTGATTTATTAGCAATATCTATTAAAACTTCATTAGGGAGTAATCCTCTATTCATTATTTTTTTAGTTGATACTTCTAACAATTCTAAATCAACTAATCCTTTTTCTCCCCGTGAAAGCATTTGATTTTTGTTTTGTTCATAATTTGAAGAAATAAGTTTTAAAGTTATAAAATTTGTTCCTTTAAATATAGATGGTATTTCTCTAGTTCTTAAATCATTAAAATCCAATGCAATTATATTTTTTATTCCTTTATAATGAAAATATTTTAATAATTCAATAGAGCTTTCCCATAATACTTCTTCTTCATATTTGCCTTCATCCACATCATCAGGTATTCCAAACTCAGGAATCATATTTTGTTCAAAATAGACACCTTTATAATGTTTAAATAAAGCTTTAGCTAATGTAGTTTTCCCAACTCCACTTGGTCCTATTATAAATATATAATCTTTCATTCTATCACCAACCTATTAACATTATACCACACTATTTTATTATTGATTTATCACATAATAATCTACTATTTAATTCGACTTACTAACCACATACCTCCATGTGGCGCTCGAGACCATGTCACTCGTCCTTCGTGCGCTTACAGTAATAGGTCGGGTTCATGGAAACCGAGAAATGCAGAATCGGGCGGCGCAGCTCCAGGATTGCCAGCGGCAAATGCTTCATCCCGGCAGGCATGAAGATGATGGAGCTTTTCGTAAGCCTGTGCATTTCGCCGTTTATGCCTATTTCGATAACGCCGCCGAGGTCATACTTATCCTCGGGGTTAGAGCCGATGAAGCCGACGAGCTCGTCAAAATCGTGGACATGCTCCTCGTGGTAAGGCAGGGGGTTAAAATCCGGGGCGTTTATATACCATGAGGTATTCATCTGAAACGCGCCGGGAACCACGCTGCTGTCCATATAAAGGAGCCTGTCGCCCCACTGCTTGTACACCTCGTTAAAGGGTGAAGGCCCGGTGAACATGGAGCTTAGCTCCTGCACTATCTGCCCGCCGAACTCGCCCTCGGTATTCATTACAAAATCGCTCATATACATTCTCCATTCCCGATGATTGTTTGCTTGATATGCTATATAGTATATGCCTTTCCCTCAGTCATGTCAATTTGCATGAAAATTTATATAAAAAATAATATATACATATTGTCATTAGACAAATTGAACGGTATAATAGAATTTAATAATCGCTTAATATTCCATTGCGTGCCAACAGCTTTCCTCTCGGCGTTTTTCGTTAATTATTGTATTATAATGTATATGAAAGGAAGTTCCCAAATGGCAGTATTTGAATTCACCATGTATTCCACGACACTTCACCGCAACACCGACGTTACGGCGGTAGTCCCCGTCGAAGCGCCCGTGTTCCCCATCCCCGGCGTCACGGTAGACCTCGACAAGCCTCTGCGTTCTCTCTATCTTCTTCACGGTTATTCCGGCTCCCATTCCGACTGGCTGCGCGGCAGCAGCATTCAGGAGCTGGCGCAGATGCACCGCATCGCCATCTTCTGTCCCTCGGGCGAAAACAGCTTTTATATAGACGACGTCAAGCGCGACGCCCTCTATGAGCAGTTCATCTGCAAGGAGCTCGTCGAGTTTACGCGCCGCGCCTTCAATCTTTCCAAGACGCGCGAGGATACATATATCGGCGGCCTTAGCATGGGCGGCTACGGCGCTATCCGCAACGGCCTCAAAAACAGCGATGTTTTCGGCGGTATCCTCGCCTTTTCCTCCGCGCTCATTACCGACGGAATATCTCACATGCCCGACGAGCCGCAGCCCGCTCCCGCGGGACAGGGAGGCGGCATGGGCATGTCTCCCGATTACTTCATCCATACCTTCGGCACGCCGAGCAAAATAATGGGCAGCGACGTTGACCCCAAGGCTCTCGCGAAAAAGCTCATGGACGACCCTTCGCTCCCGCGCCCGAAGATGTATATGGCCTGCGGCTCCGAGGACTTCCTCATAGAGCCGAACCGCGACCTGCACAAGTATCTTGAAGGCATCGGCTTCGAGCACTATTACGTAGAAGGCCACGGAACCCATAGCTGGGAATACTGGAATAAGCACATCACGCGCTCCCTCGACTGGTGGGAGGGCAAGACCCCGGAAGAGGATAAATAAAGCATCAGGAGGACACAGGACATGAGCTATGAAGCGCTTTTTCAGCCGCTGAAAATCGGCGGCGTCACGATAAAAAACAGAATTATCCTCTGCGCCATGGGCGGCACGGGCCCCGTCGGCTTCGGAGGCCAGTTCAACGAAAAAGTCCGCCCGTATTATCTCGCCCGCGCGAAGGCCAACGTCGGCCTCATGATACCCGGCGTAACCTCCGTCGGCGGCATGGGACATTGGCTCTATCAGGATGAGGAGCTTTTCATGGGCCCGATCAAGAGCCTCATGGACGATATCCACGCCTACGGCAGCAAGTTTTTCCTCCAGATTGGCGCGGGCTTCGGCCGTTCGCAGCTCCTTTTCCCCGGCATGGAGAAGATGCCGCCGGAGATCGTAAAGGACATGATGGTTGCCCCATCGGACGGGCTTCCCAACGTGTGGGACCCGAGCATCAAGCACCGCGCGCTGCGCCTCGACGAAATTCACGACATAATCGATGCCTACGGCAAGGCTGCCGCGCTCTGCAAACGCGCGGGCATCGACGGCGTGGAGATCCACGCCGTTCACGAGGGCTACCTCCTCGACCAGTTCGCCATGGCGAACATGAACCACCGCACGGACGAATACGGCGGCAGCCTCGAAAACCGCCTGCGCTTTGCCTGCGACATTATCAGGAGCATCAAAGCAGCCTGCGGCGACGACTACCCCGTTTCCGTGCGTTACAGCGTCGCCAGCAAGATACGCGGCTTCAATCAGGGCGCTCTGCCCGGCGAAGCCTATACCGAGTTTGGCCGCAGCATCGAGGAAAGCCCCGCCGCCGCGCGCATTCTCGAAGCGGCGGGCGCCGATATGCTCAACGCCGACAACGGCTCCTACGATTCGTGGTTCTGGGCGCACCCGCCGGTTTATATGCCGCTGGCCTGCAATCTCCCGGAGGTCACCTATATTAAGAATTTCGTGAATATCCCCGTCGCCTGCGCCGGACGCATGCATGACCCGGAAACCGCCGCGAAGGCCGTCGAAAACGGGCAGATAGACGCCGTCGGCGTCGCCCGTCAGCTTCTTTGCGACCCCGATTGGTGCGATAAGATCCGCGAGGGCCGCCTCGACGACGTTCGCCCCTGCATCGCCTGCCATAACGGCTGCTTCGCGATAAGCAACATTTCCGGCACCTCGCCCGGATTCGTCCGCATGGGCCAGTGCGCGCTCAACCCCGTAACCATGAACGAAGAAGCCATGGCGCTCAAGCCCACCGAAACTCCCAAAAAGGTAGCCGTTATCGGCGGCGGCATCGGCGGCATGGAGGCGGCGCGCCTTCTCAAAATGCGCGGGCACGAGGTTACGCTTTACGAAAAGAGCGGCGAGCTCGGCGGCGCGTTCATCGCCGCAGCCGCGCCCTCGTTCAAGGAACAGGACAAGAAGCTGCTGTTTTGGTATAAGCACGAGCTTGACAAGCTCGGCGTCCCCGTAAAGCTGAACACGGAGATAAAGCCCGACGGCATCGCCGCCCTCGGCGCAGACGCCGTAATCGCCGCCACGGGCGCTACCGCGCGCAAGCTCCCCATCCCCGGCTTCGACGCGCCGAACGCGATAGAGGCCGTGGATTATCTCGTCGGCAACAAGGAAGCGGGCGAAACCTGCGTGATAATCGGCGGCGGCCTCACCGGCTGCGAGATAGCCTATGACCTCGCGCTCAAAGGCAAAAAGCCGATAATCGTCGAAATGCAGGACGATATTCTCAAGGTTCCCGGCCTCAGCGCCGCAAACTCCAATATGCTGCGCGAAATAGTGCGCTACTATAATATAGATGTATATCTCTCCACCTCGCTCAAGGAGATCACTCCCTCGGGCGTAACCGTCGCGGGCAAGGACGGAGAATTTACTATCTCCGCCGACAGCGTGATACTGTCCGTCGGCTACGTTCCGCAGAACCCCTTTGCCGGCGACGAGCGGGTAAAGGTGATCGGCGATGCGGACAAGGTCGGCAATCTGCTCACGGTAATACACGCGGCTTATGAGGCCGCTTATGCAGTCTGATATCATTATCTGAAAGGAGTGTACCCCAACTATGCTGGAAGCCAAAAATTTCATTTCTGTCTCTGATGCGCCCTTTTCCCGCCGCGGCTCATATTTCTGCTTCTTTAACGCCACCCACGGTGAGGAGCTTTACGGAAAGCCCTCCCTTTATGTCGGCAACGTGCGCGGCACTGGTCCGTATCGCCAGATACTCGCCCAAATAATTAAAAACGGGCAGGTTCTTCCCACCGTCATTTCCACGACGGAGGCGGAGGTCATTCTCGAAAGCAGCGAAGGCTCCTTCCGTTTCTGTATCGGAGAGCGCAAGTTCGTCCGCATATACGGCGCGGACGGCCTGACCCTGCGGCTCACGCCCACACTTCCCATGCTCGGCGCGCTCGTCACCGATTTGCATGACGGCTGCTGGCAGTTCTCCTTCAATCAGACGACGGCGCTTCTCATCCCCTTTGCGGGCAAGCTCGTCCCCCACGTCGTCTCCACAGGTACAATGCGCGGCGCCGCCTCCGCGATGTTTGAGATCGAGCCGGACGATAAGGGAATAGTCGACGTCGGCATAGAGGAATATTTCACCGACGCTATCCACCGCCCGCTCGCCGACTACCCCTCATACGAAGACTGCGTCCGCAGCTATCAGGATGAATTTGACGCGTTCTGCCGCGATATCTGTCCCTCGCTTCCCGAGCCCTGGGAGAAAATGAGACGCAAGGCATTGTGGACGATTTTCGGTCTTATCGTTGACCCGGACGGCGGCGAATCCATTTATAAGCACACGATGATAAAAATGCTGCACGGAACCTTCGAACACGCCTCTGGCTGGCAGCAGGCAATGCACGTTATCTGCCTCAGCGACAACCTCGATTTTTCGTGGACCGTTCTGCGTTCACTCTTCGATTATCAGGACTGCAACGGGCGCATAGCAGATATCCTCAGCGACACGAACTGGCCGCGAATCGCCATGAAGCCGCCGATACAGGGCGTAGCGCTGAACTGGCTCCTTGACAAGGACCCGACTCTCAGTCACGTTTCAAAGGAGGATGCGCGCGCTATTTACGAAGGCATCGTCCGCTGGACCAATTACTTCTTCCTGTGCCGCGATTTCAATAAGGACGGGCTTCTTGAGAACATCAGTGCCATGGAAACCGGCTGGGAGGACGCTCCCTACTTCCATATCGGCTTCCCCCTCGCAAGTCCGGACATGAACGCCTATCTTGCGCTCCAGCTTGAAGCGCAGTCCCGCCTTGCAAAGGCGCTCGGTGAGGACGAGGCAATCGTTGAAAAGTATGCCTCCGAGTCTAAGGCGATGATAGAGCGCATCATAAAGGCTTTTTGGGACGGTGAGCGCTGGACGGCTTACAACCCCGACACGGGCAGGCGTTCGGATACACAGACGATCAGCCTCATGGGGGCGCTGCTGCTCGGAAAGCGACTGCCCGAGGAAATAATCGAGAAGACCGTCTCCACTCTCATGGAGGAGGGCAAATACCTCACTCCCTACGGCTTTGCAACCGAAGTTCCCGACAGCCCGTATTTCAAGCACGGCTTTGCTCAGGGAAGCGTTATTCCGCCCGCGCAGCTCATATTCTGCCTCGCACTCGAGGCCTCCGGACGTTTTGAGGACGCGAAGAAGGCAGGCCTTGCGTACATGTCCAACCTTTGCAATAACGGGCTGTTCCACACACATAACGCCCTCACGGGCAAGCCCGAGCGCGGCATGGTCGCGCTTGATGAAAAGTTCCTGTTCTGGTCGGCGTGGTCGTCTTCGATTTATCTGTTTATGGCAAAGCGCTACGGTAAATAAAGCCGCCTCGCAGCCGGTTCCAATGTAATATGATATATAAGGAGGGATACAATGAGCTCAGAGCGTGATGAACTTATAAGCGTCATTGTATCCCTCGGCTTTCCGCGGGAGCTTGGCGTTCTCGCGGCGCGGCATTTGGGCCACCCAAAGGCAATCGAACGCATGACGGCTTATCTGCGCTATACGCGGCCCACGGACCCCAGAGAAATAGCGGACGAAATGTTGGCCATCCGCGAGGAAATAGACCGCTGGCGCGACAGGAAGCGAAGTCAGGAAGCTAACAGCGCATATAACGAGCTGCTGTGGTATGGCTTGGAGGAGGATTAGGCAGCAGCCTGATTTTGACTTTTAAAGCCCGTTCGGAAAGGAGCGAATAATGGCAATTATCGGAGCGTTCATGGTCCCCCATCCGCCGCTTATAGTGCCCGAGGTCGGGCGCGGCGGCGAGCGTGAAATCGAGGCGACGGCGGAAGCGTATACCCGCGCCGCAAAAGAAATCGCGGCTATGAAGCCGGAGACAGTTATCGTCTCAAGCCCTCATGCCACGATGTATTCGGATTATTTTCATATTTCCCCAGGGAAGGGCGCAGAGGGCAGCTTTGCCCAGTTTCGTGCGCCTCAGATTCGTTTCGCCGAAGCTTACGACGAAGAGCTTGTGAAGAAAATCGGACGCATTGCAGCCTCAGAGAATTTCCCCGCGGGAACGCTCGGTGAAAGGTCCCCGGAGCTTGACCACGGGACGATGGTTCCTCTATATTTCCTGCGGAAGTTTTATACCGATTTTAAGCTTGTCCGCATCGGTCTTTCAGGGCTGCCGCTGGAGGACCATTACCGCCTTGGCGAGATAATAAAGCAAGCCGTCGGAGAAACCGGGCGCAGGGCGGTATACGTTGCGAGCGGCGACCTGTCGCACAAATTGCAGCCCAGCGGCCCCTACGGTTTTGCGCCGGAAGGCCCGGAATACGACGCGCGTCTAATGGACGTATGTTCTCGCGCCGCCTTCGGTGAGCTCTTCGATTTCAGTGAAAGCTTTTGCGAGCGCGCCGCGGAATGCGGTCACCGATCCTTTGTTATCATGGCAGGCGCGTTTGACGGCGTAAACATCGAAGCCGAGCAGTTTTCCCACGAGGATGTAACGGGCGTCGGTTACGGAATATGCGCCTTCCGTCCGGCTGGAGAAGACATCGACCGCAGATTTCTTGAGGCTCGCCAAAAGGCCGAGGAAGCGCGGCTCAGGGCGGAACGTTCCTCATGCGACGCATGGGTACAGCTCGCTTGGAAATCCGTTGAAAGCTACGTTCTCCGCCGCAAGATAACGGAGCCTCCCGCGGGTCTTCCGCAGGAGCTGACAGGCACGCGCGCCGGCGCCTTCGTCTCTATCCACAAGCAGGGGCGGCTGCGCGGCTGCATCGGAACCATTTCGCCGACGCAGGCAAGCCTCGCGGAGGAAATCATTGCCAATGCTGTAAGTGCCGCGAGCCGTGACCCGCGTTTTGACCCCATCCGCCCCGAAGAGCTCAAATTGCTTGAGATAAACGTGGACGTTTTGGGCGAGCCGGAGGAGATCTCATCTCCGGCAGAGCTGGACGTAAAGCACTACGGCGTCATCGTGACGAACGGAAGCCGCCGAGGACTCCTTTTGCCGGACCTTGACGGCGTGGACACGGTGGAGCAGCAGATAGACATTGCCCGTCAAAAGGCAGGAATAGGCAAAAGCGAAAGCCTTGAGCTGCAACGCTTTGAAGTTGTGCGCCACACATAGGAGGATGACATGGCAAAATGTGACGTATGCTTTCACCGCTGCGACATTCCAGAGGGCAAAACGGGCTTTTGCGGCGCGCGAAAATGCGCTCACGGCGCGGTAATATCCGCTAATTACGGGCGCGTAACGGCGCTTGCGCTCGACCCCATCGAAAAAAAGCCGCTGCGCCGCTTCCATCCAGGCAGCATGATTCTTTCCGCAGGCAGCTACGGCTGCAACCTGCGCTGTCCCTTCTGCCAGAACCATGACATTTCATGGTCTGATGACGCTATGCGTCATGCTGAGTATGCCGAGCTTGTCACGCCGGAGGAGCTTGTCGCGGCGGCAGTACGCATGAAGCCGCGCGGCAATATAGGGCTTGCTTTCACATATAACGAGCCCCTCATCGGCTGGGAATTCGTGCGCGACGCAGCAACGCTCTCTCACGAAGCCGGGCTTCTGAACGTAATGGTAACTAACGGCACAGCCGAGCCCGCAATCCTTGAAAAGCTTCTCCCTCATATCGACGCTATGAACATCGACCTCAAAGGCTTCACGGAGCGCTATTATAGCGATGTTATCGGCGGCAGCCTGGGCATGGTAAAGAACTTCATTGCCCGTGCCGCACAGGTCTGCCACGTTGAGCTGACAACACTGATAGTCCCCGGTGAGAACGATACAGAGGAAGAGATGGAGGCTCTGTGCAGCTGGGTTGCGGCGCTCAAGGACGCGGACGGACATAGTCACGGCGCTGACATTCCCCTGCATATTTCCCGCTTTTTCCCGCGTTTTCACATGCTGGACCGTTCCGCGACGGAGGTCGGACATATCCATCGTTTAGCCGACACGGCGAAAAAACATTTAAAATTTGTGTATATTGGGAACTGTTAGTATCTCTTATAATGCAGTTATTCCAACTTGAATAAGCCTTATTTTAGCGCAAAATCATCTAAACAAACAGCCTCATATTATGAATATCGGAAAATTTATACAGTATAACTCGCAATATATTTACATTGTATTAATTTTTTGATACAATATTATGTTGTAGGGAATTGTTAAATATAAGCACACATATCATGCTTTATAATAGCTCACATACCAGCTGGCGTTTTCAGACAATCGGTATGAACTCATTGGGTGAGATGGGAGCGAGGAGCCATGAGCAGAAAAACAGCACAGCCCATAGCAAAACAGATAGCGATTACCGCGATTTTGCTGGCTATTTCCCTTGCAAGCCAGTTTTTGAAAAATCTCAGCGTTTACATAACGGGTCCGATAGTGAATCTTTGCATTATCTTCGCGGTGATGACTGCGGGACTTATGTGGGGGCTCATTCTGGCTGTTATTACGCCCTTCACTGCGTTTATCATCGCGGCGTCGCCGGTTATGGCGGCGGTCCCGGGCATAATCCCGCTCATAATGCTCGGAAACGCCGTTCTTGCAGTCGCGACACATTTTCTCTTTAAACCTGCAGTTTCTTGCGGAAGGCCGCTCATCAGTGTCCGTTCTATAATTATGGCGATTCTCCCCTGCCTCATCAAGGGCTGCGTCATGGGGCTTACGATAGCGCTGTGGCTGCTGCCCACCTTCATCCCCGAGGCAAGTCCGCTTAGGGACAAAATGCCAGTTTTTCAGACCACCTTCTCTATCACGCAGTTCGTTACCGCAATAATCGGTTTTGTGTATTTCTTCATAGTTTGGAAACCTCTTAGCAAGCTGCTAAAGATACAGAACTACTAATCGATATAGATATTATAGACAAAAACCGGGAGGTGCACTATGAGTCTTGTCAGAACTAATGACAAATGTATAGGATGCAACCGCTGTATAAGAGCATGCAGCAGCATGGGAGCCAATGTAGCCGTCGAAAAAGGCAGAGGAAACATTATCGAAGTTGACTCTGAAAGATGCATAGCCTGCGGAGCCTGCCTCGACGTATGCGAACATGGCGCGAGAGAGTATATCGACGATGTCGAGCGCTTCTTTGAGGACCTTAAAAAGGGCGTAAAGATATCCGTTTTGATTGCCCCCGCTTTCCTTGCCAATTACTCCCGGGATTACGAGAACTATCTCGGTATGCTTAAAAAGCTCGGCGTAAACCGGTTTATCAGCGTATCCTTCGGCGCGGACATAACGACCTGGGGATACATAAAATACATCACCGAAAACAAGTATTACGGCAGTATCTCCCAGCCCTGCCCCGCCGTCGTCGGCTACATAGAACGTTATGCGCCGGAGCTTCTTCCCAAGCTCATGCCCGTTCAGTCGCCCATGATGTGCGCCGCCATATACGTGAATAAATACATGAAAGTCAGCGATAAGCTTGCTTTCATAAGTCCCTGCATCGCCAAGAAAAACGAAATAGACGACCCTAATAACAAGGGCTACATCTCCTATAATCTCACCTTCAAACACCTTGTACAATACCTCAAGGCGCACCCCGTAATCGGCGCGACGCCTTATAAGGATGAGATTGAATACGGTCTCGGCTCCATTTATCCCATGCCGGGCGGCCTCAAGGAGAATGTATACTGGCTTCTCGGCGAGGACGCACTCGTCCGCCAGATGGAGGGCGAAGCCCACATGTACGAATATCTCCAGCGCAACAAGGAGATTCTAAAGGCAGGAAAAACCCCCTATCTCTTCGTGGACGCTCTCAACTGCACAAACGGATGTCTTTACGGCCCAGGGACGGAAGCCCGCGCCGACATGACTGAAGACGTATTCATGGCAATACAGCGCATAAAGGCGAACAGCAAGAATAACTCAAGGCGTTCCGCATGGGGCAAGGGTCTCACGCCCAAGAAGAGACTTTCCGCCCTCAATAAACAGTTTGCAAACCTAGATTTGAACGATTTCGTCAGAAAGTATACGGACAGAAGCGAAATTTGCGCTCACAAGATCCCCACTGCGAAGGAGCTCGACGAAGTTTTCAACAGCCTTAAGAAGGATACAAAGGAAAAGCGCATGATAGACTGCCGCTGCTGCGGCTACGATTCCTGCCACGAGATGGCCGTCGCCATTTTCAACGGCTTCAACCACAGAGATAATTGCGTCCACTTCATCAAGGACCTTGCCTTCGACGAGAAGGATAAGGCTCTGGAGCTGACGGAGGAGGTCAGAAGAGCGCAGGATGAGATGCGCGAAAAGAAGGCCTCGCTTGCCAACGAGATAGAAGAAAACTTCGGCACCCTCAAGAACACAATAAGCAAAATCGACGAAACGAGCAGTGACAACGCCTATCAGACGGGCAGCATATCCAGCGAAATGTCCGAGGTGGACGAATTCGCCGCCGAACTCAAGACTGTGCTCAACAGGATCGAGACATATTTGAACAAGCTTGAGGAAAATAACGCCGCCGTTATCGCAATATCTTCGCAGACAAATCTCCTTGCGCTGAACGCCTCCATAGAGGCCGCCCGCGCCGGTCAGGCAGGCAAAGGCTTCGCCGTCGTCGCAAACGAAATCAAGAAGCTCGCGGAGGACTCCAAAGAAACGGCGGACGACAGCAACGCCAACAACAAGGATATAAAGGAAACGATAGAGCATCTTATTCAGGAATCCGGCAAGCTCAGCGAGATAGTAGGCCGGGTAAACGGCCGGGCCGCGACTCTCGTTTCCTCCTCAGAGGAAACGGCTGCGTCTATAAGCCTGATGAAAGAGGTCGCCGATAACGCGGAACGCTCGCTCAGGCAGATGCTTGATGGCTGAGCAGAATTCTTCCGTTTAACACAAAAATTGGCTGCAGCGAGATGATAAATCGCTGCAGCCAATTTGTTGTTTTGTAGCTTGTATAATGCCCACAGGCAGCCGCGCGGGAACCGCCAAACGGCAGCCGTCCCCTTTACGCTGCGGGGCTGACGGAGGTGATGTGGGGGTTCACGCCCTCATACCAGTAGAGGAAGCCGGTGAGGTCTATTACGTCGCCGACCTTGAGCTGCTTCACAGCCTCGTATACCTCGGTGCCCGCGCCGCAGAGATAGGACTCGACGGTGAAGTTGTAGGTGTTGCCGCCGGCAGATACGTTGAAATAGAGGTCGTCCCCGTCGGCGCCGGAGCCGTTCCACTTATAGAGGAACGCGGACTCGTTTCCGTTCTCGTCCGCAATAGGTTCAACGGTCATTCCCTTGAAGGAAACGAGCTCGTTCTGATGCTCGATAAGAGCTTCACTGCCCAGAAGCGCGGTAACGTCAACGGGCTGGGCGACGAAGGAGCCGTCGAGTATCTCGAAGCTCGCGTCGATGATCTCGACCTCGCCCGACCACTCGGACTTAAAGCCGCTTACGCGGATCTTCGTTCCCGGTGTGAGCTTGGCGGCGTCCTCCTCGGAGCAGGCGGCATTATAGATGAAGTATGCGCCGTCCTCGCTCTGGGCATAGATGGTGATTTTGTCCTCCCACCAGGACTGCGTGGCCTGAACGTAGGTTTCCACGGTCACGCCGGTGTCCACGGCGGCAGCAACGTATTCAGCGTGGCTCATAACGGGCGCGGCAGCCTCGGAAGCATCCGGGGCGTCGGCGGGTTCTGCGGGTTCTGCGGGTTCTGCGGGTTCTGCGGATTCTGCGGGCTCTGCGGATGCGGGCGTATCGGGATTCACGGCAGCATCGCCGGAGGTGGTATTGCCGCATGCAGCAAGCGCGAGAAGCATCGCCATGACCATAAGCAAAGCAAAAATCTTTTTCATTTGATTGATCTCCTTTTCATGATAATAGCTAAAGGTATTAACTATCAAGATAATTATATAGCATCTTTAGAATAAATCAATCCTTTTTTCTCTTAATTATGAATTTCCGGGCGGCATAGGCGCCGATAAGCACCCACGCTGCGGCAAGGCCCCAAAGCAGCGCGACGGCTGTTTTGGGCAGAGGGCCGAGCTCGGCCTTTCCGTGCATTTGCCCGCTGTTTATCTGGTCAAGCCGGTAGAGCGAGCTTACGTCGCCGAAAAGCTTCTCCATGTAGGCGTCGTCCACTTTTTCCTTGCGGCGGGCGGATTTTGCCACATTCTCTATCATCTGCCCCGCAGCTGAACGCAGCGAGGCAGAGCCGTTGAACACGGGCGTAACGAAGGTTCTGTCTACGTTTTCGAGCAACAGCTTTGAGGCAGCGAGCTTCACATCATAATGCTCGCCGTAATCCTCCCCCGCCCTGCTCAGATAATCCTGATATTCCGGCGACCGCTGCGCTTTCAGCGTAACGGGAACATAACCCTCGGTCTCAGCGTAGGCCGTCTGTACCTCGTCCGTCAGCAGGAATTGGGCGAAAAGCCACGAGGCAAGCACCTCTTGTTTATCGTCCTTATTAAAAATGCATACGCTCGGCCCCTGTGAAATCATATAGGGCTCCTCGCTGTCAAACTGCGGTACGGGCATGACAACCGTCTCGAAATCCGCGACCCTGTCGGCGCTTATGTCCATCAGCGGAGCGTGGGTGCCTATCCATGTAGAGCCCGCCGTGGAATCCAGCGCGAAAATGCACTGACCCGCGTTGAAGAAATTTCCGGGGTAGCTCGATATTTTGAAGGTGGAGAACGCCCCGCTCCCCGCGTGCTCATAGATGGTATAGAGAAGTTTCTTCGTATCGTCGTTAAAAAGAAGGATATCCCCGGCAGGAGTGGAATAGCCGCTGCCGCTCTGCTTTACGAGCTGGATCATCATATTGTCCGTGGACTGGTCTATAAACGGGATCAGCACCTTCTGCCCGTTTACGAGGAAATTTCCGTCGGCGTCCTTCGCCATCGCCTTCTCAGAGACCTCCCAAACGAAATCCCACGTCAGCGTTTCCGGGATAGAGTAACCCAGCGCCTCGACCATGTTTTTGTTCACGTAGCACGCCTCCGTGGAACGCATAAAGGGCAGGCCGTAGCTCTGGCCTTGAATTGAACATTCCCGCAGAAATTTCGGCACTATTTCATCTCTTGAGGGGACGTCGAAGCGAAGATCACTTCCTCCGAGGCCGTACTTCGGGTCGTCCATCAGCTCGTCGAGCGGGACGACGACCTCCTCGCCCGTAAGGTAGGTTGCGATGTGGTCCGGGTAGGTTATGCAGACGTTCGGCGTCGTGCCCGTGGAGATATTGGTTATTACGTCATTATAGATGCTTGGATAATCAGTATAGAAGCGTATATTAACATGTATGTTGGGGTACAGCGCCTCAAAATCCGCCGCTGCCTGCTCATAAATCTTAACCTGAGTCTTGTTGGTGTCGTTCTTCGCCCAGAAGCTTATTTCATAGCTGCCGCTCTCGTCAAACTTTTCCGGTATCTCAAAGGCGCTTTGCCTGTGGGAGCCGTGGCAGCCGCCGAGCGAAAGGTAGAACATGAGCGCCAAGGCCAATGCGGCCAATCGTCCGGCCTTCATCCCTTCGTGCCTCCTCTCGAAACGCCATCCATGATCTTCTTGCGGAAAATCAGAAACAGCACGATAAGCGGAACGGAAATCACCACGACCGCTGCCATCATTGCCGGGATATTCTCGCGCCCGAAGCCGCTTTCGCGGATGGCCTGTATGCCGTTGGAGACAAGATAATAGGCTTCATCGTCCGTGATAAGCCTCGGCCAGACGTAGGAATTCCAGCATTCGATCACCTTGAGAATAGTGATGGTTATTATCGTAGGCCTGCAAATGGGTATCATCACCTTGACAAGATACTTAAAGTCTGATGTGCCGTCCACCTTGGCAGCCTTATACAGCTCGTCGGGTATCTGCTCAAAATTTTCCTTTAAGAGATATATGTAGAAAACGGAAGTGACCGAGGGAAGAATCAGCCCAAGGAAGCTGTTGCGAAGCTGCCAGTCGGTAATCGTGACGAAATTCGTTATGATAACAAGCTCATTTGGTATCATCATCAGGCTGAGGAATACCGTGAACGCGAGGTTTTTGCCCCGGAAGCTCAGCCGCGAAAAGGCGAATGCCGCGAGCACCGTAACGGCGAGCATCATCGCCGTCGTTGCGATGGTGAAAATGAGCGTATTGGTAAAATACCGCATCAACGGCACGGCGCTGAATGCCTCGGCGTAGTTTTCAAGCGTCGGCGCAAGGGTGAAAAAGGACGGTATATATTCACCGTTATAAGCGCTGTAGCTTTTTACAGAGCTCAGCACCATCCAGTAAAACGGGAATAAAACGATAAGCGCCCAAAGGCTGAGGAAAACGTAAACAGCCGCCTTACCCACGCGGCGCCGTCTGAGCGTCCGTTCAATGCGATCATGGCTCATGCTTTTATCCATACTCAGCCTCCTAACGCGCGCTCTTGCGGCTGACGAGAAGGTTTATGCAGGTTATTGTCAGCACAATGGCGAAAAGTATAAGCGCGGCCGCCGAAGCAAAGGACGGGTAGCCTCCGCCGTTGCCGTACAGCATATCGTAAACGTATCCAACGATGGTGTTCATCCCGGCTGCGTTGAGGTTTACGCCGAAGAGCGCCACCTCGTCGCTGTAGGCTTTGAAAGCGCCGATGAAGCCCGTAATGATAAGGTAAAAAATCATCGGGGAGATCATAGGAAGAGTTATCCGCGTGAATATGCGGAGCTTGGAGGTTCCGTCCACTCGCGCGGCGTTATAATAGGTTCTGTCCACAGATGCAAGCGCGCTTGTGAGCACGAGTATCTTGAACGGCAGCACCACCCAAACGGTGTAGAAGCACATGACGAACATTTTCGCCCAGTATGGCCCTTCGATAAAATCCACGCTCTCGCCGCCGAAGAAGTTGATAAGAAGGTTCACCATTCCGTCGGTATAGGCCGTCTTTTTGAAAAGGATCATAAACACGAGGCCGACTGCAAGCGTATTCGTGACGTAAGGCAGGAAGTACACCGTCTGATAAAGCTCCCTGAGCGGCTTAACGGAACTCAGCCCCACAGAGATAAGCAGCGCGAGCCCCGTTGAAACGGGAACGGTGATGATAACGATAATGAAGGTGTTCCGCACGGCCTGGAGAAAATACGGGTCATGCAGGACGTAGGAGTAGTTATAGCCGCCTACGCCGAAAACGGTCTGCGAGGCGGAATTATAGCCCTCCTCAAACGAGTAGATAACAACCTCCACAAGAGGGTAAACCATGAACACGCCCAAAAACAGCACGGCGGGCAGCAGATACAGCCACGCCTTAAAGTTCGATTGCTTCATCCCGTCCTCCCGCTCAAAGAGCCCGGAAGGGAATACGTTCTTCCGTTTCCCTGTCAAAAATGAAAAGCTTATTCGGCTTTATCGCAAAGCGCACGCGCTCCGACGACGTATCCACGCGGTTTTCCGCGCTTATGATGGCGCGCAGCTGTTCAGCCGTGCTCCCCGGATGCGCCGCTACGACGCTCGTATCGCGCCCCATTACTTCGACGCGCCGGAGGGCGCAGTTGAACGGACCGTTCTCGCTGAGAACGAAGCCCTCGGGACGTATCGCCGCCCAGACCTCGCCCTCGGGCGCTCCGTCCATGTTCATTACGGCGTCCTCTCCGATATAAAGCCTCCCGCCGCTTATTTTTCCCTCAAATACGTTTATCGGCGGCGTTCCGAGGAAGGTCGCCACAAAGAGGTTCACAGGCTCGTCGTAAACCTCCTGCGGCTTGCCTGTCTGCTGGATCACTCCGTTTTTCATTACCACGATAAGGTCGGAGATGCTCATGGCCTCCTCCTGGTCGTGGGTGACGAAGATGGTGGTTACGCCCGTTTCGCGCTGTATGCGGCGTATCTCCTCCCTCGTTTGCAGGCGCAGGCGCGCGTCGAGGTTGGAAAGCGGCTCGTCCAAAAGCAGTATTCTCGGCGTTTTCACGAGCGCCCGGGCTATGGCCACACGCTGCTGCTGGCCGCCGGAAAGCTCGCTCGGCCGCCTGTCCATAAGCTCGTCTATCTGCACGAGCTTTGCCGCTTCCGCCGCCTTTTCGAGCATTTGTGCCTTCGTCGGGCGCGCTTCACCCTTGAGGTTTTGCAGCGGGAAGAGGATGTTTTGCAGCACCGTAAGGTGCGGGTACAGGGCATAATTCTGGAAAACGAGCCCCACTCCCCTGTTTTCCGGCGGGAGATTTGTCACATCCTCGTCGCCGAAAAAGATTTTGCCCTCCGTGGGCTTTTCAAGGCCGGATATAAGGTTCAGCGTGGTGCTTTTCCCGCATCCGGAAGGGCCCAAAAGCCCTACGAGCCTGCCGTCGGGTATTTCGAAATTAAAATCGTCTACCGCGACAACCTCTGCTTTAATCTTCCTGTTTCGGTTTGGAAAACGCTTTGTAAGATGCTCCAATTTTACCTTCATTTTCAGACTTCCTTTTCCCTTTGGGAAAAATGATTTTATTATTCTATGAAACACCGCATAGATTTTCTGATTTTTATTGAATATTAGTATCATATAATGCGCCGTCAGAATTTTCGTCGCATCGTTCAAAAATGCAGGTAATACCATATGTATTGCCGAGTATTTGGGGGCGATATAATGGAACATTCTGCAAGCGGGATATATGCGGCCTTGCCTTAAGTGTATAGAAAATCAATATAAAAGTCAATGCCGGAAAGCCTTGAAACATGTTTGTTCCGTGCAATTAATACAATCCCCGAAAGCAGAAGCCTTCGGGGATTTGGCTTGTTTATTCACATTTTCTCGTTACTCCTGCTCATAACAGGCAAGGAGACGGTCAAAGGCGCTTTGTTTTATTTCGAGGTAATCTTCGCCGCCCATATTATCCCGCACCGTTGTAACCAGACGTTCGGCGGCGTTTTTGCCGGATACGTTCGAGATACCGCAACCGTTTACTATTACGTCTATCAGCAGGTTTTCTCCGCCTTTGCTCTGCGAAAACGATTTTCCGAGCTCCTCGTGTATGCTCAAAAGATCCGTTTCGCGCTTTGTTACGGGGAATGTCGTCGGCACGGAGCTATACCACGGATTGTCGATGATTTCAAGCAGTGGGTGCTTAATTACGCCGAACTTTATCGCGTTTGATATTTTGTCAATACCTTCCTTGCCCACTTCATTCAGGCATTGGTATTCAAACGCCTGGCTTTTTATAAAGGCCAGAGTCGAGCCCAGATAGCGGCGGGCATAGTCCGTGTAGTTCCCTTCTGTTTTCTCGCAGAGCTCAGCATAAGCGGCGTCCGATATTTCGGGCATTTCCTCGCCACAGAAGGTGAAAGTGACGTAGCTGCCGTCTTCATTTGTTTTTATAAAGCCGTCCGGTCCGTAGGACATGAGAATAATGCCCTCGTGGCTATAGGCATAGTCTATAAGCTTCAGTGCGGCATAGAGTCTGTCCGGGCGGCCCGCAACGCCGGAGCGGGAAATTCCCCACCCCATCGTTTTCACGCTGCGCCACGACTCTGTAAAGCGCATGTACTTGCCGTTTTTTCCTCCGTCATACCACCGGGCGACAGGGGGTATGACAGCCATATACTTTTCCCCTTCCTCGGCCTGCAGCTTAGTCACGTTATATACGGTTTGGGTCTGGTTATAGTCATATTGCATGAATCCGAGATCATTTTCCAGCATCTTTGCGCTCGACATGTCGGCACAGTTCAGAAACGAAGAAGAGATAAGACCCTCGCGCGCCATATTGTGCATACGCGCAAGCGCCCTATAGGTGTCGGTTTCCTGCCGCGCGTCACGCAGGCGTCCATCAATATCGAGGTAAAGGTAATCCTGCCGCGATTCAAGCCCGCGCACGCCAAACAGAGCACCCGCGAAATGCAGCATATCGACGCGGCGCTGGTTATTCGCGTCCTCGCGCGTAAACAGGCCCTGAACGCTGTCGGTTCCGTTGAGCGTCTGAGGGTTCGCGATGATGCAGCGCAGCAGCGCGACGAGCTCGTCAGCGTCCCACGCGGCATTCTGTCCAACGAAGAGATCAGAACGCTTTTCGCCGTAATATCCACCGTAGGCCTTGTCGATATAATCGCGCAGCATGTTCACGGCCTCAACACCGGTAATCTCCCCGGCCGCATTCATATCCGAAACGATATTGCCCGCGGCATCATAATCCTTCACTATGACATCGATGCCCGAGCCGTCCTCTCTCACGGCTTCGACGGCTATCTTGCCGTAAACCGGCATATAGGGTTTATAGTAGGTTTTGCGGGTCATGTTGCTTTTCTCGGCTGTGAACCTTCCGAGCCCGTCAAGCAGCTTTTCCACCCAGTCCACGCGCATAAGCGGCATGCGTTCTATATCGTCCACTCCGTCAAAATACGGCACGAAGTAAAACGAACCGATATCGGTATTGCCCGTTATTGACAAGCGTACGATCGGGTTGGCTTCAAGGTAAGCCTTTAAATTCGGCATAAGGTCGAGATAACGCGCGAAATCCACGAGTTTGCCCGCTTCTCCGGCTTCGGTGAGTCCGTCCGCCGTGCCGCTGACGATGTCGATTTCGTCCATGCGCCCCTTCCAGAAGCTGAGCTCATTCTCAGCGCTGTTGCCCTGATATTTATCCAGAATAGTGATATTAAGGCGTTTCTCTACTTCCTCCCACACCGGTTTCAGGTCCCCCGCGCGGTAGGTTACGCCGTTGGCAAGGGTCACGCCGTCGCCAGCGGTCTCTTCGTCAAAGCTAAGGCCCGTTTGGGGAGAGTTATAACCCGTCGCCATGCGCAGGACCGTTCCCTTTGCATAATTGAGTTCATGGGTGAACCTCGGGTTTTCGACGCTTCGAAGCATATCCGTACGCGAAGGCTCCGGTTCCGGAGTCTCAGACGCCCTGCCGCAGCCGACGAGCAAAGAAAGCACCAGCAGCGCGGCAAAGGGTGCGATCCTTTTCATGGCTTATCCCCCCTAACGCTCAGGAATACGGTCTTAGTCCGTGCCTCAGAGATTTTCCCACTTTTTCGTCTCGAAGAATTTATCCACCGAGCAGAGAATATTCTCCTTAGACATGGATTTCAGCAGATACCCGTCCGGACGAAGCTGCATTACACGCTCAACGCTTTCGCGATCATTTCTGCCGGTCAGAAAGATAATTGGGATATTCGCGGAATTCGGCTCGCTGCGTATCATTTCAAGAACCTGCGGGCCCGGCGTAATCGGCATATCGTAATCGAGCAGAATTAAATCTGGCTTGTGCGCGGCGATATAGGTTATCGCCTGCATACCCGATTTCGTGGCGCTCACGTTGTACCTTATGCCGAGCCAGTTCTGCATAGCCTGCAAAAAGAGGGTATCGTCATCCACCAAAAGGATATGTCTCTCGCGCCTGCGCGTCTCGCCGGAGCTTACGAGTTCCCGAAGCGCGGAGGAAATGCTCTTTACATCCACGGGGCGCGGGAACTCATGCGATATCATGTCCTTGGGAATAATCGTCTCTATTTGGTCAAGCTCTGTTTCGTAACCCATTACGCATAAGGGCTTGTTTTCGCCGAAGCACAGGTCCTTCAGATAGACGAACAGTGCAGAAGCGTCATAGACGTAATCGCCCGCAAAGAGAACGATAGCGTCCGTCCCGTTTATTTCAGGGCTCACCCTGTTGATATCCGGCTCGACGCGGACAGTCTCAATGCCGGAGTCCTTCAGGATCGATACAAGAGTATTCGCCATAAGCGCGGAACCGTGATTAATAAGCAGTACCTTTCCCGCCATTTTAGTTTTCCTCCTATTTCAGCAGTTCGTTTACTTTATCCCAGTCAAATCCGTTTATAGCTCGTTTTATATTCTCTACGCGCTCGCACTCTCCCTGCGGGATGCGGAAGCCTGCGAGGTAACTGAATACATAGGCCGCGCTGCCGGCGTCCATGTTCTCGGCAAACTCGCGGAGGTTTTCATAAGCTTCGCTCAGTTCCTCGTCCGAGATAAGCGGAAGATTTTCGTTTTCCGTCGTTTCCTGGGAGGGGCAAAGCGGCGAAAGAGCGGAGCAAAGTGCGCGAATCCGTGCAAGGAGCCCATCAAGCTCCGAAGCGAGTGTTTCCGTTTCGCCCGCCTTGCCCGCAAGCTCAAGCTTTTCCGCGAGAGCACCTATTTTCTCCGCGCCTATCGTGCGGGAAAGGCTCTTTATCGCATGGACCTTTACCGTGGTATTCGCTGCGTCCCCCGAGCGCCAGAGCGTTTCTATCTCATCGGCGGAATCGGGCGCGTTTTTAGCGTATATTGCAAGGGTTTCAATGTACGTTTCCTCTGAGCCGCAGTAACGCATACCGGCATCAAGGTCTATTTCGGCGACGCCTCGCAGCCAGTCCGGGAGTGACGCCTCCGCCCGTTCGACTTCCGATTCCTCCGAAGCCTGCGGCTCATCTAAATAATTCCAGAGTCGGTTTTCCTTCCAGACGTTTATATCCGCTGTGCGTTCTTTCATTATGAAGTTCTTGTCTTCATCTATCATATCAAGCAGAATCTTTGCTATTTCCGGATCAAACTGCGTTCCGGCGCAGCGCTCTATCTCCGCGCGAACGGCGCTTTGTTCCTTCGCCTTGGAATAGGTTCGCATCGAGGTCATGGCGTCATAGCTGTCGGCCAGGCATATAATTCGCGCAGATTCGGGTATATCCGTTCCCTTGAGGCCGTCGGGATAACCGTGTCCGTCATAGCGCTCATGGTGAGAGCGCGCGCCGCTGGCAAGCTCCGGCATCTCGTTTATGAGTCCGAGTATTTCGCTGCCTGTAATGGTATGGCGCTTGATTTGCTCGAATTCTTCATCAAGAAGCTTCGTGGTTTTGTTGATGATCTCGCCGGGAACGCCGATTTTTCCGATATCGTGGAGGAGTCCCATCTCATATATGCGCGTCTGCTCGCTTTCGCTTTTGCCCATGCGCCGCGCTATTTCCGCCGAATACGCAGCGACGCGCTCTGAATGGCCGCTTGTATAGCGGTCCTTGGCGTCGACCGCCTTGGAGAGGGCAAGCATCATTTCGCGGGTGATGTGCTCGGCACGTATCGCTTGGTGCCGCACCTCGCCGCGAAGGTCGCGCTGCAAATGGTCAAGCGTAATGATGCGCTGGGCGCGCTGCAAAAGCGCCTCCGGCAAAAACGGCTTTCGCACAAAGTCCGCTGCGCCGACGCGGAAGCCCTTTATCTCGGCATCCTCATCGCTCTCGCCGGTAATGAACATAATCGGAACTTGGCTCGTCTCCGGCTCCTCTCTGAGCAGACGGAGGACATCAAAGCCTGTCATTTCCCCGAGGTTTATATCAAGCAGAACGAGGTCAGGCATAAGCGTTTTAACGCGCTGAGGCGTCTCTGCGGCACTGTTGCAGGATTCGACACGGAAGCTTTTGCTGAGTATGCCGGCAGCGAGCGAACAAATCGCCGGGTCGTCGTCCACGATGAGAACAGTAGGCACCCCCAGGGGCTTAACGGGCGCCGTATAGCTGCCTTCCGACGGAGCCTCCAGCTTTTCCTTCGGCAGAAACTTGATAAGAGTTTTTTCAAGCTTATCGGCATCTATCGGCTTAGTGAGATAATCGTCGAACCCAGCTGCGATATACTGCTCCCTCGCGCCCGAGATAGCATTCGCGGTGAGGCAGACAGTTGGCGTCTGCCGGTTAAGGCCGTCCTCACTCGCTCTCATCTCGTTCAGGGTTTCTATGCCGTCCTTCTTCGGCATCATGTGGTCAAGAAAGATAATGTCATATTTCTTAGCCGCGACAAGAGCAAGACACTCGTCGCCGCTTCCCGCCGTATCTATCTGAACACTTGTGCGCTTGAGCAGGCTCTTGAAAACGGCAAGGTTCATCGGCGTATCGTCTACTACCAGCACGACGGCGTCCGGCGCAGAAAATTTTTCCTTATACCGCTTATGGCTCGCTATCGAAGCGCGGTAAGCGGACTCATAGTCGCCAAGCTCTTCCCATCTGATAACCTTCTGCTTCAGACGAAAGGAGAAAGTCGAACCCTTGCCGTAAACGCTTTCGACGTCGAGACGGCTGTCCATCATCTCAAGCAGACTCTTCGTAATATTCATACCGAGGCCCGTTCCCTCGATGTTGCGGTTGCGCTTTTCCTCAATCCGCTCAAACTCCGAGAAGAGCTTGGAAATGTCCTCCTGCTTGATGCCGATGCCCGTGTCGCTCACGGAAATGATGAGATAAACGCCGTCCGCCTCCTCCGGTATGCGTTCATAACCTATGCGGAAGGTCACGCTGCCCTTTTCGGTATACTTCACAGCGTTTGTGAGGATGTTCGTTATTACCTGCTTTATACGCACTTCGTCCCCGTGCAGGAGCTTCGGCGTCGTCTCGTCAAATTCAAGCTCAAGGATCAGGCCCTTATCGTCCGCCCTCGTGCGAATCATGTTCACAAGGTCGTTGATAACGGATGAAAGGTCATATTCCACAGGCAAAATCTCCATTTTGCCTGCCTCAATCTTTGAAAAATCAAGGATGTCGTTCACTATGCCGAGCAGCGTATTGCTCGCCGTTTTTACGTTTTCCGAATATTCGAGAACACTCGGATCCTCGCTCTCGCGCAGTATCATCTCGTTCATGCCGAGTACAGCGTTTATCGGCGTTCTTATTTCATGGGACATATTGGCAAGAAAGCTTGATTTTGCCTGGTTGGCAAGCTCAGCCTCGTCCTTAGACTCCTTGATAACCTCATACTGGTGCTGGATAACCTTGTGATAGATTTCAGAAACTCTCATACCCGCAACGAGAGAAAGAACGAGGAAGCCCGAGGCAATGAGTATAACGCGCAGCAGAAAATCCTCAACGTAATCGCGCAGATTCTGCATGGAAACGTCTACGCCCGCATAGGCGACGCAGTTGCCGTCCATATCCAGAATAGGCTTATAAAGCGTGAGCAGCCAGCCGTACCTATCGTCGCTTTCCAGCGGTTCGAGTTCTCCGCCGTCAAGCAGCGTTTGGATATACGGAAGGAACGACGCGTCAAAGTCTATGCGCTCGCCCGGCTGAAACTCCTCCTCACCCTCCGGCACAGTATCGAATACGACGTGGCATCCGTCCTCCGCGATTTTATAAATGTAAACATAGTCAAGATACTGCGTATTATCCCTTATGCTTTGCAGAACACTCTTTACTTCATCATAGCTCTGAGCCTCATGTCCGCGGGTAAGATAAATATCCACAAGACGCGGGTCAACGGCGTCCGCCACCTGCTGTGCCGCACCGATTGCCGTCTCGATGCGCTCGCGTCTGGCATTTGATGTATAGAGTGCAACGCTTATCCACGCGCATACGGCGACGAGCGCAAAGGCCTCCACCGAAAGCATAATAATAATCTTTCGGTGCTGAATATGCAGATCGAAATGCTCCGTGTCAATCGTATAGCCTATGTTTCGGATTGATTCTATAAGCTTCAAAGGGATAAAGCGTATCGCGATCAGTACCGCAATAGTCATGATGCCCTTATCCACAAGATTGATGACAAGATTCACCAGCATGAACGCGGTAAACTTATCGAGCTTCATGCTGTTTACGAGATTATCGACAAGCGGGACGGAAACGAAGTTCACGCTGATAACACTGTTGATGCTCCATCCGATAAGTCCGCCGAGAACGCCGCCGACAAGCGACGTCGTAATCCAAAAAATGAGAGCGCCGAGTTTTTTTTGAAAAATTCTCTTATGGAACATACTCGAAACGCTTATGACTATGATAATGTTCACTATAGTAAAATAGAGTATCATTCTGCTGAACAGCATGCAGATGAGGTTTGATATAATCGCTGCAGCTATCGAAGCAAGCGGGCCGCAGATCCATGCAATGATTATCGTCCCGATGGTATCGAGATATATCGGAAGTTCAAAGGTCTGCACGACGGCAGACAGCGCGACATTAAGCGCGATACCGCACAGTACGATAAGGTCGCGCTTAAATCTTATCGGGTCAAAGCGAAATCTCGGACGTTTGACTGTTAAATCCTGCATTTTCGTTCTCCTTTCGGAGCAAAAGTGCTGTATAATTATTGTAAAGCGAAAAACGTATATTTATTAATTATATTATAATCTCATTGTCTCCATATGGCAATACTGATTATTTTTGGCAGAACGCAGAATTTTATGTTTACAAACCGTGCAGACAGTACAGTTTTATTGGAAATGTACGCAAAACACAGCCCTTGGAGTCACTTCTCCCTCGGTTGCGATCGTATTCAGCGCAGCAAAAAACGCATCCGCAGGGGAACTCTCCCCTGCGGATGCGTTTTTTCGTCTCATTCAGCCATTTTATCAGTCTTTAAGCCAGTGCTGTTCCAGCAGGAAAAACAGCACATAGAATACGCAGGAATAAATGAGGGCAATTATTGCTACAGAAAAATTCACCCTCAACAGTTCAATATTTTTACCATAGTATAGCACCGTAACGACGGATATACAGGTAATAACGCCCCCGATTGGAAGCACCGTTTTCCTCAGGACGCGCACAATTTCTCCCTTTCTGCGTTTCCCGCTCAAAAGCGCCGAAGCAACGCAGCCACAGGAAAGCGCAAGAAAGGATGGAGCGTCCAAAAACCAAGTAAAGATCTCCATACTGCTCATATAAATCATTATTGCCATTACCGCAAGAAAGAATATCCCGAATATACACTGTATTTTATAGTATTTTTTGCCGTTTTGGTTTTCTTTAATTAAATTCATTATTGTGGCCTCCGCTTTCTTTGAATAGTTTTCCGGAGGAATTCTTTCGCAATTCAGGAGTTCATTTACTGAAACCTCAAGCTCATGACATAAGACGAGAAGCATTGACGTATCGGGCAAACTGTTGCCGTTTTCCCATTTAGACACCGTCTTGTCACTTACACAAATAGCATCCGCTAATTCTTTTTGCGTAATGCCCTTTTCTTTTCTAAGGCAACACCGCATAATTCCGGCGCATAGATTGCGCCGTCAGGATTTTCGTCAGATTGTTCAAAAAACGCAGGTAATACTTTGTGTATTGCCGAGTATTTTTGGACGATATGACGGAATATT
>JAEEGK010000165.1_pt1 | contig 166551 bp, 131 predicted proteins | sample 8958771 | NCBI WGS metagenome assembly JAEEGK01 (sample SAMN16246547, study PRJNA631951) | gut metagenome | biome: gut microbiome; feature: rumen; material: SC-attached | host: Bos | place: Iran: Karaj | collected 2018-10 | reverse complement strand
TCCACGATATTTTTTCTCAAAAATTTATCTAAATTCAGGTTTTATAACATTAATTAACGTTAATAATCAATTCTTCACCCCAACCGCACCGTCACAGCGTTTTTATGTGCCTGTAATTGTTCGGCGGCGGCCATTGTTTCGATGGCGGGACCGATGGTTTTGATGCCTTGCTCGGTGATGGTTTGAAAGGTGATTTTTTTGGTAAACGAATCCATATTCAATCCCGAATATGCTTTGGCTGCTCCGTTGGTGGGCAGGGTGTGGTTGGTGCCTGAGGCGTAGTCGCCCGCACTTTCGCAAGCGTAACTGCCTATGAAGACGCTACCTGCGTTGGTTACCTGCTCGGCAAGGGCTTCGGCGTTGTCGGTTGATATAATAAGGTGTTCGGGAGCCCAAAGGTTGGTGAGGTGGATAGATTTCTCGTTAGAATCTGTCACCACGGCAAAACTCAATGCGAATGCTTTTTCGGCAATCTCCTTGCGGGGAAGGAGTTTCAACTGACGTTCGGCTTCGGCTATGATTTCGTTTTTCTTTGCCTCATCAGACACAAAGAGACCCACCTGCGAATCGGCACCGTGCTCGCATTGCGACAGCAAATCGGCTGCTGCGTATACGGCGTTGGTGGTGCTGTCGGCTACAACGGCAAGTTCCGAAGGTCCTGCGGGCATATCTATTGCGGTTTCCGACGAGTTTACCAACTGCTTAGCCACTGTTACAAAGCGGTTTCCGGGTCCAAAAATTTTTGAAACCTTGGGAACTGTCTCCGTGCCGTAAGCCATAGCCGCAATTGCCTGTGCGCCACCGATTTTAAAAATCTTAGTAACGCCCAAAAGTTTGGCGCAGTAGAGAACCACCGAATTGATGTTTCCACCGCTACGGGGAGGCGAACAAAGCACAATCTCTTTGCAGCCAGCGAGTTTGGCAGGAATGGCAAGCATCAGCACAGTTGAAAACAACGGTGCGCTACCTCCGGGGATGTAGATTCCCACCTTTTCGATGCCCACGGTTTTTTGCCAACAGATAATGCCGTCGGATGTGGGCACTTTATGTATCTGCGTGGGAATTTGGCTCTTGTGAAACTTTTCGATATTAGCCTTGGCGGTGAGGATAGCCTTTTTGAGGTCTTCGGGCACTTCTTTTTCGGCTTCAACGAGTTCCTGCTCCGTTACCAAAAGATTGTCGGGACAGGAGTTGTCGAATTTCATTGTAAGTTCGCGCACAGCACGGTCGCCGCCGTTGCGCACCGAATCCAAAACCTGCTGAACCACAGGGATAATGTCGTCGGTTTTGGCAGCGGGACGTTTTGAGCGCAGTTCAAAATCTTTGTCGGTTGTATATTCTATTGTAAACATTATAGTATCATTTTTTCGATCGGAACTACTAAAATACCTTGTGCACCCTCGGCTTGCAATTGGTCGATAATCTCCCAAAACTGATTTTCCTTAACCACGCTGTGTACTGAAACCCATTCGCCATCGGCAAGGGGAACTACCGAAGGACTTTTCATTCCGGGGAGTAACGAGATAATTTTGTCTAAGTTTTTCTTAGGCGCATTCAACAAAATGTATTTGTTAGACTTGGCTGCTTTGATGGCGTGAATACGGAAAAGAAGTTTTTTGATAATCTCCTCTTTCTCGGCGTTGAGGTTTCCGTTTTTAATCATTACAGCCTCAGAAAATACCATCTGCTCTTTTTCTACCAAGCCATTGCTGAGCAAAGTGCTGCCAGTGGAAACGATGTCGAAAATGGCGTCGGCAAGACCAATTACAGGACAGATTTCTACCGAACCCGAAATCACGTGAATGTCGGCTTTGATGGCGTTCTCGCTGAGCACTTTTTTGAGGATATTGGGATAGGTGGTGGCGATCTTTTTGCCATTAAACCAATTGAGACCTGTGTACTGAGCGTCGCGGGGAATAGCGAGCGAAAGGCGGCATTTGCCAAAACCAAGTTTCTCGATGGTTTCTACCTGCTTGCCAGTTTCCCAAATAACGTTTTCGCCCACAATACCGCAGTCAGCAACGCCATCTGCCACGCACTGAGGAATATCGTCATCGCGAAGGTAAAGAATGTCAACGGGGAAGTCGGCAGCCGAGGCAAACAAAATACGTGATGAGTTGCTCGAAATACTGATTCCGGCTTTTTCAAATAGGTCGATAGATTTGTCGCTCAAACGACCCGATTTCTGAATTGCAATTTTTAATCTTTCCATTTTTATGTGTTTTTAATTAATTACCAAATAAAAAAGGCCGAACCCAAATGTGCGGTCCGACCTTTATATTTTACAAAATAAAACTTTCCGTAAATCCGCACACAACTATCGGCCGCCGCTATGGTGACGGTGGTGATGATAAATGGTATGTGTGTAAACGTGTTTCATCTTGAATATTTTTACCACAAATATTTTGGCGCAAAGGTGATATTTTTTTTTAAAAAAAACAAGTGAAATATAATTTTTTTACAAAAATTTATATCTTGCACCCAATTTTAAACTTAACACGATGAAAAGAACCTTATTGACGTTAGTCTCCGTGGCAACAATTGCTGCATCAGCCACGGCAAACGTAAAAATGCCAGCCCTCTTTACCGACGGTATGGTTTTGCAGCAAAAAACGTCCGCTCCCGTTTGGGGATTTGCCGACCCGGGCGAAAAAATCACTGTTTCAACCACTTGGGACAATAAAACCGTTTCTACCGAAGCCGCTTCCGACGGTACTTGGAAAGTTAAGGTGGCAACTCCATCTTTTGGTGGACCATACGCACTGATTATCAACGGCAAAAACACCGTTTACATCAACAACGTGATGATTGGCGAAGTGTGGTTTGCATCGGGACAAAGCAATATGGAGATGCCTATGAGCGGTTTCCCCTACGGCACTATTATGAATGGTCCTGAGGATATTGCCAACAGCACCAACAACGACATCCGCATTTTTATGGCGTCGCGCAATATGAGTTTCAAGGAGGAAAACGAACTCGACGGCGCATGGAAAACTGCCTCACCCAAAAACACTCCTCAATTTGGCGCCACATGCTACTATTTTGCAAAAAAACTCAATGCAGAACTTGGTGTGCCGGTGGGCATTATCAATTCGTCGTGGGGTGGCACTCCCGTTGAAAGTTGGATTCCGCAAGAATACATCAAAACCGTTCCCGAATACAGCCAAATAGTTAAAGATATTGCCGCAAGTTCGCCCATTATCGACAAACGCAACAATTGGCTTAAACAAAAACAATCGGTTTCGATGTTTCCCCGTCCCGACCTTGGCGACGGCGACCTTGCAAAACCCGATTTCAACGACTCTAAATGGCACTCGATGAACGTTCCCGGACTTTGGGAAAGCAACAACGAGGTGCGTGCATTCGACGGCATTGTTTGGTTTCGCAAAACTATCAAAATTACCCCTGCAATGGCGGGCAAAGAACTCGTAATTTCGCTCGGCGCAATCGACGACGGTGATGAAACTTTCTTCAACGGCGAACTCATCGGACACACCAACAACTATCAAGCCGACCGCGTTTACACCGTTCCTGCCGACAAGGTAAAAGCCGGAAAAGCCGTTATCGCAATTCGAGTTACCGACAATCAAGGCGGCGGCGGACTTTATGGTCAACCTTCAAAACTCAAATGCTACACCAAGGGCAACGAAAAATCTGCAATTTCGCTCGCCGGCAGTTGGAAATATCTACCCATAGCCGAACTTTCAAGAGGAAAACTCTACAAATTTGACATTCCCACGATGGAATTTTATCAACGTCCGATAAGCCCCACAGATTTGAGCGAAATGACCGCCACCACACTCTACAACGCAATGGTTGCTCCGTTTGCGGGCTACGCAATGGCAGGCGCAATTTGGTATCAAGGTGAGGCCAACGTGGGTCACGCCGAGGAATACACCCGCACTTTCCCCCTTATGGTTAAGGCTTGGCGCGAAAAATGGAATCAAGGCGATTTCCCGTTCTACTACGTTCAGATTGCACCCTACGACTACGGTACAAACGGACATTCTGAGGAAATCCGTGAGGCTCAGCGCGTTTCGTTGTCGGTTAAAAACTCAGGAATGGCTTCTACCATCGACATTGGCAACAACAAAAACATCCACCCTGCCAACAAAGTAGAAGTAGGCAACCGCTTGGCACTCTGGGCTTTCAAAAACATCTACGGCAAGGATGTAGTTTGCAGCGGACCTTTATATAAGAGTCAAGAAATCAAGGGTAACGCCATTTACCTGAGTTTCGATTATGCCGACGGTCTCAATGCCAAGGGCGGCACTCTCAAAGATTTTCAGATAGCAGGCAAAGACGGCAAATACTACCCCGCCACAGCCGTTATCGAAGGCGGCAAGGTAAAAGTTTCGTCTGACAAAGTGGCCGCTCCCGCATCGGTGCGCTACCTTTGGAGCGACTGTGTAGACCAAGCCACATTGTACAACGGCGCAGGATTGCCAGCAAGTTCGTTCCAAACAACCAAAGCGTGGTAAAATAAGCAATTAAGCAAATAAAAAAGGGTGCGACAAAATGTCGCACCCTTTTTTATAATTAGTAGATTATTACATAAAATACCTTTCGTACAATCCTTTGAAACCGCTGCCGTGACGAGCCTCATCCTTAGCCATTTCGTGAACGGTATCGTGAATAGCGTCGAGGTTTTCTTTCTTGGCGTTAGATGCAATGCGGTATTTATCTTCGCAAGCACCAGCCTCAGCCATCATACGGTTGTAAACGTTGGTTTTGGTGTCGGAAAGTACGTCGCCCAAGAGTTCGGCAAAACGGCTTGCGTGGTCGGCCTCTTCAAAAGCATAACGTTTAAAAGCCTCAGCAATTTCGGGATAACCCTCGCGGTCGGCCTGACGCGCCATAGCAAGGTACATTCCCACCTCGGCACATTCGCCATTGAAGTGAGTTTCCAGGTCTTTGCGCATCTCTTCCGAAACGCCCTTAGCCTCGCCAACGTGGTGTTCGGTAACAAATTTTATGTTGATTCCACCCTTTTTGCCGGCGGGAGAAGGTACGGGCTGCTCCAATTCTTTAAATTTGGCTGCGGGAGCCTTGCATTTCGGGCATTTTTCAGGAGCCTCATCCCCTTCGTGTACATATCCGCACACGGTGCAAATCCATTTTTTTGCCATAATTGTCTTTGTTTTTGATTGTTTGTATTTAAATTTTTATCGGGGTAAATGTAGGGATTTTTTGAATATGCAATGATTATTTTTGAGATTTTTTTTATTTTTGCAGTTGGAACTGTAAATGATTACCAAAATGAACGCACAAGAAATACAGCAAAAAGTTTCGGAATACTTTAAAACACAACCAGTTTTGAAGGCTTGGCTGTTTGGTTCGTTTGCCCGAGGCGAAGATAACCTTGGCAGCGATGTGGACATATTGGTAGTTCTTGACCACTCGCAACCCATTGGTTTAAAATATTATGGGATGTGGAACGACTTAGAGGAACTTTTAGACCGCAAAGTGGATTTTGTTACAGAAAACTCACTTGCCGATTTTGCCCGCGAAAGTGTAGAACACGATAAAATACTTATTTATGAGAGAGCCGCTTAAAGACCGAGAACGATTAGAGCATATTCTAAACGCCATAGACGTTATTTTAGATAAATCTCAAAACCTTACATACGAATCACTTACCGCCGACAAGGTTCAATTCGGTGGCATTGTTTACTACACATTGATAATTGGCGAGGCAGCATATAACCTTACAAAAGTGTTTAAAAGGAAGTATCCTACAACAAATTGGACTGAAATAGAGCGTATGCGTCACAACCTTGTTCACGGCTATTATAATGTTGACCCTGAAATAGTTTGGTCTGTTATTCAAAACGACCTACATCCGCTCCGTCAACAAGTATCCCGCTACCTTGCCGAAATAGATTGGGATGCCTGGGAAAAAACTGAGTTTGTTATCAAAGAATCTGCCGTTCATAAAAACCTTATCCAAACCGCCGAGCGCATGAAAAATCGCGGCTACGACACCGAAGAAATTTGCAAAATTACAGGTCTGAACCGTGACGAAATAGAAAGATTGTAATACCTTTGCACTATTAATTTATTTATTATGGAAAATTTTGTAACCATCAACGATATAAAAGTTAACTACAAGACCACAGGCGAGGGGCAGGATGTGCTTTTGCTGCACGGATGGGGTTGCTCGCTCGAAATTTGGAAAACCCTCCAATCGCAGTTGGAGCAAAAATACCGCGTTACCTCTATCGACTTTCCCGGTTTTGGCAAAAGCGATGAACCCAAAACTGTTTGGGGCGTGGAAGAATACACTCAATGCACCGAAAAACTTATTGAGGCTCTGAATCTTAAAAATCCCGTATTAATAGGGCACTCGTTTGGCGGACGCGTATCGATACTTCTCTCGTCGCGCAACGATTATGTAAAAAAGGTGATACTCACCGATGCGGCAGGCGTAAAACCGCAAAACACAAAGATTTCGGTTAGCCGAGTGTTCTCTAAAATGAAGAAACTTTCTACAAAAATCATTGGCGAGAAAGCCACCGAAAAACTTGTGAAACCGTTTGCAAATTCCTTGGCATCAGAAGATTACAAAAACGCGTCTGGCATGATGAAGGAGATTCTCAAAAAGGTGGTTGACGAAGACCTTCAACACGTTATGCCCAACATCAAGGCGTCCACCCTTCTGATTTGGGGCGAAAAAGACACCGCCACACCTGTTTCTGATGCCCAAATTATGGCAAAACTAATTCCCGACACCGGCTTAGTGGTATTCCCCGGCTGCACACATTATAGTTTTTTGGAGAATCCGGGGTACTATTTTACTATTGTTGACAATTTCTTAAACGCTTAAAATTATGGCACTTATCATTGCAATATCAATACTCATACTTATCTACACCGCTCTAAAACTCAAAGTAGACCTTCACAAGTTTCAACAAAATTCGTATCGAAACGAACGTTATTGGAAATATCTCAAAAACGATATACACTCCAAAATCCGTATGGCTGAGTATGCAAGTCTTGGCGTGGGGTTGTTGGGATTGGTTTTTCCCGGATGGTTCGTCTACTTTTTGATTCCGTTTTTGCTAATTACACTTTACTATGTCTATTACAACAAAACATACAAGCCAAAGGTAAAATTCAACTTTACTTCAAGGGCTAAACGATTGTATTTTACATCGTTTGGATTGATTTTGGTGTTTAGCGGATTGGAGTTTGCCCTCACATTCGACCCCTATTTTACTATGCTCACAGCATTGTGCTGCATTGTGTTTAGTTATTTTGTAATAATGCTCGCCAACATTGTGCTCAAACCCGTTGAAAAATCTATAAACAACCATTATATCAACGATGCCAAACGTATTCTCTCCGAGCATAAGGATTTGATAATTGTGGGTATAACAGGTAGTTACGGCAAAACATCTACCAAGCATTTCCTTGAAAAAATACTCAGCGAAAAATACAATGTGCTGATGACTCCGGGTTCGTTTAACACCACGATGGGCGTTGTCCGCACTATCCGCGAATACTTAAAGCCTACACATCAGGTGTTTATCTGTGAAATGGGCGCTAAACAAATCAACGACATCAAAGAAATTTGCGACATTGTGCACCCAAAAATCGGAATCCTCACTTCGGTAGCCGAACAGCATTTGGACACTTTCAAAACTCTTGAAAACGTTCGCCGCACCAAGTTTGAACTTATCGACTCGCTGCCCGACGATGGCCTCGCTATTCTCAACGGCGATTACGACATTATCCGCAACACTCCCAAGACCAAGCCCACAGAGTATTTTTCTACGTCAGACCCAAACGCCGACTATTCTGCCAAAAACATAAAATTCTCGCCGCAAGGTACTGATTTTGAGATATATCATTCGGGTGAAAAGATTGGCGATTTTACCACTCCTTTGCTGGGAAGTTACAATATTTCAAATATTGTTTCGGCTGTGGTTTGCGCTGTTAGATTAGGACTTACAATCGATCAAATAAAGTTCGGCGTTCACAAGTTGCAGGCAGTGGAGCACAGAATGGAAATAAAACCCGGTCCCAACGGCGTGGTGCTTATCGACGATGCGTTCAACTCAAACCCCAAGGGCGCAAAAATGGCGTTGGAAATTCTGTCGCAATTTACCGATTGCAAACGCTTTATCATCACTCCGGGAATCATAGAACTTGCTGACCGTCAGGACTATTACAACGGTGAGTTTGGCAAACAGATAGCCCACGCTGCCGACTGCGCAATACTTGTTGGCAAAAGTCAAACCCAAGCCATTTACAACGGTCTCAAAGCCGAGAATTATCTCGAAGAACAAATCTATATCGCTCAGGGATTGCAAGATGCGGCAGTTTACGCCTACTCGCGAGCCACAGCAGGGGATGTTATCTTGTTTGAAAACGATTTACCAGATTATCATTAACGCACAGTAAACTTCCATTCCCAAACCCGCTCATTTCCGCAGGGGTCTTCTACTTTGGCTACGAGGGTGTGACTGCCGGATTTTAGGTTGAGTTTGGCTACGGGGGCAATTAAACGGACGTTTTTGTAGTCGTATTCAAATAGTTTCCACTGTCCGTCGATAAAGACATTGTATTTTTCGATGCCGCTCATATTGTCGCTGATGCCGATAATGATGCTGCCCGACTGCGAGAGCGACGATGCCGACTTGCCCACAATCTTAGGTGCAATGGTGTCGGTGGCAATGAGGAAACTGCCGAAAGTGCGGGTTTCGGCGGTGATGTAGCCGTTGGAATATGCTCCGCCAACATAGCCGATGGAGTTTTTTGCACCCATTTTGGCAACGAAAACCTGCTTGGGAGTATACTGGCTGCCTATCAGCGATTTTATTTTTTCGGGAACGGGAATCCTTATCGAAATATAGTTTTGAAGGGGGATGCGGTAGTTGCCCACAGTGTACACGGGACGCGAATAGCGCGGCGAAGTATCGCACGAGAAATTGACATACTCGTTTTTGTAAAAAGTGCCTTGCGAAATATCTACCGTAATGCCCAATGTGTCGATACGCTGCTGCAAAGCCCATTCCAAAGGACGTCCCGACGGCGAAATAGGTGTGTTGTTGACGCTTGAATCGCCCAAGATGCTGAACCTCAAAACGCTCTTATTGCCCACAAAATCTTTGAGTTCAAAACGGATATTGTGAGTTTCGCCGGGTGCGATGTAGATGTCGTCGTGAGCCGAAAAAATATCCAACTGATTGTTGGGCTCCACAAAGCATTTCTGCACATACTGCTTGGTGTCCTGATAATGGGCGTAATCGATAAAACTATTGATATACCGGCTTTTATCAAACGGCATACGGTCGAGACGCGATTGAAAAACGAGTTTTTCGCCGTCGTAAAGTGCAATTTCTACCAAACCGCAAGGGCGTCCGCCAACAGAGAAAAAGTCATTTGCATTGATACCCAAGCCGATATGACCAAACGCCTTGACAGTGCGTCCCGAAATCTGTTTCATAGAGTAATATTTGTCGGCACACTCACCGTCTACCTGCGAATCGTTTTCAAGAATGTAAATCTTTACGCCATAGATAGTTGGCGGATTAATATCGTCGATAGGCTGAATAAAAGCCAAAGGATTGAGAGCGTCCTCGGTTTCGTTTTCGCGCACCTCAAAATGCAAGTGAGGACCGCCCGAGCCGCCAGTGTTGCCCGAAAAAGCCACCACTTCGCCGCGTTTTACCTTGATTTGGTCTTTTTCGGGGTAATAATCCACCTCAAACGACTGATTTTTATACTGTTGAGCCAAAATCACCTTTTCAATTTTTGGAGCATAACCGTTGAGATGTCCGTAAAGAGTGGTGTAACCATCGTAATGCGTTATATATAAGGCGTGTCCGTAGCCAAAGGGCGACACTCTGATGCGCGACACATACCCGTCGGCGGCGGATTTCACCTCCACACCGATTTCGCCCGCCGTGGTAATGTCCAACCCTGCGTGAAAATGGTTAGGTCTGAGTTCGCAAAACGACGCGCTCATAATCATAGGAATATCCATCGGATAGCGGTAAAGAGGTTTTTGTGCCGCCACCTGCAACGCCAAGAGCATTAAAGCCAATAATAATTTGCTTTTCATCTATTTCAATTTTTTAGAAGGGCAAAATTATATACTTTTTTTTATTTTGAAAACGATTTTCCTTACCTTTGCGCCCACAAATTTTAAAACACCTTAATAGTAATGCTAAGCGTAGACAACCTTGCCGTAGAGTTCGGCGGAACAACTCTGTTTCAGAACATCTCTTTTCAAATCAACGACAAAGACCGCATTGCCCTTATGGGTAAAAACGGCGCAGGCAAAAGCACTCTGCTTAAAGTGATTGCCGGTGAACGTACCCCTACCCGTGGCGCTGTTACCAAACCCAAAGATTGCATTGTGGCGTATCTACCGCAACACCTTATGACGGAGGATGGTAGAACTGTTTTTGAGGAGGCCTCGCTCGCTTTTCAACATCTCAAAGATACCGAAAACGAGATTGAACGCATCAACCGCGAACTCGAAACCCGTACCGACTACGAATCAGACGAATATATGGCTCTGATAGAAAAGGTTAGCGCACTAAGCGAAAAGTTCTACGCCATTGATATGACCAATTTTGAGGAGGATATCGAAAAAACTCTTATGGGATTGGGCTTTGAACGTTCTGATTTTCAACGTCAAACTTCTGAATTTTCGGGCGGATGGCGTATGCGTATCGAACTTGCCAAATTGCTTTTGAAAAATCCCGATGTGTTGCTCTTAGACGAGCCCACCAACCACTTAGATATCGAATCTATTCAATGGTTGGAGGATTTTATAAAGCAGAGTTCCAAATCGGTGGTGCTCATCAGTCACGACAAACGTTTTGTAGACTCTATCACCAACCGCACCATCGAAATCACTATGGGCAGAATTTACGACTACAAAGCCACTTATTCTCACTATCTTGAACTCCGCAAAGAACGCCGCGAACAGCAGCAAAAGCAATACGACGAGCAGCAGAAGATGATTCAAGAAACCAAGGATTTCATCGAGCGTTTCAAAGGAACATACTCCAAAACACTTCAAGTGCAAAGCCGCGTAAAAATGCTCGAAAAACTTGTGCTTATTGAGGTTGACGAGGAGGATAATTCGCGTTTAAAACTGCGGTTTCCGCCATCGGTGCGTTCGGGACAATATCCTGTTATTGCCGAAGGAGTGTCAAAAAGTTACGACAGATTGATTTTCGGCAATGCATCGTTTACCATCGAACGTGGCGAAAAGGTTGCCTTTGTGGGTCGCAATGGCGAGGGCAAATCCACTATGGTTAAGTGCATTATGAAAGAAATTCCGTTTGAGGGCAAACTCCAACTCGGACACAATATTCAAATAGGATATTTTGCGCAAAATTCGGCATCGCTCCTCGACGAAAATCTCACTGTTTTTCAAACCATCGACGACATTGCCAAGGGCGACATCCGCACCAAAATCAAGGATATGCTCGGCGCGTTTATGTTTTCGGGCGAAAACATCGACAAAAAGGTGAAGGTGCTTTCAGGTGGTGAACGTCAGCGACTTGCGTTATTAAAACTGCTTTTAGAGCCAGTCAACTTCCTCATTCTCGACGAGCCCACCAACCACCTCGACCTCAAAACCAAGGACGTACTCAAACAGGCTCTGCTTGCATTCGACGGCACGCTGATAGTGGTAAGTCACGACCGCGATTTCCTCGACGGACTTGTTACCAAGGTGTATGAATTTGGACACCAAAAGGTAAAAGAGCACCTCTGCGGCATCAACGAATTTCTTGAAACCAAGAAAATGGAGCATTTGCAAGATATTGAGAGGAAGGGGAGGTAAACTAATACACAAAGCATTCTCCATTGTATCCAGTCACGTTTTCAAAAATTGACCGGATTTGCGCATTGTTTTCAACCTTTATGCGGTGGAGGTTGCCTTTGCTAAGGTAATAAAAACAGCCATTACGTTCCAAAGTATCTAAATGCGTGATAAACAGGTGATAATCTACATTTTTGTAATCTTTGAGCCTATGTCGGGTGAATGCCTCGTTTAAAAGGTCGAAATCGAATACACCGGTTTTAAAATTTCCTTGATAACCGTTGTAGACATTGGATTCTGATTTGTCGGCAAGATTGTAATTATCAACCTGTTGCGGAGTGTAGCCGTTGCCATGACGGGTGAGATATGTGCGAGTGGCAAGATAAACCTCCGCGCCGTTGAGTTCGTTTTCGGAGAGATATTGAAGACCTGTGTTTGTGGCAGTTACGTTTGGCAAAAATCCAAGTTGAGCATCGAGCAAAAGTCCCTGTGTACCTTCGTAAATTATTGTGTCATAATCGTTTTCGTTGATAATGGTTTGTGTTTGCCTAACAAAGTTGAACGCATTGGTAAACATATCATCAAACTCTTTGCAACGCTCTACACCATAATAAGATGCACATTCGGCAAGAATAGTTTCGGGATTGTCGCTGAGAGTAAACCTCCTGCCTGTCCTTGAACGTTTCAACGAAGCCCAAACTCCTTTGCCACAAGTGCCGTCGGAGAGAGTTTTTTTGTCGTTGCGATTAAAATCCACATCGTAAGGGGTGATAATTATACCCGAAGAAAAATCATAAACGGGATTTATACCTTTGGCGTTCAATACATTAAGTTCGTTGACAATGCATATAGGGTCAATCAATGCGGTATTGCGGTAAAGCGTTGGCACACCGAGCAATGTAGCCGAACCAAACGACGAAAAAATGTGCCTAATGCCGCCCTCGTCAACAGTGTGGGCAGCCTGAGGTCCGCCGGTAAAACGCACCACCAAGGGACGCAATCCTTCGTTTAATGCCTTCTTGCAAAGGTAGTTGACACATACGCCTTTGCCTTCGTCGCCAAAGAGCGAACCAAGTACTATTTTACGATTCATAAGCCTTTCGTTTATAATGCAAATATATCAAAATTTTAAGCAATTTGTTGCATTATCAAAGATAATATATAATTTTGTACGATTTTTAAAAACTAACTACGATGAAAAACATTGTATCACTTATACTTCTGATGCTTTTACCGTTTATGGCGTTTGCGCAAAACGGCGTTTACACTGTAAAATTCGGTGTTACGGTAAGAAATTTACCTCGTTACTATGTTCAGCCTCAAAGCCGCAACTATTCGCTCGTATGTGCTGCCGACCGTCAAGTGCAGCATCACGTATCGTTCGACCAAATAAGCGACGAACTCCATTTTGCCGGCTGGAAACGCCTCTCCTCGCCCACCAACGCATATATGAAGATTAATATCAACCTCAAAAGTATGCTCATCGACGGTTTCGGCGTTAAGGAAAACATCATCGACACTCGCGACCGTTTTGGTCATCCTATCAAGGTGCATACTTTTCAGGGCGTGATAAACTACACAATGGTAACCACTTGGACGGTGCGCACTCCTTCGGAAAATTTCTCGTCGAACCCAAATGTGTCGTACGCGCCCAAGGCTTTTACTCCCGAACGCGAATTTGACACTCCCGGCGCCGCTATGGATTATGTGCGCAACAACCGCGATGTGTTCCGCGATCAGATTATCAACGACGAGGTGATGTCAAACATTTATGAGATTTCTGACCTCGTTAACCAAAACTACATCTACAACCCCGTTGAAGAGCCGTTCGACCTATATTTCTTCTATCAGAAAAAGAACCGCTATTACAGTCTCCACCGCAATCTGCCGCAAACAATCAAGGCGCATTTGGCTCAAATCAATGAAAACGGAGGAATGGCTACCACCGAAATCGCTATGGAAGACATCATCAAGCATTTTAAAACCGCCGCCGACTCGTACTCGTTTGCCAACAAAAAAGAACGCAAGGCTCGCTACGCAATGCTCTACAACCTTTGCGTGCTCAACTACGTGTTTGAAAACTTCGACGAGGCAAAACGTTACGCTCAGATGATTGTCGACAGCGGATACAACAAGATGACAGGCCGTCACCTTTTAGACGTGATTGCCGACAAGCAAAACAGATTTATCAAGCACAATATCACTACTCAACATTTTGAAGTTTATTAGGGTAAAAATATATAAATCAGATAATTACAAAACAAAATGATAACATTAGGCGTATTTTTTGGCGGAATGTCGGTAGAACACGAAATCTCAGTGATTTCGGCGTTGCAAACCATTCACGCTTTTCCGGAATTTAAATATAACATTGTTCCGATTTACATTTCAAAAGAGGGCGAATGGTACACAGGCCCCGGTCTTACCGTGGTATCCAACTACCGCAACCTTCCCAAACTGCTCTCGTGGTGCGAAAAAGTTTATATGACTCCCACCCGTGGCGATTTCAACCTTTACCGCTACAAGTCGAATATGTTTAAATCAAAGGTTGTTACCAAAATCGACGTTGCGTTCCCCATTCTACACGGTTCGTATGGCGAAGACGGCTCGCTGCAAGGTTTCTTCGAGATGATTGGCATTCCATACGTTGGCTCAAACCTCCGCGCAAGCAACATCGCTATGGACAAAATTGCCACCAAATATATGTGCCAATCGTGCGGTATCCCCTGCGTAGACTATATGTGGACAACAGATAAGGAATGGTTTGAAAATCACGACGAAATGAAGGCCAAAGCCGAAAAAATCGGTTATCCCCTCATCGTAAAACCCGCCACTCTCGGCTCGTCGGTAGGTATCTCTAAGGCTGCCAACGAAAAAGAACTTGAAGCGGCTGTTGACCTCGCTGCCAAATTCACCGACAAGATTATAATCGAACGTATGGTTCAAAATCTTCAAGAGATAAACTGCTCGGTATACGGCAGTTACCACGACTGCAAGGCTTCCGTATTAGAAGAGCCCATCCGCAGCGGCGACATCCTCTCTTACAAAGACAAATATATGGGTTCGTCGTCAACCAAAGGCGGTGCAAAGGGCGGAATGAAATTTGGCGCAAAAGGCGGCAAAATGGCAGGTGCAAAAGGAGGTTCAGGCTCAATGAGCGACAGCCAACGCAAATGTCCCGCCGACCTTCCTGAGGACGTTACCAAAAATATTCAATCTCTCGCCATCAAGACTTTCAAAGAGATGAACGCATCGGGCATTATCCGTATCGACTTTATGCGCAACAAGGAGACCGGCGAAGTTTATGTAAACGAAATCAACGCCATCCCCGGTTCGCTCTCGTTCTACCTTTGGGAAGCCACTGGCAAAAAATTCGTTGACGTTCTCGACGACGTTATCAACGTGGCAATCAAAGAAAACGCCGAAAAACAGAAACTCAAACACAGTTTCGACCAAAACATCTTTGCTATGGGCGGCGGCGCAGGCTTCAAGATGGGCGGCGCTAAGAGATAATTCACACCTTATTATAAATAAAAAGGCGAGGATAAAATCCTCGCCTTTTTTTATTTATATAGTTTTGATAATTACAACTTTTCTATTTCGTCAGTTGGCAGTTGGGTGATTTTAGAAATTAAATTGAAATCAAGACCTTCTGCTTTCATACGCTTGGCTGTTTCAAATTTTTCGGATTGTGCGCCTTCGGCCTTGCCTTGTGCCATACCTTCCACACGTCCTTCCGCACGTCCTTGTTCTATGCCGTCTTTCATTGCACTGGTCACGGAATTGCGCTGGGTCATCACTTCGAGCAAATAGTCTTCGTAAGCGTACATATCGGCATCTGTATAGGCACTCCTTTCTACAATGTTCAACGCCTGACTGATTTCGGGGTTTTCGAGCAATACGTCGTCTACCTTTTCGGTCTGCTCGTTGATTTCGGTGAGGAAACGAAGCCACAAATCCTTGATGGCGCGGCTGCCTCGGTCGACTGGACGGTATTTTACAAGTTCTACGAAGATGAGCGAGAGGTCGTGATGAATGTCCTCAGGATGGTTTTTGTTGGTGATATAGAACTCCTGCATATATCCGCTGTCGCCATCGTAGTTGAACGCCTCGTCGTTGACGAGGGCAAGTGCGTAAACTTCTTTCAACCGTTCAAACGGGTTGCCTTTTGCTAATTGCTTGGTATACATAGAGGCAGCGTTGAAAAGTGTGCGCGAGAAGAACTCCTTGTTCCAATACGACTGCATCTCCACAATAAAACCGCGACCGTGGTTGTCGGTGCAGCGTACGTCAACTATCGAATACTTTTTGGCAGGATTCTCGGGGACATTCTCGGAGGTGAGGTATTCCACTTTGACTATTTCCATACCTTCGGGCATTGGCAAAAGGGCATTCAAAAGGCTCTTGACAAGGTTGGGATGCTCGCCAAAGATTTTTTTGAAGGTCATGTCTACTTTCGGATTCAGATATTTTGCCATAGTTGATTCTCGTTTAATGTATTTAGGGCAAAGTTAGCGGTTTGGTTTCTATTCTCCAAATTTATTTTTTTCTTCTTTTTAACACCGAATTAAACGAAGGAAACGAAAAACCATTATCAACCAAAAAATTATAAATCAACAAGTTGAATTATAATTTGGCGAATTTAACGAATGTGAGTAATGTGTGGGGTCACGGAAACTGACACAATATTCTGTTTGTCAAGGTTTTATTGATATCCAATAAAAGGGTTGAAAACATTTTTTATATTGCGGTATGTGAGTGATACTACAAGTTGTTAGTTTGTAGGGGGTGTTATTCGTTTCTTGGATTAATTTTCCCTAAATTGTGATGCTTATTAAATTATATCACTGTGCGTAAAACGAACAAGCCGATCATATATATAATGCTCTAAATCAATCTGATTTGCTTTGTGATAACCACCAATTTCGCCCACAAACACATCATCATTAAACAGATAATAAATTGGCAAGTTAATTATCTTGTAAATAGTATTGTATGTTTGTGGTTGATGTGTTAAACAATGTTCTTGATATATCTCTTTAAATTCTGGATAACAAATAGAACAACTATCTACTGATTCAAGAAAGCATACAGTATCTAATGTAAAAAAAGATAAGAACTGATTTTTTGTAATGGATTTGCTTATCTGAGTAGTCAATGTATCTATCAAACCTTTGTATAATTCTAACTCAAAATTGACACCTGCAATTCCGTTTGTAGCCCACAACTCAATTCTTAAATCATCGTTCTTTTCAGTGAGTTCTTGCACTTTGTTCTGATACCAATAAATAACATACGCCATAAAGCCAAAAATGATTATTAGTATCGAAGTTAGAACTATTGTTTTACATTTCATATTTCAAAAATTTAAACCTAAAATATAACTTACGAATTCCAAATTCCAATCAACCTTTTTGACATCCAAGGTATTATATGCCTCAAACTTTTTACTCTTGTCAATAGCAACATTTTTTAACTTGCCAAGTATATACTGTTTATTTTGTGCTACAAAAAACAGTTTTTCTTGTTTTGTTAATTGAGAAGGTGCATTTGATAATATATCAAAAAAAATTGTAATTATTGCATCTTTCTCAAATGAATAATCCATCAGGTTCTTTGTTTTGCCTGAATTTGAAGAGTTTTCAAAGACGTGCTCTAATCCTACGATGCCGTGTCCAAGTTCGTGGGCTATGGTGCGCTCGCTGAACTGATGGTGGTATTCGTTGAGAAGGTGGCGGTCGTCGCCTGCAAATTTATATTCCTTTACGCCCATTACTTGTCCTTTTTTGGATATGTTTTCGGTGTAAAGATAGTCAAATTTTTGATTACTCAATATTGTGTAGCGGATTTTTACCTAACAATAGGAAGGATTGTATGAATTGCCCAGAGGCGGAGGCTTTTCCATTAGTAAAAAAAACGAACACAGAAAGCATACATGGAACAAAAAAAGAGACTGCCAAAAAAGTCATCAAATCACTTTTTTGACAGTCTCTTTTTTATAGTAGATATTCTGAAAACTATTCGTTTCCGTCGGTGTATTTGCTTTCGTCGGTGAAGTTGTCGTTTGTTTGACGGCGCTCGTAGTTTTCTCCTTCGTTGGAGTAGTTGTCGTTGTTGTAGCCGTTGTTGTTGTAGCGGTCGTTGTTGTAACGGTTGTTGTAGCCGTTGTTGTTATAGCCGTTGTTGTTGTAGCCACGATTGTTGTTGTAGCGGTTTTGACGGTAGCCGTTGTTGTTGTAGCCGCCGTTGTTGTAGCGGTTATTGTTGTAGCCGCCTTGATTGTAGCCTTGGTTGTAACCGCCCTCTTGATCTTCGCCTTGGTTTTGATTGTAGTTGCGGTATCCGCCTTGGTTGTTGTAGTTGTTGTTGTAGCCGCGGCGTTGGAATCCCTGATTGTTGTTGCGGTATCCGCCGTTGTTGTTGCGGAAACCACCGTTGTTGTTGAATCTGCGCTGTCCGCCGTTGTTGAATCCGCCTTGAGGACGTTGGAATCCGCGATTTTGGTTCTGCTGACCGTTGTTTTGACGCGGAGGCAATGCTACCGACACTTTGATAACTTTGTCGTCGAGAGTGGCGCCGTTGAGTTCGTCGATGGCTTTTTGACCCTCTTCGTCGTTGGGCATTTCTACAAAACCGAATCCTTTAGATACTTTGGTTTCTTTGTCGTAAATAATTTTTGCGGAATTGATTGTTCCGTAGTCTTTAAACAATTCATTCAAGTCGCTGTCAGTGAAGTCAGGCTTTAAATTTGCAATGTAAATGTTCATTGTTGTTAAAATAATAAAGTGTAAAAAATATAAAATAGCAATAGAATAAAATGGAGGTAGCAAACATTGAGAGCAAACTATGGGATTCACATTCGTTGCAAATTAAAGTTCTTTCCTAAGTCAGTACTCAAAATTATTCAAGTGCAAATGTAATCTAAATTTGTATTAATAATAGTGTTTTAAAAAAATAATTTTCAATTTTTACAATAATCTGCTACATGTCGTGATTTAGAGGACGACCGTCGCCGTCACGATAAGCGTCTACAACTATCAAAATAATGTCAACAAGCCACCACAAGAAGCACACTCCGAAGGTACAAAGCTGCAAAATACCCATAATCCAGTTCTTTGTGTAAAAGCGGTGGATTCCCAAATATCCCAAAAACACACACAACAACAAAGTGACAACAAAACTGCTGCCCTTATCTTGAGACGAACCGACAGGTCTGCTGTAGTTTGTGTTGCCATATTGGTTGTGCTGTTGAGCAGGAGGTGCGTAATTAATATAAGAAGAGCCATCGAGACCCGATGATGGTTGTTCATATTGGGGTTGAGTATAGCTTTGCGACTGTGGTTGCTGTGGTTGCACCTGCTCATCAAGCGAAGGAGCTGAGGTAAACTTTTCGCCACAGTAAGCGCAAGTAGAGTCCTGAGGTGTAGTAGTCATACCACACTTAGGACAATATTGAGTACCCATATTGACTACTGCATCGCAGTATGGGCAACGCAACGATGTAGCATCAATAATAAGTCCGCAGTTGCGGCAATATTTTTTTGTAGAGTCGTTTTGCGAATCCATGGGAGCAGACATCTGCTCATTCTCAAGAGAGTATTGAGGCTCAGCCTCTGACGTCTCTGGCTCTTGTATAGGAGGCTCGGAAGTTTCCGTATAAGAGTTTTCAGTAGCCACAGTTATTTTAAGGCTTGGACTATCGGCTAGGCTAAAGCCGCAGTTAACACACTGAGTATCGCCAGGCAGACAAAAGTGTCCGCATGTTGGGCAATACATATTTCCTTCGGCAGGGTTGCAACCGCAGGTTGTGCACTCGGTGGTGCCTTCGGGATTTTCTTTTCCGCAGGTTCTACAATACATGGTTATTTATCGTTAAGTTTTTTATCTGATGAATCTTTGTTGTCGTTTTTATTGTCGTGATGATGGTGGTCGAAAGCCTTCAATTGCGCTTCAAGCTCTTTTATCTTATTCTCAAGTTCCTCCTGATGTTTCTTGTTTTCGGTGATGTCGATGGCAAAATAGAGAATCTTGGTGATTTTTCCTTCGTAATTATAATAAGGAGTGTATGTAGACCACAGCCAGCGTACTTCGCCGCTCTTGGTAAAGCGTTTCATCTCTTTTTCGTAGAACTGACCCGTGGTGGACACGTTCTTGATAACGGTTTCGAGTTCTTCGCGTTCGGTCTTTACAAGGTCAAGCACATTTACACCCTGAATTTCCGACAAGTCGTCGTAGTGCATATTTTTCAGATACTTGTCGTTGGCAGTGAGTAGCACGCCCTTGGTGGTGTATTCAATAGTAAGAATGGTGTTGTTTACAGCATCAATAAGGCTCTTCATATCTGCCTCGCGTTCGAGTGATTTCTGTTGCTCGGCTTTGAGCTCCTTGATGTTGTCTTGCATGAGTTTCTCGTTTTTGGCAAGGGTGGCGGCTTGGGAACGGAACTGCTGCATAAGCTGCTCTGTCTTGGTATTGATACGTGCTGTAACAAGAGCGCTAGCCACAGTATCCGCCATAGTTTCAAGGAATTTCTTTTCGTAATCTTTTAATTCGCGGATAAATGCAATCTCCAAAACGGCGATAAGTTCCTCATCGTAAAGCAATGGCACTATGGCAAGGTATTTTGGTTTTGACCTACCAAGACCCGACATCACAGTAATATAGTCGTCGGGCAGATTATCTAAGTAGATAGTGCGTTTTTCGAGAGCACATGTACCCACAAGCCCTACGCCTTTTTGAATTTTAATTTTTAAAGCCTTCTTTTTTCCAAGGGCTACTGCCGACACCAATTGCAGATATTGTCCGTCGTCTTCGTTAAGGAGCAAATAGATACCGCCTAACACAGCATCGGTGTATTTGAGAAGGTTAAGCAATATATTGTCGCACAATAGGTTCACTTGGTTTGTGCCTATGCGCATCGAATCGTTGATAAGTGCGATTCCTTGCTTTATCCAATTTTGGCGGGCTTCGTTTTCTTTTCGTTCGTTTTCCGACGAGGCAATCAGTCGGAGGGTCTCCAACATCTTATTGTAGCTCTGCTGGAATTTATTATCTTTTGGAAGAGTGTCGAGAGTGTCGTTGTAGCGGTGTTCCTCTATCTCACGGTTCAGATCTCTGATTTTAACAAATGTGCTGTGATGACGCTGCATAATATTGTCGAGGAGGCGGAGCTCAGGAATATAAAGACCGCTAACCGACTCGTAACTGGCATCCACATCAGTGATCCTTTGACTTTTTTGTGTAAGCTGGTTGATTTGGAGGGTGTACTGACGACGGAAAAGCACTATCAACAAAACTAAAAGCAGAAATACCGCCACGCCGAGTCCGGCAGCCTTGGCCAGGAAAATGTTGCCCGACACAGAAATGTCAGCACTGTCGGCTACTGCGCACACGCAGTAGTGAAAATTATAATCGTCCATCTTAAAATTGCGTCCAATTACATACTCGTTGTTTTGGTATATTTCAAAGTTTTCGTGACGGCGAAATTTCAAGAAATAATAGTCGCTGTTTTCGGGGAAAAGGTTGGCGAAGTTCTTGCCAATAAGCAATTTTTTCTCGGGCGAAGCTATAATCTGCCCGTCGGAGGTTATCACCGTTATACCAAATTGCTTAGGAATATCAATTTCGGCAATGTCGGAAGTAATGCTATTGATACTAAAGTCAGCTCCTATCACACCCAAAAGCCTTGTGCCAAATTTCAATGGTGAGGTTACCTGCATTATTAGAATATTTTTGGCATTTTCGCGTATGAGTCTGGGATGTCCAAACGCTATGCTGTTGCGGGTTTTATAGTAATAATAGGAGTTGATGTCGTTTTTGTCGTTGTAGTTTTTCACGTAGTCGCGTTCTACAATACCCTCGCTGTTTTTTGTAAAAATAGGGATGAAACGTCCAGTAGAGTCGTGATACTCTTTCAAAACGTAAAGAGAGTCGAGTCCGTCAAACATTTGCGGTTCCCACACAGTAAAGAGTGTTTTCATATCGGGTTCGTCGGCAATGTTTTCGGAGAGAACCACAGCCGCTTGGTCGCGGGTAAGGTCAAATTGCAGTTCTGGATTTCCTATTTGGTTAAACCAAGTGGTAAGTTTCTTAATTTTAGCTGCATAAAGTTCCAACGAAGAGGCCACCTGGTCAGATACTCTTGCTGCTGCCTGTTCCATCTGTTCCTTGGTTTCGTTGATATAACGCTGACGCCCTACAAGTCCGATAACGATAGCAATTACCATAATCACCACGAAAGATATCACAGAGTAGGCCGCATAAAAGTTGTACGACTGCTTCAGAAGGGTGTTTATTTTTGTCTTAATATTCTTAAACATGGCGCTATCCTTCTTTTAATATGCTGCCGATGAGCATTATACGCTCAACGTCGCCTTTGGTGTTAATAATTGGGTATTCGTTGGCCATCACAGTGGTCTTTTTGCCGGTATTTCCCGAAACAAAACGCAGCTTTTCTGATAGTTCCTTGCCCTGCAAAAGCATAGAGAGCGAAGTGTCGAAAAGAACAACAGCCTCGGGTACAAGGAATTCGGTAAGGTCGTGGTTTACTGCCGTGCCCACGCCCATCATCATTATGTTGGTAAACATGCTGTTGGCATAAAGAATTATGCCACGACGGTTGAAGTCGATACGCACCATACAACGATCAAATGTTTCGGTAAAGGCTTTCACCTCCTGCTCGCGGTCTTCGATAAACTTCTGTTTGTCTAAGAGTTCTTTCTCTTTCTCGTTCATCTTGTCCATCTGACGGTTGATTTCGCGCTCTTGCATACGCAGCTGGCGTTCAAGAACTTTTGTTTCCGAAACGTCCATACCTATGTTGATAATTTTCAACACGTTGCCTTTGTCGTCGAGTACGGGCGAGAATGTTTCCGAAATCCAAACTTTTTTCTGCTTGGTGTCGATAGATTCCACCAACGAGCGGGTTTGTCCGTGGCGTATGTCGTCCCAAAACTTGCGGTAATCTTTGTTGTCGGGCGAAAATGATGATATGTCGGTGTGGTTTTTGCCAATAAGTTCCTCTTCAGAAACTTGCAAAAGGTCTGTTACTCTTGGGTTTACACGGGTGATGGTGCCATCTTTGTCGTATTCGGTAACAAGCGATGTGGCTTCTACTGCACGGAAAAGACCCTTCATCTCTGTATCCTTATTCTCTGCCTCCTCTTTAAGGCGTCGCATTTCGGCAAGATTTCGGCGCATCTCCACTTCTTGAATCTTCATAAGCTTGCTTTGCTCTTGACTCTTTTGTAGAAGCGACTCGGTACGCTCGCTGATTTTTAGGCCTGATATGGCACTGGCTATACTTTCGGCAATGCGTTCGAGAAATGTAATTTCGTGTGGTTCAAACACTTTGAACGAGGCAATTTCTATCATGCCGCTGTTTTTGTTGTTGAATACTAGCGGCACTATCACTAGATTCTTAGGCTCGGCGTCGCCAAGTCCGCTAACAATTTTGATATAGTTTTCGGGCAATTCGGTAAGGTTGATGATGCGGCTTTCGTGGTATGCGCGTCCCAATAGACCCTCGTCTACCGAAAAACTTGCCTGTATAAGTTTCTGTTTTTCGTAAGCATAACAAGCAGCCATGTCGAGAGTTACATGTTCGGGGTTATCTTCGTTGGTGAAATATAGCGCACCCTGATTGGCTCCGAGATATTTAACTATATTGCTGATGATGTTGTAGGCGAGCACTTGACGGTCTTGCCCATGGAAACGAAGAATTTCTATAAACTTGGTTATTCCTTCGTTTACCCAGTCGGAATGTTCCTCTTCTTCTAACCGTTTGCGGTTTTCCTGACTTTTTATAGTAAGTTTTTTTCTGAGGGCAGCCACAAGGTCGGCTTCGGTATCCTTGCCGGGCTCTATCTCTTCTGGAGAGTCAAAATCGCCTTCGGTTATTTTTTCGATGCACTTGATACGCTGGTTTTTGATGGTAACTATGTCGGTAACGTACTGCTCAAGCTCGGCTATTTCTTTTGGTTCAAATATAGATGTGCGGGTTTGTGTTTCAGGCAGCTGTCCTCTTGCTATGTGGATAACAGTTTGACGAATTTTGTTAAAGAGACGGAAAAACAGCATATTCATAAACACCGAGATAACAGCGGTAAATATGCAGCCCAGAGAGAGGGCAATAATGATCATGGTAAGTTCCGAACGGTCAATTTGAAGTTCCGACTCGGGGCAGCACACTCCAATATAAGTATCCAACTCTTTGATATACAATGTTTTTTGACGCACTTCTAAATCCTTGTCGGGCATCATATATGTTTCGGTAACTATGCCGCTGGTTTCGGAGGCTTGCTTAATCTTGTTTACCAATCTGACGGTGTGCAGGCTCTCTTTGCTCGACATCTCAGGATGGATATACATATTGCCCGAAAGACATACAGCAAAGAGGTATCCCGACTGCCCAAAGGTTTGATTTTTAATATATTCCACGGTTTCGCGTGTTAATCCGAACGGACGCATACACGAAATCATACCATTGATTTTTGAGTTGATATAGAGTGGGAAAAACGATGCCACATACTGTTTTTTCAGTATAGTGAGGTTTCCTGTGTAAATTTCGGCGTTTTCAACAATGGGTATAATCTCGCTACTGTTTGGGATAAAAATATCGTTGAGAAGCGACCTGTCGGAATGGTCAAAGTTTGAGGCACTGTTAAGATAGCCTTCGGGTATTTTTTGATATATAGCCGATACCGAACCAGTAAGGCTGTAAACATTGTCGATTATGGTTTGAACGGCGGAAAAATCGCGACCACGAATAGTCCAGCGGGGCACTTTGCGGTAGAATGTTTCGCCGGTGACAAAGTCGGTAACCTGACGCGAAACTGAATCTTTTTCCTCGGTAATCTGCCCACCCTGACGCAAGAAATGGATAAACAAGCGGAGACTTTCGGAAGCTTTGTCGCACGAGGTTTTGTTTTCGATTAAAAGGCGGTCGCGGAGGTTGTTAACGGCAGTAAGCATCTTTTCGTCGGTCTGCTGCTCGCTCTCGGTATTGCGACTTATGATTACAAGTATGCCCACAATGGTATATACTGCTATTGAAAACAATACCAGAAATATGCTTACATTTCGGCGGAGCTTATTTTGCTTTATGTCGTTATTCATTTATAATCAATATGTTGCAACCATAACGCCTTTTATTGGGCTTATTTGATTTAGTATATGTCTACTAATATTTTAGTTGACTAAATTACAAACTTTTTGGCAAATATGATTCCAATTTATAATGTTTTTTTTAAATATTTACTAATACACTAATTTGTAAGCATTTATAAAATTCTAATTTTTTCTAAACTGTCGCTCAGTTGTGGTTCGTGGTCAAAAATTCCGAACAGTGCCGAACCGCTGCCTGTCATTGATGCGTATACCGCGCCGCAATCGTACAACTGCTGCTTTATTGTGCCGAGCAATGGAAATTCAGGAAAGAGGAACTCCTCAAAATCGTTCTTTACTGTCAACTTCCATTCTGAAACTGGTTTCTGAACCGATTCTTCAAGGCTGAACTTTGGCTTTTGCGGTTTCACTTTTGAATATGCCAACGGTGTGGATATTGCAATATCTGGTTTAACTATCACAATGTCAAGATTACTAGGAAGGATAATTTCCGAAAACACGTCTCCCCTGCCTGTTGCAAACATTGGTTTGTTTTTTATAAAGAATGCGCAGTCGCTGCCGAGTTCCGAAGCCATATTAATACGTTCGTCCTCGCTCATTCCAAGATTGAAATGCTGGTTCAAGGCGTTTATCATAAATGCGGCGTCTGACGAACCCCCGCCAAGACCTGCTCCTGTCGGTATTTTTTTCATCAGGTGAATGTCTAATGGAGGTATGTCGTATTTATGGCGAACTTTGGCAACTGCTTTCTGAACAAGGTTAGGCTTACCATCAAATGGGATGTTGAGCCCCGAGGTTACAAAGGTATCGTCGTCGCTGTTGTTTTCTACAAATTCAAGGCAGTCGCATAGCTTTACTGGGTAAAAAACCGTTTCGATATCATGAAAACCGTCGCTCCGGCGGGCAACTATGTCAAGTCCGATATTAATTTTGGCGTTAGGAAATACTATCATTCTAAAAAGTTTTTTACAAAAATAACGAGATATTTGTATTTGAAGCACACCAGAAACGTATTTAACATTATTTAACACTTTCTTTGTGTATTTTTTACACAAAGTTATTCACTTTTGCAGTCGGAAAACGTATAAATAAGCAGAAAGTTTAATTTAAAAACCTTATCATCATGGCAAAATTTAAAGACTATTTAACGGCATCATTTCGCCAGATACGCGAAGACCGTGCAGAAGGTATCGCAGAAGATACCGAAATTGAATACCGCCGCGACATAGAAGACCGTTTGCGGAGAATACGCCAATACGACCGTCAGCGCGACAACCTGATTCTCGACCTCTGTCCATCTAACATCACAAGCACACAAGTGGTGCCGGGCGACTTTGACGCAGCAAAGTTTAAAGAGAAAGACATTCAAATTGGCATCGACCGCCGCAACGACCTTATCATTCTCGAAATTGTGGTAGACCGCTACGAAAGCCTCTTCGGAGCATATCCAGAGGCCGATAAAATTAAAGAATTAATACCAAATTGGACTTCTAAAATTAAATAACTATGGGAGCAGGATACTATTCTTACGACACAGCGCAAATGAGGCGCAGCGTAAAATACGAAAAAGCAACAATGGAGGAAATTTTCACCCAAACTACTATGGATCCAAAAATGAACCCTCTTGGCAAGATACGCGAATGTTGCGAAAACGAAGAACACCCCGACACTTTGCCTATTATCATCGGCCTTGATGTTACAGGCAGTATGGGACACGTGCCGGCACACCTTATCAAAAACGACTTTCCCGAGGTGATGAAAAAAATACTCGAAGAGGGCGTTCCTTGTCCACAGCTCTGCTTTGTGGCTTACGGCGACCACCTATGCGACGATTTTCCGCTCCAAGTGGGACAATTTGAAGCTAGCGACGAACTTATGGAAAAATGGCTTACCTCCATATATTTGGAAGCTGGTGGAGGTGGCAACGGCGGCGAAAGCACAACCCTTGTATACTATTTTGCTGCCCGGCACACTTCGTGCGACGCTATTACCAAACGTGGCAAAAAAGGCCTACTCATAACCATAGGCGATGAACCAAACCACCCAAATTATGCCAAAAATGACATCAACAAGATATTTGGCGGTGCAGAAAAGAACCTGACTTCGGGCGAAATTATCGAAGAAGCCCGCAAAAATTGGGAAATTTACCACATAAACATTCTCGACTGGGTGGGCAGCTCAGCCGCTGTAAAAAACTGTTGGAACGAACTGCTCGGCGACCATTTTATTTCGGTTAACGACAATACAGATGCCAACATCTCCAATATGATTGCTCAATTGGCTGTTAAGCATTACAAAAAGTATTACCAAACAGAAAACAAATCGGCCGCGCCCACAACGGCTGACGCGAATGATTCGGTCAAAGATAGTGCTACAACAGAACCTGTTGACAATTATCATCCGCCAATGATGCTGTAATACCACAACTTACAAATAGAAACCCCGTTTGAATTACTCAAACGGGGTTTGTTTTTAAAATATTAACTAACTACTTGAACAAAAGTGCTGCTCTAACGCCAAATGTGGCTGGTGCACCTGGCACAAAGGTAGGAAAGCCAATGACTTGCCCTGCGTTGCCCGCATCAATAAGATACTCGGAATTGGTGATGTTTTTGCCCCAAAGCGAAAAATCGTAGGTCAAACGTCGTTGTCCAAACCTTACACCGAGGGTGGCGTTGAAAATACAGTATCCCTCCTGAGAAATCTCCTCCTTATTGTTGTCCTCAAAATAAATTTTGCCCATCACGGTATAATTGGGACGGAAATAAAAATTATACTTGTTTCGGAACGGGTAAACAAAGTCGGCGCCAAAGTCGAATGAGTTTTTGGGACTTAGGCGGAAACTATTGCCCGCCAGCTCCTGCTCCTCGCCATCCTCATCTTTGGCGGCAAACTTGCCATCAGTATAGTTAAGATCAGCAAAAACAGTAAGATACCGCGGAAAATAGTATTTCAAAGATATTTCAGCGCCTGTGCACGATGCTTTACCATTGTCGCTGGTGTGATATGCGCGGGAGCCGCTCTCGGTAGTGTAGGCTGTGGAACTTTGGAAATGCAACCAATTGTAGCGGTAAAAACATGCCGCATAAGAAAATGTATTGCCCAATCCATAACCCTTTAAACCTACCTCCAAGCTATATACAGCCTCTGGTTGAAGCTTACCCGGCGAATCGGGCGAATAGTTAAAGTATACTACGCCAGGACGGCGACCCTTGGCAAACGACAGGTACACGTTGTTTGTTTTGTTTAACATATAGTTGAACACAAGACGTCCAACAAACGAGAAATAGTCGGCGCTTGTCCAGTAGGTTTCTCCATTAGACGATTCGTAAACCATTTTACCTACAATTGGTGCTGTCATTGCCGTTGAGTAATATCCGGTTTTTTGACGCTCGTATGTACCACGAAGACCCATTGTTATATAAAAATTGTTAACCACATTCCAACTAAGGTCAACAAACACATCAGTTTCCAAGTTGTGGGTATAATTGGTTTGATTCTCCTCGTGTAAGCCGTCCAATGCTGCTCCGGAGCCGGTTTTAAGGTCGGTGAGCTGAGAGTCTAAATCCATCATGCCCACCACTTGCTCTGCGGTAGCGCCTTGAAGCAGCTGTGAAATCATTGGTTCTTTCGCCATCATGGCATTCAAAGTGTTGACCAATACACCGCTGACAATACTCTTGGTATCGCCAAATATGTCGGGCACAGTTTCCCATTGGGCCGACTTCAACCAACTGTCGGCTTTGTCGGTAAGCGAAGACTGAATCTGAGGACACACTGCGGCGCTATATGCGTCCAAAAGTTGTGTTATCTGTGCGGCATATTCAGGGGGATATTGGCTAAGCAACTGGTTTTTAAAACCTTCAATACCCTGTTGCACGCCTTCGGAAACTTTCAATGGCAAACTCTCTTTCAACGACGGAGCCACGCAATTGGGATAAAATAATTTTGGGTCGGTTTGCAGCACCAGTTTATGCTCGCAATCTTCGTACATCACACCTGCACCAATAAATCCGTTGAGACGTTGACCACCGTCCCAGTTGAGACGAAATTCGTTGCTAAACTGCACTGCATGAGCCTCTTCTTCGCTGTCCAATAGACGAAGATATGAACCATCGCCATCAAAAAACTCATCGGCATCAGATTCGCGGACTCCCAAAATATTCGACATACTTAAATGTTCTCCAAGACTGCGTGTATAATCCAACGTAACACCCGCCATATGACGTTTTACGCCAAGATCGGAGCCGCCATTGAGAAATGCAGCCGTATATGGACTTGTGTCGCCACCTTCGGGTGCCAACCTATTTGATTTGAAACATACTCCCGGAGTGTTGTCGTATTGATAGTCGATAATTAGATTCAATTCTGACGACGAATTACCCTTAATTCTGATGGAATTGCGAAACGCCAACGAATTTACGCCATTGAGAGTGCCGCCAGCGTAGTTTTTAATGTAGCCGTCGTGATAGTTGTAGTAAAAAGCAAAACGGTCGGCTACCTTCTCTCCCATCGGCATATTAATATAACCCTTGGCAAGACGCTGATTATAAGCACCATAATTAGCTTCAATATTTGCCGAAAAATCTTCTTCGGGACGTTTGGAGATAAAGTGCACCGCACCGATTTCTGCGCCACGTCCAAAAAGCGTTCCTTGGGGGCCGCGCACAGTTTCGATACGTTCCATATCAAAAATACTTACTACCGAACTTTGCAAACGCGAAACAGATACGCCGTTGAGGTATACCGAAATACGCGGTTGGAAGAAACTTTCCATACCATCGCTGGTAACGCCACGAATTGCATATCCGCTCTTGTTTTGGCTTTGTATAATGGCGTTGAATCCTGGCACAAATCCGCTAACCTCATCAATAGCGGTGGTATTAAGCTCAAACAAGCGGTCTTGGTCAAACGCTGTTACAGCAATAGGCACCTCGATATTCGACTGCAAACGTTTCTGTGTGGTTACAAGCACATCGCCAAATTCTTGTGACACTTCAGGCTCAAACACCACATCGTTGGAGCCAACCTTTGAGAATATATACTTTGGCTTATAACCTACATATCTTACAATCAAAGGATTGTGGGCATATTCATCTGGCACTGTAACGGAATAAGAACCGTCGCTTTTGGTAAGTGTCATTATATCAGTTCCGTCTACAGCAATGGTAGCACCCATAAGCGGCTTGCGGTTGTTGTCAAAAACCGTACCTGTAATGATGGTTGTCTGTGCGGCGGCAAGGCATGCAAAAAAAACCGCAAAGGCCGTTAGAATTATCTTAGGCACACGTAACATAGCATGATACTTAAAATTATTAAAATCAATTATATACATCAGACTCTGAGTCCAAACACAATAATGTCGTCAATCTGAGTAAACACATTACCGATCCAATCCTCATGAGTTTTAATTACAGTTTCGCGCTGTTGTTCCATTGACAGATGGTTGACGCTAACCACCATTTTGGTAAAATTGTTAGAGAGGAACTTACGACCTGCTTTTCCACCGAACTGATCGATATAACCGTCGGAAGTAAGATAGATAGAATCACCATTGCGCAAAGGCATAGTCTTGGTGGTGAATTTTTCGGTATCGCGGATATAAACGCCAATAGGCATTTTTTCGGCACGGAGAGTGTAAAGGCGAAGCAGATTGTTGGGAGTTTCGGTAACAAACTCGCGGTCGGTTAAATCTTTGTGAGCCTCGGGGTCGTCTTTTGCAAAACGGCGCACAAGGTAGCCGTTGTTGTTGGCACCGGCAAATTCGAGCATAAGGGTGTCGGTGTCGATTTTTACGAGCGAAAGGTCCATGCCATCTTTACGTTCAGAGTGGATATCCTCTTGATGGAGGGCTTTTTTCACCTCGTCGCGCAACTGGTTGAGAATCTGCCCGGGGTCATAAAGTTTGCGTTCGTTGATAATCTTGGTAAGCAGCGAGTTGCCGAGCATACTCATAAATGCGCCAGGCACACCGTGTCCGGTACAGTCGGCGGCTACGCAGAAAACGGTAGAACCTTCGTTTGAAAACCAGTAAAAGTCGCCGCTGACTATCTCTTTCGGACGGAAAAAGAGGAAATAGTCGATACCGAATTTTTTTAGGAACTCTGGCATTGGACACACTGCCTGCTGAATACGTTTTGCGTATACGATACTATCGGTAATAGATTTATTTTTGTTTTCGATAATCTCCTTCTGACGCCCTATCTCCTGATTGATAGTCATAATCTCTTGATTGGCCTGCTGGAGGTTTTCTTTCTGCATTGAAATCTCTTCGTTCTTTTGCGTGAGGGCGGCATTCTGGCATTCAATTTCGAGTTTCTGCTCGTTGAGTTTGTTGTTTTTCCTACGCACAATAATCAAGATTGCAAAAAACACTGCCACCACCACAGCGAGTAGGGCTAAAATAAGGTTGTATACACGTTTCTGCGCTTTCTCGGCCTTTAGGTCAGACTCTTGTTTCTGACGTTTAGCCTCAAGACTCTTGATCTCGCTCTGATGCTGTGCTTCTTCCGCCTCTTTTTTCTCCAGTTCGGCTCTGTCCCTGTCGCTCTGAAGCTGAAGTTGGAGTATTTCGTTTTCGCGACGCTCAGCCTCGCGCTGTTGGCGCTGCAATGCTAACTGCTGACGCAAGCGGTTACGCTCCATCTCTTTAAGTTCGAGGTCTTTGGCAAGAAGTTCGTTTTCGCGTTGTTGTGCCTGTGCCAAAAGCTGAAGCTGTCGGTTGGTAAGCTCGCTGATTTCGGCATCAACAATCTCGCTAGAAAAACGTTTTTCAGCCTCTTCGAGTTTATGAAGGTCGTCGGCCCGGTCGCGAGCGTCAAGTATATCGTGCAATCTGGCCGAATCGCGCAAGGCAAGATATTTTTGATAATAATTTAAAGCTTTGTCGTATTCGCCCTTAGCCTGCAGAATTTGATTGTATGTTTGATAAGCATCTTCTTGCAATTGAGGATTACCAGAACGCTCGGCTGCGTCAATGGCCTCGAGGCAAACCAATTCGGCGTTGTGCAAGTCCTTGTCTTTAAGATACACGAGAGCCATAATGTTGGTAATCTGCGAAAACTCGGCATCCTGATTGTTTTTTTTGCGGATGTCGGCAGCGGCGCCAAGATATTCGTAGCACTCTTTTTGTTTGCCCATATTCTGATAGCAGATACCTATGTTGGTGTAAGCTCCGGCGAGCTGGTCGTCGGTGACACCAGTCAACTGGTCGGTGGCGGTAATCTGACGGAACACATCAATAGCGTCGTTGCTACTACCGCCCGCCACTTGGCAGTAAGCTATGTTGTTAAGCGCATTTAAACCCGTTGCCATATCGCCATCAACTGCGCACATATCGTATAAGGTGCGGTTGGTTTCTAATGCCTTGTCGTACTGACGTTGTTTTTGATATATATCGGCAAGACGGCGGAGTGTTTGTTTTTGCAAATCTTTGTCGCCATCTGCCACAGCATAATCGTACAACTGCTTGTAATATTTAATGGCGGTATGGTAGTTTTGGGTAAGATAGGCACACACGGCGATGCTATTGGTGGTTTGGCGTTGTTTGTCGGGTATCTCGGCGCGGTCGTAAACCTTCAAAGCTTCGTAAAAATTATCTGCGGCATGGGAGTAATGTCCCCTGTTGAAGTATACCATACCTATCTCGCATCCTATGTCGGCAACTGATACGAGTCCTTCGGATGTCTTGCGGTCTACAAGGCTCTGTGCCGAAAGGTAGCAGTGTAGAGCGTCTTCGGGCTTGTTAACTTTGGAATATGCACGTCCGAGTAGGAGGTTGTCGTCGTAGGCGATATCATTAAGTTGTTCTTGACGGGCATATGAGAGTGATTTTTCGGCAGAGCTTATCACTTTGTCATCATCTTCAAGAGCAAGATGTTTGTAAGCCAACTGGTTGTAGAGCATGGCAAGTTTTCCAAGGTTTGACTCTTTTTCGATAAGATTGACAATACTATCCCGCTGACGTTCAATGTCGCTGTCAGTCTGTGCCTTGAGCGTCAAACTGCAGAAACATGTCGTCAGGATGGCCATTATCAACTTAATATATTTGTAAGTCATCTTACCTTGCTCAACGTTATTATTCGGTTCAACAAATTCTTTTATCAAATACTGTTCCTAAACTAAAATTCATACGATAGGCATAAGCGCATATTACACAATTGCTGTGGGTTGTATGGTATGTCTACGTCCATTTCCTTGGAATCTATACCGCCGTAACGGGTGTTGAGGACATTTGTTACTTTTACCATACCGTAAAGATTTTTTCCTATATGCAAACCCAGCGAAAGGTCTAAGCAATAAAAGCCAGGAGCCCAGAATAAGTCATTGTCGGGGCTACTGTAATATTTTCGTGCATATTTGCTGCAATAAACATTTTCGGCACGCAAATTCATGATTTTCAATAGCGTAACATCGAAAGCCAATTGTGCTTGATAGCGTGGTGTCTGACGGATGTGATCGCTGCGGTCAAATTGCGAATCGTCGGCGAAGTTCTGGTCGTAGATATCCTCGTGACCCATTGTAAGGGTAAATCCGCTGTTAATGTTGAGTTTGACAGAAGGAATCAAATTTTTAAACACCATAATAAACTGATAGCCGTGGAGCTTGATTTCGGCATCTTCAACATTGCGGTAAGTACGTGTCCACTGTGTATTGTCTTTGGGGTCTTTGTTATAAACGGCGGTACTGCCCATTCCAGCGGCATGGTACTTATGCCGGTTGGTATACATAGTATCAAGAACGCCCCAGCAACGGTCGATAGGATTACGCACGCGGTTGGTATAAGCCACTGCTTCTAAATAATTATCGTTGGTGAGATACCAGCGCAAGCCAAACTCGGTAGAAGCAATTTTTTCGGGCTGGAGTTTTCCTGCTGGCACTTGTTGGTAAGCCACCAAAGATGTGTCGACCTTAGGTTGACCCAAAGATGTCATTATTGCATTCACAGTGATAGAAGCGTCCACACCTGTGCATCCGTACATCTGCTGAGCAGATGGAGCCTTGTAAGCGTATCCGCGAGAAGCACGGAACGAAAGGCGGTCGGTGATTTTGTACAACATTGCTATACGGGGGTTGGTAGTACTACCCCAGAGCGAGTTGAAGTCGTAGCGCACACCGCCTGTAAGAAACAATTTGTCGATTGGCTGACATTCAATCTGTCCGTAAGCGCCATTGGTATAAAAAGCATAGGGATAGTAACCAAATTCGCCAAAAATAGGGTCGGAATAATTGACCGTTTTTGCGAAAGTCTTGTATTTTTGTTTCGGAAACTTGTTGGGAGATTCGTTGGTGGTAGGCAGCACGCCAGAATACTGGTAAAGGACGCCCACACCAAAACTTATCTTTTTGTTAATTTCGTAGGTAATGTGCTCTTCAAAACCAGCGTCGTCGCCCGCGCCGTACATATACTGCACCAACGGTGAATAACAAACACCCCTTTGCGAATTATCGTCCATACGGTAACGGAAATATTTGAGCACCGTGGTGGTAGAGAGTTTGCCAAAATTCCAGCTGCCGGTAATAGCGGCACGGATAATTTTTTCGCCCTGCATAAAATTTGAGTCGTCGTAGCGGAAAAGCATAGGAGTTTGACCAATCGACGAAAAATCTTTGCGGTAAAGATAATTGTAAGAAAGAGTTACACCACGATATTTAAGTTCGATACCAGCTTGAGCAGCCTCTTGCTGAATACGTGCGAAATCGGGATAACATGTGTCGCCATGCCATCCTGAGGTATAACCCATAATCTCACGATACTGGGGCAAAGCGTCAGCCGGGCTCTGGACGAAAGGCGACATAAGAGGTAATTTGGCTAATCGTGCAGCGGTCATCTCCGTAGGCATAAAAGAGTCAATAGCACAAACGAATGGGGTTGCGCGCTGTTCAAAATAGTTCCAACGGTTATAAAGGTCGTCATTATCGTAGTCGGTGATATTCATGTTTTTATAACGGAGATTAGTACCGTAAATCATACATTCAGCCACGTGTTTACCACGTCCGAACTTACCACCAGCCATAAAGTTGACGTAATGATAGTCGCCTGTTCCCGTTACCACATCGGCATCGGCAAAAGGTTTGGAAAAATCTTGCTTTGTAACGATATTGATAACTCCCGAGCAAGCATCGTTGCCGTAACTTGCAGCGGCAGGACCGTAAATAATCTCTATGCGGTCGGCCTGACGGATAGGGATATTGGCACCTAACGGCATACCCGTTGGGGCAGAGGGTTTTATGTCTAATCCGTTGAGAAGAATCTTTGTGTAAGTGTTGCCAAACAAACCGCGCTGCATAAATCCTTCGCCAAATTCACCCGAATGAGGCTGCGAAACCCTAATGCCTGGAACTGATTTGAGCACATCGCAAAGTGTAACGTATCCATTGCGGATAATTTCATCGTGAGTAATGATGTAAAGCGTTACAGGCAGCTCGTCAACGCTCTTGGTGGTACGCCCTGCCGAGATAACCAGTTTGTCATTTACAACCTCTTCGTAACTGATATTACTTTTGTCCAATATCTCGCGCAGGTTGATAGGCAGCGTGTCGACCTGCGCTTGGGCAGGATAAAAGGCGACACACAGCAATGCTACTATTGTTATGCGGAGTATAACATTCTTCATAAATACAATTCTTTTCGTTGTAACAAACAAAGTCTTAAAAATGCAAATATAAGAAATGTGATTTACTTTTTCAAGCAATAATAAGGAATTTAACAAAAAAATTGCATTTATCCAACCTTTTTACATTGGATTAAAACTTTAGAGCCATTGTAAAGGGTTGTAGCAAAAAGATAAATATTGCCACCATCTTTAATTTTAAGCTTTTTCTTTAATATGTCAGCCTTTTCTGGAAAATTGCGTACTGCAATATTGGCAGTTCCTATACCTACAAAATCTTTTGGCTGCGCTATTTTTTCTACAAAAAACCGTCGTCCGGGGAAATTGCAAACATCGTGGTTCGAAACATACAAGTGGCTTGAAACATGTAATTTGTTCACAGCAAAAGCTTTTGAAATCAATTTAAATGCGCCCGATTTCATCACTGAAGCATTTGGTTCAAAAAGATATTTACCAACGAGGTCAGAATCTTGACAAAAGGCTACTGCGCAATCCCGTTCGCTATATAGGCTATACGAAAAACGTTGGTGGTCGTTTACCGTAAAAATCTGCGGATCTGATACATAATCTTTTTGAAGCACCACAAGCACCTCTTTGCACTCGTTGGCAGTGGCTACTATATGTATCTCTCTAACATTGTGGAGTTTTGCAACAATATCAGCGATATCAATCATTGGCGAAAGTTTTATCATTACCACATCCGCTTTTTGAATCAAAACATCTTGAAAACAGAGAATGTCGGGCTCGCAATCTTCAATACAGACAGTTTTTTTTCCAGCAGAATTACGGCGGGCAGGGTCGATAAAAACAAGATTAAACCGTTGCGCAGTGTTTTTTATAAATTCTACACCATCGGTATTGAAAAAATAGGCATTGGTGCGGTGCAAAACATCAAAATTATGTTTCACCACATCGTACAGAGCGTTGTTGCGTTCAACATAAACGGCGTTGGAAAATTTTTTGCTCATCAAAAAAAAATCCACGCCAAACCCACCTGTTAAGTCAACACAATTATCAAACGAAGACAGCAACCTCTCCCCTATCTCTTTTTTATAATTGGCAGTAAAAAAAGAAGAACACTGCTCCAATGGAAGGTGAGGGGGATATATCAAATCGGCGTTTTCTGCCCATTGAGGCATTTTACGGCGCATAATCTGACGTCCGGCAATTTGACGAAGCACAAATTTAGAGTCGACATTATCGCTATCGCGCAGTTTTAGAGCCAAAGAGTTGACATCGCTATCTGCGTATTGCACAATAAGTTTACTCTCAGCCTCAGTCATAATCAAGAATTCTGACGATAAAACTTTCGGTCTAATTTGCCATTGTAAGTGCGCTGAATTTTGTCGGCTTGTTCGTAATAAAACGGCACTTTAAAGTTTTCCACTTTGTCTTTGAAAAATAGTGCAATTTCTTTTTTAGACACCACCGAAGATGGCACGTAGATAAGTTTGAGAGCCGTACCTAAAACTGGATGTGGAGCAGCCACGCAGATGCAATCGGATATTTGTGGCATCGACAAGGCAATACTTTCTACTTCGGTTGGCGCCACTTTGAATCCGCCTGTATTGATTACATCATCTGAACGTCCAAATATGCGCAACATACCATCCTCGTCTATTTTGCCAAAATCAGATGTGTAGATAGTATTATTTTTCATTATCTTACGTGTAAGTTCCTCATCGCAGGCATAACCGCTCATAATGGTATTGCCTGAACACGAGATAAGGCCTTCGGGAGTGATGATGATTTTTGAATGGCTCATAGGACGTCCGAGGCAACCTTCGAGGCAGCGTCCGTCGTTGAAATTATATGTGGAGATAATGCCGGTTTCGGTAGAGGCATATGTGTTGTAAAGACGGCTCTGAGGCAGAGTTTCGCAAAGCTTAAGCATATCTGAATGTGAAATAGGAGCCGCACCTGTTTCGATAAAATCAATTTTAGAAGCGTAGCGTTTAAACTTTTCTCCGCTAAACTGCAATAAGATACGGATAGCGCTTGGCACCAAAAATGTGGCGAACTTGGTAAATGGGAGATCCAAGGCTGTAAAAAAGTCGTTGACATTTTTCATTCCCTCGGTAATAATCAGCGTAGCTCCTTGTATTACAGTAGGATACACCTTTGAAAGACTACCTATATGGTTAAAAGGACCAGCCACCACAAAAGCCAAATTGTGAGTAAACTTCTGCCCCTCAACCAGATTTTCGCCATCGGCCACAATAGCGCGGTGGCTAATCATCACGCCTTTTTTCTTGCCAGTGGTGCCCGTGGTAAAGAGAATGTCGGCAGTGCCTTCGGGGGTTTTAAAACCCTTAACCAATTTGGCAACCTCCTTGAATCCCTCCTCAGGAACGTCTTTTTCTAAGGGGACAGCAACAGAGCCGTTGACATGCAGGCCAAAATATGTGAGCAGAAAATCTATATCCTGCGACACTCGGAACACTACTACCTCATTTTTGGGCAGGGAGGCGGTTTTGTCCAGAATCTTTTGCCACAACTCGCTATACGTAAGAGTGTTATCTCCGCAAATTACCGCTGGTTTGGTAGGATATAGTTCTGAATTGCGTTTTATAAAATCTTCAAAAATCATTTCTCCTTCAATTTGGTTTCTACAAGGGATACTATGCTGTCGATAGTCATAAAATTCTTTGGGGTAGCGTCTTCGGAATTTAAACTGATTTTAAATTCTTCGGACAATACAGCCAACACAGTGGTAACGGCAAGCGAATCCATAGCACTGAACAAAAAGTCAGAAGACCAGTCCACTGTGGGGAGTGCGTCTTCAAGCAGGGTAAGTATTTTTTCTTTCATAGAGCAAAAATATTAACTATTATAAATATAACAACTTGTTTTCTATGGGATTAGAATATATTTTCAACATTATTTCCCTGATAGTGTCCAAGTTGTATGTGTTATATTTTTCAAGCATCTTAAGATGCTGCAAAAAGTCATTTTTGTGTGTTTCATTATAATAATCCGAGTAGGTATTGTTGCCAGAAAGCATATCGTGAGCTATATAGTTGTTTGGATACAGACGGTATGCGGCAATGATACGACGGTCGATAAGCTTGGCAACCTGTTTATGAAACTCATTGTTGGTAAGACTGTTGTGCAAACAGAGTTCTTCGTTGGATATGGGTTTGCAAATTTCAAAGTGTACACGGCCTTTGAATTGTGTAATTCCGGTTAAAATACTCTCAAGGTCTTCACCAGGTTTCTTTACGTAACGTTCTTTCTGTGAGTGGTAAAGTTCCAAAGATTTAAGTATGTCGCAAGGTTCCCATTCGTAAGATACGCTAATCGGCACTATGTGGAGGTCTAACAATGCCTTTTCCCTATTGCTGGCACCACTCATACAAAACATCTTGATAATACCTTGGTCGGTGGCGTCCAAGCCGTTTTTGGTGCGTCCGTTGCGCTGAGCTATCCACACCGACTGTTTTTTTTCAGTAATAGCATACCTGATATACTCCGACAAATGCTGTGAAAAAGTGTAGAAATCCTTAATATTGCCTGAAGGACGTTGTACAACAAACATTTTGTTAGCCTTTCCTATGTCGGTGATCAAACTTGTCATCATTAGGTTTGATCCAAAAGTAATCTCGGTGGTTTCAAAGCCCTGTTTAACAAGATAATACTGAAACAACGACGAATCTAACATAATATCCCTGTGGTTCGACACAAAGAGATATCTTGTATTTTTGTCGAGATGTTCGATGCCGGAACATGAAAATTCTGATATACTGCGTTTTATAATCTGTTCGTTAACCTTGAACATAGTATCGTGCTGAAACTCGCGCACAGTTTTAAACGAAGTTATCCTCTCCTTTACCGACTCTAAATCATCGTCGGGGTATATAAAAGACGCCAAAACAGGGAACACCTCGCTGTGAGCTATTCGTTGCATCGCTGCGGGAATCTCTGATTCGTAATACGGCCGTATGTCGTCGAACTTCGGATTATTGTTCATTACGCAGTTTATTGATTATATAATTATTGCCCAAAACAGCTTCGGAGGTCATTACGGCAGTAAGCGGAACTCCGCAAAAGCCGTGAAGACTTACATTCTGCCCTGTAAGGAACAAGTTGCTAAGTTTAGTAGCCACAGGCACTTGCGACAACATAATATTGTTGCAATCTTTAGAAAAGCCGAAGAGTGCGCCGTCTACCACACCGTAGTAATCCCTGATAGTTAGCGGTGTTGACGACAATACATTTTCGATACAGCCTTGGAAACCAGGATGAAACTTATCTAACTGCTTTAAAATGTTCACCGTTTGTATATGCTTAAAAGTTTCATAATCGTGTCCACGGTGGCCTGAAATAGTTTTTTCCCATTGTCTAACGGTATCAAACGGCATAGGGGCTGTCACCAAGGCTGTGGCAGCATATCTGCCCTGTCCAGTGCGAGGTGGGGTCATAAACATAAAACCCAAAGGCCATTGGTCTGATACTTTTCCAAAATCCCAAACTTTTGAATAGTCGGTCATAAAATACTCGCAATAGTCGAGGTATTCAAAAGCGGAGTTTTTAAGCTTGATATAAAGCGAAAAAGCCGAATAAGAATTGGGAATACACTCCAAACGCGAACGGTAAGACTTTGGCAACGCCTGAGAATCAGTGATTTTAATCAGCGAACAAGGATGAATGTCGGATATATATATGTCTGATTGGTACAAATTGTCGTTGTCGGTTTTCACACCAGTGATGTTTCTGCCTTCGGTCAATATGCAAGCAGCCTTTTCGTTGGTATAAATTTCGCCGCCATTGTCGGTGATCACATTAGCAAGCAGCTTGGCGAAATCTCCGCTCGAATTTTCAAACCGAGAAATGCCGTTGATATACGATGAGCTTATGATGGCGTGGATATAAGCGGGAGTAACGCCAGCCCTGCCGCCATAAAGAGTGTTGGTATATGCCACTATACTCCTGAGCTTGGGATTTTTAATATATTTGGCAATAAACCCGTCTGCCGGCATCAGGAAATCATCGGTAGATTGGAAAAAGTCCATACCCACATATCCCTCCGACGGTCGCAAATTAAAGAGATCCACCTTATTGGAAATATTGAAAATTGCCTTCACATATTCTTCAAGATTCTCTTTTTCGTCGGGGAAATAATTAGAAAGCGACCTTATAAATCCCTCTTTGCCAGTGGCTATCGAATACCTTTGATGATCCTCTTCAAAATAAAGCACATCGCAACAATCGCTGTTGTTCTGACGGATTTTAATTTTGTCTTCGATGCCGAGATAACGGCAAATGCGCCTGATATTACCATTGGGTTGCATTCCGCACACGATATGCATTCCAGTGTCAAACACCTCGTTGAAACGGCAGAAAGATTGCAAACCGCCTCCTATCGAAGAATTTTTCTCCAAAACAGTAACCTTAAGCCCCTCTTTGGCAAGGATAGCTCCCGTAAAAAGGCCTCCCAGACCTGCCCCGATAATTAAGACTGACTTTGTCATTGATTAGCCTCCCTTATTTGTTGGTAAATAGTTGCGGCAGTAAGAAATTCGCTACAAGTAACTATGGAGCCTACAATTACGCCCAGTATGCCATGCGAATTGATATTCTGACCTGTTTGAAACACATTTGGTATTCTGGTACGATGTGGTACTCTGCACGCTGCCCCAAGGCTGACATCTTTGGCTATGCCATACATCGAACCATCTTTGGTGCTGGTGTAATCATAATATGTTAACGGTGTGGAAGTATAGTAATGTTTAAGCGATTGTCTCAGACCCGGAAACTGTCGTTCAACCGTCGACAACAGTTTCTCCGCTTTTTCGGTCTTGAATTTTTCGTAGTCGCTGCCACGATGTCCGCTCTTTGTGCCAAACCAAGGTTTCAAATCGGAGTATTGCATATATGACAGAATCACCCCAGAAACTGCGTATTTAGGATTGTCGCTATTGCAAAAATGCATATAGAGCCATCCTTTGGGCCATTCTTCGCTGGTGTAATATTCGCAGTTCCAAGGAGACGTACCATTGTAACTATAAAAATTGCTATTCATATAAGGCACTGCGTTTTCGTTGAAATGAAGATACACAGAAAAACCACCGACAGTTTGAGGAATAGCTTGAATACGGTTTCTAAACGACTGACGTATAAGCTTGGAGTCGATCATCTCCAGAGTTTTTTCAGGATGAGCATCAGAAATCACATAGTCTGCCTCAAAGAAAGTATCTTGATGCGAAACCACGCCCGAAGCCTTGTTTTCATCGCAAACTATTTTTTCAACCTTTTGGTTGGTAAGCACCATGCCTCCATATTTTTCAATAGTATTTTTCAACGAAACAGCCACTACATCGCTGCCTCCCACAATACGGAATGCGCTCTGATTATAGAAATCGGTAATAAAGGCGTGTGTAGCAAAAGGTGTCTTGTCTTTTTCGGCAGCATAAAGCGGAAGATTGCCTACCACCACGTTTTTTAAAAGCTCGTCGTTAAAAATCTCGTCGATAACCTCGTTGATAGATACCATCTGGTATTTCATATTGAGCACTTCGTCGGAATCGGCAGTTTTCAGCGAGTGCAACGACGACGCTCCTGCCACATTCTCCACCAATGTGAAATACTTATTAAGGTTGTCTTTCTCTTTTGGAAAATATTGCGACATCTGCTCCAAATACGCCTCCCTGCCGTTTGCGAAACAAAAGTTTTGACCAGCAAGCGACACAATATCGTATGCCAAGGGGTTCAACGGCGACAACGTAATATCTTTTCTAACTTCAAGATAGTTCAACAAGGAATCCAATGTCTGCCCCTTAGCAGCACTACCCACGAAATGCATGCCGGTTTCGAATCTGGCCCCACGACGGCTGAAACATTGCAGGCAACCGCCTATCTGGGCACCTTGCTCCAATACTACAACATGGTAACCATTTTTGGCGAGAATAGTGCCGCATGCAAGACCGCCAAGCCCACTGCCGATAATCACAACTTTCTTGTTGTCAGACATATTGCTCTATTTTATTACAGATTTCTGAATATTTTTCTACATATTTCTTGCGCACAAACGATGCCTGCTGAATTTCAGTGCCAATGTTGTCGAGTTCTTGTCGCAAAAACGGCTTACCCACTTCTATGTATATAGGGCTGTTGTGCAATAGGTATTTGTTTTTTGGGAGGGCCTTCCCTGTTCCATAGAGATACATGGGGAGTACGTCTACTCCAAGTTTTTTGGCTATATAGAACGCACCTTGATGGAAACGTCCAATCTTGCAGTCTTTTGAGCGTGTTCCTTCTGGGAAAACCGCTATGCTATAGCCTCTTGAAACAAGATTTTCGAGCTTTGGCATAAGATTGTCGATACCCATGGCTACGGGATAGTATTCGGCGTGGCGTATCATAAAGCCGTAAAAGGGATTGTTCCATACCCAGTTGTTGGTAAGAAAAATAATCTTATGGGTGAGCACCAACTGGCACATTAAATCAAAGTGCGACTGATGGTTGCATATCACTACCCTCGGAGTTTCAAAGTTGATTCCATCTGCCACCTTGTACGAAAATTTGGTACCCGGTATACCATGCACAAACACAACAAATTTTGACATTGCTTGAATAAACTTGTGCAAGCGGAGCTGTTTTTTTTCTGTCATTTTGCCAATAGTGACATAGAGCCAAACCCAAGGCGTTATCAAACAGAACATTGCCACACAAAAAAACAAAGCGGCATACAAAGTGCGCAAGTACTTATACACAAAACGAAAACTCCTTACAGGAATAGAATACACAATTGTAAGAATACACAGAATAGTGTTGAGCACAAAAATTCTTGCAAAATCCTTAACAGGACGGAAATGGCTTACTCTCTCTTCGGCAGGTGGATAATAAACCTTGATTGGCACAGTAACTATTTTAACGCCATGCCACGACGGTAAAACCAAAAGTTCAAGTTCGGCCTCGTAACGTGCCGACACCAAGGCTAATCCGTAAAGTTTTTTTAATGGATAGAGCCTATAACCCGATTGTGTGTCGCCGAGTTTCTGTCCAGTTTGCAACAAAAACCAAAAGTCGGCAAACTTGTTGGCAAAACGGCTTCCCTTGCTGCGGGTTACCCCCTCCATATTTCTTTCGCCCACAACCAGACAGCCGGGATGCTCCACATTTGCGTTTAAAAACAATGAAATATCTTCAGGATAATGCTGTCCGTCGCCATCGAGTGTAATGGCATAGGCGAATCCCATTTGGAGCGCTTTTTTAAAACCACGTTTCAAAGCGTAGCCCTTGCCATGGTTCTTATTGTACTCCACTATGGTAATACCTTCTATTTGATGAATGATTTCTCCAGTAGAATCGGTGCTGCCATCGTTTACCACAATCACATCGAAGCATCTATCAAGACTTTGCAAAACAACGTCACGGATTGTTTTCTCGTTGTTGTAAACAGGTATTACAACACATATACCTCTGTCTTTCAATAGCTGCTTCTGGGCTTCCATGGTCAATACTATGATTTAGCAGTTAAAACCATTGACAAAGAATATAGCGGTTTCAATCCTTCAACTCCGTTATTCTTCATCAAATTGCGGTATTTTTCGGTGGTTTCTTCATGAAGTCCAACGAGTACGTTTTTGCATTTTCCGCTTTTTATAAGTATTTCGGCATCGTCCAAAGCCATTTGCAAAGAGCTTCTGCCATGGGTGTAGGTGATGTTGTAGCCATGACATTTGAGGTATATAGCTATGTTGGAGCCGATTGTATTGTGAGTGCTTTGCATAAAGAGGGTCGGTTTTGGCTCGTCAATATTGTCTAAAATAGCCTCCGAATTATTCCAACAGCCCAAAGATGTGGCGGTGATAATGGCGTCGGGCACGGCAATATTGCTCTCCTTAAGCGCTCTTAGCGATGTTAGGAGCGAGCTTCTAAGGATTTTCCCCATGCGGCGGTATTCTGTTGGTTTGAGAAATTGTTTGATATCGTCTAACTCTTCTTCTGAGGTGATTTCAGATCTGGCAATAGTTTCAATTTCTATATTGTTGTTATACTTGATGATATCCGCTTTAGACGGATTAACCGATAAAACTAGTGAAGTGTCGTTGCCGCCAAAACCGAAAGAATTGTCCATAACGTTTATTAGCGATGGATTCTCTTGCATTTTTTTAATACATATCACAGCCTCGATGGCGCCAGCCGCACTTGTGGTATGCCCTGTAATAGATTTGGTGCTTTCAACAATGGGTAACTCTTCTCCAAAAACCCTTTTTAAGGCGGCGATTTCACTTTCATCGTTGTTGATAGTGCCCGTACCATGTGCGTTTACATATTTAATGTCGCGAGGTTCCAAACAGGCATTTTTAAGAGCTTGGGTCATAGCAAGATATGCTCCCTCACCGTTTGGCGATGTTGCTGTCTGGTGAAAAGCGTCACAGGCATTGCCGCCGCCACGATAGTAGCACAAAATTTTTGCTCCGCGTTTTTGTGCGTGCTCGGCAGTTTCCATCACCACAAAAGCTGCGCCTTCGCCGAGATTAAGTCCCGAACGGTTGGGGCTGAACGGTCGGCAAACATCTTTGTCTAAAATCATAAGAGAGGCAAATCCCGACAAATGGAATCTAGTAAGAGCCTCCGTGCCACCAGCAAACACTATATCTGCCTTGCCCGTTGCCAACAACTCTGCGCCAAGAAGTATGGCGTTGGCTCCCGAAGAACAAGCCGTGGATATGGTTGTAGCCCTATCGAAGAAGCCAAAATACTGTTTGATAACATCTGTGCAACTTCCGCTATCGTGTTGTAACATTACGCTAGGATTGGTGTCTATAACATTCCAATATTGCTCGGTAAGATCCATACCACCAACGGTAGTGCCAGACACCAAAACGCATTTACCGAAAGCATCGGTGGATATTCCGGCGTTGGCAGCCGCCTCTCTAACAGCGTAAATGCCCAGCAAAGATGTTCGGCTTACCAATTGTGAGCAAGGGATATCAAGCATATCCTTCAGCTCTTTGTTGGAATAATCCACCTCCCCAACAGGATATGAAAACCCTGAGAAGCAAAGATGTTTGGCACTTCCGATTTGTTTAGCAGCAATAATGCCACAACCAGTTATAGCAATGTTTTTGCACATTGTTGATCAACAACTATTTAGTACGGTTTTTTTCTATATAGTCAGCCATAGTGGCAATACTGCGGAAAATAGCCTTTCCTTGGGAGGCATCAGCGAGTTTTATTCCGTAGAATTTTTCCATCATCACAATAAGTTCAAGGGCATCAATAGAATCGAGACCTAAACCTTCGCCAAAAAGGGGAGCGTTGGTATCGATATCTTCTACGTGCAAATCCTCCAGATTGAGGGCCTCAATAATTCTGCTTTTTAATTCTGAAATCAGTGAATCCATATTAATTGTTTATTTTTTTATCGATAAAAGTGCAAAAATCGTTTAAAGTAACTATGCCCGACATTTCTTCAGGTTTGATTTTAAAGCCGAATTGTTTGTCCACAATTACAACGATATCAACAAAATCAAGGCTGTCGATACCCATATCGTCTTTCATTTTGGCGTCAAGAGAAATTTTTTCCTCGGCGATTTCAAGCTCTTCGATGAGAAATTTTTTAACTGTTTCTTCAATTTCTATTCGTGTCATGTTTTATTTTATTTTAATTTACAAACCATAATTGAATGTCCCTGACCGAGATGGTCAAAGATTTCTTCTATTTCCAGCCCGGCTTTTTCAACACAGTCCGACATATCTGCTGTATTGTACATTTTGGAGTTGCCGTTGGCCATTGCAGAGAAATAGAGACTCGTCATAGTTAGGCAGAGCGATGCTGGTTCAAACTTTTGTCGATCCCACAAAGTCTCCATAATATACACTCTGGTCTGGTTAGTCATAGCGTTTTTGGATTTTTTCAATATGTCAACAATCTGTTCCATAGAAAAACAATCCAAAAACTGGCTCATCCAAATAGCGTCTAATCCGCCTTCTCGCTTTGGAACTACTGCGTCTGATTTTAGGATGTCGATACCGTAGCCATCGATTCTGTCGGCATTTTCTCTGTTACTCAGGTTGTTATTCAGCATCTCAATCTGCTGTGGCAAGTCTAAAACTGTAACTTTTACATCCTTATCGTAATCTACGCATTGCAAAGCCCACTTGCCAGTGTTGCCGCCTATATCATAAAGTGATTTAACGTTGTGCTTTTTGAAAACAATTTCCAACGCCTCGGGGAATGAGGAGTCGCTATAAAAATGGTCGAAACCGAACCAACTTTTTTGAACATTTTTGGGCAGCTGAGAAAGTCCCTGATATATTGTAGGCCATGAGCCGAATGTTTTCAGGCCTTCGGGCTTGCCGCTAAGAAACGACTCTTCGAGGAAGAACCATCCCTGATAGTTGACATCGTGATTGAAGTCGATGTTTACCCTTGTAGCCTTGTCGTTGATAAGAAACCATCCAGTTTTGGATATGGTAAAGCGGTCGGTTTCGGGGTCAACGAGCACAGTGCCAATGCACAACGAGGCTTCAAGCAAACATTTTACAGCGTAGTCGCTCAGGTGAGTTTCCTTACAGATTTCCTCTCTGGTGAGTCCGTTGGCAGAATCTCTAATCAAGTCGAGAATGCCGAATTTGAGCATAAGTCTCGAAGCCTGGAACACAGCCGGTCCCCAAGCAATAAACTCGGCAAGGCGTTGAGCGTCTCGAGCCGATAGTTGTTCTTCTGTATACTTTTTTAATGATGGTGCTAAATACATTTCTATATCTTTTTAAATACTAACGCAGAATTTGTTCCACCAAAGCCGAACGAATTACTCAATACTGTATTGACTTCGGTATCCACTGTTTTTGTTGCCAAATTGAGTTTTTCTGAGTATTGGTCTGGATTGTCTAAATTGATATTGGGCGCAACAAAATTGTTTTGCATCATTATTATTGAATAAACAGCCTCGCTCACTCCCGCCATCCAACATTCGTGGCCTGTCATCGACTTGGTGGAGCTTACCAGTGTACGCTTATTATCAAAAAGTCTATCAATAGCCATAGCCTCATACATGTCGCCTTGCGGTGTAGATGTGGCATGTGCGTTTATATAGTCAATATCCTGAGATTTTAGTCCGGCGTCTTTCAATGCTCTTGACATAGCAACTGCACATCCTTCGTCGCTTGGCTTTGAAATATCTGCACCGTTGCCCGAAAATCCGTAGCCCACAACCTCAGCCAGAATATTGGCTCCACGCTCAACGGCGTGATCGTAACTTTCCAGCACAACAGCCGCTGCGCCACCTGACGGGACAAGACCATCGCGGTCTTTGTCGAAAGGACGGCTGGCAGCTTGAGGATTGTCCATCCGTACCGAAAATGCGCCCAAAGCGTCGAATGAGGCCATAGAATAATAATTGGTTTCCTGCGCACCGCCACAAAGAACGATATCCTGCAGACCCTGCTTAATCAACATATAACCCAAACCAATAGAATGGCTACCGCTGGCACATGCCGCACTTACGGTAAAGTTGACACCCCTAAGATGGAAAATGGTGCTGAGGTTCATTGTTACAGTTGAGTTCATCGACTGAAAAACCATCCCATAACCTAGCATAGCAGTGTCGTGCTCGGTTTCCATTGTCTTATAAGTGTCGATAACGGGTTTTGCAGATGAATCACTACCAAAAATACATCCGGTTTCGTTGTTTAAAAGGTAATCGTTGTCAAATCCGGCTTGCTTAAATGCTTGACAAGCTGCCATATACGCATATTGGGTATGTTCTGGCATACCCACACGCGTATGGCGGCTTAACATATCTTTGGTGATTACAGGAGTAGGAACAATTCCAGAAAGTCCTGATCGATATCCGTATTCTAGCCTTTCGGGGCAAAGGCCTACTCCTGATTTACCGTTATAGAGTGATTCTTTAACAGTCTGAATATCTGTTCCCAGACAAGACCAAATACCAGAGCCTGTTATAACAACACGGTTGGTCATTTTACTTTTTCTTTTTAGGAACAATGATTTTGATTATCAAATCATCGTCATCAGCTTCAAACTCTACTACAAGTTCGGCGTTGGCGCTAACTGCCTGTTCGCTTTCGATGTTGATTGTGAGAGTTGCGCCACGGAAATTTTCGAGTTCATCATTTCTGTAACTCTTGATTTTTATATCCTTACCTTTTGCTATGTCGTTGGCTGTTGCCACTTCTTCGTTGCCCTTATAAACAACCACCTTGCTAAACATGTAAGGAGTAGAATTGTCAAAAATAATATTGTCTTCAATTTTAAATTTCTGGGGAATTGTATTGGTAAGGACAATAACATTGGGGTTGTTTGAAGATGAGGGGTTCGACTGTGTTGCAGAAGATTCCTGAACATCAGCCTTAACATCAGTTGCGTTGTATACTTTGGGTGCCACGGAGCCGCCTTTTGAAGCTCCCTTGTTTGCCAAATCTCTCATGGCTTTTGGGATTTCCAAGTATGCGAGACCCAATCGAGTTACTTCGCTATAGTTGGTAACACCCTTGGTTAAACCTTCGAACACACAGTCAGCCTGGTTGGTTTTAAGGTTAACTATTTCGATAGAACCGCGGAAAATTGCGCCGCCAGATTTAGCTCCTACACCAAGAGCTGCGGCTGCAGCATTGCCCATATCAAGGTTGTCGACATGTACAACAATTTTGAAATCGGCACTAGAATTGGCTTCCACTATCGACATACCGCCTACTTTTTTTGCAAACAGCTTTTGAAAATTCTCTATAAAATAATTTTCAGCAGTCACATGGTCGTCGGGCCAGTCGTTTACAAAATCATCGCCTCGTCCTTTAAGATACTTTTCAAGGGGTTGTGTCTCTACAAAAATACCATCATCGCATTTGCCAACTTTGGTATTTGAATAGTCAAATTCAACTACAGCAGTAGATGGTTGTAACAAAATTTTGGAATCGCCAGCCGAAACATAAACATCGTTTTTTTGGGCGAAAGTTGACGGTGCAACAAAAACAACCGACAACATAAGCATCAATAAATACCTTTTCATATTGTACAAAATTAAAAAAAGCCGGATACCGAACCAAACCCGGATACTTATTTTTTTAAGACGTGGTGGTATTACAGACCTCATACACTCCTAAGCAACTATGCAGAACTCCATAAACGCCTTGACATCAGACAACCTTAAAATAAATCTAATGCGTGACAAAAATAGTGATTATTTTTTACTAAAACAAATTTAAAGTATTTTTCATTACAGGAATATAAAAAACAAAAAAAAGCGCCATTCCAATATGGAATGGCGCTTAATAATAATCTTTTGCGGAAAATGTTATGCTTGTGTGTTAGTTCCTCCAAAATTCATTGGAATTGTAGCTCCACCAGCACCGTCGAGGTTTTTAATCATACCGAACTGCTGTTCGTAGCGTACAATATTGTCTTGCAATGCCACCAGCAAGCGTTTGGCGTGTTCGGGAGTCATAATGATACGGCTCTTTACCTGCGCCTTGGGCAATCCGGGGAGAACTCTTATAAAGTCAAGTACAAATTCTGCACTCGAATGAGCTATTAGGGCAAGGTTTGAATATATGCCCTGAGCCACTTCGTCGTTGAGTTCGATATTGAGCTGACCTTTATTTTCTTCCATTGTGTGTCAGAGTTTTATCCTACGTATGTTACAGAATCGTTTTTCTCCTTGGGTTCTACTTGGATATGGTCGTAGCGACGCATACCAGTACCTGCTGGAATCAAGTGACCTACAATAACGTTTTCTTTCAAGCCTTCGAGGTAATCTACCTTGCCTGCGATAGCTGCTTCGTTGAGCACTTTGGTTGTCTCTTGGAATGATGCAGCCGACATAAAGCTTGATGTCTGCAATGCGGCACGTGTGATACCTTGGAGCACTTGGCTTGATGTTGCAGCCACAGCGTCGCGGGCTTCTACCAAGCGGAGGTCTTTACGTTTAAGTGTAGAGAGTTCGTCGCGGAGTTTGCGAGCCGAAACAATCTGGCCTGCTTTGAGGTTTTCGCTGTCGCCGGCATCGAGCACAACTTTTTTGCCAAACATACGGTCGTTCTCTTCCATAAAGTCCCACTTGTCTACAATCTCGCCTTCGAGGAAGTTGGTATCGCCCGGATCTTCGATTTTTACCTTGCGCATCATCTGGCGTACGATAACTTCAAAGTGTTTGTCGTTGATCTTAACGCCCTGCAGACGGTAAACTTCTTGAACTTCGTTAACGATATATTCCTGAACCTCTGTGGGTCCTTTGATAGCGAGGATGTCCGAAGGAGTAACTGCACCGTCAGACAAAGGTGTGCCTGCCTTAACGTAGTCGTTGTCCTGTACAAGTATCTGTTTAGAGAGCGATACGAGGTATTTTTTCTCCTCACCTTGTTTAGAGGTGATTGTGATTTCGCGGTTACCACGTTTGATACGTCCCATAGATACGATACCGTCGATTTCGGATACGATAGCGGGGTTAGAGGGGTTACGAGCCTCAAACAACTCGGTAACACGGGGAAGACCACCAGTGATGTCGCCGAGAGAACCAACCTTGCGAGGAATCTTAACGAGAATGTCGCCCGATTTAACCATGTCGCCTTCCGACTTGATGATGTGAGCGCCCACAGGGATATTGTAGGTGGCAAGATAGTTGCCTTCTTCGTCGTTGATGTGGATTGCAGGTGATTTGGTTTTGTCTTTTGCCTCGATGATAACCTTCTCGGCAAAACCTGTCTGCTCGTCGGCTTCTTCCTTGTAGGTAAGGCCTTCTATCATGTTTTCGAAAACTACCTTTCCGGCAAATTCCGAAATAATTGTTACGTTGAAGGGGTCCCACTCGCAAACTACGTCGCCTTTCTTAACTGTGTCGCCATCTTTGAAATAGAGACGCGAGCCGTAAGGTATAGGAGCGTTGGTGAGGGTGATGTTGGTGTTGCTGTCCACAATCTTAGCCTCGGCAAGACGGCTGATAACAACCGAAACTTCTTTGCCAGTTTCGTCAACAAAGGGAACAACTTTTAATTCCTCAATTTGCAAGTAACCATCGTATTTAGAAACAAATTGCGAATCAGCAGCGATACCACCGGCAACACCACCGACGTGGAATGTACGAAGTGTAAGCTGAGTACCAGGCTCGCCGATCGACTGTGCTGCGATTGTTCCCACAGCCTCGCCTATCTGAACCTTGCGCTGTGTTGCGAGGTTACGTCCGTAGCATTTTGCACAAACGCCCTTACGCGATTCGCAGGTAAGTACCGAACGGATTTCAATTTGTTCAATGGGCGACTCATCAATTTTCTGTGCAATAGTTTCGGTGATTTCTTCACCGGCACGAACAATGAGTTCACCTGTTTGAGGATGTATAACGTCGTGAACCGATGTACGACCAAGAACACGGTCGCCAAGAGATTCTACGATTTCGTCTTTTTTACGTAATGCAGTTGCAACAAGTCCGCGGAGTGTGCCACAGTCTTCTTGTGTAATAATAACGTCCTGAGCCACGTCAACAAGACGACGGGTAAGGTAACCAGCGTCGGCTGTTTTCAACGCGGTATCGGCAAGACCTTTACGAGCACCGTGGGTAGAGATGAAGTACTCTAACACCGAAAGTCCTTCTTTAAAGTTTGCCAAAATCGGGTTCTCGATAATCTCTGAACCTGCGCTACCAGATTTCTGGGGTTTAGCCATAAGACCACGCATACCAGAAAGCTGACGAATCTGCTCCTTAGAACCACGGGCGCCTGAATCCAACATCATGTAAACAGAGTTGAAACCGTCGTTGTTGGCGCTGAGGGTCTTCATCACCGACTCAGTAAGTTGAGCGTTTACGTGTGTCCAAGTATCGATAATCTGGTTGTAACGTTCGTTGAAAGTGATGAAACCCATCGAGTAGTTGTTGAGGATTTCGTCCACTTGGTCGTAACCAGCCTGAACCATTGCAGCTTTTTCTTCGGGGATAACCACGTCTTCGAGGTTGAACGAAAGTCCGCCCTTGAATGCGCGGTAGTAACCCATATTCTTAATATCGTCGAGGAATTTAACGGCACGAGCCATTCCGCAATATTTGATTACACGAGAGATAATGTCGCGGAGATTTTTCTTTTTGATAACCTCGTTGATAAAACCAACCTCAGGCGGAACCAACTGGTTGAAGAGGATACGTCCTACGGTGGTGTGAATCATCTTGTTAACAAGCACCTCGTTTTCCATAACGTTTACACGAATATTGCAGCCGCTCTGGAGAGTAGCCTTGCCTTCGTTGTAAGCGATGATGGTTTCTTCGGGGCTGTAATATGTTAAACCTGTGCCTTTTACAGGAACGCCATCTTGCAATTTACGCTCCTTGGTCATGTAGTAAAGACCAAGAACCATGTCCTGTGAAGGAACGGCGATAGGAGCACCATTGGCAGGGTTCAAAATGTTGTGCGAAGCAAGCATAAGAATCTGAGCCTCCAAAACTGCTGCGTTGCCAAGGGGCAAGTGAACAGCCATCTGGTCGCCGTCGAAGTCGGCGTTGAACGCAGTACATACCAACGGGTGCAACTGGATAGCCTTGCCTTCGATCAATTTGGGCTGGAATGCCTGAATACCAAGACGGTGCAAGGTAGGAGCACGGTTGAGCAATATTGGGTGTCCTTTTAATACGTTTTCGAGAATATCCCAAACAACGGGGTCTTTACGGTCAACGATTTTTTTGGCAGATTTTACGGTCTTAACTACGCCACGCTCAATAAGTTTGCGGATAACAAACGGTTTGTAGAGCTCGGCAGCCATTTCCTTAGGCAAACCACATTCGTGCATTTGCAACTCAGGACCAACAACGATAACCGAACGAGCTGAGTAGTCAACACGTTTACCGAGAAGGTTTTGACGGAAACGGCCTTGTTTACCTTTCAAACTATCGCTGAGAGATTTCAACGGACGGTTAGCATCGCTCTTAACGGCGTTAGACTTACGAGAGTTGTCGAACAAAGAGTCAACAGCCTCTTGAAGCATACGTTTCTCGTTGCGGAGAATTACGTCGGGAGCTTTGATTTCGATAAGGCGTTTAAGACGGTTGTTACGAATAATTACGCGGCGATAAAGGTCGTTGAGGTCGGAAGTAGCAAAACGGCCACCATCCAACGGAACCAAAGGACGCAACTCCGGTGGTATAACCGGAATCACCTTCATAATCATATATTCAGGTTTGTTGGTCTCGGGCGATTGACGGAAAGTCTGTACCACCTGTAAACGTTTGAGAGCCTCGGTCTTGCGCTGCTGGGCGGTCTCCTTGTTGGCTTTGTCGCGGAGCGAGAAAGCAAGTTCGTCGAGGTTAATCTCTTTCAAGAGGTCGTAAATGGCTTCTGCACCCATCTTGGCGATAAACTTGTTGGGGTCTTCGTCGTCTAAGAGCTGGTTGTCTTTGGGAAGCGAGTCGATGATGTCTAAATACTCTTCCTCGGCAAGGAGATCGAGTTTTTTAACGCCATCGGCAGCCTTTACGCCGGGTTGTATAACGATGTATTTTTCGTAATAGATAATAGAATCGAGTTTCTTTGTCTGCATACCGAGCAAATAACCGATTTTGTTGGGCAGAGACTTGAAGTACCAAATGTGAGCCACAGGCACAACGAGCGAGATGTGTCCCATGCGCTCGCGGCGTACTTTCTTTTCGGTAACTTCCACACCACAACGGTCGCAGACGATGCCTTTGTAACGGATACGTTTGTATTTTCCGCAGTGACATTCATAGTCCTTTACGGGACCGAATATGCGCTCGCAGAAAAGGCCGTCGCGCTCGGGCTTGTAGGTACGGTAGTTGATAGTCTCGGGTTTGAGAACCTCGCCGCTCGAGCGTTCCAAAATCTCCTCAGGAGATGCCAAGCCTATCGTTATCTTGGTAAATGTGCTTTTTGTTTTGTTGTCTTTACGAAATGCCATTTTCGTTGCCTTTAAATATGTAGTTATACAAAACTTGTCTATTAATAATTATGAGAGAGTTACGCTTAAACCGAGACCTCTAAGCTCGTGCAACAATACGTTGAACGATTCAGGAATACCGGGAACAGGCATCGGGTCGCCTTTTACAATAGCCTCGTAAGCCTTAGCACGTCCTACAACGTCGTCGGACTTAACTGTAAGTATCTCTTGAAGTATGTTTGCTGCGCCGAATGCTTCGAGCGCCCAAACCTCCATCTCACCAAAACGCTGACCACCAAACTGAGCTTTACCACCCAAAGGTTGCTGAGTAATAAGTGAGTAAGGACCGATAGAACGAGCGTGCATTTTGTCGTCGACCATGTGTCCGAGTTTCAGCATGTAGATGACGCCCACGGTAGCCGGCTGGTCGAAACGTTCGCCTGTGCCGCCATCGTAAAGGTAAGATTTACCAAAGCGAGGCAAACCGTTCTTTTCCATAAGGTCGCCGATTTGTTCAACAGTAGCACCGTCGAAAATCGGGGTTGCAAATGTTACGCCCATTGTTTTGCCTGCCCAGCCAAGAACAGTTTCGTAAATCTGTCCAAGGTTCATACGTGAAGGCACGCCCAACGGGTTAAGAACGATATCAACAGGAGTACCGTCGGCAAGGAAAGGCATATCCTCTGCGCGTACAATACGCGAAACGATACCCTTGTTACCGTGACGACCTGCCATCTTGTCGCCTACACGGAGTTTACGTTTTTTAGCCACGTAAACCTTAGCAAGCTGGATAATTCCGATAGGCAATTCGTCGCCAATCATTACATTATATTTTTGACGGCGGAATACGCTCTCGTTTTCTTTAAATTTAACTATATAGTTGTGCAAGAGGGCTTTGATAGTTTCGTTTTTCTTCTTATCGGTAGTCCACTTGTTGGGGTTGATTTCCAAATAGTCGGGAACATCCTGAAGAACTTTCAACGAGAATTTAACGCCCTTAGCAATAACGTCTTTGTTGAAGTAATCTTTAACGCCTTGCGATGTTTTACCATTAACAAGGGTAAAGAGTTTGTCGATAAGACGGTCGCGGAGTTCGGCACAAATCTGCTCGTAATCCTTTTCAAGTTTTTGAATGATAGGTTTGTCGGCTGATTTAAGCTTACGGTCTTTCATTGAGCGAGAGAACAGACGCTTGTCGATAACCACACCTTTTACTGAAGGAGGAGTTTTCAAAGATGCGTCTTTAACGTCGCCGGCTTTTTCACCGAAGATTGCACGGAGAAGTTTCTCCTCGGGAGAGGGATCAGATTCGCCCTTAGGAGTAATCTTACCGATAAGGATGTCACCCTGACGAACCTCAGCACCAACACGGATAATACCGTTTTCGTCGAGGTTTTTGGTAGCGTCTTCACTTACGTTGGGAATATCGGCTGTGAGTTCCTCCATACCGCGCTTGGTGTCGCGAACTTCAAGAAGGTACTCATCAATATGAATAGATGTGAACAAATCTTCACGAACAACGCGCTCTGAAATCACAATAGCGTCCTCGTAGTTGTAACCCTTCCAAGGCATGAAGGCAACCTTCATATTACGTCCAAGAGCAAGTTCGCCGCCCTTGGTAGCGTAACCCTCGGTAAGTATCTGACCAGCTGTAACAACGTCGCCTTTGCGAACAATAGGACGGATGTTGATACACATGCTTTGGTTGGTCTTTTTAAACTTAGTGAGATGATATGTAGTGTTTTCGTCGTCGAAATCAACAAAACGCTCTTCTTCGGTCTGATTGTATTTGATAACGATTTTGTCGGCATCAACATACTGAACCACACCATCGCGCTCGGCGATAACCTGAGTGCGTGAGTCTTTTGCCACGCGAGCCTCGATACCAGTACCAACGATAGGAGCCTCAGGTTCGATAATCGGAACTGCCTGACGCATCATGTTAGAACCCATCAACGCACGGTTGGCGTCGTCGTGCTCCAAGAACGGGATGAGCGATGCAGCAATAGACGAAATCTGGTTAGGAGCCACATCAATAAGTTCAACCTCCTCAGGCGAAATAACCGGGAAGTCGGCATTTTGACGAGCCTTAACACGTTTTTCGATAATTCTGCCGTTTTCGTCCATTTGAGCCGAAGCCTGAGCCACGAGTTTGTTGTCCTCGTCCTCAGCGGTCATATATTGCATACCCTCTTCCGAGAAATCTACCACACCGTCGGTAACCTTGCGGTAAGGAGTTTCGATAAAGCCTAAGTCGTCAACCTTTGCAAAAACGCAGAGCGACGAAATAAGACCGATGTTAGGACCTTCAGGAGTCTCAATCGGGCAGAGACGACCATAGTGGGTATAGTGTACGTCGCGCACCTCGAAACCTGCACGGTCGCGCGAAAGACCGCCGGGACCTAACGCAGACAGACGACGCTTGTGAGTGATTTCGGCAAGCGGGTTGGTCTGGTCCATAAACTGCGACAACTGGTTTGTTCCGAAGAACGAGTTGATAACCGATGAAAGAGTTTTAGAATTAATAAGGTCGATAGGAGTGAACACCTCATTGTCGCGGACATTCATACGCTCACGGATAGTGCGAGCCATACGGGCGAGACCTACACCAAACTGGTCGTAAAGTTGTTCGCCAACGGTACGTACACGACGGTTGGAAAGGTGGTCGATATCATCGACATCGGCTTTCGAGTTGATAAGCTCGATAAGATATTTTATGATTTCAATAATGTCTTCTTTTGTGAGGACCTTGATGTTGGGGTCTATTTTGAGGTCGAGTTTCTTGTTGATACGGAAACGTCCCACATCACCGAGGTCGTAGCGACGGTCTGAGAAGAAAAGTTTGTCGATAACGTCGCGGGCGGTTGCATCGTCCGGCGGTTCGGCATTGCGAAGCTGACGATAGATATAGTTGACAGCCTCTTTCTCAGAGTCGCAGGGGTCTTTCTGTAACGTGTTGTAGATGATTGAGTAGTCGATGCGGTCAGCGACATCCTTGTGCAAAAGAATAGTCTGGATGCCCGAATCTACAATAGCGTCGATATGCTCGGCGGTAAGTTCCACCTCGCGGTCAACGATAACTGAGTTACGTTCGATTGAAACTACTTCTCCGGTGTCTTCGTCAACGAAATCCTCGGTCCAGGTGTTGAGCACCCTTGCGGCGAGTTTTCTTCCAACAACCTTTTTAAGAGCAGCCTTAGAAACCTTGATTTCGTCGGCGAGGTCGAAAATTTGCAGGATGTCTTTATCGCGTTCAAAACCGATAGCACGGAGAAGGGTTGTTACAGGTAATTTCTTTTTACGGTCGATATAAGCGTACATCACATTGTTGATGTCGGTAGCGAACTCGATCCAAGAACCTTTGAAAGGAATAATACGTGCTGAATAAAGTTTGGTGCCGTTGGTGTGCATGCTCTGACCGAAGAAAACTCCGGGAGAACGGTGCAACTGAGATACGACAACACGCTCGGCTCCATTGATAACGAAAGTGCCGCGCGGTGTCATATAAGGAACGGTACCCAGATAGACATCTTGAATAACCGTGTCAAAATCCTCGTGCTCGGGGTCGGTGCAATAAAGTTTGAGTTTTGCTTTCAAGGGGACGCTGTAAGTCAAGCCCCTATCGAGACACTCTTCTATGGTGTACCTTGAAGGATCAACATAATAGTCGATAAATTCGAGAACGAAATTATTGCGAGTATCAGTTATTGGAAAGTTTTCGTTAAAAACCTTGAACAGACCTTCCTGTTTGCGTTTTTCGGGTGTGGTTTCTAACTGGAAGAAATCGTGGAACGATTTCAATTGGATTTCCAAAAAATCAGGATACTCTAACTGATTTTTAGTTGAAGCGAAACTAATTCGAGTGTTATTCAGAGCCATCTGATGGTAAAAAAAATTAATAATAAATTATCGAACTGAGAAAAAATGACAAAAAGGTTTAGCATCCGTGCGCACGGATACTAAACCAAAACTCTCTGTAAGAGTATGTTGTTCGCTACTTGAGTTCTACTTCGGCACCAGCCTCTACCAATTTAGCTTTGATAGATTCGGCTTCCTCTTTAGAAGCTTTCTCTTTAACAGGCTTCGGAGCGGCGTCAACGAGGTCTTTTGCCTCTTTCAAGCCAAGGCCTGCAAGTTCTTTAACTAATTTAACGATCTGCAATTTGTTAGCGCCAGCTGATTTGAGGATAACGTCAAATTCAGTCTGTTCTGCTGCTGCGGGAGCAGCTGCGCCACCGGCTGCGGGACCAGCTACTGCAACAGCTGCGGCTGCGGGCTCGATACCGTATTTCTCTTTGAATATGTTTGCAAGTTCGCTAACTTCTTTAACAGTCAAGTTTACTAATTGTTCTGCTAATTCTTCCAAATTTGCCATTTTGTATAGTTTTTAAATTGTTTTTAAATTTAGTTATTAGTTTGCTCTCTCTTCGAGAGCCTTTACCAAGCCCGTAAGCTTGTTCTGTCCCGACTGCAAGCACGAAATAACGTTCTTGATCGGAGACTGTAACAGCATAATGATATCGCCGAGAAGTTCTTCCTTCGACTTGATAGAAGCCAAAGTTGAAAGTTGGTTGTCGCCAACATATACACTTTCTTGGACGTATGCGGCTTTGAGAATCGGCTTTTCGCCGTTTTTGCGCAGTTCCTTAATCATCTGAGCGGGGGCATTGGCCGTCTCGCTAAACATGATGCAGGTGTTTTGCTTGAGGAGCGGAAGGAGCTCGTCGAGACTTCCGTTCTTGTTGCTCTTCTCGAAGGCTTTTTTGAGGAGGGTGTTTTTAACAACCTGAAGTTTTACCTTCTTGTCGAAACAAGCCTTACGCAACTTGTAGGTGTCTGCCGCGTTGAGGTCGGAAATATCGGCCAAGTAGAAGTTTGACGAGTTGTCAATGGCTTCTGTAAGCGAATCAATTATGGAACCTTTTTGAATCTTTTTCATTTTTAATCTGCTTTAATTATGGCCTTACTCGATAGATTTAGGATCAACTTCGATACTGGGCGACATTGTTCCGCTTACGAAGACGCTCTTAACGTATGTGCCTTTTGAGGCGGCGGGTTTCAACTTGATAACGGTGCGAAGGAATTCACGTGCGTTTTCATAGAGTTTTTCACCCTCGAAAGAGGCTTTTCCTACGGGACAGTGAATGATGCCGTATTTGTCTACCTTAAAGTCTATCTTTCCGAGTTTTACTTCTTTTACTGCCTGTGCAATATCCATTGTAACAGTACCTGTCTTGGGGTTAGGCATAAGTCCGCGGGGACCAAGTATTCTACCTAACTTGCCGACTTTGCCCATGCACGAAGGCATAGTGATGATAACATCAACATCGGTCCAACCACCGGAAATCTTGGTGATATAGTCATCAAGTCCTACGTAGTCGGCTCCGGCAGCCTTGGCCTCATCCTCCTTGTCGGGAGTGCAGAGTACCAATACCTTCTTGTCTTTACCGGTACCGTTAGGAAGAGTAACAACGCCTCTAACCATCTGGTTGGCCTTTTTGGGGTCAACGCCAAGGCGAATATCAACGTCTACCGACGAGTCGAATTTGGTAGAAACCAAGGTCTTTACCAATTCGCAAGCGTCTTTGAGCTGATACTGCTTGCCTTCTTCGATTTTGCCCAGCGCAGCTTTATAATTTTTACTTACTTTTCCCATTTCGATTTTGTTTTTTATTGTTTATCAAAAGGTGACGGGCCGCTGATTGTGATGCCCATGCTCTTGGCTGTGCCTGCAACCATCTTCATTGCCGACTCTACTGTAAAGCAGTTGAGATCGGGAAGTTTGTCTTCGGCAATCTGCTTGATCTGGTCCCAAGTAACTGAGGCTACTTTCTTTCTGTTCGGCTCTGCCGATCCAGATTTGATTTTGGCAAGTTCTTTCAACTGCGCACCGGCGGGGGATGTTTTTAATACAAAGTCAAACGATTTATCGCTGTAAACGGTAATAAGCACGGGAATTACCTTTCCGGGCTTGTCTTTTGTTTTAGCGTTAAACTGCTTGCAGAACTCCATAATGTTAACACCCTTGGAGCCAAGCGCGGGACCAATCGGTGGCGAGGGATTTGCCGCACCGCCTTTGATTTCCAATTTAACAAAACCGGTTATTTCTTTAGCCATTTTGTTTGTTCTTAATAATGTTTGTATATCTAAAAAACTATTGTCCGGACTTTGGAAGCTTTTTTATTTTGAGAGGATAAAATATAGTCTCGGATTTCTAGTCGTTTATTCTTTTAGTTTTTCTACCTGTACGAAACTGAGCTCAAGCGGGGTTTTACGTCCGAAGATTTTCACCATCACTTTCAGTTTCTTCTTTTCTTCGTTGATGTCTTCAATTATACCTATAAATGTGTTGAACGGACCGTCAATCACTTTGACATTCTCTCCTATTTCGTAAGGAGTGTCCATTGCAGCGCTATCTTCCGACATTTCGTCTACTTTGCCAAGAATACGGTTTACTTCGGCTTCGCGAATAGGCAGTGGTGTGCCGCCCTTAGATTCGCCCAAGAATCCTAAACCTCCTGGTATGTTACGCAAAATACCCGTTACTTGTTGGGTTAGTAAACACTCAACAAGCACGTAGCCCGGAAAGAAAGAACGCTCTTTGCTGTACTTTTTTCCGTTGCGTACCTGATACACCTTTTCGCTGGGTATCAGTACCTGAAATATATAGTCGCCCAAATTAAGGTTCTGGATTTCATTTTCGATGTACTCCTTTACCTTTTTTTCTTGTCCACTAATAGCCCTAAGAACATACCATCTTTTTTCCTTGGGGCGTTCAATGATTTCCGATTCTTTCATTTGGCTATCTGTCGGTGAGAGTTAGTTATTTAGTTGATTTAAATAAACCGTATATCATCTCCATTATAGACTTCAATGATATGTCCATAAGGAACACTACGATTGCTATAATAAAAGTTGCCACCATTACGATAACCGCGCTATTTTGCACATCGGTCCATGTTGGCCATGATACTTTGTTGACCAATTCGTCGTAGGTGCTTTGGAGGTATGTCTTGATTTTTGTAAACATCTTTTCACTTATTTAGCACGGGTAGAGAGGCTCGAACTCCCGACACCTGGTTTTGGAGACCAGTGCTCTACCAACTGAGCTACACCCGTATAAAAGGGAAGGGAAAAATCCCTCCCCTAATTTTCGCTATGGTAAATATATAATCCTATTCGATGATTTTACCAATCTGTCCTGAACCTACTGTACGTCCACCTTCGCGGATAGCGAAACGGAGACCTTCGTTCAATGCTACAGGGTAGATCAAGGTAACAGTGATGTTAACGTGGTCACCAGGCATTACCATCTCTACGCCTTCGGGAAGCATGATTTCACCAGTAACGTCGAGTGTACGGAGGTAGAACTGAGGACGGTAGTGATTGTGGAAAGGAGTGTGACGTCCACCTTCTTCTTTCTTCAATACGTAGATCTCAGCAGAGAATTTGGTGTGAGGAGTGATTGAACCGGGTTTTGCGATAACCATACCTCTCTTGAGTTGTTCTTTTTCAATACCACGGAGGAGGAGACCAGCGTTGTCACCAGCTTCACCTTTGTCGAGGAGTTTGCGGAACATTTCGATACCAGTTACAACCGATTTCATAGGAGCGTCGTTTGTAAGACCAACGATTTCAACGGGATCGTTGAGGTTGATGATACCAGCCTCGATACGACCAGTAGCAACAGTACCACGACCAGTGATCGAGAATACGTCCTCAACAGGCATCAAGAAAGGTTTGTCAACGTCGCGTGTAGGCTGGGGAATGTATGTATCAACAGCGTCCATAAGTTCCATTATTTTCTCTTCCCACTTAGGTTCGCCGTTAAGAGCGCCGAGAGCCGAGCCACGGATGATAGGAGTATTGTCGCCATCGTAATCGTAAGACGAGAGAAGTTCGCGGAGCTCCATTTCAACGAGGTCGAGAAGTTCGGGGTCGTCAACCATATCGCATTTGTTCATGAAAACAACGATCTTGGGCACGTTTACCTGACGAGCGAGAAGGATGTGCTCGCGAGTCTGGGGCATAGGACCGTCGGTAGCTGCACAAACGAGGATTGCACCGTCCATCTGGGCTGCACCAGTAACCATGTTCTTAACGTAGTCGGCGTGGCCAGGGCAGTCAACGTGTGCGTAGTGACGCTTGGCTGTCTGATACTCTACGTGAGCGGTGTTGATGGTTATACCACGCTCTTTTTCTTCGGGAGCGTTGTCAATTGAATCGAAGCTTCTTACTTCTGAAAGACCTTTTTTTGCTAATACTGTAGTGATAGCGGCTGTCAAAGTTGTCTTGCCGTGGTCAACGTGGCCGATTGTACCGATGTTAACGTGCGGTTTCGACCTATCGAATTGTTCTTTTGCCATGGTAAATAAATATTTGTTGGTAAAAAATGTTTTATATTTTACTTGTTAATACATTTAATGCACACCCATAAGGCATGCAAAAAAAATTTGAGCCAAAGATGAGAGTTGAACTCATGACCCCTTCCTTACCAAGGAAGTGCTCTACCACTGAGCTACTTCGGCTTATTGTTGATAACGAGCGGGAAACGAGGCTCGAACCCGCGACCTACAGCTTGGAAGGCTGTCGCTCTACCAACTGAGCTATTCCCGCTTAATATTTGTGGGGAGTGATGGATTCGAACCACCGAAGGCGTAGCCAGCAGATTTACAGTCTGTCCCATTTGACCGCTCTGGAAACTCCCCATTGCAATATCGTGTTGCGAGCCGGTGGAGGGATTCGAACCCCCGACCAGCTGATTACAAATCAGCTGCTCTGGCCAACTGAGCTACACCGGCAAACGAATAATCTTTTTAGAGATCGTCGTCAATAATATTTTTCATTTTTGACGGTGCAAAGGTACACTGATTTTTTATATCTCCAAAAAAATTATTCATTTTTTTTCTATTTTATTTTTGTTTTTCTTTCCGTTTTAACAGTTGGACGCGCAAAGCCTCTAAGCCAGTGTCAATTGCCTCTTCGAACGACTTGCATTTTTTTTCGGCGAAGATGGCGCTACCCGGCACTTCGATGCGGATTTTGGCGGTCTTGCTGTCATAGTTTTTGCTTTGCGAACGCTCTAAGGACAAAAATACTTCTGCCTTGATGATGTCGTCGGCTACCTGGGAGAGCTTCGATACTTTTTCGGTGATGAATTCTTCCAACTTGCTGTCGGGGTTGAAGTGGATTGCTTCGATTTTTACGTTCATAATTTTTCCTCCTTAACTATTTTACGCCCGGGGATGGGCTTGTTTGTAAATTTGGTTTAACTTATCGTAAGAGACGTGCGTGTAAACTTGCGTTGCCGTAAGGTTGGCATGTCCCAAGAGTTCTTTTATTGCATTGAGGTCGGCTCCGTTGTTGAGCATTGCCGTGGCAAAACTGTGCCTTATGGTGTGCGGGCTGCTACGGTGCACCGACAGTGTGAGTTCCAAGTAGCGGTGCACTATGTTGTACACCATCTTGGCGTATAGCGGACGGCCACGCTGTGTAGTAAATAGCGGCGACGATGCCTCGGTAATGTATGGGCGCAGACGGCGGCACATGGTGTCGGTAAGGGGTATCTGCCGTGTTTTGCCACCTTTGCCATGCACGGTAAGGGTGCGGCGGTCGAAGTCGATGTCGCCACAGCGTAGCCCGATGAGCTCGGCAGAACGGATGCCTGTATCGTAAAATAATTCCAAGATCATACGGTCGCGCGGTCCGTCGGGATGGTTGGCGTAATACTCGTCGTTGTCTAAGAGGTTCTGCATCTTATAGTCGGGCACAAATTCTGGCAAGGCTCGTTTGCGGCTGACGTTTTGAAGGCGCGATACAGGATTTGTTTTTATCACACCTTTATATAATAGATAACGATAGAAACTCCTCATCGACGAAATCTTCCGATTGATGCTTGCAGGCTCCACTCCTATGCGTTTAAGCTCCACTATCCACGACCTAAGCTGCCGAGTTCCCGCCGTAATGAGGCTCACGGAAGGATCTAGCGTAGACAAATGCTTCGACAGTAAGTCGAGATCGGTGGTGTAGCCTTTTACTGTGTGGGGGCTGTACCGCCTCTGGTATTTTAGGTATCCTGCAAATTCGTCTATAATGGGTTCGTTCATACTATACTATATATAAAAAAAGAAAACAAATGAACCTAAATTACTTTTTTCCAGTTCTTTAGGTTTATTTGTCTCTCTAAAGAAACCGATACTTAAAGATACGTAAAATATCGGTATTTGTCAAGAAGAAAATGGATTTTTTTTTAAATATCTTCCTGTTCTCTCTGAAGTTGCTGAATGTAAATAGCTTTGAGAATCTGCTCTCTTCTTCTTACTGAGAATTTTGTGAAAGCCTGACGCTCTCTGAGCTCTTTTACTACTCCTGTTTTCTCAAATTTTCTTTTGAACTTTTTGAGGGCGCGTTCAATGTTTTCTCCCTCTTTGATAGGTACTATGATCATATCCTTTTAATAATTATTTATTTAAACGTTTAATTTTTCTAATTCAGGCTGCAAAGATAGCAAATGTTTTTATTGCGGAAAAATTTTTCGTATTTTTTTTTCAATGAATTTGTTAAATGTTTGAATATGTGCGAAATACCCTAGTGATAGATATGCCGTTACTCTTGGGTGCTATAAATGTGGACGGGGGGATTCTGGTTGCTCTTGTTGAAATACTCAATAACGCGGTCGCAGAGACTGGGTGTGATTTTGGTAACATAGGTGAGGTCGGGAAATATCTTTTGCACTTGTTGAGTTCGCTGCTGAATGTCATAGTCGCCATAGAAAAGCACAAAGCGCGGGAGGAGAGTGTCGCTTTTGCCGAGGAAATAATCGCGAGAGAAAAGCCGATGAACATCACCAATATTTTCGTAGCAGTTGACGATAGATGGATCTGGCTCTGGCTGAAGGTTGTAGGTGTATTGCACGAGCCGTCCACCAAAATAGAATGGCGGGAAACTCTTGGAGGATGTATTGCCTGAATCGTCTACAAAAATAGACTTGGTAGACTGACGATATTTTGACAAAAATAACATTGACTCAACCTGCGGACGGCGTATGTAAGCTGTGGAGGCTATCAGCAGTAGCGGCACGTTGATGATTACAAACGAGAGCACCACCCAGCGCGACAGGATTTTGTGCCGAGTGAAAAACAGCGAGTTACGTCTAAAATTGTATAATCCAGCCACTACAAGTATTAAATAAAATGGCAGGATGTTGAGCATAAATCGCTCTTGCTTATACGGTATGAGGCAATGCACTATTATATAGAAACATACAGGGAAAAAAATCATAAAGTATTTTTTCCACGAGCGCATAAAGCCATAGAATGCCACTGCTCCCCACGGGAATAGAAACATCAACACAAGTATGGATATATACATGTAGTAATTGCTAGAGCCAGTGGTTGAAAGTCGTCCCGATGCGATGGACTGCACGTATTCGGTAATCATGTAGAACGGTTCGTGAAAGAGCAACGCCCCCAAAAGTCCCTCGAATGCCAGCACCGAAATCAAGGCGCCAAGCAGATAGTACAATGCTCGCTTGTGATTGCCACGAATAATCATACTAACAAAAACTCCGATGATAAACACTCCTGAATGGTAAGATATTGAGAATCCAATAGCCATAAGGAAGCCAGTAAAAAGGTCGTCGGAGAATTTGAATTTCGAAGGATTGTATTTTGCCAAACGATAGAAACCAGCCAAGAGAAGTATAGCGCTGACATTTTCGGCAAAGTTTCTCACGCTCACAAACGGCTGAATCCACAGCACCGCCACGCACAGCCCTACTGCCAATCCCACTTTACGTATCGAAAATAGCCTTGCTATTCTATAGCAGTAGTACACAGCCAACAGCGATGCCAGAGCATGCACTAATCTTATAATAAACATCTTGCTACGTGGGTCGAAGATTCCGAAAAATTCTCCCATAAATAGTGCGAACCAATTGACACCAAGATAAATGAGGCTGTAGCCGTGTTGGATGAAATTGTTGTCGCCGACGTAGAGGAATTCTGAAAGTGAGGTTTGCCTTGAAAGCAGCTGCTGGGCATTTTCCAAGTAGACGTAATGCTCATAGCCGAACGCTATGCCACGCGAAAAAAACACAGCCACCATACGAAACAAGAATGCTATCCAGATGCACAATAGCAGGGTCTTTTTTTCCAATATGTATAGCAGCGTATGTTTGATGCGGTCCATAATTACTAATATATATAAGGGGCGTTAAAACATCTGAAGGTCGCACAGACGGTGGTATGCTCCGTTCTGTTCCATCAACTGTTCGTGGGTACCTCGCTCAATAATTTCGCCATCGTTCAAAACGCAAATTTCGTCAGCGTCTTTAACTGTAGAGAGGCGATGTGCTATCACAATTGATGTACGGTTCTGCATAAGTTTTGAGAGTGCATCTTGCACAAGTCGCTCGCTTTCAGTGTCTAACGCGGATGTAGCCTCGTCGAGAATGAGTATTGGCGGGTTTTTGAGTACCGCACGAGCAATGCTGATGCGCTGACGCTGACCGCCAGAAAGTTTTGAACCACGGTCTCCCACGCCGGTATCGTATTTTTCGGGTTTTTCGTCGATAAACTCAGTGGCGTTGGCAATGGCGGCGGCTGCGGAAACCTCTGCATCGGTAGCCGACTCCACTCCAAATGCTATGTTGTTGCGGATGGTGTCGTTGAAGAGTATAGACTCTTGATTTACGTTGCCCATCAAAGAGCGGAGGTCGGTGAGTTTGTAATCCTTGATGTTAATTCCGTCGATAAGAATCTCACCCTCCTCAATATCCCAGAATCGAGGCAAGAGGTCAACGAGTGTAGACTTGCCGCTGCCGCTCTGTCCCACAAGGGCAACAGTTTTGCCTTTCTCAATTTTAAGATTGATATTGCGCAAAACATATTTTTCGGCATACTTGAACGAAACATTGCGAAATTCGATACTCTCTTTAAAATCGTTGATACGCACGGGGTTTTCAATTTCGGGCACATGCATTGTTTCGTTGAGAATTTTGTTGACACGGTCGAGCGATGCCATACCTTTTTGAATGGTGTTGAATGTGCGGGCAAAATCTTTTGCTGGATTGAGCAACTGCGAGAACACTGCCAAGAAGAATATAAATTCTGACGAAGAAAATGCCCCCTTACCCTGCAGTATCAGATATCCACCGCCCACGAGCACCACTGTAAACACCGCAATACCAAGAAATTCGCTCAATGGTGACGACAGAGAGTGTTTGCGGCTAACTTTGTTTTGAAGACGGTAAATTTTATCGTTGATTTTTTCAAAACGTTCTTTCATCTTGTGTTCGGCAATAAACGCCTTAACTATGCGTAATCCGCCGAGAGTTTCTTCCATAACTGTGAGCATTTCGCCAGCGGCAGCCTGTCCCAAGCCCGACGAAGATTTGAGGCTCTTACCCAGACGTCCTATAAGCAAAGCGATTATCGGCAGCACCACAAGCACTCCGATGGTAAGTTCCCAACTTGTGTAGATAAGCGTTCCCAAATAAAGTACAATTTGAATAGGGTCTTTAAACAGCATGTCAAGGCTGCCCGATATGCTCGACCTGATTTCCTGAACGTCGCTGGTAAAACGGCTTAGGATGTCGCCTTTTTTTGATTCGGAAAAATAGCGCAAAGGAAGATCCAAAATCTTGTAATAGATTTTTCGTTGAAAATTCATCACTGTTCCATTGCTAATGGGTGCCATGTAAAACGAGCCCATATATCCGAAGAAGTTTTTGAAGAAAGCACCAATTATCACAAACAGCCCTATATACATGAGTGCCGTGAGTTTGCCGTCGGTGATAATTACTTGATAAAGAAAATAATCGAGAAACTCCTTGGCACGTCCCATGGTTTCAAAGTCGAAACGCCAAGGACCTGGATCAGGAACCTCTGTGCCCATATCCTTAAAAAGCATGTCCAAGAACGGGATAATCATCGCCATGCTGAACAGCGAAAACACGGTGCTGAGCGAGTTAAGCACCACATTAAGAATAGCGTATTTTTTAAACGGCTTCAAATAGCCTACTACGGTGGAGATTGTGTTCACAATAAACAATTTTATATTAGAATCAGCCGCAAATATACGCAATAGTTTTAAATAAAAAAAAACGTCTTTGCTGTGCAAAGACGTAACTACTATTTAAACTAAACTTTTTAACTATGAACTACACCAATAAAACGCATAGGTGGGATGTATATTGTATCGCAGCTAAAAAAATCACTTGGCAAAACGCCTACCTGCTGCAAACCTTGGTGCTAGTTCTATAGTGTAACGTTCATCAAACGGATGAAGCATATCCAATACCATAGTCTGCGAGTTGTTTTCTGCCGAAATATGAGATGCTATAATGTGTGTAAGCTGTGGCGAAGCGTGTTCGTTTAAAAGTTCAACAGCCTGATAGTTGGATAGATGCCCATTTTCTGAATCAATCCTTGTTTTAAGGTATTGGGGATAACTGCCATATTGCAGCATCATAGGGTCGTAGTTCATTTCCAAAAAAACAGCGTCGCAAAGAGAAAACATTTGTTGGCACTCTTGGTCGGCAACTCCTATATCGGTGATTACGCCAACATTGTGACCCGAAATGCTTATAACAAAACTGCAAGGGTCAATGGCATCGTGATGTTTTTTAAACGGACGCACTGTAATAGACGGAGAAATCTCAACAGCTATGTTTCCATCAAAAAAACGCACATCGGATGGACGCCTACGTTTAGGAATTTCGTTGTAGGTGGCGTATGTGAAATAAACCGGCACGCCAAGATGCTTGGCAATAACCTTCACCCCTTGAATATGGTCGAAATGTTCGTGAGATACAAAAATAGCGCGGATTTTTGAGCGATCCACACCAGCGGATTCGGTACGCTCTACAAAACGGCGGTTTGATATTCCTCCGTCCACAAGCACGGCATCGGTTTCATTGCCTATGTAGTAGCAGTTGCCATTGCTGCCCGAGGCCAGACTGCAAAATTCAATCATCGTACTCCTTTATTATATTATAAAAGGTGTCGCGCTCCACGGGCACGAGGTTTTCTGATTTAATTAGGTCTACAATCTGCTCCACAGTCATAACGGGCTTACCCCCTACCCCAGCCATGGTGTATATTTTGGTGCTGTCGTTGACTGTACCGTCAATGTCATCGGCACCAAACTGGAGGGCGAGACGGGTGGTTTCCAATCCGCTCATAACCCAGTATGCCTTTATATGCGGAAAATTGTCCAAGAAAATTCGCGACACAGCGTAGTTTTTCAAATCTTCCAATAGAGGCACTTCGCCGATATTGCTCATTGAGTTGTTTTCGTGACGGTATTTCAGGGGAATAAAAGCGCTGAATCCGTGAGTTTCGTCTTGCAGAGTGCGTAGACGGTTGAGATGGTCGATACGCTGGGCGTATGTTTCTAAATGTCCGTAAAGTATTGTTGCATTGGTAGATATACCAAGCTGATGGGCTGTACGGTGAATTTCGAGCCATTTAGAGGACTTGGTTTTTTCGGGACAAATCTTTGCTCTAAGTTCCTCGTTGAAAATCTCAGCTCCGCCACCAGGAATAGATTCCAGTCCGGCATCTTTAAGTTTTTGCAAGCCGTCGCGGAGCGAAAGACCCGCCTTGTTGACCATATACTCAATCTCCACAGCGGTAAACGCCTTTACTACTATACCTGGAATGATATTTTTTACCTCACGGATAAGGCTGCAATAATAATCGATGTCGCGGTCGGGATGCACCCCTCCTACTATGTGACATTCGGTGGCTCGGCTGTGGCGGTAACGCTCAACCTGATGAAGAATTTCGGATAATGAAAGTTCCCATGCCTGAGCATCACCCTTTGGTTTTTTGTAACTACAAAATTTACAATTATTTACACAAACATTTGTAGGTTCGATATGGAAGTTTCGATTGAAGAAAACCCTGCGCCCAGTGTTACGCTCCTTGACGGCAAAAGCCAACATGCCCAAAAGTGAAAGTGGAGCCGACTGATAAAGCGAGAGAGCCTCATCGGTAGTAATACGTTCTCCGTCAGCTACTTTGAGCGCAATATTCTTAACTTCTCCATCGCAAGAACTTGATTGTATTATAGAATTAAAAAACGTGTCCATCTTTTATGATTTTGACGACAAAAATAGGAAATATTTATTTGTTTTAATACAATGTTCTTGCGTAGTTAGAAATATAATTGTTAACATCTGGGCATAGCATCATCATTTGGTCGCTTGTTACAATTTTGTCGTTGAAATAAAAACCATAATCTCCCTCTTTGAAAAGTAAGAAAAACATGTCGTTTTGAAATTTAGCTGGCAAAACATTAAATTTGCCTGCATTTGGAAGATTGCTGTTGATATTTTTGTAAACAAGATATTTCGGGAGATATTTTTCCTTGGGTTCGTACGATATTGTGGTGTCTTTGCCGGTAATTTCTACAATCTTAAGTGTTACGCATTCATATACGTCGAAATCAGAAATGCGTTCTGCAACATACAAAATATTCAAGCCTTCGGTTTGGAATGCCTCTTCGGGTTGGTTGATAAAATAATCCAAACTACCTTTGGTATAATTAGCAGCATTAGATTTGGGTTTTGATTTTGTATCTGTGTTGTTGATTATGTCCACCACATCGGGACATTTTGATTCAAATTCATTTTTAGAATATAATTTGTTGCCTATCATATATCCATAGCGCGACTCTTTTATCTTGTTGATATAAAAGTGCGATTGAAAATCTTCGCTGCAAACTTTCCATCCAGTATAGAAATCCTTGTTGAAATTAGAGAATACAAGACATAAGCTGTCGGTTGCTGTCAAAACTACTTTTTGGGTCTTGCCTCGATAGTCGGTGAAAGAGTATTCCGCTTTGGTGTTGTCATATTCTGTATAGCTTGCAATGCTGGCACAATATACCATATTGATGCCTGCCGTTTTGTATACAAAGTCAGAGTTTTTTTCAAAATATTGTTCGTAAGTATACAACTGACCCTTCTCCCAATACCCAATATCATCGGGCATACGATACAGGGTAGCATTGTTGTTGGATACCACGTGCCATTTCCTGTCATCGGTTTGCCCCATTATAAAAGATTCTCCCATCTTCACTTTTTTGGTGGCAACCGAAAGTGTACCCAAAGGCGACGCTGCCTGCACATAGGCTCTTTGATCTTTAAGAGTTGTTCCAATGGCAACAGCTCTTACCACTATAGCAGGGCCGTCGGTGTTGTTGATATCCATATTGTCGGGACCTGTTTTGATTTTAAACTTCATCACAGAGAATACCACTATTAGGCATAGAATGATAATACCGAATAATACTCCAAATTTATATTTTGACATATCTATTATTTTGAAATATTAATATACTTTTTTTGCAAAGATACGATATCTTTTTAAAGAAAAAAAGGCGCGGATGTGATTCCACGCCTTTTTTATTTCCATTTTCAATTTTCAATTACTTCGCCTTCTCCTCGTCGTTTTTGCGAATTTCCACACGGCGGATTTTGCCGCTGATGGTTTTGGGGAGTTCTTTTACAAACTCGATGATGCGAGGATATTTGTATGGGGCGGTGGTTTTCTTTACGTGGTTTTGAATCTCCTTAACAAGGTCGTCGGAGGGTTCGTAGCCGCGTCCAAGAACGATGGTGGCTTTTACCACTTTGCCACGTACGGGGTCGGGTACGCCTGTTACTGCACATTCCACTACGGCGGGGTGTGTCATTAGGGCGCTTTCTACCTCGAAGGGTCCGATACGGTAGCCCGAACTCTTGATAACGTCGTCGGTACGGCCTACAAACCAGAGGTATCCGTCCTCATCGCGCCAAGCAATGTCGCCGGTGTGGTAGGTGGTTCCGTTGTCGGAATATACCTCGGCGGTGCGTTGCGGGTCGCGGAAATACTCCTTAAACAATCCAAGCGGACGTCCGTTGTTGGTGTGGATAACGATTTCGCCCTGCTCGCCGTCCTCAGCCTTGCGACCGTCGGGTGTGAGAATGTCAACATCGTAGGCAGGGTTAGGAATGCCCATTGAGCCGGGTTTCGGTGTCATCCAAGGGAATGTAGCGATTGAGAGGGTGGTTTCGGTTTGTCCGAAGCCCTCCATTATGTTGAGACCCGTAATTTTTTTCATAGTGTCGAACACTGCCGAGTTGAGTGCCTCGCCTGCTGTGGTAATCCAACGTAGGTTTGAAAGGTCGTATTTCGAGAGATCTTCTTTGATAAAGAAACGGTAGATGGTGGGAGGTGCGCAGAATGTTGTAACCTTGTATTTCTCAATCATTTGCAGCATATCCGATGGGGTGAATTTTTCGTGGTCGTAAACGAAAACGCATGCGCCCACAATCCATTGTCCGTAGAGTTTACCCCAAACAGCCTTGCCCCATCCGGTGTCGGCAACGGTGAGATGGAGGTCGTTTGGTGTGAGGTTGTGCCAATATGCGGCAGTGGTGATGTGTCCAAGGGGATATGTAAACGAGTGAGCCACCATTTTGGGTTCGCCAGATGTGCCTGACGTAAAGTAGATTAGCATTACATCGTCGTTGGTGTTTACCTGTGCGGGCTTAACAAACGGAGCAGCGTTTTCGATGCCCTTCTGAAAATCCTCAAAACCTTCGGGAACTTCGGGACCTACCGAAATCATTCTTTCCAAAGTGGGAGATTCGGCTTTCGACGATGCCACGTGTTCGAGAATAAGCGGGTCGCCACAGCAGACGATAGCCTTAGTGCCAGCCATATTGTTGCGGTATACGATGTCTTTTTTGGTGAGCAAGTGTGTGGCGGGAATTACCACAGCACCTATCTTGTGCAATGCCACAATGCTGAACCAAAATTCGTAGTTGCGTTTGAGAATTAGCATTACGCGGTCGCCTTTTTCGATGCCGAGACTCTGAAAATACGAAGCCGTGCGGTCGGTCATCTCTTTCATTTTGGCAAAGGTGAAACGCTCTTCGCGACCCTTGTCGTTGGTCCACAGCATAGCAAGTTTGTCGGGTTGTTCGGCAGCCCAAGCGTCTACCACGTCGTAGCCGAAGTTGAAGTTTTCGGGAACTATTACTTTATAGTTTTTTTTGAAATCGTCCAAGTCTTTGAACGATGTCTGCTTTAAAAATCTTTCTAACATTGTTTTGTAACTGTTTTATTTGCTTATTGTTGCAAGGAATGTGGCTTCTTGGTTGTCTAATGCTATCATTCCGTGGGGTATGGTTGAATTAAAGAAGATGCTGTCGCCCGGGTTCATAATCAACTGCTTGTCGCCGAGTTGGATAAGCACGCGGCCTTCGAGCAGGTAGTTGAACTCCTGACCCGAGTGCGAGTTGAGATGAATTTTGTCGAATGGTTGGATTGTTACCTCAAAAGGCTCGAACAGAGTGTCTTTAAATCCGGCGGCAAGCGCGAGATACTTGTAGCATTTGTTTCGTTCCATGCTAACGCCTTTGCCCTTGCGGGTGAGGAAGTAACTCTGCATTTTGGGCTCGTCGCCGCTAATAATGGCTGATGGTTGAATATTGTATGCTTGTGCAACGTTGCAAATAAAACTCATAGGAATGTCAGATTCGCCACTTTCAAACTTGGCAATCTGCTCCGGCGGTATGCCGGTTTTGGACGATACGTCCTCGAGCGAGAGTTCTAACACCTCTCGCAAAGCGCTGAGCCTTTCGGCGATGGCTTTGATTTGTTCGTTTAGTATCATAATAAAACTATTTAAATGAATTATGCCGCAAAGATACTAACAATTGAGATTTGTTAGCACACTTGCGGCATAATAGTTTATCAATAAGGGTGATTTATGATTGATTAATAATCGCCACCTACTTGACCTCTAATGTATTCCATAATCACATCGCAGTTTTCCATAGCGTCGGTAGAGCCAACGTTTTCGATAAATACTGCAATTTGTTCGAGGGCTGAATTGATGTCTTTGGTTTTAAATTCTTCTTCGTTCCAATGGCTGAGGCTCTGGCGAGGTATCCACAAAAGACCAAAGAGTGCGTTGCTTTTTACCTCGTTGTCGGAAGATTTTGAAGCCTCGTTCAAGAGTTCCACAGCGCGTTTTTCGTAGTCAAATTCGTTGCTGCGAGTGGCAACGCCGTAGAGCGACCATCCGTCGTGAGTCAAATACCAACAGTTGCCGTGCTGCGATGCCTGAATGCACATAACTGCAAGATTGTAGGCAAGTTCCATACGTTTTGCGCCCGAAGCGTTGTTGTATTGAGTTTCGGCAAGGGCAAGGTCTTTGGCAAATTTCAGACGCTGGTTTTCGTTGAGGCGGCCGGGAATTTCGTCGCTAAACTCTTGCTGATAAGTAACTTCCTGAGCATTGTACCACGGCTCAACATTGTAGTTGCGTAGCACCATAAAGGGAGCAATGCCTTTTTTGCGCATAAAATCGATGCTAACCTTCGAGAGCCACTGCTCAGCCTTAGCAAGATTGTGTTCGCTGAGGTATTTTGTGCCAACTTGGTCTAAGTAATAATCCTTGCTGCCAAAAGTGCGTCCTTTGGAGGTTTGAACTATGTTGAGAAGGTATTTTTCAAAAACATCTAACTTCTTGTTGTTGAATGCGTAATTATAGAAACTTTCGGCTTCGGCACCGGTCATGTTGTAAAGAATCTCGTCGGAGAAGTAGTTGAGAGTGAGCATATCGGCGGCAGAAACAATCAAAAGTGTGAAATTTTTGTTGCTTTCCTTGTTAGCCCCTTGAATATTCTGATAAATAATGCGTTGTGCAGCGCGGCTAAAATGCGATTCTTTTTCCGCCATAGATTGCAGCCATTTGATTTCGGTCATATATTTGGTGGCTTCGGCGGCGGTGTACTTGCGGTTTTTGGTGTAAACGAGAAATTGGATAGCGCGGGCGTTGTCTTTCATCATTTGAGTGCCGCCAAGGTTAACGGCTGCGGCAATCTCTTTTTGAGCAGCGGCATAGTCGCCAAGAAGGTAGTGAATCATAGCAGCGGCGGTTTTCCACATACAGGGAGCGTTGGTGGCTTTGGTGTCGGCTACCTTGTTGGCAAAGTCGGCAAACTGTTTTGCCTCGCTGTTTTTTACCTCGTAAAAATCCGAAGGGTGGGGCAATCCCGATTCGCCGTCTAAGGTTTCTTGGGTCATATTAACATAATCCTGAATCATAAACGGCAACGATGTATTGTCGTGGTCTTTTTCGTAAATCTCTTTGATACCTTGGTAGTTGCGTTTGTCGTTGAGGCAGAATTTCAGACTTTGAATATCGCCCAATTGGGCAAAAATCTGCAAAGCCGACTCCATCTTTTTTTGACGGTAAAGCGCGCCGGCAAAGAGCGAGAGCATAGTTTGACGGATGTCTTTGTCGGAGGTTTTAGAACCTGTTGATGTCCAGAACTTTTCTACGTCGGCATATTTTTCAAGTTGAAACATACAGCGCATAGCCATAAGGGTGTAGCGCTCTTTGAGTGCGCCGTTGTAACCCTCCGCCTTGGTGCGGAGTTGGGTAAGTTTGGCACGGCGGGCTGCAATTTCGTCTTCCGAAGGATATTCCCAAGCGTTGTAAAAATTGCTGTTGAGACGGTGATAGGTGATAAGGTCTAAGAGGTAGTCTTGCATAGCCTTGTCGTTTTTGGCAATTGCTGCGCGAACAATGTCGTTGTTGGCCTCGCCGGTTTTAAACGACTGTTTAAGTTCTTCGGGGTCAATCCAAAGCAATCCGTCGATGGCATATTCGCTCATTTCGGGACCCACGTATGCGCGCCAAAAATCGTCGAACATATGCGCCGAAGCCTTGGTGTCGAGCACCTTGTACATATAAAAGTTGATAGTCTGCTCCGCGATGCAGGCATACGATTTACTGCTGATTAGCGCGGTCAGCAGCAATAGAGCCGCTAAAAATTTTTTCATATTGTTGGTAGTTAATATTATTAATGTTGTTGCTGTTTAAATCGTAAATAATTGTTTGTGAGAGTATTTCGGGACGGATATCGTTTACCGCCGCCCTCACCTTTTCTATTTCAGAAAACTCTGCTTTGCGCACAAATATTGTGTCGCCATAGTGTAGCATTACGTTAAAAGCCTCGTTGCCGATGTACATTGGAATGTCGCGGGCGTTTTGCACAAAAAATGTGGCAGAGTCGATTTGGGCAAAGTTTAGCGTGTCGTCGAGATTCTCACTATATAATATGTTGCTGTATTTTCCTTTTTTGAAAAGAATCTGCCATTTAAAATTTGGAAACGCCACGCACATCCTCAGCGGATATTTTTTCAAATGCCTCAAAAACGGCTTAACATCATTATAATAAAGTATCGGGTTGACGCATTTGCGGTTGGCGTAATTGCCTGTGTTGTAAAGCATCAGCACTCCGTAGTCGCACGGCGGAGCAGCCATATTCAACTGATGGAGGCGTATAGTTACCGAGAGTTTCAGACCCTTGGCGGCGGCGTAGTCTTTCACTTTTTGGAGAAATGGGAAATACACCTTTTCGGATTTTGCCGTCCAATCGCAGTCGATTTGAAACTCTTTGATCGTGGGCACGTGGTTGGTCTCCGACATTTTTATAACCCTATCTACAAGCATCTCAGCAATAGAATCCACATTGTGACGAAGGCATTTTTCCACAATAAACACTACGGGAATCACCTCCACGCCCTCGGGCACAGGCTGCATAAACCGTAAAGTGGCATTTGGCATCAGGGCGTTTTTGTCTTGGTCTACCACCACATCAAAATACCGCAGATAAATCTTCTTGATACCAAAATCGTCCACAAACTTAGCCTCCGCGCTATCCAAATCAAACACCGTCTTCCAAAAATACACCGACGGCTGCGGATTGTCGATGGCTGTTGGCGCGGCACAGCCGGTAATAATCAGTGCGGCAAGGATAATGAGGTAAGTTTTGATGCGTAATGTTGCCATAGAATACAATTTTACACTGCAAATATAGTAAGTCTTATTTTGATAGCATAAAATAATTTGCGGAATAAGAAAAAATCATTACCTTTGTAATGACAGATTTTCTGTAAAGATAGTATAATATAAAGTAACGATTATGACAGGACTTGCATTAAGAGGTAATTTAGGTTACGACACACTGTTTCAGCGCATCAAAAGTGTTCCAGAACAGTATTTAGACGAGATTTATAACTATGTAGATTTCGTTATCTACCGTAGTACACTTCCCGAACCTCAGAGCAATAAGCCAAAATCCTCAGGATTGGAGGAGTTTTATGGCTGTATGGAGTTCGACGGTGATCCATTAGAAATTCAAAAACGTATGCGAGATGAATGGAATTGATTTTGTGGCAGACACAAACGCTCTGCTTTATCTGATGAAAAAGAATCCGTGTATGAAGCCGTTTTTGAAATACTCCTTCGGTATTTCAATTATTTCTGAAATGGAGTTGCTGTCGTTTAGGACGATTACCGAAGCCGAGGAAAAACTTACACGACTTTTGGTATCAAAATGTTTCAACTATCCTATCAGCAACAATATAAAAGAACGTGCCATATCTTTGCGTAGAAAATATGGCACAAAACTTCCTGATTCTATTGTGGTGGCAACTGCTATTGAAATTGGAGCGCCGTTGATTACTGCCGATAAGGGTTTTACAAAGATAACAGAACTCAATTTAAAGTTGATTGAGCCGATTCTTTAATCCCTCATTATTTCGCATACTTAATCCTCAGTTTTCTTCCAATCCTCAGTATGGTTGTGGGAGTGATATTGTTGAGGGTGCAGAGTGTGTTGACTGAGGTGCGGGTCTTTTTGGCTATGCCGATAAGGGTGTCGCCGTTTTGGATGGTGTAGGTGGTGCAGTTGGCGTATTCCTTTGCCTCAATTTCGGCAAGTGTAACAGCCGAAGCGGTGTCTTTTAACACAAAACTGCCGCCGTCGCGACGAATGCCGTCGTAGGCGTGTTTGATGTCGTCCATTGTGATGTCAAAATTGCGGTTTACGCTGCGCTCAGTGTCGGATAGCGAGTGCGAAAACAGCCATTCGTAGGTTTTGGGATGATAGAAAAGTCTTGCCAATGCCGAGTGCGATGCTCCTTTGAGCCAAGTGTACATTAGGAGCGAATCGTTGTGCTGTTCTTCAAGTTGAGCCACCACTGTTTTTGAACAACTGATACCTACTGCGCGGTCGGCTGTGCCGTGGATTACCCAAAATGGAAGTTCGCCCATTTTGCTCACGTCTTTTAATGTGGTGCCGCCGCAGAGAGCCATTGCAGCCGCTATTTTGTCGGGGTATGTGCCAGCCATATCCATTGTGCCGTAGCCGCCGAGACTCATTCCAAGAACGTATACACGGTTGGTGTCCACAAGGTAGTTTTGCTTGGTCCATTCAAGAATGTTCATAATTTTGCGAGGGCTCCACGCACCGCCGGGGTTTTGTGGGGCAAGGATAATGGCGTCGATATTTACACCGCGTTTTACAGCGTCGAGACAGCCGTAGCGTCTTACTCTGTAAAGGTCCATACCGCAGAGACTTGCGCCGTGTAGAAAAATTACCACAGGTTTGCGGGCGTGGCTTTGTGCTGTGGTTTTAATGGTATTGGTAACAACAATTTGCGATGTGCGGCTGTTGCCGTTGCAGATTGAAGGGTCGTTGATGGCAATGTTAATAGTGTCGTTGACAGCCACTTCGGTGGTTACCATTTGAGGTTCGTAGTAACTTTCAGGTGTGTAAATCCAAAAATTGTATCCGTCTTCTACAATATCACGCACTGCCTCCATTGTGGAGTTTTGTGCCGAAACGGTTAGACAGCCAGCTGTAAATAAGGCTGTTAATAAAATTCCTCCTTTCATTTTATTTTATTACAAATTTATGTATTCCGTTAATTCTTGATCCTACAATGCACGAATTGCCAATTACCACAGGCGAAGATTCAAAGTTGTTGGCTAAAACTTTGGTGCAGATGAGTTCGCCGGTTTTGCCTTTAAAGAGATATGCATTGCCCGAAGCGTCGCCGGTAAAGATGAATGCCTCGTTGTTTTCGTTGTAGAATGCCACTGGCGACGACCACGCAAACTGTTTTAACGGTTTGGCGTAGATTACCTTGCCGGTTTCGGTGCTGATGGCTGTAAACTCGCCGTTAGATTTGGCTGCACTGTTGCGGCAGACGTTGTAAAAGAGCATTCCCTCGCAATCGCCTTTGCCCACGAGCGGTGTGCAATAAACGCCGCCGTCTAATACGTGTCCGCTTGTGCCGGTGCGTTTGCAGGCTATTTCGGTGTCCCAAACGGGTGTGCCGTTGGTGCCGTCGAGTTTTACAATGTGGCAAGTGCCGCTGAATCCCTGCTTATCAACCTCGCAGGCTGTATATATATAAGGTGTTCCGTTTTCGGGGCGGCAGACAATTGTGCCGTCGGAATCGTCGTGATTATCGTAACGCCAAACGGGTTTCATAGTGTTGAGGTTGATACAAAGCACATTGCCGTGATTGTCGCACACATAGCCGTAATTTTTGTAAACGCAGATGCTCGACTCAATGCCGGGAGCGTTTCTGCCTTTAACTTTGTAACGCAAAAGGCTGTGCATTTTGAGGTTGCCCTGTTCGCGGATAAACTTGTAGATAGTGCCGTTTTCGCCGGGCCAAATGAGGAATCCGCCCACGTCAACCGGCGACGAGTCGAATGCCCCCCACGCTCTCCACGCTCCTGCATCGGGACCATAGAAGAATGTTTTTTCGTGTTTTTCTAAATCGTAAGCCATACAGCCAAACGGAGCGCGGCAGGGAACGCCCTGACCAAGATAATAGTTGTAAAATTCAGGGTCGATAGAGCCTGTGCCCTTGATGGTGTTGCCAGCGTCGAGTTTTGTGCGTGAAGGCTTGCCGGTGTTGGGATTAAGAAAATATGTTTTGCTGCAAAGCGAGCCGAACATTATCTCCTCGTTAGAAAAATCGGCTGTAAGGTCTTTTGAAGTGGCTTTGAAATGAGCAACTTGTTCGTCGGTCCATTTTACATAAACGGGCTGACCTGTCCAACCGCTTCCTCCGCCCCAAGTGCCGTATTTGGTGGGTTGAGTGTCGTAGTCGGTGTTGAAAGTCCACGCACGCTCGATAGTTGTGGGAGTGCCGGTGACAGTTCCGCCCATATCGGCATCGCGGTAGAGATTGGCACGGAAAGTAAACACGCCCGGAGTGTTGCGGTAGAGGTCGTCGGTAAACTTCAACGTACCGTCAGAATTGTCTTTGGTTTCTACCTTGTATTCCAACGCGTTAACCGATGCAAAGATAGTATCGGGGAGGAACGCAACCTCAGGTTGTTTTTCCACAGCGGCAATGGTGTTGGCCTGCTGATTTTTAGTTGAGTCGTCGTTAATGTCGATGTTTTGATTCTGTCTCGCGTTAGAGTTGCACGACGATGCAGCCACTAAAACTAAACCCGACAGAATGGATGTTATTCTTTTCTTATTCATAGCGGTTTATAACGGTTTAGGCCGCAAAGGTAGAACAAAATCGATAAAAAAAGAAAAAAAATAATATTTGCATAAAAAATCCGCACAACATACCATCTATTGCTGTGCGGATTGCTTAATTAATTAGTCTTATACTCATACTTAATCTTTGCCAATTCTTCGTTTGCCTTGGTAATCTTGGCGGCGAGGGTAGATTTAAAATCGGCAACTTTTTTCTGCACCTCGGCATCACCCGACGCAAGAATCTGGCAGGCGAGTATGGCAGCGTTTTTGGCGGCGTTTACTCCTACCGTTGCCACAGGTATTCCGGGGGGCATTTGAATGATGGATAACATTGAGTCCCAAGCCTCCATACCCATTTGTGTGCGGATAGGAACGCCTATTACCGGCAAAACTGTCTGTGCTGCAATTACTCCGGGCAAGTGTGCTGCACCTCCGGCGGCGGCTATTATTACCTTTATGCCACGCTGTGCGGCGTTGCGGGCAAACTCCGTTACAAGTTCGGGAGTGCGATGTGCCGACAATGCGTTGATTTCAAACGGTATCTTCATATCGTTGAGAAACTTGGCGGCATCTTCCATAACGGGCATATCCGATGTGCTGCCCATTATTATACTTATTAAAGGTGTCATTTTGTTTAGTGTTAAATATTTGATAATAATAAATTTATATATTTTAACTAAAATTTCTCAATAAAACAGCAAAAAATTCCAATATGCTGATTAAATTTGCGACAAATTTTTCTAAAAAAGCCAGCGCAATGAATCAACCAATAACGGTCAAAGATAAACAATTTATATTAAGTATCAGCAATAGCGAGATACAAAAATCTATACAAAAAGTAGCCGACCAGATCAACCGCGACTACGAGGGCAAAGAAATCTTCTTTATAGGGGTGCTCAACGGTGTTTTTATGTACGCCGCCGACCTTTTAAAAAAGATTACCGTTCCCTGCCAAATCAGTTTCACCAAAGTTGCTTCGTACGAAGGCACACACTCCTCTGGCACTATTAAGCAACTCATAGGCATGCCCGAAGGCATCGAGGGTCGTCATGTGGTGATTTTGGAAGATATTGTGGACACTGGCTTCACCATGCGCGAAATTCTCAAACAATTGCAAGCCCATAATCCGGCTGATGTAAAAATTGCTACTTTACTTTTTAAACCAAATTCATTTAAAGAGTCTTATAATGTATACTACCGTGCAATGGAAATTCCAAACGCATTTATAGTGGGCTACGGACTCGACTACGACGGTTACGGCAGAAACCTGCCGGATATTTATACTGTAGTAAATTAAAAATTGAAAATTAAAAATTAAAACATATACAAAAATGAAAAAGATGTTGAATATCGCAATTTTCGGCGCACCCGGCGTCGGCAAAGGCACACAATCAGCCTTTATCGAGAAAAAGTATAAACTCGTTCACCTTTCCACAGGCGACATTCTCCGCGAAGAGATTGCCAAAGAGAGCAACCTCGGCAAGATGGCTAAATCGTATATGGACAAAGGTCAACTTATCCCCGACGACGTAATTATCGATATTCTTGAAAAAAAGGTTGACGAAAACATCAAGTCAGAAGGAATCCTTTACGATGGTTTCCCCCGCACAGTTAATCAGGCTAAGGCATTAGACAAAATGTTTGCTAAAAAAGGCATCAAATTAGATTCGTTTCTCTGCCTCACAGCCGACCACGACACACTTGTAAAACGTCTTATCAACCGTGCCAAAGATTCAGGCCGTAGCGACGATGCAGATGTAAACGTTATCGAAAACCGTATCAAAGTATACAACGAATCTACACTTCCCGTAGCAGATTTTTACAAAAAAGAAGGCAAATGCGTTGAAATCAACGGCATAGGCAAGGTAGAGGAAATTTTCGACAATATCTGTCACGAAATTGACAAGGTTAAATAAGATGAAGTTAGACGCAACCGACTACAAAATTTTAGCTGCCCTTCAAGACGACGGCTCCCTCACCAACAAGGAGCTGTCGCGGAAGGTGCATCTTTCGCCCACACCCGTATTCGAGCGCGTAAAGAAGCTCGAAGAAGAGGGCTACATCAAAAAATACACCGCCGTGCTCGACGTCGACAAGCTTGAGTGCGGATTTATGGCCATCTGCAACATCAAGCTCAAGCAGCATTCGTACGAAAACGCAACCAAGTTTATGGAGGCGGTTCAAAACATTCCAGAGATAGGCGAGTGCTACAACGTATCAGGCGATTACGACTTTACAATGAAGATTTACGTATCGTCGATGAAAGAGTATCAGCAGTTTGTGATGAAGATTCTCGGCGAACTCGATTGCATTGGCGGTCTCAGCAGTTCGTTTATTATGGGCGTGGTTAAAAACGAGTATAAAGTACCTATTAAAAAATAGTTTCTTTAAAATATTTATCTGTTTTATAAAAAAAATCCACAATTTTTGTTGTGGATTTTTTTTATTTGTATATTCGCCCCGAAAAACGATTATAATTAACTAAATACTCATCTTTATGTTCAAATTTATTCTAACCCTATTAACAGCAGCTTTGCTTATGCCCTCAGTTTCGGCATTTGCAGGCGACCCAGAGGCCTATGTAGTATACAGCAACGGCACTCTCACATTCAAATACGACGACCAGAAGCCCGATGGTGCTTACGCTCTCAACACTGGATTCGCCAATGTAGCTTGGAACACACGTCTTAGCACTACAACCACTGTGATTTTCGACTACTCCTTTAGATATTACAGACCTACAACATGTAGCAATTGGTTTTATGGCGGCAGCAGCATAACATCTATCGTGGGAATGAGCGAAAACCTCAACACTGAAAATGTTACTCAAGCTGCCAATATGTTCAAACTTTGTAGTAGTTTGGAATCTATCGACCTTAGTCGGTTTTATACTGCGAACATCACCCGTATGGATTATATGTTTCAGTCATGCAGCAGTTTAACAGAACTCGACCTCACTAATTTCAACACCTCTAATGTAACCACAATGCAGTCGATGTTTGATGGTTGCAGCAATCTGAATACCATCTTGGTATCTGACAAATGGTCTGTGGCCAGTTTGCAACATTCCGAAAATATGTTCTCAGAATGCGGTACTGACGCAGTGACACAGGACACCCGAGAGGCATACGTAGTGATAAGCAACGGCACTCTCACATTCAAATTCGACAATCAGAAACCATCTTCAAACGCATATTCGCTCAATACTGGCAAAGCCAACGTGGGTTGGAACACAAAATGGAACGAAATCACCAAAGTTGTTTTCGACGATTCTTTCAGATACTACAAACCAACCACTTGCAGCAACTGGTTTTATGGAGGCAGCAAGATTACATCTATCGAAGGTATGAGCCAAAACCTCAACACCGAGGCTGTAACTCAAACGTATAGCATGTTTAAAGGTTGCAGCCTGCTCTCATCCATTGATTTTAGCCATTTCAATACTTCGTCTATTGAAAATATGGAAAGTATGTTCCAGTTGTGTTCAAGTTTAACGGCACTTGATCTTAGTAATTTCAATACCTCTGAAGTAACCAATATGCAGATGATGTTTGATGACTGCAGCAATCTCAAAACCATTATTGTGGGCGACGGATGGACTACCGACAAGGTTAATCATTCTACTAATATGTTCTCGGATTGCACCAATTTGGTTGGCGGCGAGGGCACAACATACGATGCGAGCAAAACCGACAAGACTTACGCCATAGTTGACGGCGGCTCTTCTGCTCCTGGCTACCTCACCAAGAGAAAGAACATAACATCAATAGCCATTGCCACACTGCCCACAAAAACTGAATATAACATTGGAGAGAGCCTCGATTTAACCGGCGGACAATTAGAAGTAACATTCGATGACAATTCTAAGAAAACATACGACCTTGCCATTGCCGAAATTACTGGTTTCAACTCACAGAACGTAGCTGAACTCACTTTGGAAGTGAAATACTCAGGTCAAAAAACCACATTCGCTGTTACCATCTTAGACCCAAAAACTCCAGTGGCTAAAATACCTGTAGATCAAAATATTGCAAAAGTTTGGTCAAGCAACCGAACTATATTCATCGAAACTCAACCCGACACCAAATACACCATCATTGATATCAATGGACGCTTAATAACAACTTCTACAACAAAATCTACCCGCGAAGAAATTCAGGTAAACTACAATGGAGTGCTTGTAGTAATTATTGGTAACAATAGCTACAAGGTGCTTAATTAATAGTTTTTTTTACTTTGTTAGTGTTTCCAAACATCTTTTTGTATCAAAAGTGTTTGGAAACATTTTTTTTGTTCACAACGGTATCAAAAACCATATATTGATTCTTTCTTTTATTGAAAAATCAAACATATTGCACGTTTTTTGCGTATAATAACCGAATATATATAATTTATTAACCAAAATAATTGATAGTATGATACAAATAAAACAAAATTATTCAAAATGCTATTCGAGAGGGGTAATTAGTAAAACAATATTTACACTTTTGCTCACTCTCGTTTTAATGTTACCTTAAAGAGCATTTGCTACTGCAACACCTGAACCTTATGTAGTTTTCGACGGCACTACGCTCACATTCTATTACGACGCGAACAAATCTGACGTTAGTACAGGAATGGTATATGATTTACATAATTATAGCTGGACAGAATTCCCTCAATGGTATTATCTCGGCTATACTACCGTGGTTTTAGACCAATCTATGCAAAATTACCATCCCACCTCTACCGCATTCTGGTTCTGGGGTGGTTCGCTACTCACTAACATAGATTTGTCGTACCTAAATACCGACCAAGTAACAGATATGACAGCTATGTTTATGGGTTGTTCTAAAATGGAGACTTTTGATCTAAGCAAATTCAATACTGCCAATGTTACACAAGCAGCTTGCATGTTTCAAAATTGTCATAAGTTGAAAACCATATACGTAGATTCTGAGAAATGGGATTTAAGAAAATTGGAAGATAACAGTGTATTATTATTTTTCGACGACCCACTTTTGATGGGAGGTGCCGGCACTTTGTGGCAGCCAAAAGACGAATACTCAACAGCAGAATACGCCCGCATTGACGGTGGTGAATCGGCTCCCGGCTATTTAACAAGCAAAACACAGACAAAACCCACAGTGGCAAATATCAAAATCAAAACTCTACCCACACAATTGAAATATGTACCCAACGAACCACTCAATATCGACGAACAAGCTCATATGACCGTTACCCTCAACAATGGAAGAAGTTTTGAACAAGAATTATCATACGCCAACATCACCGGATATACCAACGATATCGGAGTTCAAACCTTAAATGTGGAATTTTACGGCAAATCTACCACATTTAGTATTACTGTAGAAGACAAAGTAGCACCATATTTCTACAAATTTGGTGGAGATACATATTTCTTCGTTTACGACAAATATCAAGACGGATATATTTATATCTGTGATGAAACTATGGCCAAGTACGATGAGTCAAAAGGGGATATTAAAAATGTCATTTTTACTTCTTCATTTAAAAACTACCATCCTACATCATGTGCCTATTGGTTTTATGACTTCATTAATTTAACTACATTTTACGACTGGGAAAACCTCAATACCGATAAGGTTACAAAGATGGAGTATATGTTTTACGGTTGTCAGAGTATAACCAGTCTCGATTTGAAGTATTTCAATACATCTAACGTTGCCAATATGAATTATATGTTCTATGATTGTCCTAGTCTAGAGTCAATTCATGTAGGTTCTAATTGGACAACATCTGCTGTAACATCCTCCGAAAATATGTTTAAAAATTGCACATCGCTAAAAGGCGGTTCGGGAACTACTTATGATGCAACAAAAACAGATTATACATACGCTAAGATCGACGGTGGTACATCATCACCGGGATATTTTTCACGTCCCGATAGCGAACCTTATGCTTTGATCAATGGCACTACGCTCACATTCTATTACGATAATGCACGTCCTGCATACGCATACGATTTCCATTCTAACGCGTGGGGGTGGAATCAAAGCATTACCAAAATTGTATTCAATCCTTCATTTGCAGAATATACACCAACTACATGCTCCAACCTCTTCTATGGGCTTATAAATCTTTCGCAGATAGAAGGTTTGGAATATCTAAACACCTCAGAGGTAACAGATATGAGCTCTATGTTTAATTGTTGTTTTATGCTTACTTCTTTGGATTTGAGTAATTTTGATACTCGAAAAGTAACAAATATGTTTCAAATGTTTTGGGGGTGTCGTGATTTAAAAACCATCTATGTAGGAAACAACTTCCAAATCGGCAACAATGTAAATACAGATCAAATGTTTAGTGGTGATTATCATTTGGTAGGTTCTAAGGGAACTGTCTATTTATTCGAAAATGACGACATCTACAATGGTAGCTATGCACATATCGACGGAGGTGAAAGTAACCCCGGATTATTCTCTGCGAAAGGACAAACTCCTCCGGCTGTTACCCAACTCTCTATATCTACTATGCCCAAAACTTCGTTTAGCAAGTTGGAGACGTTTAGTTATACTAATGGTCAATTGTCGGTAACATACAATGGTAGAGCCCCTCAGATTGTCGATTTTTCATCAGCTAAAGTATCGGGCAAATACGACAGCACCAAAGTAGGCACCTATGCTATGACTATAAAATATGGCGGTAAAACCATATCATACAATGTTAAAGTAGAAGATAAAGATAATTTATATTGTACCAAATCATCAAATAATGTACTCACAATATATTATGGCAAATATAAAAATGGTACTAAATTGTTCACACAACTACCTAGTTCTTTTAAAGAGTCTATTACCAAGGTGATTATAGATGAATCAGTTCAAAATTATACAAATCTTACAAGTTGCAATCAATGGTTCTGTTATTTTTATAAGCTCACCGAGATTGAAGGATTAGACAATGTGAATACCGCCAATGTTACTGATATGAGTTACATGTTCTGTCAATGCCGAAAGCTTCAAAAACTTTACCTCACTAGTTTCAAAACCGCCAATGTTACTAATATGAGCGAAATGTTTAATGGTTGCACATCCCTTACCAATATATATATAAGTAACGATTGGTCAACATCATCTGTTACCAATAGTAGCTGTATGTTCAATGATTGCACTTCGCTTCAAGGTAGTTCCGGAACGGCTTATGATGCCACTAAAATAGATTATACATACGCTAGATTAGATGGTGGAACCTCATTCCCTGGCTATCTTAGTTCTATTCAAGCTTATTTTGTAACAGATGCTCTTGGCGTTCGGACTTTTTATTACAATAGCAACCCGCCGGCTAACGCTAGTATTATTAAAGGAACCGATTTATCTCATAAGGGAGGATACGATATTACAAAAGTAGTGATAGATAAATCTTTTGCCCAATTCAAACCTACTACGTGTTCAGATATGTTTGGGGGAAGCTATAATCTCACCGAAATTTCCGGACTCCAATACCTAAATACCTCACGAGTTACTAATATGCTATGCATGTTTAGCAATTGCTCATTGCTTAGAAGCTTAGATTTGAGTTCTTTCGATACTCGTAAAGTAGACACTCTCGGTGTTATGTTCAATAGTTGCAAAAATCTTCACACTATCTACGTTGGTGATAAGTGGACTATTGAAAATGTTACTGAAGATATTCAAGGCACTTATATGTTTTATGGATGTATAAATCTCGTAGGAGGTCGCGGTACAACTTATGATTTAGACAGTAGGTCGTTTATCCAATTTGCTCGTATTGATGGCGGAGCAGAAGCCCCGGGACTTTTAACACGTAAGGGAGCAGAAAAGGATACTGTCCTTTCAATCTCTGTTTCATTGTCGAAAAATCAATACTTGGTGGGCGAAGAATTAGATCTATCCAATAGTATTCTCTCTATTACTTATTCTGATGGCTCTAAAGAAAACACTTCGCTCAATAAAGCCAAAATTTCAGGTTATAATGCTAACAAAGTATCAACTCAGACTATCACTGCCACATATATGAACTCAAAAACCACTTTTGAAGTTACTGTAAACGACCCAGCGGCTAACCCATACACAAAACCGGCTTTTGCTGATTCTTGTTATCAAATAGGCACTGCAAACGAACTTCTTTGGTTTATGTTTAATGTTAATAGTGGCGATGTAACTGCAAATGCTGTGCTCACACAAGATATTGTGATAAACCAAGATTGCCTCAATCAAATTACCGAAATGCTCAACAAAACATCTAAAGCAGCTCCTGCCTTAGTAGAATGGCGTCCTATCGGTGATAGCAACAACGCTTTCAGGGGTATTTTTGATGGACAAGGACACACTATCAGTGGCCTATATATCAAAGACGAAACTTTGGATAATGTTGGTTTGTTTGGTAATGTAGGCGCCGATGCCGTTATCAAAAATGTTGGTGTGGTTGACTCTTACATTGCAGGCAACGAAAACGTAGGCGCAATCTGCGGCAAATCTGAAGGTACAGTTGCCAACTGCTACTCTACATCTATTGTTTCTGGTTCTAAAAATGTAGGCGGCGTGATTGGCGTAGTAGAAGAAAACGCCGTTGTATGCAATAGTTACAGCCTCGGCTCTGTTACTGCCGAAGATGGACAATCAGCAGGTGTGTGCAACTCTGCATCCACCAATGCTGTGGTAGAAAATTGCTACTATCTTGCTGAACAACCCGTAACTAACGACCCGCAGGCTAAAACCGCCGAACAATTTAAATCTGGCGAAGTTGCCGAGTTGCTTTCGCAAAATGTAGAAATTAATGGTGTGGTTTATTCCAACGAAAATGTAAGCGCTAATACAGAAATCCCCGGCATGGAAGAGATTGAACAACGCAACAATCTTACCACTCCGGTAGCTCAAGTGGCTAATAAAGATAACAACATTAAAGTATGGTCAAATCATCGTTCTATCTTTATTGAAACTCTGCCCAACACTAAATACACCATCATTGATATCAATGGACGCTTAATTACAGCTTCTACAACAAAATCTACCCACGAAGAAATTAGGGTAAACTACAATGGAATGCTCATAGTAATTATCAATGGTAGCAGCTTTAAAGTTTATGTAAAATAGTTTTAAAACTGAAATATTCAAAAAAAAAGGAGGCTCAAATGCCTCCTTTTTTTATTTAAAACTAAATCTATCTTACATTTATACCTTCGCCCTTCAAATAGTTTTTCAAATCAGGAATCTTTATTTTCCCAAAATGGAATATACTTGCAGCGAGGGCGGCGTCGGCTTTGCCTTTGATAAACACATCTTTAAAATGCTCCATCTCGCCTGCTCCGCCCGAGGCAATCACAGGAATGCTCAGCATCTCCGACATACGGCAGAGGGCTTCGTTGGCGAAACCTGTCTGATGTCCGTCGTGATCCATTGAGGTAAAAAGTATCTCACCTGCGCCACGGTCTTCAATCTCTTTTGCCCATGAGAAAAGTTCCTTGTCGGTGGGACGTTTGCCACCGTGAGTGTGCACTATCCATTGGTTGCCGATGGTTTTGGCATCAATAGCCACCACCACAAACTGGCGTCCGAACTTTTTGGCAAGGTCGCTCACAAGTTGGGGATTGCGCACCGCCGCGCTGTTTACCGAAATTTTGTCGGCACCGTGTATTAGCAGGTTTTCGGCGTCCTCAACAGAAGTGATGCCTCCGCCTATTGTAAACGGTATATTGAGGTTTTTTGCCACGCTCTCCACAAGCGAGTAAATCTGTTTTCTGCCTTCGTTGGTGGCTGTGATGTCGAGGTAAACAAGCTCGTCGATACCTTGGTCGGAATATGCGCGACCGAGCTCCACAGGGTCGCCGGCATAGCGGAGGTTTTCAAAACTTACGCCCTTGACAGTCTGACCGTCTTTTACATCAAGGCAGGCTATTATTCTTTTGGCTAACATTGTTTCGATATTTTTGCTAATTGGTCTAAAGTAACGCGTTTTTCGTAGATGGCCTTGCCCACAATAGCCGAATCGCAGCCTGTTTCCACTAGGCGTTCAAGGTCGCTGATGCCCGACACACCGCCGCTCGCCGTTATTTTTAGCGATGGATATTTCTCTTTGAGACGTTTGTAGAGCACAAGGTCGGGACCGTTGAGCATTCCGTCGCACTTGATAGCGGTAACACAAACGCGCTGCAATCCAGCGGGAAGAAACTTTTCAATAAGTTCGCCGATGGTGATTCCGGCATCGCTCTGCCAGCCGTTGATACGCACTGTGTCGCCGTTGACATCGGCACTGAGTATAATTTTCTCAGGTCCGTATTTTTCGAGGCATTTGGTCATCACTGCTGGATTTTTCACAGCCACGCTACCGAGGTTGACAGCGTACGCACCAAGCGAGAAGAGCATCTCCACGTCACCGATAGTCTTAACACCACCGCCGCAGTCGATTTTGAGGTCAGTTTTGTTGGCAATGCTGCTGAGCACGTCGGTATTTTGGAGTGTACCCATACGCGCACCATCGAGATCTACGAGGTGCAGGTGTGTGAGCCCCGCCTCGCGGTATTGCTCCGCCACTTTTACAGGGTCGCTGTCGTATTTTTTGAGATTGTCGAACAAGCCTTGCTGAAGTCTTACGCAGTGTCCGCCTATAATGTCGATTGCTGGTATTATAATCATAGCTTTATAAAGTTTTCAAGAATTTTAAGACCTATGTTGCCGCTTTTTTCTGGGTGAAACTGGCAACCGTAGAAATTGTCGCGTGCTATTGCGGCAGAAAAATCCTGCGCATATCCGCACTGTGCGGCGGTATGCTCAAACACCGGCACCATATAGCTGTGCACAAAATACATAAACGAGCCGTCAGGTATACCTTCAAACAGCGGCGATTTCAATTGCGAAATCTGATTCCAGCCCATGTGGGGTATCTTTTCGCCATGTTCGGGACGGAATTTTACCACCTCGGTGTCAAAAATACCAAGGCACGGAGTATCGCCCTCTTCGCTACGTTGGCACATCATCTGCATTCCGAGGCAGATACCGAGCACCGGCTGTTTCAATGCCGGAATAAGAGTATCCAAATCGGCAGCGTGAAGTGCTTCAAGAGCCGCTCCAGCGTGTCCTACGCCGGGGAAAACCACCTTGTCGGCGGCGGTGATAATTTGCGGGTCTTTGGTTAGAATGGTGTCGCAGCCAAAACGTTTGAGAGCCGCCTCCACCGATTTGATATTTCCCGCTTTGTAATCAATAATTGCTATCTTCATCTGAATTATGCTTTTTTGCGGCGTAAAGATAAGTATTGTTATTCAGAAACACAATACGTGTGCTAACGAAAAAGATATGTCAACGACGAAGCCGCCACCTTTTTTATTTTGTTTTCTTGGTAAGGTATCCGGGGTTTGATTCGCCACCGTCGATATGGGCGTAGGAGGCGTCGAGGTGGTTTTCGTCGTATTCTGTTCCTTGACCGCCGATAAGGTTGGGGCAATTGTTAAACATATCTTTGGATTTTCTTACATTGCTGATATTCCAACCGTCACCCACATAGATTGTTTTAAGGGTTTCACAATCAGAAAACATACGCCACATATTAGTAACTTTCTCAGTATTGAACCCGCTGACATCAAGACTTGTAAGGTTTTTACAACCCAAAAACATATCCTGCATCTCAGTAACATTTTCTGTATTGAAACCGCTGACATCAAGGCTTGTAAGGCTTTCACAACCTTCAAACATATCAGTCATATCAGTAACCTTTTCAGTACTGAATCCGCTTACATCAAGTCTTGCAAGGTTTTTACATCCCCAAAACATACAACTCATATCAGTAACATTTTCAGTATTGAATCCGCTGACATCAAGGCTTGTAAGGTTTTCACAATACCAAAACATCCAACTCATATCAGTAACCTCCGATGTATTAAGGTTTTCTTTTATGCCTATGATGGAAGTAAGATTTACACAACCTTCAAACCATTTTTCACAACTTTTAGGTCTGTATTTTTTTACCGATTCGTCAAAAATCACGGTTTTAATTTTATCGCTTATAGAATACCATTCTTTAAGTTCTGTATAATATCCTTTTACCATCTTTTCCACATCATACGCCCCATCCGGCTTCTTATCATTATAATAAAAAGTCAGAGTGCTGTCTTTAAATACGGCGTATGCTACTTTTTGCGAAAAGGCATTGACACTCATCAATATCAATAGTGTCAACAGTATGCTTAGTTTTTTCATAGTGAGATATTTTTATGGTTTGATGTGGCAAAGGTAATTATTTTGCGCAACCATTTTTTTTGTGAGTGAAAAAAAAATCAGCATATTTATTCCAATAAATATTGTTTTTTTACAGCTGATTGTTGAATTTTGGAATTATTCCTTATATTTGACACTTGAAAATCTTATTTACTACGATTACTAATTTTTTTAACTTATTATGGCTTCATTAAAAGAAAAAATCGGCTATGCGCTAGGCGACGCAGCCGCAGGTGGCATCACTTGGAAGGTGATGTCGATAGCATTTCCGCTATATTTCACCAACGTATTCGGACTTTCGCTCGCCGACGCGGCTGTTCTGATGCTCCTGGCAAGGCTTTTTGACGTAGTTACCGACCCGCTGATGGGCAGTCTCTCTGACCGCACGCAATCGAAATGGGGCACTTACCGCCCGTGGTTGATATTGGGTGCTATTCCATTCGGCTTGATATTCGCCCTATTACTCTATACCCCCGACCTCGGAGAAACAGGCAAGCGCGTATATGCCTACACGCTCTACCTTCTGATGATGGCGGTATACACAGCTGTAAACGTGCCTTACGGTTCGTTGCTCGGCGTTATGACTAACGACGACAACGAGAAAAACCAATTTTCATCGTTCCGTATGGTGGGCGCCTATGCGATGGGATTCATCACGCTGCTCTCTTTCCCATATATACAGAATTGGATAGGCGGCAGCGAATATGTAACACTCAACGACCAACTCTCCGAGCTTAAAAAAATAGCCGCACCTTCCGAAACTGAAAAAACTCAGATTCAGACCCTGAGTCAGCAGCTCGTGCCGATGATGCAACACCAATATGCCGTTATTGGCGCACTCTTTGGCGCACTTGCAGCAGCAATGACACTTACCTGCGGCCTCCTCACCAAGGAACGTCTCAAACCCAAACGCGCCGAAAAATTCTCGTTCAAGCAGTTTGCCGACTTGGTAAAAAACAAGCCGTGGGTATATCTCACATTGATTGGCGTTTGCACCAACTTTTTCAACGGTTTCCGCTACGCTGTGGCGGGCTATATGTTTACCTACTGCCTCAACGGTGATGTCACCCTCGGCGCATTCATCATCAACTACACCGTCTTTATGGCGTTTGGCGAGGTTGTATGCATGATATTTGGCGGCGTTTCACCAAAATTCACCAAATGGGCGGGCAGCAAGAAAAAAGCCTTCACCATTGCGGCAATCATCTGCACGGTATCATCTATCCTATTCTTTTTCATCCCGATGGAGCCTGGCTTTATGTGGCTGATGGTAACAGTTGTAATCATCACTTCCATCGGCGTTGGTCTCTACTCGCCGCTCCTATGGTCGATGTATGCCGACGTTGCCGACTACGCCACCGAGAAAAACGGTACATCGTCCACAGGCCTCATCTTCTCCTCGGGTACAATGGCTCAAAAACTAGGCGGAGCAGTATCGGGTTCGTTGATTGCATTGCTACTCGGCGTGGCAGGCGCTACGATGATTGAAGACGAAATGGGCAATTCCACTATCGACCCCGCTTCCGTCACCGATTCGGTTAAGAATATGATTTGGATGCTATTCTCAATCTTTCCCGCTATAATGTCAGGATTGATGATATTGCTGTTGAAACTATATCCGATTAAGAAATAATGTCTAATAATCAAAATATTAATCAAGATGAAGAAACTATTAGCACTTATCTGCGCAGCAGTTATAACCACAGGCGCTTACGCACAAGACGATGACGATGAGTTTGAATTTGAAACCGAGTCTGCTATTTCGTTCAACGGTGGCACAGATATTGCCAGCGGATACCTCTGGCGTGGAAATCAGCTTGTTAATGGAGCCAACTTCCAACCGTATTTCAACTTCAACGCAGGTCCTTTTACATTGGGCTTTTGGTATATCAACACTTTTGACGGCGATTACAAGGAGTTTGACATGTACACTTCTATTACCGCCGGACAGGTAACGTTCACTGTTACGGACTATTACACTATCTGCTCCTACGGCGTACCGTCGGCTCTGATGCCTAAGTTTAGCGAGTATCACGCCCATGAAACTGGGCACACTCTTGAATTTTCTACCGATTGGGAAAGCGAGTTTGGATTAGACGCATCGTTCAACATCCTCTTTTACGGTGCCGACAAGCGCGACTGGGAAGCCGACCCCGACGATGCCATAAAAAACGCCTACTCCACTTACTTTGAATTGGGCTACACCGCCACTGTTAAGGAAATCGACTTCCGACCGTTTGTAGGAGCCACATTTGGCAAAACCACATGGTACGGCGACTGCTCAGGAGAACACGGTGCCAACGTTGTAAACGTCGGCGTTAAAGCATCGCACGACATAAAGATTACCGACAATTTCTCTCTGCCAGTATACGCAGTGTTTGGCTACAATCCGCAAAGCGACGAAGTGGCTGCATACGCTGGATTTCAAATTGGTTTTTAAAGATTTTTTATTCATTAATTGTGAGGGGAAGCATTTGGGCTACAGCTCAATCTTCCCCATTTTTGGCATCAGGGCTATTATCTTAGCCTGACGTTTAAGAATATAATTTGATGGACGGTTTACGTGATATATCAGCGGATTAGGCAGACATGCCGCAATAAGAGCGCACTGTTGAGGATTTAGGTCTTTTGCCCGCTTATTAAAAAACGTCTTTGCCGCCGCTTCGGCGCCATAAATACCATCGCCCATCTCTATAACATTGAGATAAACCTCCATAATGCGTTTTTTGCCCCAAATATTCTCTATGAGGAATGTAAGATAAGCCTCATAAGCTTTTCTAACATAAGATTTTACAGGAAACAGAAAAACATTTTTGGCTGTTTGCTGACTTATTGTGCTCCCTCCTCGAAAACGTTTGCCCTTCTGAATATCGTTCCAAGCCTTTTGCATCATATCAAAACTAAACCCGCTGTGTGTTTGAAACAGATTGTCTTCCGACGATATCACAGCCCTTGTGAGAGACGGCGAAATATCTTCGTAGGGCACCCACTCTTTTACCGCAGAGTGATTATTGGCAACTCCTATGTTTTCAATCTTACGCTGCAGCATCAGAGGAGTGTAGTAAACGGGCACAAATTTGTAGAGAATTACAAAATAAACAGGCCACACAAGCAGAGCTGCTGATAGTATAAATAAAATACGTATCAGATAGAATGAGAATCCACGCTTGCGGACTTTATTTTTTCTTTTCGTTTTTCCTTGCGCCATCGGCCAACACCTTTATATAATATGTCTTATTATCTTTGTTGGTAAGTTTGGTATCTCTTAGCCACGGATTTAAAAGTTTGAATATCTTATAGTTAACCGTGTAAGTTTTAGCAAATGTGTACATATCGGTAATTGCACTGTCCACCTCTACGGTATTGGTAGCAATCTCTTTGTAAAGGTCTTTTTGACGGTAGCAGAATCCAAAGTCGGCTGGTTTTGAAAGCAGTAGTTTGTATGCGAGAATGCGGTACACATATCTGCCAGTTTCTGAATTGTGTTTCAAGTCGTAATAGTTGTTTTCGCCCTGACGGGTTACCAAACGCTGCAAACCATATTGTCCGCAGTTGTAAGATGCGGCAGCCATTGTCCACGAACCAAATTTAGCGTATGCCTGTTTCAAGAAAAAGCAAGCGGCGTAGGTTGATTTTTCAAAATCGTAACGCTCGTCAACCTCGTCGTTGATTTCCAATCCGCACTCCTTGCCAGTGGATTCAAGTATCTGCCAAAAACCCACCGCCTTCATTGGCGACACCACATTGTCCATACCGCTCTCTACCACGCAGAGATATAAAAAATCTTCGGGAACGCCCTGTTCTTTTAGTATCTTGCGCATAGTGGGAAAATATCTGTTGGCACGTTTCAAGTATAAAAATGTCTCCGAATGCCAGTACATTGTCTTCAGAAGTTCTTTTTCGAGCGATTCACGCACGTCGAAGTTTTCAAGAGGTACGGGTTCGCCGCAGAAATCCAGTTTGTCGGGTATTACGGGACAGTAGACATTGTATTTGGTATGCATTTCGGTTTGATAAAGTCCGTCGCCATCGTCATCGACAGAGCATATAAACATTTTAAATGCAAGAAAACTGATTATCAATACAGTAACCACGTAAAAGGTGGACAAGATATATTTAGGTGCGGTAGAATTGCTCATTTTAAATTATTATATTTTACACAAAAAATAATGTACACTTTGCTAATGTAGATTTATCTGCAAAAATAATATAAATATACATAACAACACAAATATTTTTGTTTTTATTTTTATGATTTATTATTTATTTTTGACCCACAAAAAAAATTTTATGAAACTGAAACTGCTATTGCCAATACTAGCCCTCGCAGCCTCTTGTAACTCTACCGATGAGAGTTACGAAATAGATTTGCACTGCGCCGAATGCGGCAGCGCCAAGGTTTCGCTATGCCGATATGTTGATGGTACCATTTCAGACCTTTCTACTACTACTTTTGAACACGGTCACGCAGTGTTTAAAGGCAAAATCAACGAGCCAGAACTTATATACATATATGTGGAAGATGCCTTAGACTATCTGCCAGTTTTTTTAGAAAACTCCTCAATTGACATCGACTATGTGTATGCACGGCCATCGCGTAGTGTGGTAACGGGTTCGCAGTGCCACAAAACATTCAGCGATTTTTTGCAATCATATTCGGCTTACAGCGACAAGGGCACGGGAATTGATAAAATGATAGAAAATGCCGAGGACAATTGCGACACCCTTATGCTCCAACGCCTCACCGACAATTTAAAGATTTTGGAACATGAAAAAGTGGAGTTTCAGCGCCAATATGTGGTTCAAAACAACACTTCGCCAGTGTCGGCATACATACTCTGCACCGATTTAATGTACAAATTATCAAGCAACGAGCTGGACACACTAATCAACATGTTTCCAGCCGAGATGAAAGGCAGCATTTATTTAAAACAAGTTTTTGAATATCGCAAAACAATGCCACAAGACACCATCGCCTTATAAAATTGAATATCATGAAGAGAGTTTTAATAGCATTAACAGCAATACTTACAGCACACCTTGCCGTAGCGCAGACCACTGGCTACCGCAATTCGTACAAACACTACGAGGGCAAAATGGGCAAAACTGACGTGGTGATGGAGGCTTATTATTCAAACCACGACGTATCAGGCATTCTTTATCCCAAAAAATCATCGGAATGCTTTCACGTACAAGGATCTGAAGAAAACGGCGTGCTTAATCTTTTTACTTCCGACAACCGAAAAATTACACTTACCGACCTAAAAGAAGACTACTCGCAATGCATGAGGTTCAACGAAGTATATGCCGAACTTTACGATTCAATACCATTCGCATCTGCCGACGAAGACAACCCTGTAGCTACCAATACTATAACCTACACTTATCTACAACCTGCGGCATACAAAGGTATTGAAACCAACAACGATACCAAGGCCTTGTTTGCTAAAATGTTCAACGCAGCTCCACAACAAAGTGTAGAGGGCGATTTCTTTTATCCTGAACCCTACCCTACTATGAAACTCAAAAACGACTTTCAAGCCGCAAAAAACCGTTTCAGAAAATTTGTTGACAGCGAATTGCAAGAAGAGAACAAGATTTCATCACAAGAGCTTACTATGCAAGAAACCAACTACCAATATGTAACATACAACTACAACGGTCTGGTCTGCATTATCAACAACTGCTTCTCTTACGCAGGTGGAGCCCACGGTATGTACGCCCATATTCCAGTAATTTTCGACCTTGAACAAAACCGCATCCTCAAAAAAGATGATATTTTTAAACCCGGCACCGATGACGCCATTATCAAACTGATTATCAAATACTTTATCGCTCACGGCGATGCCGACGACAAACCTTCCGACGAAAGCGAAGGAATATTCAAAGAAGATGTTTTTGTAGAAAACAACATCGGCATACAAAACGGTAATATCATTTTTTTTTACCAGCCATACGACATAAATTCCTATATAGCTGGCACTTACACTGCTGTTATTAAGATTTCAGAACTAATACCATATATTACAGATAACTCACCAATTAAACGAATGTTAAAATGAAAAAACTAATTTACTCCATTCTCTTATTTACCATTGGGTTTGCTCCTGCAAAAGCTCAAAACAATGCAGAATCTATTTACAACGACTATCGCACTGAACTTTTGGGTACTACTAAAGACAATGTCAACGAAGTAATTGTAAAAACTGCGCAATATTTTTTAGAAGCGCCATACGTTGCTCACACTCTCGACTCAAACAATGTGGAGCAGCTTGTGGTAAACTTAGACCGTTTCGACTGCCTTACCTTTGTGGAAACTGTGCTTGCCCTAAGTGTCGACTATATCACCGACAATCCGTCATACTCCAATTTCACTAGCACATTGCAAAATATCCGCTACCGCAGCGGCGCAATTTGCGGCTACCCATCGCGTTTGCACTATACCTCTGATTGGATCTACGACAACGTGCAGAAGGGTATAGTTACCGACCGCACCAAAAACCTCGGCGGCATTCCTTTCCGACCAATTGTCAACTATATGAGCACCCATCCTCAAAACTACGAACAGTTGAAAAATAACCGCGCAGCCGTTGATTCTATGCGCACTATCGAAAAACAGATCAACCTCCGCAAGGCTATGTACTTTATTCCCAAGGCTCGTGTATCGGCAGTGGCAAAAAATATTGATGCGGGTGATATTATAATGATAACCACTTCGATGGCTGGTTTAGATTATGCCCATGTGGGGTTTGCTATCAAAGAGAATGGAGTGCTAAAATTTATTCACGCTTCGTCAGATAAACACAAAATTGTAATCACATCGGGCTCGTTGTATCAGTATCTGCTTAATGTAAAGAGTTTCACGGGCATTTCGGTGTTAAGGGCAAAGCAGTTATAACTCTCGGAGAAAAATCTCTGCTGTAAACATATTGACACTTGCCGCCGAACCATAGCACGCCCTCGAATACTGCACCGCAAAACGCCTCAACCTCACATCCGCTCCAAACGAAAACCCTGCAGCACGGCTGGCGTTGCCCATTCGCAAATCATTGTGTTTCTGCACATTGAATCCTGCTTTTGCCGACACTGTGGATTTTGGGAAAAGCTCCACTCCTAGCACAAGATGGTCGGCTATATTGGTGGCGTTGTCTTCGTCAAGCCTGCTCTGCAACTCGGTAACGGTGGCAGAAAAACTCAGCGGAGCATGTTGCAATATCTTGCTCGCTCCTACTTGTATGCACAACGGAAGCGGCTCGCGGTTTGACCCTGTATACGGCGAACACTGAAATCCCACGTTATTGGCTGTGGCGGCTATGGTTACGCCAATATTGTCTAAATTGTAAACCACACCAAAATCAAAAGCGATTCCCCACGAACGGTAACGTTCAAGATGTGAAAATATAGCCTTGGTGGTAACACTTGCCCGCAAATCTTTGGTAATCTGGCGAATGGCAGCGCAATATATGGCGCAGTCCTTAGCAGAGAATGTTCCGCCAAGTATGCCAGCCTCGTCGGCGTAGTCGAATGAGCCATAGTGCATAAATAGCACACCGCCAGCCACCGACCAAAGGTTGTTGATTTTAGCGGCATAAGCAGCCGAACCAAAATTAATGTCGGCAATATAGTCGGCATAGTTCAATGACGCATAGCGGTCGTAGGTGCTGTCGATCATCGAAGCGTTGGTAAACAGATAGTTGGCACCGAGATTGCCGGCAGCAATTGACGTTCCACCCAATGCCGTAGAATTACCGCTTACGGGTAGTTTGAGAAACGTGTATACGCTCTCTCCTCCGTTTTGCGCTGATACGGCAAACACTGTAATTATTGTGGTTAATATTGTAAGAAATATTTTCATGGTGCAAATTTCATATTTTTAAGTATAAAAAAAACCATCATTCAAAAAAAAAGTCTAATTTCGTGCCTAATAGATTCACAACAAAAATAACGGCATTAACGTTTTCAATCGTATTGAATTAATAACTATGAAAGTATTACACATTTTTTATCTATTAACAGCGGCTCTGCTTTGCTCATGCGGTGGCGAAAAACAGAATCAGGCTGCACTTAACTACGATTCCATACCGCAAGCAGAAAGTACTATTTACTTAAACCAGAGCGAGTTGCCACCTGTCAACGACCTTGCACGGTTTCTCGCTGGCAAGCCCGTCGATAAGTTTGCCCATATCCAAAGTTCCGACTATTATAAAGAGTACGCCAAAAAGGCATCGCAGCAGTGGAGCGACCTCAAAGCCAAAACACTCAACCCCATAAAACAATGGTGTAACACCAATATACCTGAATTTCATAAAGATACAACTTGCCTATTTTATCCATTCGGCGGTCCCGACTTGGTGTTTGCCTTCACATTTTTCCCAAACGAAACCGACTATGTGCTTCTCGGTCTTGAAAATCCCGGCTCGGTAACAATGCCCGATATGCTTTCCGAACAGGAAACCCACGAATACCTTGATTCCCTGCTATATTCTTACCGCTACATCAATAAGTACGGATTTTTTGTGGCAAGTCACATGCACGACGATTTCAAAAACATCACCCTCAACGGCACCATACACCTTATATTATATACTCTTGCCATGGAAAACTGCATTATAACATCGTATAAAGACGTGTATATCAACGATCTGGGCAAAATTACCGAAAACGACAGCAACCGCAAGAAACATCCCTACGGCTATAGGATAACATTTACCAAAGACGGCGACATCAAAACCCGCTCAATCACATATCTACGTATGGAGGCAAGCGACCCTGCCATGTCGGGAACATTTGAGTTTGCATACTACATCAACTCTTACCCCGAAAAAATATGTTATTTAAAATCAGCATCTTACCTACTGCAAAACAATGAGTTTACAATCATGCGCAAAATTCTTTTAGACCAATGCGACCGTATTCTCCAAGACGAATCGGGACTTGCTTACGCCCGCGTGGTCAAAGATTACGACGTAAACATTTTCGGCACTTACACACGTCCCATGAATGTGTTCTCGTATTACAAGCAGGAAGATTTGAAACAGGCTCTTGCTGCTCGCAACTCAAAACCGCTACCCTTTAAGATAGGTTACGCTTCGCAAATCAACGAATCGGTGCTGATGGCTTGCACTCGGAAAGGAAAATATGATTACAACAATCCAAAACCAATCGAAAAAGACAACCATATAGCTGTTACCAAAGATACTATTTATAAGGTGCAGTTTAAGGTTAGCTGGAACATGATTCCCAACAACGACCCCATGTTAGACGGCATTCCAGATGTGGATTACTACACCGACAACAGCGTGTATAAATACACCGCCGGTTCTAAAAAATCGGAGGCAGAATGTAAAGATATTCTGCAAATAGTTAAAAACAAAGGGTTTACAGACGCCTTTATTGTAAAATTTGCTAACGGACAGAGAATAAGATAATTAAATTATGAAAAAGAGAGTATTGTTTATCGACCGCGACGGCACTATCATCGTGGAACCGCCAGTAGACTATCAAGTAGACCGTCTTGAAAAATTCAAGTTTGTAGACGGCGCAATCATTTCGCTATACAACATCCGCAGATATACTGATTTTGAGTTTGTGATGGCAACCAACCAAGACGGACTCGGAACCGACTCTTTTCCCGAGGATGATTTTTGGCCGCTGCAAAACCTCATGCTCGACACTCTCAAATCGTCGGGAGTGGAGTTTTCCGATATTCTTATCGACCGCAGTTTTGAACACGAAAACCTGCCTACACGCAAACCAGGAACGGTAATGATGAAAAAATATCTCGAAAGCGAAGAATACGACCTTTCGCAGAGTTTTGTACTCGGCGATCGTCCTACCGATGTTATGCTCGCCAAAAATCTTGGCTGCAAAGCTGTATTCTTCGGCAATGAACTACCCTCAGAATTAGAGCCTTACTGCGCCCTCCACGCCAAAACATGGACCGAGGCGGAGCGGTTTCTAATTAGCAGCAACAATATCATTGAGGTAACACGCAACACCGCCGAAACCAAGATAAGCCTCAAACTCTATCCCGCAAATCCCGAAATCAAGCACGTGGATACAGGAGTAAAATTCTTCGACCATATGCTATCACAACTACCTGTGCACGGATGTTTTGGCTTAGACCTTACCTGCAACGGCGACATAGAGGTAGACGAGCATCACACCATCGAAGATGTGGCATTGGCTCTCGGTACAGCTGTTAACCAACTGTGGCAGCGCCGCAAACTCATTAATAGATATGCCTTTGTGCTACCTATGGACGACTGCTTGGCGCAAGTGGCATTAGACCTCGGAGGTCGCCCATGGATGATATTCAAAGCCGATTTTACACGCGAAAAAATTGGCGATTTTCCCACCGAAATGATCACGCATTTCTTCAAATCGTTTTGCGACAATGCCAAATGCAACCTCAACATCAAAGCCGAGGGCGACAACGAGCATCACAAGTTGGAAGGCATTTTCAAGGCGTTTGCCAAATGCTTAAAACAAGCTATCAGCTACGACTTTACCTTGCAAACAATTCCAAGTTCAAAAGGAATGTTATAAATAATAAAAATGTGGCTCAATGATTAACGGCAAGAAAATAGGAGTGGTACTTCCGGCATACAACGCCGCTAAGACCCTAAAACCGACCCTCGACGAAATCCCCTACGACATTGTAGACGAGGTGATACTCACCGACGACTGCAGTCAGGACGATACCGCAGAAGTGGCGGCACAACTTGGCATCAAGCATATTATCCGCCACGAAAAAAACCGCGGCTACGGAGGAAACCAGAAAACATGCTACAAAAAGGCTCTGGAACTTGGTTGCGACATTGTGGTGATGCTACATCCCGACTATCAGTACACGCCAAAACTAATCCACAGCATGTGCTACACCATCGCCAACGGAGTTTATCCTGTGGTGATAGCCTCCCGAATCTTGGGCAAAGGCGCACGCAAAGGTGGAATGCCCCTCTACAAATACATTTCAAACAGGTTTCTGACATTCTTCCAAAACCTTATGATGAACCAGAAACTCAGCGAATATCACACCGGCTACCGCGCTTTTGCCCGTGAGGTAATCGAAAAACTAAACCTCGAAGCCGACAGCGATGATTTTGTATTCGACAACCAGATGATTGCCCAGATTTTTTACGCTGGATACGAGATTGCCGAAATCACCTGTCCCACAAAGTATTTCAAAGAGGCTTCATCAATTAATTTCAAACGAAGTGTTAAATATGGGTTCGGAGTAATTTTTACCTCAATAAATTACTTCTTAGCCAAAACAAGAATTAAAATTCACCGTATATTTAAATCAGATTCAAATAATTAGGGCAATGTAGATTAACCAAACAGACTAATGACTATTAACACCTTATACCGTAACGTTTTACATACGGCATTATTATTATTGCCGTTGTTGATGATTTCGCCAATTGCAAAAGCGCAAACCAACGACACTGCCTATGTTACGGCTATGGACCCTAACGTCAACGTGCTGTCATTAGTGCCCCAAACTATAGTGTCGTCTATTTCTGTAACTGGCAACAAAAAAACCAAGGAGACCGTCATCCTTCGCGAAATAACCTTTGCCGAAGGCGACACCATAGACACCAAATCACTTACACAAGAGTTTGAACGTAGCCATACAAACCTGCTCAAAACTTCGCTTTTCAACTACGTTACCATCTCTCCCACCGAAATAGAGCCCGGATATATTGCCGTAACCATCAATGTGGAAGAGCGCTGGTATCTTTGGCCAGCTTTCAGCATAACGCCTCACAACGGAAACCTCAACCAATGGCTGCGAGAACCCGACATTCACAAAGTTGACATCTGCTTCGGCATAAAAAAATACAACTTCCGTGGACGCCGCGAGGTGCTGTCGTTCAATTTCCGCCGAGGATTCAACAACATTTCGCAAATCAGCTACTCAAACATAGCTGTCGACAAAAAATACCGTCATCTGCTTGCAGCACACCTTTCGCTCAAAACTCAAAAAGACGTGCTTGTGCGCACCACCGACGGCAAAGGCGAATACAATCACTTCAACAACAACGGTTTCAAAGAAATAAAGCCAGAACTCGTATATCAATTCAGGCAAAATATCAACGCCTCGCATTTTTTTAAAGTGGCTTACAACGACGTGTCGATTTGCGACTCGTTGGCAATGCTCAATCCCGACTATCTCGGCGATGGCGCAACCCACATTCGCAACATCACCACCTCATACTCGTTTCGGCTCGACAACCGCAGTTCGTCGTACTACCCGTTAACGGGTTCTTTTTATGAAATTACTTTCAAACGTACAGGATATCTTTCGCAATCTCCATCAGTAATTGGAGCAGAAGCCGATGTGCGACATTATTTGCAGGTTACAAACCGAATATATTTCGCTGCGCAGATTTTTGTTTCTACATACACCAACAACACCCCTTTTTATATGCGACCAAACATCGGCTCCAAACCTAACATTTTGGAGGGCTACGAGCACAACCTCATCTTTGGCGACGCGCTATCCTTCTTAAAAACATCGTACAAGTTTGAGCTTATCCCCACCCATATTATCCACCTAAAACGCATCAACGCACCAAAGTTCAACAAGATACACTTTGCCGCATATATCAACCTCTTTGCCGATTGTGCCTACGTAGAAGACCACGCCCACACAGATTCGCTCAACAATCCATACACCAACACTTTTCTCGGATCATTAGGCGTGGGTCTCGACCTCGTAACCTACTACGACAAGGTTTTCTCCATGTTTGCAACTCGCAACGTACAAAACAATTACTACTTTGGAATAGGCATCAAGTCGTTTTTCTAACAATTCTAACCAAAAATATACTAAAAGGGCAAATTTTGGCGTTAAAAATATTTAATAATGTAATAAACCTTGCCAAATGAAAATTGCAATATTCGGACGCGAATTCAAAGAAGACTTCAACGAATCGATATACAAAATATTCGAAACACTCAACCGCAATCAGGCTGAAATATACATTCATGAGGAGTATCTCAAATTCATTAATCAGGATCTGTATTTCTTTCCAAAAATATCGGGCACATTTGCCAGCAGCAACACTATGCCCGCCGGGCTCGACCTTCTCATAAGCGTAGGCGGCGACGGCACAATGCTCGAGAGCGTTTCTTACGCAGTAGGAGCCGACATTCCCGTAGTGGGAATCAACAGCGGACGGTTAGGATTTCTTGCAACAGTATCGAAAAAAACTCTCGACAAAGCATTCGAAGATATATTCGCCCGAAACTATCAAATAGAAACACGCACACTGCTTGAACTCAACAGCGAAAACAACCGTTTTGGCGACCTCAATTTCGCACTCAACGAACTCACCATAATGCGCGTCAACTCAAGCTCTATGATCAGCATCAACGTTTATCTCAACGAAGAGTTTCTTAACACATATTGGTCGGATGGCTTGATTGTTGCTACTCCTACAGGTAGCACCGCATATTCGCTCAGCGCTGGCGGACCTATCATTACACCAGGCAGCGGCAACTTTGTAATTACGCCTGTATCGCCACACAACCTCTCAGTGCGTCCAATTGTTATTTCCGACGACAGCGTGCTTAGGTTAAAAGCCGATGGAAGAGGAAGAAACTTTTTGGCATCATTAGATTTTAAGCAAGCCACTTTCTCATTTGATGAAGAACTTGTGCTCCGTCGCTCCGACAAAAAACTTAAACTTATCAAATTTAGCGAAAGCACTTTTTTCAACACCCTACGAAACAAACTTCTATGGGGAATGGATAAAAGAAACTAAAAATTAATACAATAACAAAAAACTTTTTAATATCTTTGCGCCGGATATATCAATAATATGCAAAAATACGTTATAACACAGAGACAAAATATCGCAAAATATACAGAACTATGAAAAAAGTTACTGCTACTATACTTCTTTTAATAGTCGCTTTTTCTGCCGCTTACCCGCAATCCACGGCATGGAAACGCGACCGCAATAGCGTGTTCGGCGGAATAGGCTACAACTTCTTTATGGGTGAGCTCGGCGGAGGCAAAAAAGATGCAGCCCACTTTTTCGGTATTCGCGACGTTGACCTTGCAAGCACAAGACCTGCCATGCAAGTGGGATATCGCTACAGAATTCTTGAACCGCTTTCGGCAAGAGCAAGCTTTACATATTGCAGAATCTATGGCGACGACTCCGAATCTGCCAACATTTACCGAAAAGCACGAAACCTTAACTTCCGCAGCGATTTATTTCAATTTGGTGCTACAATCGACTACTATTTTGTTAAGGAAAAAGCCATTTCACGTTTTGGAGCTTTCCAAAGCGTTTCACAATGGAGACAACGTATTTCGGCATATGTTTTCACTGGTATAGGAGCTGTACACTTCAAGCCCAAAGGCGAACTCGACGGCTCGTGGTACGACTTACAGCCCCTATGCACCGAAGGTCAGGGCTCGGGCGTAACACTTAAAGTGGTAGACGAAAACGGAAACACTATTACCATAAAAACCGAATCAAAACCATACAAACTATGGGCTGCCACAGTGCCAATCGGCTTAGGTGTTAAATACCGCCTCAACCCAAAAATGGCACTCAGCCTTGAAATAGCAAACCACTATACCACAACCGATTACATCGACGACGTTTCGTCCGACTATTATTTCAATTACGAGCAAGAAGGTGTGCAACCGCCGAGCGATCTAACTCCAAAATTCGCCGACCGCCACTTCGACGTTGACAACAACGGAGAATTAGTGGATGCCTCAGCTCCCTACAAATCAGGACACATGAGACGTGGCAACTCGGGCTACAACGACGCGTACCTCGTTACAATGATATGCTTCCACTACAAGCTATCAGAAAATATCCTGCCACAGCGCAAGCCTAAGTATTACTAACATCAAATACCTTAAAGCCAACCACTTACACAACGGAATAATAACGCTGGCAGATATTTTTCAAAAAAAAATATCAAAAACGCATAATATTTTTTGTAGAATAAAAACATTATGCTTAACTTTGCAAAAAATTAAAGAAGAGGGGACTCAGAGTCCCCTCTTTTATTCACAATAACAAAATGATATCAGAACAGAGCATACTATCGATATTGGAGCAAGAAAAAGAATTTGAAAAATTCTTCTTCGTAAGCGTAAAAGTGTCGGGCGACAACAAAATTACCATCACCGCCGACACCGACGAAGGCATCACCATCGACCAGTGCGGCGAAATATCATCGAAACTCGAAGAACTGCTCGACCGCGACCAAGAAGATTTTGAGCTTGAAGTTACAAGTCCCGGACTCACCGAGCCGCTCAAAGTGCCCCGTCAGTACACAAAAAATATCGGGAAATACGTAGATATCGTGCTTGCCGACGGCAAGAAAATCGACGGAGAACTGCTGTCGGCAAACGACGACGGCATCACCATAAAGCAGACCATCACCGAAAAAGTGAACGGAAAGCGCACAAAAAGCGAAGTTACCAACACTATAAACTTCGCTGCCATTAAGACAACAAAATTGAAAATAAAATTTTAAAATATAGGCAGTTAAAAAAATGGAAATCAACAACCTCATAGAGACATTTGCCGAATTTAAAGAGCAGAAAAGCATTGACCGCGCCACCATGATGCGCGTTATCGAAGAAGTATTTAGAAACATCCTTGCCAAAATGTATGGCACCGATGAAAACTTCGACATAATAATAAACATCGACAAAGGCGACCTCGAGATATGGAGAAACCGCGTTGTGGTAGAAGACTCCGACCTGCAAGACCCAAATCTCGAAATTTCGCTCACCGAAGCTAAAAAAATCGACAGCGACTACGAAATCGACGAGGAAGTTACCGACGAAGTGCCCTTCCGCGACTTCGGACGCCGAAACATTCTTACTCTAAGACAAAACCTCACTTCAAAAATATTAGAACTCGAAAAAGAAAAACTCTACGAAAAATATAAAAACCGCATTGGTGAAATCGTTGCTGGCGAAGTTTACCAAGTGTGGAAACGCGAGATACTCATCCTCGACGACGAAGGCAACGAACTCACCCTACCCAAAGCAGAGCAGATTCCTACCGACTTTTTCCGCAAAGGCGACAACCTCCGCGCCGTTATCAGTCAGGTGGAAATGCGCAACGGTTCGCCGTTCATTCTCTTGTCAAGAACCGACCCGGCATTCCTCGAAAGATTGTTTGAACTTGAAGTGCCCGAAATCAACGACGGACTTATCACCATCAAGAAGATTGTACGTATCCCCGGCGAACGCGCCAAAGTGGCAGTAGAAAGCTACGACGACCGTATCGACCCAGTAGGAGCTTGCGTAGGTATGAAGGGCTCAAGAATTCACGGCATTGTTCGCGAACTTAGAAACGAGAATATCGACGTAGTAAACTTCTCTGCCAACACCCAGCTATACATACAGCGTGCCCTCAACCCGGCCAAGATCAACAATATAAAAATCAACGAAGCCGACAAGAAGGCAGAAGTATATCTCGATCCCGAAGAAGTGTCAAAAGCCATCGGCAAAATGGGCGCCAACATCAAACTCGCCACACAGCTTACTGGATACGACATCGAAGTTTATCGCGACATCGACGAGGGCGAAGAAGACGTTGACCTCGAAGAATTCAACGACGAAATTGAAATGTGGATTATCGACACGCTCAAGTCGATCGGCTGCGATACAGCCAAAGACGTACTTAAAATCTCCAAAGACGAACTCGTTAAACGCACCGACCTTGAAGAGGAGACTATTGAGGAAGTTCTGAATATACTTAAAGCAGAATTCGAATAAGCCATGGATTCGCTTAAAATATGCCGGAAACTTAGATTTAACAGCAGTTAATTAAAAATTCACAATGCAGGACAACAAGGACATAAGACTAAACAAAATCGCGAAAGAACTTAACGTAGGAATCAACACCATCGTAGAGTTCCTTCACAAAAAAGGACAGAAAATCGACGCCAACCCTAACACTAAGATTGACGGCGCTCAGTACGACATGCTCGTTAAAGAGTTCAGTTCCGACATGCTCGCCAAAAAACAAGTGGAAAAGCAGGTGGAAATCGACAAAAAAAGAAAAGAGACTATAACTGCCGGAAAAGAGCCTAACAAACACCAGAACAACAGCCAAGCCGAAAAACAAGAATTCAAGATTTTGGGAAAAATAGACCTGGATCAGAACAATAAAACTAAGACAACAAACTCGCAACAGCAACCAAAAGCTGCTGACGACAACAAACAGAAACTGCCAGTGCAACAAGACAACAACAAGTCCGACACACAGAACGGACAGCAACGCAACGAAAACAAAAACAAGAACAACAACAATAATAACAACAATAACAGGCCTAAGAACCCAGGTCAGCAAAAAGACGAAAGGACTGTGAAGGTTGTGGGCAAGGTAGATTTAGACTCGCTAAACCGCCCCGCCGAAAAGAAAAACGCCGACCGCCGTCCCGAACCGCAGCCTCAAAACCGCGTGGAACGTTCGGAAGATAGGTTGTCGAACGATGCCGTTCCCACCGACGCTGAAATTTTCATTCCCAAAGTGCACAAAATCACCGGTCCTACAATCGTTGGCAAAATTGAACTTCACGACGAACCCAAGCCCTCACAAGGAAGACGTCAAAACAAGAAAAAACGCCGTAGAATAGGAAAAGAACCCGTTGATATTCAACAAAAAGACGAGCAACGCGAAAATTCCAAGGGCGATTCTAAAAACCGTCCGCCCCGCAACGGCAAAAAAGGCGAACAAAAAGAGCGTGGCGAACGTGGCGAACGCGGCGAACGCGGCGAACAGAAAAACAACGGCGAGGGTCGCAGAGGTCGCGACAAAAAACACCGCACCGAAGAGATCAAAAAGGAGATTACCGCCGAAGATATCAAAAAGCAAATCAAAGAGACGCGTGCCCTCATGGAAAATCAGGGCGGTAAAAGCGCCACTTCAAAATATAACCGCTTAAAGCGTAAAATTATTCACGAACGTATCGACGAAGAGAACAAACGCGCCGAAGACGAAAAGAAGATTCTCGAAATCACTGAGTTTATCACCGCCAACGACCTCTCTTCGCTGATGGATGTGCCTGTAAACCAACTTCTGTCGATTTGTTTCGACTTAGGCACTCCGGTTTCTATCAACTCGCGTCTCGACGCCGAAATGATTAAAATTCTTGCCGAAGAATTTGGTTTTGAGGTTAAATTCCTCAACATCGGCGACGAGTCTGACCTTGAAAAGAAACTCGACCCCAACGAAATGGAGGAACGTCCGCCTATCGTTACCATCATGGGTCACGTTGACCACGGTAAAACTGCGCTCCTCGACTATATCCGCAAAACCAACGTTATTGCCGGTGAGGCAGGTGGTATTACACAGCATATTGGTGCTTACAATGTAACGCTACCCGATGGCAAACGTATCACTTTCCTCGATACTCCCGGTCACGAGGCGTTTACGGCTATGCGTGCCCGCGGTACCAAAATCACCGACATTGTGGTAATTGTGATTGCCGCCGATTCGCAGGTGATGCCCACCACCGAGGAGGCTATCAGCCATGCCAAGGCCGCCAACGTGCCGATTATTTTCGCTATCAATAAAATTGACCGTCCCAATGCCGACCCCGAAAAAATCCGTCGCGAACTTTCGGAACGCGGTATGCTTGTGGAAGATTGGGGTGGCGATTATGGCTGCGTAGATATTTCTGCAAAGCAAGGTACCAACGTAGACAAACTTCTCGAACGCATATTGCTCGAAGCCGAAGTGCTCGAACTCAAAGCATCATACACATGTCCCGCATTTGGATCAGTGGTAGAGGCATCGCTCGACCATGGTCAAGGATACGTTACCAACGTGGTGGTAAGCCACGGTATACTCAAAGTGGGCGATGTGGTATGGGCAGGCTGCTATTCTGGCAAAATCAAGGCTATGTTCAACGAACGCAACAAGCGTATCAAGAGCGCCGGTCCTGCCATGGCAGCATCCATACTTGGTCTCAATGGCGCACCTAACGCCGGCGACAAGTTTGAGGTGATGGAAGACGAACGTGCTGCTCGCGAACGTGCTGTACGCCGTCAACAAATTGAACGCGAAATCACCAACCGTATCAACGTAATGGACCTCAACAAGTTTGCTCACGACGTTATAGCAGGCAACTCAGAAGAACTTGTGCTCAACCTCGTTATCAAAGGCGACGTGCAAGGCTCTATTGAGGCTCTCAAAAGTTCGTTTGAAAAACTCTCTACCGAAAGCATCAAAGTTAAGGTAATACATGCGGGCGTAGGTCAGATTTCAGAATCCGACGTTATGCTTGCCAAGGCATCCAAGGCAATCATTATTGGTTTCCAAGTACGTCCTGCACAAGGCACCAAGAAACTTGCCGAAAAAGACAATGTGGAGATTCGTCTCTACTCTATCATCTACGATGCTATCGACGATGTAAAAGACGCTCTCGAAGGTATGCTCTCTCCCGACATCAAAGAGGAGATTACAGGTACTGCCGAAATCAAGGAGATTTTCAAAATATCCAAGGTGGGCAACATTGCAGGCTGCCTTGTACAAGACGGCAAAATTATCCGCAAAAACAAATGCCGCGTTATCCGCGACGGTATTGTGGTTTACTCTGGCGAACTTGGATCGCTCAAACGTTTCAAAGACGATGTTTCGGAAGTTACCACCGGCATGGAGTGCGGCTTAAATATCGACAAATTCAACGACATACGCGTGGGCGACATTATCGAGTCGTACGACGAGAAAGAAGTCCGCAAGAAATTATAATATCATTCATCATCCATCCTTTAGGGCGGATTTCCTCTCTTTGGGAATCCGCCTTTTTAAAAACTATTGAAACTCTATATGAAAACATTTATCTCACTTCTTACAATTATCTCGCTCACTGTTTCGCAAGTGATGGCAGGAGAGGGAATGTGGGTACTTTCGCTTATAGGCAAAAACTATCAGCAGATGAAAGAGGCAGGATTTCGCCTTACTCCCGAAGATATTTACAGTATCAACCAAACATGTTTAAAAGATGCAATCGTTTCCCTCAATGATGGAGAATGTACCGCCGAATTTGTATCTACCAAAGGTATGCTACTTACCAATCACCACTGCGGATACGAAGATATTCAATCTATAAGTTCGGTTAGCAACGATTACCTTACCAACGGTTTTTGGGCTAAAAAAATGGCAGACGAGATACCCATTAAAGGCAAAACTGCTGCACTACTGATAAGCATCGAAGATGTTACCGACAAAATTCTTACACCATCTACCCTCCGCCTTGGTCCCGAATCGCAAATAGCAGTTATCGAAGGCACTATTGAGTCGTTGGAAGAAGAGTATTCTGAAAACGGTAAATATAAGGCTGAGATTAGTAATTTTTTCAACGGCAACTATTACTACATGTTTAAATATGTGGTATACAAAGATATACGTTTGGTTGGTGCACCTCCCGAATCAATTGGACAGTTTGGCGGCGAAAACGACAATTTTGCATGGCCTCGACAAGGTGCCGACTTTTGCATTTTCCGCGTATACACTGCGCCCGATGGTTCTCCTGCCGAATATTCCGAGAAAAACATTCCATACGTTCCCCAAAAATATCTTAAAATCAACACCAAAGGCGTAAACGAAGGCGATTTTGCTATGATAATCGGTTATCCTGCCGAAACCCAAAGACACTATTCGCCTCGCCAAATTCGCATGCTCAAAGACAATTTTTCAGTGCTTTCCGAGACCTATAAACAAAAACTCGACATCACTAAATCGTTTATGGATTCCGACGATGCCATTCGCATTCAGTATGCCTCTAAACACACCGAAGATTACAATGCTTATAAATATTATTACGATACTTACCGCTGTATCAACGATTTAAAAGTGATAGAGCGCCGTCAAAAGGCAGAAACCGACCTCGACAAATGGATTTCAGCCGACAAAAAAAGCAAATACAAGAAAGTGATTCAGCAATACAACAACGATTTAATAGCCAACTCTCAGAACGATATTTATATGAACTATTGGCTTGCGTCGATGTATGCAGGATGCGAGTTTGTGAAATTTGGTTCTAAACACTATATGTTATACCATTATCTCTCAATAGGTTATCGTCAAAAGGTTGAAGAAATAGTTAAAGAACTAAAAGCCAACTCCGAGGCATATTTTCGCAACTATAATCCCAAAATTGATTATACAGTTTCGAAACAGATGCTAAAATATTATGTAGACCATGTGCCGCAAAAATATTGTCCCGCTGGATCAAACGATTCAGCATTCTTTCTCCTATTGGAACAAAATTTCACCACATCGATTCTCACCGACAAAGACCGTTACAACAATTTCTTGAAAAATCCCTCAGCCGAGGCTCTCTCACAAGATCTTTTGTTTTTGCTTGCGGTAGAAATTGTTGAAAAAATGGACTATTTTCAAGCGTCCGACGCCCTTGAATGCAAAACCGAGGTTCACTATCGTGACTACACCAAGGCAATGATGGAGATGGCTAAATCTATCAATCCCGACACACTTTTCTATCCCGATGCCAACAGTACAATGAGGCTCACTTACGGCAAAGTTTGCGGCTACACCTATCAAGGCAAAGATATGGGCTGGTACACCACTTTTGAATCTCTTATTGCCAAAAAGAACAACAACGACCGTGATTTTATGGTTTTGCCCGAATTACAAAACCTTTTTGATAAACGCGATTTTGGTACATACGCTTACAACGATACACTGCGGCTCTGCTTCCTCACCGACAACGACATCTCTGGCGGCAACAGTGGAAGCGCAGTGCTCAATGGCGATGGCGACATCATAGGTTTGGCTTTCGACGGCAATCAAGAGGCTATGAGTTGCGACATTATGTTTGAACCTGACATTCAGCGCACTATATGCGTGGATATCAGATATGTACTATTTGTAATTGATAAGTTTGCCAAGGCTGGCAACATTATCAGCGAATTAGAATTTGTAAATTAGTTATGGAACAGAAATTAGATTTGGACAACATCGACCCCGTGGTTCTTTACGGTGTAAACGAACAGCGTTTAGAAAAAATCCGTCAGAATTTTCCCAAGTTGAAACTCATAGCCCGTGGTCATGAAATCAAAATTCTTGGCGAAACCGAGGAGGTGAAACGTTTTTCTGAATCCATAGAACTAATCAAGGCACATTTTTCAAAATATAATTCACTATCCGACAACGAATTAGAGAGTATATTACATAAAGACGTGCAAAAAGCCTCGCTATATGCCGGCGGGGGCGATGCCATTGTGTATTCGGTAACTGGTGTGCCGATACGTCCACGCTCGCAAAATCAAGTGCAGATGGTAAAGGAACTTGAACGCAACGACCTTTTGTTTGCGACAGGACCCGCTGGTACAGGTAAAACATACTTGGCTGTGGCACTGGCAGTAAGAGCGTTGAAAACAGGAATGGTGCGCCGAATAATACTCTGCCGTCCGGCGGTGGAGGCTGGCGAAAAAATCGGTTTTCTGCCTGGCGACATGAAAGAGAAACTCGACCCATATATGCAGGCACTCTACGATGCTCTCAACGATATGATTCCGCAACGTCGTCTCGAAGATATGATTGAGGAGCGTATTGTACAAATTGCCCCTCTTGCCTTTATGCGCGGACGTACCCTCTCCGACGCAGCAGTGATTTTAGACGAGGCTCAAAACGCCACAGTGGCTCAGTTGAAAATGTTTCTCACACGTATGGGCGAAAATTCCAAGTTCATAGTCACTGGCGACGAAACCCAGATTGACCTGCCCCGCAAATCCGATTCTGGACTTGTTCACGCCCTCCATATTCTCAAAGGAATCAAAGAGATTTCGTTTGTAGCATTTAGCGGCGACGACGTGGTGCGACACAAACTTGTAAAGAAGATTATCTCGGCATATGAAACTCCAATTCATAATTCATAATTCATAATTCATAATTCATAATTCATAATTCGTAATTCATTAATAATAAATATTATGGCAAACGCATTAATAAAGACCGATTTCAACTTTAAAGGTCAAACAAATGTTTATCACGGCAAAGTCCGCGATGTATACACCATCAACAACGACAAACTTATAATGGTGGCCACCGACCGTATTTCGGCATTCGACGTAATCTTGCCTAAGGGTATTCCCTACAAAGGACAGATTCTCAATCAGATAGCCGCCAAGTTTTTGGACGCTACCAAGGATATTGTTCCCAACTGGAAACTTGCCACTCCCGACCCTATGGTAACAGTGGGACAGAAGGCTGAGGCTTTTCCTGTGGAGATGATTATCCGCGGATACCTCACTGGCAGTTCGTGGCGCACCTACAAATCGGGTGCAAGAGAAATCTGCGGCGTTAAGATTCCCGAAGGTATGAAAGAGCATCAGAAATTTCCCAAACCCATTATCACCCCCACCACCAAGGCAGCAGAGGGGCACGACGAGGATATTTCAAAGGAAGAAATTCTCAAACGTGGACTTATTTCGCCCGAAGACTACGCTCAGATAGAAGAAATCACCTACAAACTATTTGAACGTGGCACCGAGATAGCCGCCAAACGAGGACTCATCCTTGTTGACACCAAATACGAGTTCGGCAAAATCGACGGCAAAATTGTGCTCATCGACGAAATTCACACTCCCGACTCGTCGCGCTATTTCTACTCCGAAGGTTACGAAGAACGTTTTGCCAAAGGCGAACAGCAGAAACAACTTTCAAAAGAGTTTGTACGCGAATGGCTTATGGCAAACGGTTTCCAAGGCAAAGAGGGACAGAAAGTTCCTGAAATGACCGACGAGATAGTGGCTGGCATCTCTGCACGCTACATCGAACTCTTTGAGAATATCACTGGCGAAAAATTCCAAAAAGCCGACCTTTCGCAAGATATTGCCAAACGCATCGAAACCAACATCAACAACTACCTTGCATAATACAGCGGATTGATTTTATAGTAAGATCAGCCAGCGAAAAATATTTTCGCTGGCTGATTTGTTATTATTGGTTTACCACCTTATAGCAGTATTTACCAATAGTTACAACAAAAATTCCTTTTTTGTTGATATGGATTGCTTGACGTGAAGCATTAATGGTGGCCGAAGTGATTATGCGACCTGTAATGTCGACAATACTGTATCTAACGCCCAAGGACGCACCAACAATAAAAATAGTGCCGTTGCTGCACCAAACGTTTGGCTTGATTGCCTCTGGTGCGATATCAACAGGCGTTTTGGCATCTATTTTTGTCTCTATATACTGTTCGGGAACGTCCTCATAATCGTCGCTGTCTTCAATTTTGTAGTATACTTTGTAAATGCCAGGTTCGGTAGCCTCGGGAAGCGTTGTGGAATATTCACCTTCGGAGCCGAGACGATACAATATTGTTCCAAAATTGGATGTACCTTCGGTAATCAGTGGCTGAGGCTGTCCCATGTATACAAGAAAACCAATGGCGGTAGGAACAGTTGTAATCACGCTTTTGCCCTTGCTTATGTTTACGTTGATGGTTTGCGGTTGTGTGCCAACATATTTTTCATTGTCTTCTACCTTGTAATACACGGTGTAATCGCCGGCATGAGTGGCTGAGGGAATATATTCGGAATAGTTTTTACCGTCGAGGCTGTATAAAACCGTGCCAAGGTTCGACTCCATATCGGCAATCAACTTCTGGGGCTGATTGTTGAATACAAGAGGGAGGGGTTCGGGTGGAAACACAAATGCCTGTGCTTTTTTGTAGGTGAAATATTGTGCGCAATCAGGATTATAGATAACGGCATCTGCGGTTTTGTCGGTATCCCAATAGTCGCCATAGTAGATAGTTTTTAATTTTCCGCACTCTTTAAACATACCTTGGGCGTATGCGGCTTTGCTGTTGTTGAAATTGCTAAGGTCGAGTGAGCGGAGATTTTCGCAACCATCAAACATAAACGACATATCACGGACTGCTGTGGTGTTGAAATATTGCAGGTTGGTAAATTCAACAAGATTTTGGCAACCTTTAAACAATTCTACGGTGCTTTCGGGGGCGTATTTGGCAAACGATATTTCAAAATCAATTTTTTCTACCTTATTTTTTATCGAATCAGGCAGAGTGTGCATACAAGTTGCGCCGTTGCGATAATGCCCATAATATAATGTGGCTGTAAGCGTTTTGCTGTCCCATAGATAATATGGAGATTCTTGGTCGTAGAAGTTGACCTTGAAACTACATTCGCCGCCATAAACCCTGATTATCACATTGTGTTCGCCAACGGCCGACGGGTTGTATTCTGCCACTAAATCTTGGCGGAGGTTGAAAGTTTTGGAACTATTATCGTTAAAGAATACTGATATTTTGCAGCCCGTAATATCTAACGGCTCACCAAGGCAGTATTCTGTTTTTATAGGCGGAGAAGCCACAATTAAGCGATGTGCCACTTGGGTGGTGCCGCTTTGTGTTAAATATCCTGCCTGTGTTTCGGAATCTATTTGTGCGTATTCTTTATCAGTATTTGCATCGCTAAAAATAGTATTATACCCGCCAAAAAGATTGTTGCAGCCATAAAACATATCGTCGGATTGCGACACATTTACTGTTGACCATAAATCTCCGGCATAAATGGTTTCTAACTGTGGGCAATCGTAAAACATGCGGCGCATATCAGTTACCTTGCCAGTGTTGAATGATTTTAAATCTATTTCGTTGAGGGCGCGGCAATAGGCAAACATCGAGTACATATTTGCAACATTCTTGGTGTTGAAACTGCTGAGCACCACCTGGCTGAGATTTCTACAGCGGAAAAACATCGAGTTCATATCGTCCACATTCTGAGTGTTGAACGCACTGAGGTCGAGAGTATTAAGTTTTTCGCAGTTGGCAAACATAGCCATCATACTTTTAACTTTTGCAGTATTGAATCCGCTAAGGTTGAGCAACTTAAGATTACCACATTGGTAAAACATATAAGCCATTGATGCGGCGTTTTGCGTGTTGAGGTTTTGGATACCGTCTACCGATTGCAAGTTAACACATCCGCAAAACCATCGGTAACAGGTGTTGGGCTTATAGTTTGCAAACGAACTGTTGAAAACCACCTTAGTAATATCTGCCGAAGATGCGTTCCATGCAGGCGTTTCGCTGCCAGTGTTGATTTCAAATGCGCCCGAAGGTTGATTATCGTTGTAATAAAAAGTTAGAGTGCCGTATTCTAATGTCGCGTATGCGTTTTGTGCTGACACTTGGCAGCTAGAAGCAAACATACTTACCACTAATACTGTAGTCAAGAAAACCCCGAGACGGTTTTGTAAATTTTGATTTTGCATAACAGGGTAATGTATTTATCGGCTAACAATGTATTTTATTTGTTTGGTTTCGTTGCCGGTTTGCAATATTACTACATACGCACCGGAAGATAGTATGTCGTTGATGTCGAGTTTGTAATTGTCAGAATTGCGGAGCGTAACCTGTTTGCGTATTTTGCCAAAATTGAGGTCGTAAATAGTAAGCCGCACATCGGAAATTTGCGAAAGGTTTACCTCTACCGTGATAGGTCCTTTGGTGGGATTGGGCGAAATGGCAAAGTCCTTTACAATAGAGCGTTCTACATATAGCGGCGAGAGTTCGTCGTCGGGACGTACCGTGGCAAATATCTCCACAGGCTTGGAAATGTCAGAAACGCAGTCTTGGTTTTCGGCAGAAAGTGTAACACTGTATATGCCCGAAAGTTTGGGAATAAGTCGCAGTTCACGTTCTGAGCCTTTGGAATTGTCGCAGTCGAAAGCGAGAGTATCGTATTTCCAAGAATATTTGTCGGGATTGGTTTGCGACATCTCCATTACCACGAGGGTGTCGTTGATGTATGATGCCGACGACATACGGAAATATGGCGAGAACGATGTTGGCGACATCGTAACCGAAATTGTATCCACAGCATAGCAGTCGTCGTAGCCGTTGGCTTTGATGATATACGTGCCGGGCGATTTTACTGTATAAAATCGGTTGTTGTCTACCACCCAGCCGTTGCATATCCACTCATAACCGTCAAACTCGTTGGCGTCAACAGTGATTTCGCCGTTGTAGCAAAGGTTGATGCTGCTTGGAACATCGTTTTGCAAATATCCCTTATGGGGAATAGCCACATTGGCATGCACCTCGCAACCATTAGCATCGGTTATCAGCACATCGTAGTTGCCCTTGTCGAGACCGCTGCGTTTGCTATCTGAAGTGATTTTTCCGTCGGGCCAAGTGAATGTGAATGGCGACGTTGCCGAAAACAACCTTATGTCGGCTGCTCCGTCGGGGTCAAGACCGCAGGTGGCGCTGTCGATAGCGGTGGAGGTGCTGAGTTTCTTGCTGTAAATTTTTATGTCTACAGGCATGATGCAGTTGTTTTGGTCTACCACTGTTACCACGTAGTTGCCATTGGCAAGGTTGTTACGAACAGGGTCGGGGGTTTCCACATTGTCGCTCCATTTGTAGGTTACGGGCAATTTTGCACCCGACACTGCAATTTCGGCTCTTGCATTGCCTATCGACGAGCAACTTGCCTCTGTTTCTTTGTGCGAAACCTTGAGGTTGCCGCTGGCGATAGTTACCTTATGCGTTGATACACAGTTGGTTTCGTCTTTAATATTGATGGTATACACACCCACGGGAACATTATCTTGAGTAAAGGAGTTTGTGGTGATATTGCTCTGCGAGAGGGCGTTGTTGCCTTGCCAGTCGATAGCATACTTGCCTCTGCCGCCTTTGATATCAAAAATCACCTTTCCTGTGGCATCCTGACGGCAAAGGGCGTTCTCGGATTTTACATTTACCGAAAAATCGCTGTTGAGTATGTCAAACGATTCTTGTATGGAACAATTATGTTGGTCGACGATTCTTACAGTGTGAGAGCCTGCTGCTAAGTTTTCGGCGATATTAGATTCTGTGCCTTCAGTGTCATCGTCCCAAATGTATTTGTAGGTGCGCTCAGGCGACATATTAATTTCTACCTTGCCGCCAATTGACTGCTTGTCGGCGCACTCGGCGTGGGTGGTTAAAAACGAGGGACGGAGAGTGTCGTGTTTGATTTCGAAATTGATTTCGGTGTTGCATCCGCCTTCCCACTCTAACCGCACATTGTAATCGCCAGAATAACGTTCTGTGATGAAATTGTTAGACCCGGTGGATATTGGTTCGCCGTTTTTAACCGTCCAAAAGTAGTGAGGATTAAAGGATACTGGTGTACCTGACAAAATTTTTGATACAGCAATGGCACTTCCGCTATTAATCTCAACACATGGAGCGTTAGTAGTGTTTACAAAATGCGAGTATTGGTTTACGTCGATTTTTACCGTGGTACTTTCAGTACATTTATCATCGTGGGTTAGAGAAAGTTGGTACAATCCAGAATCAAGGTCAGAAAGTGTAAATGGCGGGTAAGTGTCGTTTACATTCTTGGTTGGATTTTTTCCATTTTTAAACTCTTTGCCATTCAATGTCCATGTAAAATTATTGATATTGAATGTTCCGGTGTAATTATCTGCTCGCTGTATACTGGCTGAAATATAGCCGTTGGATGCCTTGGTACATGAGAGGTAGCGGAATTCGGTTGCCCAAGAATAGTCGTTTATGTCGATTTTGATTGTGGTGTCGTTTTCACACTCTTCATCGTGAAATACTTTCAAAGTATACTCATTTTTGCTTAGCCCTTGAAGCGAAAAACGGTAACAATCATCGCTTATTTTCTGACAGTTAGATTCATCATCAAAATCGACATGTGGTTTAACGTGCCAAGTGTAAGAGTTTATATTAAAGTCGCCATTACCAGATTTGTTGATTTGTGCAGTTATATCGCCGTTTGATGCATCTACGCACGAAAGGTCGTGGTATTGAGTGCCGAGAAAGTTGTATGTGTTTGTGCCGATTACCACTTCGGTGGATGAAGTGCAATTTACATCATGATTAATCTTTACGTTATATTTGCCAGGCAACAAACCGCTTATGGTATCGGTTGTGGTGGTGTGTTTGGTAATATGATTGTTTTGTAATGTCCAAGAGTAACATGTTGGATTAAACGATCCTTGTTTGTTACCTTTAGTAGTTGAAATAGTTGCAGAAATCTCTGCGCTTCCGTTTGGGGCAGCGGCACATGAGGCGTTTTCGGTGGAGGATGAAAATGTGTATGTGTTTGATACAATAGTGAATGAGGAGTCGAATCTACATCCTTTACCATCAATCAAACCTATATTATATGTCCCAACTCCAAACTGATAGTTGATTAACTTCAACTCATCATTTATTGTCGGTGAAGTTTCTAATGTTGATATATAATCTACCTTGGTCGGTTTAAATCTTCCTATTGTATCATAATTTAACGTGCCGTTTTTTGCCGCTTCGCACGATGCAGCTGTAGGAAGCAATATTAAAGTTTTTTGTGGGTTTTCAGAATCAATTTTAACTATTTTTTCCGAAGATGAACACTCGTTGGTTTCGTTTGCTTTTACTGTAGTGTACACGTAGTATGATTTATTCTCAAAAGGCGTGGGTTCATCATTATCATTAAATTGGTGTGACTCTGATTGTTGGTTTTCTTTATAAAATAAATTATATTGTAATGTATTTAGGTTTTTGGATTGTTCTTCTGTAGCATAATATATTAGAGTAGTGAACTTATCTTTTTCTTCTTCTTCGTTTTTTTGAATACTTATACTTGATACTGTGATTAATCCATCGCCGCTGCCTTCGCATGTTGTGGGTGTGGATTTTAATTTAAATTCTATAGGAATGTCTGGTTGCGCGATTGTAACTGTGGTATCGACGATGTAGCAGTTATTTTGAATAGTACAAGATACGGTATATTCGCCTGCTGATAAGTCTGGAAAAAATATTTTTTTGTCCTCAGTTATTTGTGGATTTATATCTTTCACTGGATCAATTCCCCACTGGCCTGCATAAATATTGTCGATATCAATAGAGACAGTTACACTTCCAGTACTTTCATCGTGGCAAGTTACCGGAGTGGGTTCCAGATTTATCTTTGGAATGTTACTTGTTTGCTTTAATACCAATGGGTTAGATTGACGGTCTATCCAACCATCATCCTCAACATTGTCTCGAATCCTAACATTTCCTATTCCTGTAATTCGTATAGGTTCATTAGCTTTTATGTCAGTTTTTGTTTCATTATTTTCAGCATCAGTCTCTACTAAGATATAACCTCCACCTTTGCCTCCATCTATTTTATTAATCTCTTTAATCGTCAACAAGCCACCTCCGCCATTGTCATCCTGATTACATGCAAAATAACTATAATCATTTTCTTCTATTGAAATATTGTGATAATAACCTTTCAGGGTATATGTAATTTTTTGAGGGATACAATTTGAAAGGTCGGGTTTGATGATGATAGTATGGTCACCTTTTTTGCATAGGTCGGCAGGTAAACTATGGGTTAGATATTTTACTCTGTGTTCTCCTTCTGTTACTATTGAATATGATGTAACTTTAGATTCGTCAGGATCGTCAGGATTATTAGGGTATACAGGAATCCCATCATTATCGTAACCTTTAATTTCGATGCTGTCAATTTGTATTTCTTCTGCATTACAAATTGATATATTTGGCATTTTCTTCGTGTCCATAGTCCCTTTATCTGTGTAAGGGAATGGATCTGTTTTTAAAACAATCGCTCCTTGACGACCTGTTACAGCCTGTTCCTCGCTCCAAAAGTCTATTTTGCCATCGTTTTCATTTTCACCGACATAATCATGTTCTGATGAAAATACAACTGCGTAAGAGGTAGTAGGGCAAGAATAAACTTCCCCTTGTGGGAGTTTTTCTTTATCATAATTTAAAATTATACATTTTATTCCTGGCGATAAATATAAGTGAGAATAATCGTTTCTGGAACAATCTTTGGCCTTGCCGTTAACTTTAAGAAATAGACAATTCCCCAACGGAGGCACACTTAATGTGTCATTTTTAATTGACATTTCACCTGATTCGAATTTAGCCTGTCGGTAAAAAGGTGGAATCTGACCGAGATCGATATAATATCCTGCATAAAGGATTCTAATATAGCATGTCCAAAGAAAAATAGATTCTGCGTTACAATAGGGAGAAGCACGGAATGATTCAAGGTCGTAATATGATATTGAATGATCGTGTGAGCCTATATTGCGCCATTCACCGTTCTCCTCGCGTATTTGAATGGAATAAGGTGCTATACGATAAGTAATGTCTGGTCCCTCAAATGATAACTCATCTCCTTCACAAAAGTAATCTTTACCAAATTTTAATGTTTTTTGTCTATAATTAAAATTCACTCCAAAATATTTATAAAAGTCTCCATCAACAAGAGGAGGCTGTGTATACAAGACCTTTGACTTGGAAGAATTCAATGATTCTTTAATATCTTGTGATGACAAACTGCTACTATAATCCACGCCATCCGGAGCGGTGAATTTAATGATTATTGGATTATTGGCATCTTCGTCAAAAGGAACTTCAAGAGAATGGCCTTTATGATTAAACTTTGCCTTAAAACCATTCTGAAGTGTTATTTCGGTGTCGGCAACTTCCAACGAACCGAAAAAACTCAATGTGACATAGTAATAACTACCTGCACCAAACACACCAACATGACAAAATAACAATGCCAATAATCCAATAATATATTTCATGACAACTATTTTCCTACGTTAATTTCAAAATATTCTTTATCTCAATGAGCTCCATGAGTCTAAGTCAAAATATTCTTTATAAAGAATAGTGCCCTTTCCTGGCAACAGGTAATAGAACCAACATTTGTAAGTACCAAAAGGTAAATAAGGCCAGGGTGGTAACTTATTTTTTATATGTTGTTCTATTTCATTGGCAGGTTCAGAAATATATTTGTTGATTATGGAGTAGTCGTCCATCATGATATTTGAAAAATTACAAGTTATCTGTGATGTATATTCCGTAAAAGAGGCGATTTTTTTATGGTTAATTTGAAAGTCATTTAGAAAAACTTTAATGTTATAAGTCTTAACGTAATAAAATTCCGAAGATGGAGGATAGCCTTCGATGCGGTTCTGAGTAACATTCTTAAGTACATCTGTGTAATTATCGTAAATATATTCATATTCACTATTGTGAAAGGCGTCAGATTTTTTGAAATCCATTTCAAACCTTACTAGACCACTTAATGTAATATTGCCGTTTGTCCTTTGCTCATTTTTTAGTTCGAAATCATCGAAAAATTCGTCGTATTGTAATTCATATGCCTCACCCATAACAAGATATTCTGCAGTATAAGAGGTTTTAAGGCCAGTTGATAGAATCGAGGCAAATTTTGATTTCATATCAGGGAACTTGCTTGTGGCGAAATGCATATAATATATTGTGTCTTCTCCACACAAGAAATCAAATCGGTAGATAGTCTGCGGGTTGAATGTGATATTCTCTAACGAATAGTTGATTTCGGCGGCTTCATTTGGCACATCGTTAAATTCCTTATATGTGAAACTTGTGGTTTGCTTCGGCTGGTTTTCGTCGCTTATCGATGTGATTACGAGTTTCATATCTTGCTCCGACACTCCGCTGAATATGTTGTTGTAACTATATCCGAGCATGATGTATCCTTGTTTGTATTCTTCAGGTAGGTAGTACAACTGACGGTCGATTGGATACTGGTACGATATGAATTTGCTGTCAATTTTGTTTCCTTCTGGCAGTTCTCCTGTGGTGAATTTCACAGAGCAGGAGTAGTCGTAGGTGTTGCCCAAATGTGTCACTTGCTTCCACTCGCCGTTAACAAGTTGCGCGAGGGTGATGGTTACAGAGGCAGTGTATTCTGTGTTGGGCTTCAGTTCTTTGTGTGTTAAATACGCCATAACGTCGGGAGACTCAGGCACAGAGCATCCGGTGGACAAATTCTCGCCCGAAGCGTCGGTGACTGAAAAACTTGCGACCTGATATCTGTAAGTGTACGACAGAGTGTCGAGCACTTTGATTTCGAAAGGGTCGTATAGTTTGTAGCTGGCGGCTATATTTATCGGGATGCTGAAACAGCTGCAGTCTGTTGCGCCTGATTGTGGATTGTGGTTGTCTTTGTTGAAAAAAGTGAAAGTGCTTCTTGCGAGCAGCATGTCCACTCCCGACGAATCGTACTGAATCTTCGGCTCGTTTTTTTGCTCTTCCTTATTTGGTTCGGGATTGGGTGTGGGTTCGGTTTCGTCCTCTTTATGGCACGATACCAACATCACTGCAACCGATAAGATGGCGGCAATGGATAGTAGATAAATCTTTTTCATTATAGTTAAATTTTAATTAGTTACTGATTATTTTTTCGCCCCAAATGTAACCATTTCTCCCGACAATCCAAATATTTTCTTATCTATTTTTTACTAATTTTATTTAATTATATATTTTTATAATGTGCTATATATATTTCAGTTAGTTAAGCAGTTTTTGAAAATTATTGCCGTTATAAAATATTATCAATATATAATATATTTAAAAAAAAGTGTTAAAAATATTTTGCAGAGTGATTTTATATTTGTTATTTAGCCGACGAAAAAACACAAACTACCTCTGCATGAAACTACCATCTCTTATACTTCTGATAATGATATGTATGCCCGCTATGGCGCAGCGGCAGCAGAATATCATGCTGATAGCTAAGCCCGGGCGCGACCGCATTGAACTCCGTTGGGCTCCAGTTGCGTATCCAGTGTGGGACGAGGCTAAGCAATGCGGATATACGTTTGAAAAATATTTGGTAAAAGAGCAGGGCGATTCGGTATGGGCAGAAAAACAATTTTCTAAAAATATCAAAATGGCGGAAATGGGCGAATGGGAGCCATACGCCGACAACCAGTATACCGCAGTGGCGGCAGAGTGCATATTTGGAGAGCGCGAGACTTACACCGATTTTAATCCTATTACAGCATATAAAAAACACAACGACAACGAACAGCGGTTTGGCTTTGCCCTCTACTGCGCTGATATGGACACCACCACCGCCCGCCTTGCCGGACTATATTACAACGACTCCGATGTGGACAAGAGCAGCACCTATATCTACTCTGTAAGGTTGGCAACCGCCGACACCCTCTACACCGACACAGCAGTGGTAATGTCGTCGATACGAGCCTACCGCCCGCTATACCCTCCGCCAGCCCCCACAATAGTGGTACGCAACCGCGCGGCACATATTTCGTGGGATACGCAAGCCACACCTTATTATATAGCATACTATATCGAAAAGAGCGAAGATGGCAAGCATTTTGAAAAAATATCCGAACAACCCATCTCAGCCACTTACGGTTCGTTTGAAATGCGTATCATCGACACGCTTGAAACCAACGGCAAGGCATATTACTACCGTGCCTACGGCTTTGATAGTTTTGGCGAAAGTGGTCCTATGTCGGATGTGTCGAAATGCATAGGCAAGCCTGAAATCACCTCGGTGCCCGAACTCACCTACGCCGAAACTGTTAACAACAATTCTGTGGTGGTAAACTGGACTTACGATGCCAACCTAGAATCCGCAATTGAGGGATATAAGATATACCGCTCCGAATCATCAGGCGGCACCAAACAACTGCTGTCGGACAATATCAGTCCGCAATCGCGCAGTTTTACCGACACCAAACCTCTCTACGACAACTACTATTTTATTTCGGCATACAATTCTGTAAGCGAAGTAATCAACCCCTTTCCATCGTATGCGATGCTTGTTGATAGCGTACCACCTGCAGCACCCGCTCCGCCCGAGGGCTTTTGCGATAGTCTGGGACGCGTTACGGTGTATTGGCAGCGCAGCACCGACCCCGATGTGATAGGTTACCGCCTTTTTCGCGCCAATCTGCCCGATGTGGAGTTTGTGATGGCGTGCCCTTATATGATTAAAGATACCACCTACACCGACACCATTACACTAAACACCAGCACCGAATATATCTATTACCGGCTCAAGGCAGTGGACGGTCGCGACAATCAAAGCCAGATGTCGCCACCAGCAGCAGTGGCAAGGTACGACACCATTCCCCCGTCGCCGCCACGAATCAGCAATGTGGAGATAGCCCGCAAAAAAAACATAGTTTCGTGGCACAAATCGGTATCGGGCGATGTAAAAAACATTGTTTTATTTCGTACAACTAATCTCAATAGCAAGTTCGACACCTTGGCTATATTGCAACCACGCGACACCGAATACAGCGACAACAATATAGAGGAGGGCGAAACCTACTATTACGCACTCAAGGCTATGGATAATGGCGGACTGTGGTCAGACATCTCGAATATCGTGGCAGCAGATATTCCGGCAAAACCCGAAAAAATTGTATTAACCACCACCGTAACCACCAATGGGGTAAAACTCAAATGGAACACCGAGCAATTGCGCAAGAAGGTGGTGTCAACCGTTGTTTTCCGAGCGGTAGACACTAATGATATAAGCACCTACGCCATAGTGCACGGCAACGAATACACCGACACCAACGTGTCGGCGGGCAAAACATACAAATATTGCATCAGGCATCAATTTGATGATGGCACAGAGTCATCATTAAGCGATGAAGGTAAAATTTCTTTTTAACAAGGTATGAAACAGAAACTACTAATATTACTAACCCTATTGACATTCTGCACTGCGGTATCCTCTGCCCAGCGCAACTACCCCGTCCGTGCCACAGTGCAATACACCCCGCCATACAGCCTCTTTCTCGGCGACTATGCCACACCAAAACTCATCATTACCCTTACAGGTCAAGACCTCTTAGACGCCAACTGCCCCTACAAACTCTCCATCTCGCTTGAATGTCAGAATGTTAAAGTAACTACAAAGCCATCGTTCAACCCCGCACCTTTATATATTAACGGCGGACAGACCATAGTGCTAACAGGCGCCGACCTTGCAAGATATTTCGACATACAAAACCTTGATTTCCACGGCATCACCGCCGCCAAATACCTCCAAAACGGACAACTGCCCGAAGGATTTTACCGCATGAACGTAAAAGTGATCCACTACCACGAAAACCGCGTAATCAGCAACACCGCCTTCACCATGTTCAACGCCCGCATGGGCAAGCCGCCTGTGCTCACCCTGCCCAAAGATAAGAGTCTTATCCCGCCCAACCAACAGGTAATGCCCATCGTTTTCTCATGGACACCAAAAACAGTAGGCTCGTATCAATACCGTTTTGAACTTTGGGAGTGCACCGTGCCCGGCATACCTGTGCAGACCGTTGTGAGCACAATCAGACCTATATACACGCAAACCACATTCAGCCCGATGCTAACCCTCCACACCGCCAACCTCAATATGAAACCCGGCATGGAATACGCCTGGCGCATAACCGTAGAAGACCCGCACAACCAGCAGAAATTCGCCAACCAAGGACAATCCGAAATCTTCACCTTCACCTACAAGCGCAAGCCCGAACCCGTAACAGGACTTAGATTCTCCAATCGAGGACTAAAAATCACTTGGACATGGAATATGGACCCCGCCCACACAAAATACTACTTTGAATACTACGACCCTCAAACAGGACGCACTATCGACCCCGTAGCCTGCGACTACGCCGAATTTGTCCGCAATATGCCACAAACAGGCTACCACCTTAAAGTCCGAGTAAGAGCAGAATGTTACGGCGACCCGACACTGATGTCGGACTATACGCCATACTTAGACACCTACCTCGAACCCATCCCCGTACCCGAATACGAGTGCGGTAAGCAGTTCCCCGACCGCGAAATCACCAACCTTGAATTAAAACACACCTTTGCCCCTGGCGAGATAGTGGAATCAAAAAACGGCGACACACGTTACGAAATAATTTTTTCGGAAGAAAAAAATGGTTATCTTAGCGGACAATTCTTTATGATTATGGACTGCTGGGGCGGAGCGAAAATACGATGCGAGTTTTCAAAAACTCAAATCAACACCGACAACATTGTGCTGAAAACCATATTCCACAGCGTGACGGATAGCACCCTATATATCAAACCCGAAACCATCCGCAAAGAGATACAAGAGGCCTTCTTCGATGCCGCCACCGTGCTAACAGATTTTTCTATCAAAGATACTGTAAAATTAGACAAGCCATACACCTACCTCTATGTCAACCCTTCGGGCAAAGTGATGGCGGTAATCGATGACAAAGGCAAAATAAAAACCGAAGAGACCAACATCTCCGCCACCAGCCTCAAAGAAAACACCCTGATACAAGGCAAAAACGGCGAGGAACTCGTCCTCACCAAAAAAGGACAAGTGATGGGCAAGGACGAGTTCAACGCCACCGGCGGCAACTCCGTATTATTAAAAGAGTACCACCGCAAATCTGATTCTCTTGCGCAGTGGCAAATCAACTTTTCAAAATACGACGCCCAAACCTACGCCTTCGACCATATCGGCAGCGGCAACCACGGAATTTTTTCTAGTTCAGACTACTACCCACAATCAGGCAGTTACGATTTTAGATATAAAAGTGTAGAGTGTGGAAAGAACGACAAAGTTATTGTAGAATTCGACACCTACCGTGAAAAAGATTCGGTAGTATTTAAAGATAAATACGGAGTAATATACCCAATAAAAGACCGCATACTCACCTTCACCGGCGTAAACCAAGCCGACACCAACTTTATCTACGCCTACCGTGGCGAACAAAAGATAGGCAAACTATTTTTAAACACCTATCAACAAAAAACATATAAAGTAGTATTTGTTAGAGTAAATGGAGCGGCAAAAAAGTTGAACGCAAAAGAAATCACAAAATATTTAAACAAGGTCTACAATCAGTGTGCGGTAAGTTTTGAAGACTCAATCGACAATATTACTATCGACGATTTAACATCCTTCTCCCACGGCGGCAGCGGTATCCTCACCGTCTACAACGATGACCAAAAACGCGTACTGCAAGCATACGACAAAGAAATGAAAGACGGAGTTTATTACTTGTTTTTCATTGACAACGCAACCGACAAAAAAGACGGTAACGGAACACTTGTATCTGGCTATATGCCAAGAGGTTACAACGCAGGTTTTATTTATGACGGCGGCTCGTTGCATACCATTGCCCACGAGTTAGGACACGGAATTGGAAATCTTGAACACGTGTTTGAAAGCTCTTCAAATTCAGGCAAAACTAAGAATTTGATGGATTATTCAACAGGAGATGAACTGTGGCACTTCCAATGGGATCACATCCAAGACCCGAGCAGGGTGTGGATGAAATGGAGCAAGGATGAAGGAGAAGGAGAAAAAATAATCAGAAAATTGACCGGCGTGTATTTTAATGGAATTCAAAGATGTTCTTTAGATTCGTTGTATTTTTTAGAGGGTGTTGACGATTCTGTAGAAATCGTTGCAATTGATTCCTCTAAATCAGATACACTCAATGTGAAGTGGACGTTTTCTAATGCATCGTCTCCATTATCAACAAAAAAACTGATTGTTGATAAAAATACTTTCCGTAATGATAATTTTATTAGTTTAGTTGGAGAAAAAAATAAATTAATTTTTGTTTCTGATACTGTTGTTACTTTTTATTTGTTTTATCATGAAAAGAGTTTTGAAACGATTGTATGTGATACTATAAAGTATTATTTATCAATACATTACAATTTTGATTCTATTCAAAAAAAATTGAATGATTATATTCTAACCAACGATTATATTCCGTTTTTGTATTCTGGTTTAGATTCTATTTATTTTAAAAAGGATATGTATAAATACATCGATGAAGTTGAAGAAACTCCTGTTGATGAGTTTGATTCTTTGTTGATTAGTTTGTATAATTCTGATAAGTTGGTATCGGATTGGACTTTCGATATGTTAAACGAGGTTCGGAAGTTAGTTAATATAGATTTGAAAGACGATGGAGAGAATAAATTAGATGAAGAATTTAAAACCGTTCTTATTTCAAAATATAAGGAAAAGACTAAAGGAACAAATAGTAGTAATTTAAATATAATAAGTAGTACAATTTATGATATTTTAGTTGAGGTATTAAAAGATCGTTTAAAAAATAATTAAAGATGAAGGTTATATTTATATTATTTTGTATATTTCCATTATTTGTAAATGGTCAGAAATATAATATACAATTTACTAATAGCAGTGATAAGAAAACGATGAAGCGTAGCTTAATTGAAGGTATTCAATCTTCATTAGATACGTTGGGTAAGCAAATTGATGTTTATAATGGATCCAATATTAAGCCCAAAAATATTGAGTATTATCACCGAGATTCAATTGTTGTTGATGTTATTTTTTTTGACAGTGGTTATGTTGGAAATTTAAAATTAAAAAGTAATAATAACGTTCAAGAACAATCTGTTTTAGAATATTGGCATTCTAAATTTGATGAAAGACAACGTATTTTGTTTTATTTTGTAAAAGAAAATGATACTTATGTTTTAAAAAATCTTGTTTTATCGAAATTTATGACAAAAGGACAACTATTGCCTTTAATAGTTGATTATATTAAAACTAATGTATCGATGCAAGTAGCATCTAAACCTATTGAATGTATTTCTAATACATTGAAGTCTTTTAGTTTGGCTTTGGATTTGCAATATTTGAATAATATTGGTCCTAATGCTCAGAAATTGATTGCTTGTGATCAATATTGTAAGGGTAGTATTCTCTATGGTGGAATATGGGCATGGTCTGAAGTTGTAAATACTAAAGCTGATGATATATTGTCTTTACCATTAGTTTATAAATCAGGTTCGGAACGAAGAGAAGTAGTTTTTAAATATTTTGAAAAGATTAAATATATTGATAATAAAAGACCAAGAAAAGGTGTGGATAAAACGGTAGAAAATTTCTGCAATGCTAATGTTTATGATTATATAATTGGTCGAACTTTATATTGCGTTAACCGAAAACCACCTTTCAATGAATTATCTGAGATTGTTTCTGATGAGAATTTGTATTTTTCTGACAATTCTGTATCTCCCGTTGATATAGCGTTAAAAGATCATGATAGACCGATAAATGTTTTAAATGTTGACTCTTTAAAAAAAATTGTTCAAAATGGTAAAATACGTTTTGACTTTCAAGATGGTGAAACCAAGGAATCATTGATGAAGCATAATGAGTTTAAAAATTTTTATAATCAATTAAAAAATTCTCAATATGTGTGTGAACGAAGAGTTGTAGGTTCTAAATTTTTTATAGATTCTATAGGAAAAGAGCTGAATGATACATTTCCTTGTAATAAGCCTTTCCGTAATGGTATGCAATATGTAATTCATGCAGGAAGACTAAAAGGGGCAAGTTTATTTACAGAAAACGACCCTAATACATTCCATGTTGAAACTAGTGATTCTTCAAGTTTATGGAAGGGTTATTTGTTGTATAATAGTTTTAGTAACAATCAACCAACGTGGTGTAGTGCTTTCGCTCCGAGGCTCTGTAATAATTCATTTGTGTTAAAAAATCCGTCTGAAGAAAAAAAAGTAGAATTACCAATTCCATATTACAATGCAAATGGACAACATAAGTTTTTTGCTAATAATAATTTATATATGGAATTGAAAGAGGCTACTACAAAATATTTCGAGACTGACACAGCAGTATTTGTTTGGTCTTTTGCAGATAGAGGTTATCCTGTTATTTTTACGAAATCAGAAGATGGTCATGGGCATATTGAAGTCGCTTTCCCTGCGAATTTACTGGAGGCTGGTGATTTATATAATAGGCGTTATTATAATTCTCAAAAGGAAACGACTTCTCTTGATGTAACTTCCAAATATTTAAGTGTAGGTGCAGGAACTTTTTTGGGCTTTAAATCATGGGAAAAATACTCTTGGCTTCGGAAGCCAGAAACAAAAGCATGGTTATATTTAGGATATTTAAAACATATAAACAAATGAAAAAAATTATTATTATTTTTTTGCTACTGCTGCCATTATGCAGTATTGCACAAATTAAAAAAGATACATTAATGAATTGTAATAAAACTTTTCATTTTTATATTAATGGAAAACATTATTGTCAATATGAAAATAAACAAGGATTGTATTGTGATTCTGTTTTAATTGACGATTCTTTTCCTATAATTAAATTTAACGAATTTAAAGATTGTGAATTAAGAGGCGATAAACTATTTTGTTTGTTTGTAAATTTTGTTGTAAGTTTTAATTTAAAAAATAATGCGATTAAGACATACAAAATAGATAATAAAATTATTTATCCAAAATTTATTGAAAATTATAAAATTTATGGATCAAATCTCTATTTGAAAACTTATAATTTAAATACACAAAAGTTAAGTGAGATCCTGTTATTGACAAAACGTGAAAAGTATGAATATGATAATCCAACACCCAACTCATATAATCCTGATTATGAGATTATATACATAAATAAATTATCTAATGAGAAATTTGTGTATTGTAAAGGTGAAGAAGAGGGCGGTGCTTCTATCAATCTTGATTTACGTATTTTAGATTTAAAAACAGAGCAAATGCAATCGGTGCATTTGGATAATACTAATAAGTATCTTTCAAAATTTTATAGTGTGTATGACCATGGTTTTGGTGAAATTCCATGTATTTTTCGTTCTATTGATGGAAAGTATTTTTCTTTTTTTGAGTGTGTGATGGATAATTCTCTGAATATTATTGGAGGAAATATTATGCTTTATCCAAGTCAATATGTTGGAGGAATTGTTGTAGAAAATTCAAAACTAAAATATTACATATTAACAAGTCGTTTTCGTAAACTTGTGTTGTTTGATTTAAATCCTAAGTTTAGTAATTTGATGTATAAGGTATATTATGGAGAGAAAATTTTAAATGAGGAATTAAACGGTTTGGATTCTGTTGATTTAAAAAATCTGCGAAATACTGTTTATGCTAAATACAATTATAAATTTGAAGATGAATATCTTGATGCTTATTTCAATTTATATGAATTTTATTCTCATCATGAACCAAGAGTAACTGAAGTTGAATCAAAATTTACTGATGCTGATAAATATAATTTAGCTATATTAGAGTCGGCAGGTAAGGTTTATGGCTTGTATCCGGAAGCATCGCAAAAGAATTTAACAAAAGAATATTTGCAGAAGTTCAATAATTCTGAGCTAAAAATAATGCGTAATGAAATATTTGCGCGTCATGGCTATATTTTCCGACAAGGCGGCGAAATGGATAAGTATTTTAAATTACAAACGTGGTATAAGCCGCGTTATACAAATGTTGATAAATATTTATCAGATATTGAAAAACGTAATATCAGTTTGATTTTGTCAATTGAGAAATCAAGAAATTAGAAAAAAATCGCAGCTCACAAAAAGAGGTTAAGCTGCGATTTTTTGTGTTTTTCATTTCCCCAAAAAAATCTTACCTTTGCAAATGAACTAAATTTGGAATTTTCCTATTGTTGCTCCTTGTAGGAAGATTAATAACGTTTAGTATAATTTTGTGTTGCAACCTTTTTTACATATATTTTGCTTAAAGAAAAAATTGATTATCTTTAAACCGTGAATAATCGGTTGATGGCTGTGGTTTTGAATGAAAACGGCGACACACGTTACGAAATAATTTTTTCGGAAGAAAAAAATGGTTATCTTAGCGGACAATTATGAACTTGATAGTAAGGGTAATAAAAAGCACATTACTAATAATTTTATGGATTATTCTATTCCAAGAAGAACTTGGTTCAAATATCAAATGACGCTAGTAAATAATCTTTAATAAATAAAAATGAGACAGAATCTATTATATTTTATATTATTAGTCGTATTAACGCATAATAGTTTTGCTCAACAAAACGATCCTTTTAAGTATCTTAACTGTTATGCAAAATATAGGCAGACGATTAATTCAGACAGCCTCTTAACAATGTTAACCGAAGGAAATCCTTTTCATGTATTGCCTCATATCTTTATTCCAGAAGTTAATACTAAGGATTGTTATTACAACGACAGTTTGAAATCTTTTTTGCTTAAATTCCTCAATAAAGACACCGCGTACCAGTACATGGCTGAGTTAGCCGAACATTATGGTTTTGATAATGATCGAGACATACAAGAAAAATATATTCGTGAATTCTTAAAAGAACGCAAGCAGATGTATTTGTTGGATACCATATTAAAAACACCAGAGTTGTTTTCAGCATATTTTGATACTGTTTTTAACCTCGCAGTGGAAAATCACAAAAAGAGTTATTATAAAAACAACAGAATCCTTCCCCAAGAATTAACAGATTTGTTGGCACAAATCAAATGGCCCGAAGTATATGTATGGGCAAGGCAGGAATGGGAGGAAGACGGCAAAAGAGAACATGGATATTGTTACGATTATCTTTTGGGAATGCACGACCCCGAAGTCATTGATATTAACAACCATTTTATAGATACTTGGGGGCAGTTAGAATCGTGTGAGTATGAAGATTCAAATGGATATATAAATTATTTATATAGAAATCCAGTATATAGTGGGGGAGGTATAGATTCTTGGGGATCGTACTATTTTGATGCTTTTGTTCATTTTTTACAAATCAAGACCATGGTTTATCACCCTTTATATTTTGATGAAAAGAGCAAACGGCCATATAATACAGGATTAGTACATGATTATTGCTTTCATAATCCATATCTTAAAGAATCGTATCCTGTAATATACAATATATCATATGGATTATTTGAAACACAAGTCAACGACAAAAAATATCGTGAAAAATATAAACAAGCATCGGAAGACATTTGCGATAATATAGATATGTTTATTGAAGCCTTAAAGCCTTATAAAGATTATTACTTAAATGAAGAACTCTATTGGAAACAAAACATGCCATACTACAAAAAAGACTAGGGGAATATTACACAAAATTTGCCACCGTAGAGACGCGCCATGGCACGTCTCTACACATCAACCTCGATAAGCAAATTCGTTTGTATTCATTTTCATTCGCTTAGATTTTTGTTTAAAAGAAAAAAGCCCCCGCCGCCCGGCTGTGTCGCCCAAAATAACCATTCGTGTTTTTGGAGAATACAAAATAAAGTCCTATATTTGCCGAAACAATTAGCACCAAGAGTTATGAGCGACTACATAGATTACGGCAACAGCGATTTCAGGAACGTTATCAACAGCAACTTCGTAGACAAGTCGGGTTTGCTGTCATTTTTGAATGATAATCTTGATACAGAGAATAAGTTTATCTGCATTTCTCGTCCCCGAAGATTTGGGAAATCCATTGCGGCACAGATGACATATTCCTATTACGACCGCTCGTGCGATTCATCAAAACTCTTCGAGGGTTTGGAAATAACCAAGAATCCCCACTACAAGACCCACCTCAACAAGTACCCAACTATTTACATTGATTGGAACCGTTTTGCCAACATTCCCAAAAACAAGATATTGAACGAGGCGCAGAAATGCTTTGTTGCCGACCTGAAAGATTCGTATCCTTTTTTGCAAGAACAAGAATCATTCGCCGCGGCCCTTGCCGAAATAAACAAGAAGACAGGCGACCGCTTTATCCTTATCATCGATGAGTGGGATATGCTCGTGCGCGATGTGGAACAGGATGTACAAGATGAGTATGTCAATTTTCTACGTGCTATGTTCAAATCCAACAACGCAAAAAAGATTTTCCTCTTGGTGTATATGACCGGCATCCTGTCCATCATCAAGATAAAGACGCAGTCGGCGTTGAACAATTTTGTAGAATACAGCGTTGTAGACCCCGGCAATACGGCTAAGTACTACGGCTTTACAGAAAAAGAGGTTGTTACCCTTTGCAAGGAGAACGATATGGATTTTGAACTGATGAAACACGCCTACGACGGATACATCATCGGCAGCGAAAAATCTATTTTCAATCCGTTTTCGGTGATGCAGTCGATCTTAAAACGCAGTTACAACAGTTTTTGGCCTAAGACCGCATCGTTTATGGCAATCGAGACCTACCTCCACACCGACGCCGACAACGTAAGGACAAAGATTATAGAGATGATGAGCGGAGGAACCGAGGTGATAGAACCCGCAAGTTTCCGCAACGATATAAAGAACATCGAAACAAGCGACGACGTTATGACCCTCTTGGTTCATCTCGGCTATCTCTCTTACGAGCCTGAGACTCAGCGTGTAAGAATTCCCAACACCGAAGTAGCCATAGAGTTTAAAAACGCCGTAAGCGTGGCGGGATGGGGTGAACTGTCAAAATCGGTAGGAGCGTCTCTTCGTCTTTTGGACGACACCATCAATCTCAAAAAAGAGAAAATCGCCCGCGCCTTCGACGACTACCATTTTGAAGCGTCATCGCTCTTGGAGTTTAACGACGAGAACTCAATGCGCTGCGCCATTATCTTGGCATATTACGCCGCCAAGCCGTTTTACAAGATATTCCACGAATTACCATCGGGAAAAGGCTTTGCCGATATGGTCTTCATTCCTCTGCCAAAATCACAACGTCCCGCCATTGTTGTAGAACTCAAATACGACAAGTCAGCCGACTCTGCCATCGACCAAATCAAACGCAAAAATTATCCTGCCTCACTCAAAGGTTTTTCAAAACAAATCATCCTCTGCGGCATCAACTACAACAAATCCACTTCCAAACACGAAGTAGTGATGGAGGTGATAGAAGGTGAACGATAACAGTAAACGATATGGGTAAATCAGAGATGTTCGCCTCCGGCATCCACGGCATCTTCTAATCATCAGAATATTATCCACAAGTAGGAAGTTACGATTATAGATATAAAAGTGTGGAGTGTGGAAAGAACTTACTATGCCGGCGCTGCGAAAATTGTGACAAATATTGATGCTCAAACTATTAAGTCAAACGACTATGTGATAACAAAACAAGCCTATCTTGCCAAACGCGATAGTTACAATTTTGATGGAGGAATGTCTAATGATTTCTAATAAAACTATTAAATCAATCATTATTATCTGGTTTGCGTTAGGCATTTCCCTTTTATTATTACTCATAATAATTGGAGTTGTTTTTTCAGAAAAAGAGATTTCATCCAATGAACGAGTATCATATTTAATTTCCACATTTAATAATAATAGAAGGAAATATGATTCTACAATAGAATTAATAAATACAATCGACTATAATCATCCCATTGATATTGCAGTAGCACTTTCACAAAAACAAATACCGTATGAGTTGTTTGACCAAACACTTGATAAATCTATCAGGAATTTATTTCCATTTTTTGAAACCGAAATGTTTAAAATTTGGAAAGGCGAACAAATACCAGGGTCGTTTTACAAAAGTTATATTGTATTAGGCATTTATTGTAATCGTATAGGTGCCGACTTATTGTATACAACGATTCCCAAAGAAAAATTTATCAGTCATTTCCAAGATTCTATGGAATACTGCGTTTACCCCGAAATGCCCAAAAATACAAAACATTGGATAGTAAAGTTAGAAGATAATTGGTATCTCTACGACGGCTACTTTCGGATGGAAATTGAATGAACAACTTAAACAGCGTATAACTACAAGAACCATACTGAGGAGTAAATCCACAATTTAGGTTGTAGATTTTACGCCTCGGGGAAACTGTTTTTAGCAACTAAATGCGTTTGTTGTAGTCGAGGGCAACACTTACAAAGTATATGTAGAATAACTCCAGCGATAAAAAAAATTTTTTTTTTACAAAAAAGTTGATTATTATCCGATTATTTGCGTAACTTTGTAATTTGAAAAATAGAATATTAATGGAACTTCAAAATATAAAGCAGAGATTTGGCATTATAGGCAACGACGAGCAACTAAACCGCGCTCTCGACATAGCAATTCAGGTGGCGCCTACCGACATATCTGTGCTTGTAACAGGAGAAAGTGGTGCAGGAAAAGAGTTTATTCCTCAGGTAATTCACGCTATGAGCGCACGCAAGCACGGCAACTACATAGCAGTAAACTGCGGCGCCATTCCCGAAGGCACTATCGACAGCGAGCTTTTTGGTCATGAAAAAGGTTCATTTACAGGTGCTAACGATTCACGACGCGGATATTTTGAGGTTGCCGACAAAGGAACTATATTCCTCGACGAGGTGGCAGAACTGCCCCTTGCCACACAAGTTAGACTTCTGCGCGTGCTTGAAAGCAAAGAGTTTATTAGAGTTGGCTCTTCAAAAGTGCAAAAAACCGATGTCAGAGTGGTGGCTGCCACTAACGTTAATATGGTAGAGGCGGTAAGCAAAGGACGTTTCCGCGAAGACCTTTATTACAGGCTCAACACTGTCCAGATAACAATGCCGCCATTGCGCGAAAGAGGCAACGACATATTGTTGATTTTCCGCAAATTTGCTGCAGATTTTGCCGAACGTTACCATATGCCTGTCATCAGGCTTGACTCTGAGGCTCAGAATATGCTTCTCACCTATCGCTGGCCTGGAAACGTACGACAGCTAAAAAATGTCACCGAGCAAATCTCAATAATAGAGCAGAACAGAGAAATTTCGGGCGATATTATGAGCAAATATCTACCTGATTATCACGATGTAAAAGTGCCAGCACTTTTATCATCAACCGAAAACGACACTCAGTTTTCATCAGAACGCGAAATCCTCTACAAAGTGCTCTTCGACATGAAAAACGACATCAGCGAACTCAAAAAAGAGATGCGTCAACTAATAGGCGGAAATCCTGTGCATTCGCCTGTTCAACATATCAACGAGCATATTGTAGACGAGTCGCACATTCTGCACGACGACACTGATGTGGACACGTTTATCCAACAAGGAGAACTTATCGACGACACTCTGTCGCTCTCTGCCACAGAAGAAGACCTAATTCGCAAAGCATTAGAAAAATATTCTGGAAAACGCAAGCCGGCCGCTAAGGAACTGGGAATATCAGAACGCACCCTTTACCGCAAACTTAAAGAATACAAATTGGAAAAATGAGATTTTTTAAAATAATATCGGTTTTTATGGTGTTAACAGCTATGGTTTGGCAAGGTTGTGGCATATACTCCTTTACTGGAGCATCGTATGGTTCAGCAAAAACTGTAAGCATTGATTATTTTCAAAACAGGTCGAGCTACGTAAACCCTACTCTGTCGCAAAAAATCACAGAAGACCTTAAAAACCGGTTTATGAGTCAAACTCCGCTCAATTTGGTTAAATCAGGAGGAGACCTCTCTTTTGAAGGAACAATAACAGGTTACAAAATATCCCCGGTAGACATAAAATCTTCTGGGCAAGCGGCTAACAACCGCCTTACTATAACTATCAAGGTCTCGTTTACTAACGCAACTGAACCCGACAACGACTTTGATAAAAGTTATTCGAGATATGCCGACTACGATGTAAAACTGCCGTTCGCTACGGTGGAATCTACTCTAGTGGAAGATATAGTATCTTTGCTGATCGATGATATTTTCAACGATTCGGTAGTAAACTGGTAAAACAAAAACAACAATATTTAGGAAAAACAATTATAGGCTTAAGACCTCTCAAAAAAGCAGACATTATGATTACATCAAAGCAATTTATCAAGTTCTTACAAGAACCCGACCTGATTAACGAAGAAAGCGTTGTAGAAATTGAAGGACTTATCAAACAGTACCCTTACTTTCAGACCGCCCATCTGATGTACCTACTCGCGCTCAATAAGATAAATCCTAAGGTGGCACAAGAAAAACTGCCCATCGAAACCTTGTATGTATCCGACAGATACATTCTCTACAAGGATCTTCAAAAGCAATCCAACGCCAACACTAAAAAGGATAAAAAAGATGATAAAGCGAAAAAGGTAGTTCGTGATGTATCTGACAAAAAGCCTACGCCGCTTGAAGAACTCAAAAAACATCACGATGAGATTGCCAACGATATGTTTGGACTCAACGAGATTAAAAACTATAATATGGTTGTAACCAACGTTGAAGCCGATGGTTCTGTAAAATCTCCACTCAACGAACCCGAACCTGCCGACGCTGCCGCACCTCCGCGCGAACGACGTTTCCCTCGTCCCGAACCCAAAATTGAAGCCAAGCCCAAGGTTGAGGATAAGCCTAAGGTTGAGGATAAGCCTAAGGTTGAAGTAAAGGTTGAAACCAAACCCGAACCCAAAATTGAAGCCAAGCCCAAGGTTGAGGATAAGCCTAAGGTTGAAGTAAAGGTTGAAACCAAACCCGAACCCAAAATTGAAGCCAAGCCCAAAGTTGAGGATAAGCCTAAGGTTGAAGTAAAGGTTGAAACCAAACCCGAACCCGAGCCCGTTAAAACTGATGAGAAAAAAACCACAGGAAAGGTAGACATTCTCACCAAAATAGCTCAATTAAAGAAAGAGAGCGAAGAGGCTAAGAAAAAACGTACTGCAACCATAGTGGTAGAAGAAAAAACAGTAACCACTACCACTGTTACCGAAACAAAATCCTCTTCCGCCGCTCCTACCCCATCCGAACCTGCTGTAAAACCCGTTGCCGCAGCTACAGCCGCTGCAGCTGTGGCTGCCACAGTGGTAGAATCTGTTGAAAAATCAGAACCAAAGGTTGAAAAAAAGATTGAGGTTTCACGCACAGCCGATGGCGCTAAGGTTGTTACAGAAAAAACCACTGTTACCACTTCAGAAACCAAGGTAGAAAAACCCGTAGAAGCCAAAGTGGAAAAAATAGAAGCCCCCAAGATAGAAAAACCTGTTGTCGAAAAAGAAGCAAAACCTGCCAAGCCTGCACCTGCACCCTCTACAGACGCAGAATCAGAAAAGCCTTTGTCGGCAGCCGAAAAACTAAAAATGCGTCTCAACAAATATAAAAGCAAAACAGAGGAAGAAAAAAAAAATGAAGGCAACTCCAAAAACGACCTTATAGACAAGTTTTTAAAAGAGTCGCCACACATCGACCGCAACAAAGAGGTAACCGAAGGAGATATGGGACAGGAGAGCATTGCTCCTCCTGAGGGTCTTTATACCGAAAAACTCGCGGTTCTTTACACCGAACAGAAACTTTATGACAAAGCAATTGAAATTTATAATGAATTAATTTTGAAAAATCCAGAAAAAAGTGCTTACTTTGCAGCCAAAATTGAAGAAATAAACATATTAAACAAAAAATAATTAAACGATTATGTATCTATTATTGTTGATAGCCATTGTTATTGCGGCTTTCTTACTTATACTGATTGTATTAGTGCAAAATTCAAAAGGTGGTGGTCTTGCCTCTAACTTTGGCGTAGGAAACCGTTTCGGAGGTGTTGCCGAGCAGAAAAGCAAACTTGAAAGTTATACTTGGGGTATTGTTATCGCCATTGTGGTAATGAGTATCATCAGTTGTGCTTTCATGTCTCAAAACAACAGAGACAAACAATCTCATGTTAAAGAGCGTCTTGTAAATCAAACCGACCTTGTGATTCCTACAAACGTTCAACCAACTACCCAACAGAATCAACAGAATCAATAATTCTTAAAGGCATTAGTAAAAAATCCGAAAGCAACATTGTTTTCGGATTTTTTTATGCGCTTAAGCGTACAAGTTTCAAAAAAAATCCGTATCTTTTCAACAATATTTTTTTAACCTAATAGTACCAAAATATGGCTCAGAAGATAATTACAATAAAGTGCGGCACATTCAACCTGATGAACTTGATGCTGCCCAACGTAGAGATGTACGGATCGATGAAACTCTCGCAGTACGACTTTGACCGCAAGGCGGAGTGGATCAACTTTATGCTCAACCAGATGAATGCCGATGTGATTGGTTTTCAAGAGTGTTTTCATCTTGAGGCAATCGAACGCATTATCAGTAATAACAAGAACTACCAGCACGCCGAGGTGGTGATGCCTGGCGAAAACGGCGAACAGCCCCGCGTGGCACTGCTTTCACGCTATCCTATTCAGGATGTTCAGCTGATAGAATATTTCCCCAAAAAATCGATGATAACCTTTCAGCAGCGTGGCGAACTTATAACATTGCCTTTTAAAACTTTTACACGTCCTGTGCTTAAGGTCAAGGTGTTGATTCCAAACTATGGTATCATCACATTCTTTGTGGTGCACTTAAAATCCAAACGTCCAATCTTTTACCAAGGCGAATCGGATACTAACCCCATCGACCTTGCCCGTGCTCAGGTGCGTTCGTTGATGCTCCGTGCCGCTGAGTCGTCGGCTGTAAGAACAATTCTTTGCGATTATCTGCAAGGTCGCGAAAATCCTGTGGTGGTGTTTGGCGACGTTAACGATACTGGCAACTCTGTTACCACACGCATTATTTCGGGCGAAGTGCCGCAGCACAAACTTCCCGACGATGTTAAACGCAATGTTTGGGATGTGCTCCTATACCACGTTAAGGATATTCAAGCTCGCCGCAGCTATCAGGATTTTTATTACACACATATTCACAACGGTATGTACGAAAGTCTCGACCACATTATGGTGTCGCAAGAACTCGTTACCGAAAATCCTCGCTACACTGGTCGTGTGGCTCAGGTTAAGGTATTCAACGACCATCTTATCGACCAGACCTTCTCAACCGAAAAACCCGACAAGTACAAGAGCGACCACGGCATTGTTGTCTGCTCGCTCGAACTCGACACCGAAAGGGCTCAACAGTTCAGATAATTTTTTTTCTCAAAATATGAAACACATTATATTATACACACTTTTTTTATTAATACTTGCGGGATGCAAGGGTAAAAAGCAAGGCGTTGACACTCAAAATGTTTCGCCAATAGATTCTTCAAAAAGTGAGGAGGTGGCACCTGCACCACAGCCAAAACCGCTTCCTGTGATAGTGGCAGCCGAAGACACCACCGCATATCTTAACTTATTAAAAAACAAGCGCGTAGGGCTCACCGGCAACGCTACCACAGTGGCGTTTGGTGGGCATTTGGTAGATTTGCTTTTGGATAAAGGCATCAAAATCGCAAAAATCTACTCGCCAGAGCACGGTTTCCGTGGCGATGCCGAGCCGGGCAAACGTGTGGTATCGGGCAAGGACGAGAAAACTGGCATTGAGGTGGTGTCGCTTTACGGCAAAAACCTCAAACCATCGGCAGAGCATCTAAAAGGTATCGACATTATGGTCTATGATATTCAAGACGTGGGATGCCGTTTCTTTACTTACATCAGCACAATGCACAATGTGATGGAGGCGTGCGCCGAAAACAATATTCCTGTGGTGGTGTTAGACCGTCCTAATCCTAATATCGACTATGTGGCAGGCCCTGTCCGCGACAAGGATGCCGTTTCGTTTGTAAGTCTCGACCCAATTCCTATTGTCTACGGCACTACTGCGGGCGAACTTGCAAATATGATTAATTACGAAGGATGGCTCAAAAACGGCATAGAATGCGACCTCACAGTTATTCCTGTAAAAAACTATACCCGCCACACCCGTTATGCCCCTCCTGTAAAACCGTCGCCAAACCTTCCCGACTATCTTGCCATAAGGCTTTATCCAAGTCTTTGTTTTTTTGAGGCTACCCAAGTGAGCGTGGGACGTGGCACCGAGCGCCCTTTCACCTCAATAGGCTATCCCGACAGCACTATGGGTGCATACGTTTTTACGCCCAAGGATATGCCCGGAATGCAGACCAATCCGCAGCACAAGGGCAAACGTTGTTTCGGTATGGATTTTACCAATCTCAATCCCGACAGCATAAAGTTTACGCTAAGTTACTTTATAACAATGTACAACAAGTTTCCCAAGCGTGATATGATTAACCGAAGGGATTTTCTAAAACTGCTTTACGGCAACGGCACTCTGCCCACAATGCTCCAACAAGGCAAAACCGAGGAGGAGATTATAGCCACTTGGCAGCCCGGACTCGACAACTATCTGAAAATTCGTGCAAAATACCTTATCTACGACAATTAATCATTACCCCAAAATGTCAAAAACCAACAAACTTAAAGTTATCAACGACCCTGTTTACGGGTTTATCAATATCGAAAACGAGATTGTTTTCGACATTATGGAACACCCTCTGTTTCAGCGTATGAGGCGTATCAAGCAGCTCGGACTAAGTTGCTACGTATATCCGGGCGCAATGCACACAAGGTTTCAACACTCTGTGGGGGCTACATTTCTGATGCAAAACGCACTCAATGTACTTGAATCAAAGGGACTTCAACTTACCGATCAGGAACGGAGCGCGGCACTCACAGCCATACTTCTTCACGATGTGGGGCACGGTCCTTTTTCGCACACTTTGGAACACTTCTTTTTCAATAATGTAAGTCACGAAACTATCTCTGAGGAGTTTATGAACATCATCAACCGCGACCTTGGCGGCAAGATTTCCGAGGGAATTGCGGTGTTCAACGGTTCGCACCCCAAAAAAATTCTCCACAATTTGGTTTCAAGTCAGTTGGATATGGACCGTCTCGACTATCTCAACCGCGATAGTTTTTTCACCGGCGTAATTGAGGGCAAAATCGGTTGCGACCGCATTATCAAGATGCTCGCACCCTGCGGCGACACTCCCGCCATCGAGGGCAAGGGTATATATTCTATCGAAAACTTTCTCATTGCCCGACGGCTGATGTACTGGCAAGTATACTTGCACAAAACCGTTGTGGTGGTAGAGGAGATACTCAAAAAGATTATGCGCCGCGCCCGCGAACTTGCACACTCAGGCACCGACCTTTACGCTCCGCCCACGTTGAAGTTTTTCCTTGAAAACGACATAACTGCCGACCGCCTTCATCAGCCGATAGACCAACGCACATCGCTCGACTATTTTGCCGATCTCGACGATAGCGACATTTTTTCATCTATCAAACAATGGCAATATCATCCCGACAAGGTGATTTCTACACTCTGCCAAAGAATCCTCACAAGAAACCTCTTTACAATTGAGATTTCGGAACAAGCACCCGAGCCTGAGCGCATAGAATCGTTGAAATCAGGATTAAAAAACATCGTCCCCACTGAATACCTCGACTATTTTGTATTCACTGGACGACTTTACAACAAGGCGTACAGCCTTAACAGCGATTCGCCCATCAACATCCTGCGCAAAGACGGCTCACTCAGCAACATAGCCGAAGCATCGGATATTTCAAATGTTGCCACACTCGCACAGGCGGTTACCAAGTATTATGTATGTTATATGGAAGTGTAAAAAAAATTACCCAAAAATACTTGCCGTAAAATAAAATACTTTTATTAATTTTGCCAAAAATCGCAGACTTATGGAATTTACAGCAAAAATGATTGCCGACTACCTTCACGGCGAAGTAGAAGGCGACGAAAACGCCTCGGTGAGCGCGTTGGCTAAGATTGAGGAGGCCAAGAGCGGCGAGCTCTCCTTCTTGTCTAATCCTAAATATACACCTTATATATATACAACTCAGGCATCGATTGTTTTGGTCAATAAGGATTTTAAACCCGAAAAGCCTGTAAAAGCCACACTTATACGTGTAGAAAACTCCTACGATTGTTTAGCTCAGTTGCTTACCCTTTATCAACAGAGCAAACCGCAGCCTCAGGGAGTGGAGCAACCGTCGTTTGTGGCTGAAGGTGTGGAACTTCCCGAACAGGTTTACATCGGCGCATTCACCTACATTGGCAAAGGCGTTAAGATAGGCAAAAACTTCAAGGCATATCCCCAAGTGTACGTGGGCAAGAATGTTAAAATTGGCGACAACGTTACCCTCTATCCGGGCGTTAAGATATATTCCGACTGCGTTTTGGGCAACAACATTACCCTTCATTCTGGTGTGGTTGTCGGTGGCGACGGATTTGGTTTCGCTCCCGAAAAAGACGGCACTTACACCAAGATACCTCAAATCGGAAACGTTATTATAGAAGACAATGTGGAAGTTGGTGCTAACACCACCATCGACCGTGCCACAATGGGCAGCACAGTTATCCACAAAGGCGCAAAACTCGACAACCTTATTCAAGTGGCTCACAACTGCCACGTAGGCTCCAACACCGTTATGGCAGCACAATGCGGCATAGCAGGCAGCACCAAGATAGGCGCAAACTGTATGATAGGCGGTCAGGTAGGTTTTGCAGGACACATCACAGTTGCCGACGGCGCAAAGATAGGCGCACAGTCGGGTATCGACGCAGCTATCACCGACACATCTACATATTACCTCGGCGCTCCGGCTATTCCGTTGAAGAGCTTCTACAAGAGCCACATCATCTTTAAGAAACTCCCCGACCTCGACCGTCAGGTATACGAATTACAGAAACAGATTAAAGAACTCCAAGAAAAACTAAAATAAGATGGCAGAAAAACAGAAAACCATAAAGCAGGCTGGCGCTCCTCTCAAAGGCAAAGGCTTGCACACAGGCGTGGCAGTAGAGATGACATTCAAGCCCGCTCCCGAAAACTACGGCTACCGTTTCAAACGTATCGACCTTGAAAACCAACCCGAAATTCGCGCGATAGTAGACAACGTTACCGACACCACCCGCAGCACCACCGTTGAAGAAAACGGCGCAAAGGTTGGCACCATCGAGCACGTAATGTCAGCACTTTATGCTCTCGGCATCGACAATATTCTTATCGAAATCAATGCTCCTGAAACCCCGATTCTCGACGGTTGCTCGGCTACATTTGTAAAAAACCTCTTGGAGGCAGGCATTGTAGAGCAAGAAGCCGAAAAAGTTTACTACGAGGTTAAGAGCAATATCAATTACAGCGACGAGGAGAAAGGTATCGAACTTATGACCTTCCCCGACGACAATATCTCGTTTAATGTAATGGTAGACTATAATTCGCCAGTGCTTGGCAATCAATACGCTACATTAAACTCGTTTAAAACATACGCCGAAGAGATTGCTCCCTGCAAAACTTTCTGTTTCTTGCGCGAGGTAGAATATCTTATCAACAACAACCTTATCAAAGGCGGCACTCTCAACAACGCCCTTGTGATAATGGATCAGGAGAAGACACAAGAAGAACTCGACGCACTGAGCGACAAACTCGGCCGTCCACGTGTAAACGCCAAGGGTCGCGGAATCCTCAACGAAGAGGAACTTATTTTTGCCAACGAACCCGCACGTCACAAACTCCTCGACCTTGTTGGCGACCTTGCTCTGATCGGTATGCCTATCAAAGGTAAAATTCTTGCCACCCGACCCGGACACGCTTCCAACGTTCAGTTTGCAAAACTTATCCGTCAGGAAATCAAGAAATCGAAACAAAAGGGGCAAAAGGTAGAATTTGACATCACCAAACCCGCCATCATCGATATCAACCGCATCAAGGAGATTATGCCCCACCGCTATCCTTTCTTGTTGGTAGATAAGATTATAGAGATGACCCCCACCGAAATTGTGGGTATCAAGAATATCACATTCAACGAGCCTTTCTTCCAAGGACACTTCCCGGGCGAACCCGTTATGCCGGGCGTTTTGCAAATAGAGGCTATGGCTCAAACCGGCGGAATTCTTGTACTCAGCAATGTAGACGAACCCGAACATTACTCAACATATTTCGTTAAAATCGATAAAGTTAAGTTCAAAGGCAAAGTAATACCTGGCGATGTGCTCGTATTCAAGCTCGAACTCACCGAACCAATACGCCGAGGCATTGTTTCGATGCGCGGACAAGCGTTTGTCAACGGCTCGGTAGTTAGCGAGGGCGAACTTACCGCAATGATTACGAAAAACCGATAAAAAATAACCTATATGATACACAAATTCAGCGAAGTACACCCCAACGCAAAAATAGGCAAGGACGTTACAATCGGGCCATTCTGCGTTGTGGACGACGATGTGGAGATTGGCGATGGTTGCACTCTTATTTCCAACGTCCATATTATGTCGGGTTCACGTATCGGAAAAAACAATAGGTTTTTCCCGGGTGCGTGCATCGGCGCTATTCCCCAAGACCTTAAGTTCGTGGGCGAATACACCACTCTCGAACTCGGCGACAACAACACTATTCGCGAGTGCGTTACTCTTAACCGCGGCACAGCCTCAAAGGGCAAGACCGTGATTGGCAGCAACAACCTTATTATGGCTTACTGCCACGTGGGACACGACTGCGTGCTCGGCAGCCACATCGTTATCAGCAACGCCACACAAATTGCAGGCGAGGTAACAGTTGACGATTGGGCTGTAATCGGCGGCGGAACAGCCATTTTGCAGTTCTCAAACATCGGTATGCACTCTATGACCAGTGGTATGTCGGGCGTTCAGAAAGACGTTCCCCCGTTTGTAAAATGTGGACGCACTCCGTTGCAATACGCTGGTATCAATATCGTGGGACTTACCCGTAGAGGTTTCTCGCAAGACACCATCAACCTTATCCACGATTGTTACCGTATAATTTTCCAATCGGGGTTAAATATGACCCACGCCCTCGAAAAACTCGAAAGCGATATTCCTCAATGTCCCGAACGCGACGAGATTATCAAGTTTATCAATAAATCTAAGCACGGAATTATCAAGGGGATGAAATAATACATAATGATGCATAAAAAATGTAGTGACGAGGCGTGCCGCGTCACTACATTTTTTATTTATTCTTGATAAACACATCCATCTGCGGGAAAGGTATATTTACCCCAGCTTTATCTAACGCTTTTTTGCCTTGCTCCATATTGTAGAAATAGATATCCCAATAGTCTGGGGGATTGCAGTAGGTGCTTTGGCGGATGTTGACACTGCTGTCGCCGAGCGAATATACTACACATACAGGCTCTGGGTCGGATAATGCGCCTTTGGCAGATTTGGCAACATCAAGAAGCACTTGTTTGGCGGTGTCGATGTCGGCATTGTAATCTATGCTGAACATAATGTCTACACGGTTGATACCGTTAACAGTATGGTTTACGATGTTGCCGTTGCTGAGAGCGGCGTTAGGGATTATGATAATGCGTCCCTGAGCGGTTTTTAGTTTTGTGGTAAATATCTGAATATCGTCTACCGTGCCGGTATATCCTTGAGCCTCAATCAAATCGCCCACTTTGTAAGGTTTAAACAAGAGTATTAGCACACCGCCTGCGAAGTTTGACAGCGAACCTTGCAACGCCATACCAATTGCCAATCCTGCTGCACCGAGCATTGCTACAAACGACGTGGTTTCCACGCCCACCATCTGCAGCACAGATATTATCAGCAGAATTTTTAAGGCTACATTAATAATTGAGTGAAGAAACGAACGCAACGACACGTCCACATTGCGTTTTTCCATCAATTTGGCAATCAGTTTGGTAAGTTTTTTTATTATCCAGAAACCGCCAAAAAGAAATACAATAGCCAAAAGCAACTTGGGTCCGTAAGAAACTACGAGCTTGATACCTTCGTCTAATATTTTATCTGCCGAAATCATAGTGTGGTATTATATATTAAGGTGTGGTATTATTCGGTGGCCTTAGCCTGTTGCCAGAGTTCTTCCATTTCGGCGAGGGTCATATCTTTGAGGTTGCGTCCCTGCTCCTTGGCTTTCTGCTCAATGTAGTTGAACCGATGGATAAACTTTCGGTTGGTGAGTTCCAAAGCGTTTTCGGGATTGATGTCGTAGAGGCGTCCGGCGTTGATAACTGCGAAAAGAAGGTCGCCGAACTCTTGTTCTGATTTTGCCTTGTCGTTTTTTTCAAGTTCGGCTTGTAATTCGCCGAGTTCTTCCTGAACCTTAGGCCACACGTCCTGGCGCTCGTCCCAATCGAAACCGGCGTTACGGGCTTTGTCCTGTATTCTGTATGCCTTGATGAGTGCGGGCAATGCGTCGGGTATGCCGCTGAGAACAGTTTTGTTGCCTCCTTTTTCCTTAAGTTTCACCTGTTCCCACATTTTGGAAACCTCCTCGGGAGTTTCAGCCTTATAGTCGCCAAATATGTGCGGGTGACGGAATACAAGCTTGTCGTTGAGGGCGTCGCACACATCGGCAAACGAGAACCATCCGCGCTCCTCGGCAATGCGGGCGTACAATATGATGTGTAGCAGCACGTCGCCGAGTTCTTTCTTAAAGTCAGCTTTATTGCCTGTAAGTATCGACTGTGCAAGTTCGTAGGTTTCCTCAATGGTAAGAGTTCGTAGCGATTCGGGAGTCTGCTCGGCGTCCCACGGACATTCGCGGCGAATTTTATAGATGTTGTTGAGCATCTGCTCAAAAGAGTGTTCAAGATTCTTGTCTTCCATAATGTGTTAAATTTGAAGAGCCACCACGCAAATGTCGTCGCGTTGGGGCTCGTTTTGCTGCCATTGTGCCAGGGCGTTTTCGATAAACTCTTTCTGGTCGTAAATAGGATCGCTGGCGCTCTGGTTGATTAGTTCGGAAAAACGCTGGCTGCCAAAGCATTTGCGTTCGGGATTGTTTTGATCGATAAAACCGTCGCTGCTGAGGTATATACGGTCACCTTTGTTGAGGCACAGCAAACGGTCTTCAAAACAGCGCTCGTTGTCGGTGCCGCCTATAGATTTTTTAGTGCCTTTAACAAGTGTGGTGGTTTGTGTATCGGTTTGATAATATGCAAAGTACGATTTCGCACCAGCGAGGACAACATCTGCCTTGTCGTCGTGACGTGTAATTTGGGCAATGGTGATGTCGAGGCCGTTGCAGTTGTCGGTTTCGCGCTGTTTGAGCATCTTTACCACCTTGTCTTGCATTTCGGTAAGTATCTGAGCTGGCGAAACTTCGGATTTGTGAGCGGTGATTTCGTCAAGAATACGAATCATCAATACGCTCATCATAGCAGCGGGAACACCATGGCCTGTGCAATCGCCCACAGCCACTATGCTGTTGTCGCCACGATGGTTGAACCAATAAAAATCACCCGATACAATATCCTTAGGCTTGTAGATAACAAACGAGTGAAAATGCTCGGCAATGCTTTGATGTGTAGGCAACATAAGTTGCTGTATAAGGTTGGCAGAACGGATACTACCTGTAATGCGGCTGTTGTTTTCCAATAGCTTGAGCTCTGAGGCTTTAATATCGGTGATGTCGTTTTCGATTATCACGTATTGACTGATACGGTCGTGCTCAACTACGGGCGATATTGTGCTGAGAATCCATTTGGGCTGTTTTGAGCCAACAAATTTAAACTGACAAATCTGTGTCTTTTTAAGTTCGCGACAGTTTTCGAGGGCTGTTTTGCGCGATGTATCGGTAGAGTAGAAAAGGTTTTCACCGTTTTCGAGAATATATTGGCGGAGATTTCTGTTGTAGAGTTTTTCAAAACCCTTATTCACCCAAGTGATGCAACCAGTGTGGTCGGCAACAAGAAAAGCGTTTGAAGTTTGTGCAGCAATCAACGACAGCGACACAAGACCTGTTTGAGCGGCTTCTAATTCGCTTTGACGGGTTTCGATACCTTGGTTGTGAATATTGAGCTGTGCATTTGTTTTAGAGAGCGATGCCCATTTGAAAGCTGCAAAAGCAGAGAATGTGAGAATAATAAAACCTCCCGCTGCAAGTAAAATCAGGGCAATATTTTTTGATTGGTTTTCGGTGCGCAGATTGTCGATAGTTTCTCTTCCCGAAATAAAAATCTGTTTATCAATATATTTCGACTGCATATACTGAGGAAGCAGGCAGCATGTTTTGTCAAGAGCTTGGCAATGGAGCTCATCTTCGCGATTGGTGTAGTAAGTGATGTATTCCAACGCCTTTGCCAAATCGGAAATATGTTGAAAATATTCTGACATCGATTTGCACGCCTCACATTTCAACACTTGGTTGATTTCGGTGTCGGGAGCATCAAGCACGAGCGAAAGCGATTGAAAAGCGAGTTCGTATTTCTTAAGTGCCAAAAAAAATTTCCCTTTCAAAAAGTGCAAATATGGCTGACGCTCTACATTGTGATTAAAGGAAATAGCATCGTTTACATACTGCATGGCCTCGTTAAACATTTCCCTATCAAAAAAGCACACAGCTGCCATCAAGCTGGTGTAATAACCTGTCTCCTCGTCAGACTGCCTAACACATTCTAACGACAATTGGCTAAACAATTCTTTGAGATAATGTGTGCTGGTACACGAAAGCTGATTTGCAACAGACCTTAAACTGTCGGTGCAAAATCTGTCGGCTGTGGTTATACTTTTAATTTTGGTATAGTAATGCGCCGCCTCGTCGATCTGGTGAGCGCGCAGGCACAGCGAAGTAAACAGCAAAGTAGTAACTAATAAAAATCTTTTTATCATCAATGTCCTTTTTTCTATTCTCCCAAAAATTGTTTTCACACACAAATCGCTGCAAATTTGGTAATTTTATTTGAAACCGCCAAATAAATGAGCGCCTATTTGCCCTTTTGATAAAATATAAATTTTAGTTTATAATGCATTAACATTCATAAACTATTTTTGTTGGATAATTAATATATTACTAAAGTTATGAATATAAATAATCTAATTTACAAGAGTGTCTTTTTATTAATGTCTTCAAGTCCTTTGTTTGCTTCAGCACAAATCTTTAACAACGATTCGATTCCAGATGTTGAATTATCCGAAGTGCGCATACTTTCGAGCCGTGTTCCGCTTTCCCGCGCTCAAACTCCGATATTAGTGAGGGTGATCAGCCGCGACGAAATTTTGTCAGCACCATCAGCTAACATAGAACAGATTTTAAAAACTGCATCAGGCGTTGACGTAAGGCAGCGTGGCGATGGCGTGCAAACCGATATTTCGCTGCGTGGAGGTACTTTCGACCAAATCACCATCCTACTCAACGGAATTAATATATCATCTCCCCACACAGGACACCTCAGTGCAGATTTTCCAGTTTCGGTTGACGACATAGAGCGTATTGAAATTTTGGAAGGTCCGTCGGCAAGGGTGTTTGGCACTCAGTCGTTTTGCGGAACTATCAATATTGTAACCGTAGACGCCGACCCATCTAAAAACGGATACACATTTGCATCTCAGGGTGTTGTAAATACATTTGCTGGCGACAACGGTCACTATGGAGCCAACATCTCTACGGCTTTTTCGCACAATGCGGGTTACAATGCCAAAGGTAATCCCAATAGATTTGTGCACAACTTTTCGGCTGGTTACATCAGCGACGATGGCGACGTGCCAAACTCTTCGTACAGCGTGTCGCGTATCTTCTACCGTGGCGGATACCGCTCCGACAATGTTAAGGCCGACTTTCAAGCGGGATATTCGTACAAACCTTTCGATGCCAATACTTTTTACGGCGCTGCGTCTACCGACCAGTGGGAGAGCAACGAACATTTCCTTCTCTCAGCCAATGCCGAAATCACCTCTGGCAACTTTCATTTCAACCCTGTGGTGTCGCTCGACCGCCGCTACGACCACTACCAGTGGCACAAAAATTCTCACACAGGCGAAAATTTCCACCGCTGCGATGTTAGCACTATAGGCTTCAATGCATGGACAAAATCTTCGATCGGACGTAGCTCAATAGGAGTGGAGATGCGATCCGAACAGATTTTCAGCACCAAACTTGGAAACCCTTTAGATTCTGCCAAGTTTTTTGCCACACGGGGTATCGACGCTGAAAACGGCATTAATTATTCACATTCGGCTGATAGAACCAACATCACTGTTATATTGGAGCACGATTTCTTGTTCAACCGCTGGACCGTGGCACTTGCCGCTCCCGCCGTTTACAATTCTATGCTCGACTATCAATGGCGCTGGTGCCCGGGTGCTGACGTATCGTTCAGACCAAATATTTTCTGGAAACTATACGCCAACGTCAACACTGCTATGCGTATGCCTACGTTTACCGACCTTTATTATTCGGGCACTAACATAATAGGTACTCAGGATCTCGACCCAGAACGCACTGTAGACTATTCTCTGGGTGTGCGCCGCAGAAACGAATTAATCGACGCAGGCGCTACTCTGTTTGGGTCGCACAAAACCGATATGATCGACTGGGTAATCTACGCCGATGAGCCCGATGGACAAACCTACCGCTCCGGCAATTTTGAAATGGAAACTATGGGCGGCGAGGCAGATTTTTCAATTCGTCCTCGTGCCGTGTGGAACAGCTCGTTTATAACAAAGATTGGCGCACAATACTCTTATATCGATGCCAACGTTGAGCACACCAAACCTATAGCGGCATCAAAATACGCTCAAGAATACCTACGGCACAAGGTTACTGCCGACATTGAGCTAAATCCTGTAAATAATCTCACCATCTGTACCGAATACCGCTACCAATATCGTGTAGGCGAAGGCAACGAGCCTTATTCCCTTGTAGATATGTCAGCCAACTACACTTTCAAAAAACTGACACTCTACGTTCAAGTTTATAACCTATTAAATAAGGAGTATTTTGATTTTTCGTATATTGAGCAACCAGGGCTAAGATTTACAGCCGGATTAAAATATAAGTTTTAGAAATGGACAAAAAAAACATACCACCTTATGGGTGGTATGTTTTTTGCAGCCACAAACGTCGTAGTGTTTAATCGTCGTTATCGTCGAGGATAAAGATATCTTCGAGATTAACCTTGAAGAACCTTGCAATTTTAAGGGCAAGCACTGTTGAAGGAATGAATTTGCCGGTTTCGATAGCGTGAATTGTCTGACGCGATACGTTTACTTTTTCGGCCAACTCTGCCTGAGTGATTTTTTTCTTGGCCCTTTCTACTCTTATGGTATTTTCCATCATGGTGTATACGTTTTATGTGTTATTAATAATCGTTTTTATGGCGGATTTTAATAGTGTCCGCACTTTAACAAAGTGCGAAATCTATGCCAAAACGTATGATTTGCGTAAAAAAAATCAACATTATTTGTCATTTTTTGCAAAGTTTGGTTTTACTGACACCATTTAGCTTTATACTTTACAGCGTAGAGAGTAATGTAAAAATAGATTTGTTTTTTCTCTCCTTTTGTTTTGTCTTTACTATTTTTTTTCTACTTTCGCACTGTTTTTATTACGGCAGATGCCAAGGCAAGACCGTATGTTTATATGTGTAACATAATTTTAGTATGAAAAATAAAACTTTACAGGAAATCCTGTTTCACGTTGCTGTTATAGCGTTATTTATTGTAGCAAGTGCTATATATTTTTATCCAGTTATGGAAGGACAGGAACTTATTCAAAGCGACTATGTCCACTCCAAAGGTATGGCTCAAGAACTCGTAGAATATGAGGAAGCCACAGGCGAAACTGCGTCGTGGACTGGCTCGATGTTCGGCGGAATGCCCGCTTATCAAATCAAAAGCCCGTCGTCGTTTAATATTCACGGCCTTATGCAGAAGGCGTTGAGGCTTTTCCTCCCCTACTCCACCATGGCGATTTTCTTTATCTACCTTTTGGGATTCTATTTCCTGCTCACGAGTCTCGACTTTAAACGCATAATTGCTGTTATTGGCGCGTTTGCTTTTGCTCTCAGCACCTATAATATTATCATTATTGCGGCGGGACACATCACCAAATGTTACGCTATTGCGTATATGGCGCCAGTGTTGGCAGGCATTATCTATATTTTCAAAAAGAAATACATACTCGGCGGTCTGCTCACAGCGCTAACTCTCGGTATCGAAATTTCGTGCAACCACCCGCAGATACTCTATTATTTAGCAATCCTCTGCTTCTGCTACGCTGTTTACCGCTTTATTATCGCATTCAAAGAAAAAGCGCTTCCCGATTATGGCAAGGCGGCCGCAGTGGTGGCTATAGCATGCGTATTTGCCGTGCTGCCTAACATCACTAACCTCTGGACTACTTGGGAATACGGCAAATATTCTACCCGCAGCCAAAGCGAACTTTCCAACAAACAGCAAAGCAGCGGCCTCGACAAGGATTACGCTCTTGCATGGAGCCAGGGAATTGGCGAAAGCTTTGCTCTATTCATACCCAATTTCAAAGGTGGCGCGTCCGACGCTCTCGGAAACGATGAAAATGCTGTCAAAGCCCTTCAAGGCTACTCTCTCGAACAGCAAATTGCTAATCAAAATCACTACTGGGGCGACCAACCTTTCACTTCGGGTCCCGTTTATGTAGGCGCTATCATTTTCTTCCTCTTCGTTTTTGGAATGTTTATAGTCAAAAGTCCAGCTAAATGGTGGCTGTTGGCTGCGTCTATCATTTCGCTGATTCTTTCTTGGGGACATAACCTCGGATGGTTCACCGACCTGATTTTCAACTATGTGCCAATGTACAACAAATTCCGTTCGGTATCGATGGCTTTGGTTATTATTCAGGTGTGCGTACCATTTCTTGCAATAATGGCATTAAAAGAATATTCTGAAAATCCCGACTACATCAAAACCCGTCGTTACGATTTCATTTTCTCGTTGATTCTTACAGCGGGCTTATGCTTATTCTTCTACATTTTCCCGTCGGTTACAGGGTTGCTCTCACATCAAGAAGCATCAGCCCTCAGCGAAGGCATTGCCCAAGGCGGCGAAAACGGCACCATCTATCAGCAATTCCAAGAGGGGCTTATCTTAGCACGTACAGCGGTTTTCCGCTCCGATGTTATGCGTTCGATGCTATTCATACTTGCAACAGCTGGCATAATGCTGCTCTACTACTTTATGAAATGGAAAGAACGCACATTATTTATCCTCGTCGGCATTCTCATCATCGCCGACCTTTGGACTGTTGACTATCGTTACCTTGGTCCTAAGGATTACAAATTTGCTTCCGACACCCAGATATTTAAACCTTCTACCGCCGACTCATTCATAATGAAAGATTCCGACCCGGATTTCCGCGTGCTCAATCTTACTCAAAACGTATTCAACGATGGCGTTACTCCTTATTACCACAAAACAATAGGCGGATACCACGGTGCCAAACTACGTCGTTATCAAGAATTTATCGACACAGTGCTTGCTCCGGCAGTAAACGGTGCTCTTTATTTAGCCCGCAACAATCCCGAACAATTGAGCGACTTTGTTAAACAAAGTCCCGCGCTCAATATGCTCAACACCAAGTTTGTAATCACCGACCCTAATTCATTCCCAATAGTAAACCTCGGAACATTCGGCAATGCATGGTTTGTAAATCGTTACGAACTTGTGGAAAGTGCCGACAAAGAAATCGAAAGACTCAAAAGTTGCGACCCGCAAAAAACTGCTGTTATCAACAAAAAACAGTTTGAAAACTTTATTCCGCAACTACCTACTGAGCAGATATTTACCGAAGACAGCAGTGTAATTGCACTTGCAGAATACAAACCTGATTACCTTAAATACAACAGCCTCACATACCGCGACCGTCTTACTGTATTTTCCGAAATCTATTACCCAAAAGGATGGCAGGCTTACATCGACGGACAACCAGCCGACCACGTTTGTGCCGACTATATACTCCGCGCAATGGTGATACCTGCTGGACAGCACATTATCGAATTCAAATTCAACCCATCTTCGGTTCGTATCAGCAGGGTAATCGCAGCTGTGTCGTCTGCTCTGGTGATTCTGGCTGCACTAGCAATTTTGGCTAAGTGGTATTTAAACAAAAGAAACTTAAAACCAGCCACAACAGAAATCAAAGAAAAAAAATCATAACAATATAAAGACATATAGAAAATGGGACTTCAATGCGGTATAGTAGGACTGCCCAACGTAGGCAAGTCAACGCTTTTCAACTGCCTTTCGAGCGCAAAAGCCCAGGCAGCAAACTTCCCTTTCTGCACAATTGAACCAAACGTCGGAGTTGTGTCTGTTCCCGACAACAGGCTCGTAGAGTTAGAAAAAATCGACCATCCAGCTCAAGTTGTGCCAGCAACAGTAGAAATTGTAGACATCGCAGGTCTTGTAAAAGGTGCAAGCAAAGGCGAAGGTCTCGGCAACAAGTTTCTCGCCAACATACGCGAAACCGACGCCATTATTCACGTGCTCCGCTGTTTCGACGACGAAAACGTCACCCACGTTGACGGAAGCGTAAACCCCGTCCGCGACAAAGAGATCATCGACACCGAACTGCAGATCAAAGACCTCGAAACCATAGAGCAGCGCTACTCCAAAACAGAAAAAATTGCCAAAACAGCCAAAGATAAGGAAGCTGCACAACTGTTAGTGGTAATGGAAAAGTTCAAAGCCGCCCTCGAACAAGGACGTTCGGCTCGTACAATAGAACTCGACGACAACGAAAAGGAAGTGGCTAAACAATTGTTTCTTCTCACCAACAAGCCGGTTTTGTATGTCTGCAATGTGGACGAAAAATCTGTACTCACTGGCAACGCATACACCGAAGCCGTAAAAGCAGCCGTAAAAGACGAAAACGCTGAAATACTTATCATCGCCGCAAAAACTGAGGAAGAAATCGCCGAAATGGAATCTTACGACGACCGCAAGATGTTTCTCGACGACCTCGGACTCAAAGAATCTGGTGTGTCGCGCCTTATACGCTCGGCCTACAAACTGCTCAACCTCGAAACCTTCTTCACCTCGGGACCCAAGGAATCGAGAGCATGGACATATAGAAAAGGTTCGCTCGCTCCGCAATGCGCCGGAGTAATCCACAGCGATTTTGAAAAAGGATTTATCAAAGCCGAAGTTATCAAAATGGACGACTACATATCGCTCGGGTCGGAAGCCGCATGCCGCGATGCCGGGAAAATACATATCGAAGGCAAAGACTATGTGGTGCAAGACGGCGACATCATGCATTTTAGATTCAACGTATAAACCAAAAACATCATTTGCTTCTAAAATAGTTGCATAAATAAATTTTTTTCATGGAAAAGGTGCGTTGCAATAACGCGCCTTTTTTTTATTCTTTTTTTTTTGATTTTTTGCATCGCGCTAACAAAAAAAACCGTAACTTAGTAAACCGCTATTCTACTTTTTTTTAAGCAAGCGAAATGGCGTTGTAATATGTTTATTATCAATGCATAACACTATGAAAATTCAACCTATCGACAAAAACCAGATTTCAGATTTGCGTTACTCTCTAAAGTGCGAGTTTATCAAATGCAACCAAGGAGGAGCATGCTCGGCATCGTCTATAATTATGAGCAACACAAAAAAATGGCACTCGTTGCTGTCGGTGTTTCGCGAACAGACAGGCAGTCAATATGTACTACTGTCAACGTTAGACGATTCGGTGATTGCTGGCGGCAGATCGTTTTACCTATCCACTCGAAAATATCCAAATGTATATTTCCCGCTTGGACATCAATATATCGACAGCATTTCGCTCAATCCAGTACCCACATTGGTATACAGCATAGCAGATATATCGCTACAAAAAGAAGTATTGTTGCTTTCGTCGCAAAACACATTTATGGTGCGATACACAGTGTTAAACGCAACAAGCGCTATTACTTTGCAACTGCGCCCGCTACTCGGTCTGCGCCCGTCGGAGAGCCTTATACGTAAAAACAGCGACATCAACACAGGAAACAAGCAAATCGAAAACGGAATACAATACATATCTGCCGAACGAGAACCAATGGTGTTTATGCAGATGTCGAAACAATGCGAATTTGTAACCGCCCCCGACTGGAACTACAACGTTGAATACGCCGACGACCAAGCAGCAGGACAAGAATACCAAGAAGACCTTTTTATGCCAGGATTTTTTGAAACGATACTTGCACCTGGCGAAAGCGTGGTATTCGCCGCCTCTGACCATAAAGGTCAGCCAAACCAATTCGACAATATGTTTATCGAAGAAATGGCACTCCGCAAAACCCGTGAATCGTATCAAGACAACGTTGAGTATGCTGCCGAACAGCTTATCCGTCATCGCAAAGGTCAGTCGTTTATTGTAAACTCGCTTCCCGAAAAAGCCGAAGTACCCAAGCAGATATTAATGGCACTGCCCGGGCTAACACTCCAATCACACAATACCGAACTGTTTGAAAAAATTGTTTATTCACTACTCAAACAGCTAAAAAACATAGTATTCGGACATTCGAACGGTCACCGTTTTGCACCCGACTCGCCTTTATGGTTCATATGGGCTGTGCAGCAGTTCTTTTTTCAAAAAGGCGACATCAAATACACTTTCAAGCAGTTTGGTAAAGCTGTAAACAAAATCATCAAAGCTGGAATCGACAATAGCATGTCGGGACTCGTTACCGACGACAGCGGTCTGCTTGCTATAAGTTTAGAAACCGAAGACCGTTATTTTGTGGAAACAAACGCTCTGTGGTACAACGCACTACAGTTCGCCGCCGACATGAATGCATTTAACGGTGAAATTGAATCATCCGAAATAGCAGCTCAAGCAGCTCACAAAGTTCATCAAGCGTTCAACAAAATGTTTGTGATACCTTCGATGGCATACCTACCCAACAGCGTTTCGGAAAACGGCTCTATTGACCGTGTATGCCGTCCATATCAAATACTCGCTGCGGCTATGCCATACTCGGTGGTAAACTCACAAACTGCAGAAAAAATACTCACGGTAATAGAGCAAAATCTGCTCACCCCAAAAGGTATGCTCAATATGCCTCTCCAGCAAGCTACCGCAGGACAAGAAGTTTTTGTTATGCCAGAACTAAACGACTTTGTAGCAGAACTATATCTAAAACTCAAAATTGGTGACGAGGGCATGAAAATAGCAAAACAGATGTACTATGCACACTGTCAACCCGACGATATGCCAATTTCGCCGTGCTTTTATCAAAAATATTCGTCCACACCGCCATACAACGGCATCGGATCGCCAATGTGTGCGGCTTCTATTGCAGCGGTAAACCGAATCAAGATGCTTATCGACCAATATTAAAAAGGTATATAACTGATTTTTTTTTTAACATATAATTTGTAATAGATAACTAAGATGAGAGTATTAATGTTTGGCTGGGAATTTCCACCACATATATCAGGAGGACTTGGAACTGCCTGCAAAGGTATAGTAGAAGCCCTTGGTATGCGCGGCGACACTTCACTTGTGTTTGTGGCTCCAAAAGTTTTCGGCGACGAACACTCTGCAAACACTACTTTTGCCGGTGCCGACCAATATGCCCAAACCCACAAAAGAATACTTAACCGCAACATTCGTATCATCCTGCCGAAACCAAAAGAGCAGCAACCCCAAATCTCCGACATCAACGGCTTGATCAAATACACTTCGGAATCCGACAAGCTAATCTACATTGAAACAGCATCTTATTTGCATCCCTATCTCCAGCCGGGACAAATCGAACAAATACTTCTCCGCAAAAATATTTCGCCCGACACCGTGTATATCAACACTCGGGGTCAGCTAGTTACCATCGAAAACGGACGTCCTAAAATAATAAAGGTGTCTGTTGAAGACACAATGGACACCAACCGCCCAGTAAAATTTGAATTTACAGGCCGTTACACTTCCGACATATTTACCGAAACAGGATTATTCGCCCGCATAGGTGGCAAAATAGCTCGACAGCATGATTTCAACGTTATACACGCACACGACTGGCTCACCTACGAAGCCGGAATAGCTGCAAAAAAAGCCACAGGCAAGCCTCTTGTTGTACATGTACACGCCACAGAATACGACCGCAGCGGCGCAACGCCAAACCCTCAGGTGTTTGCCATCGAAAAAGACGGAATGGAACAAGCCGACGCCGTAATCACTGTTAGCAACCACACCCGCGACATCGTTATCGACAAGTACGGAATAGACCCCGACAAGGTGTTCGCCATCTACAACGGTGTGGATTTCAAACCCGACCGTCGAAAATACAAAAAGCCCGAAGGCGAAAAACTTATAACTTTCCTTGGAAGAATCACCTACCAAAAAGGTCCGAGATATTTTATAGAGGCGGCATACAAAGTGCTCAAACAAACCAACAACGTAAGGTTTGTAATGGCTGGCAACGGAGATATGTTTGCACAAATGGTAACCGCAGCAGCAAGATTGGGCATCGCCGACAAATTCCATTTTACCGATTTTCTCAACCACGACGAAGTACGGCATCTATTAGCGGTAAGCGACATTTATGTAATGCCGTCAGTATCAGAGCCCTTTGGAATTGCTCCATTAGAGGCTGCTAGATGCAAAGTGCCAGTGATTATTTCAAAACAGAGCGGCGTGTCTGAAGTACTAAAACACGCTATAAAAGTAGATTACAACGATGTTGACGCCATAGCCGACGCCATTCACGCATTAGTGGAATATCCTGCGCTATCGAAACACATTGTAAAAGCCGCATACAACGAAGTGCGACATCTAAAGTGGGACGAATGTGCCAAACAAATTTCCTCAATTTATAATTCTGTGTGCCACAATAAAAATACCGAAATATGAAAACACTCTCTTTCAACATCAACATTCACAAGTATTATTTATTGAAAAAATACCGTTTTTTCGATATCGGAAACGACAATTTCTATTTCGACGAACAGTCAACATGCTCATCAATAGAAGATTCTGAAAAAAACTGTCTACGTCCCGCCTTAGAAATGCTTTTGGCTTTGGTACGACAATACAAACGCCGCTTCAAATTTTCGATAACCATTTCGGGATTTGCCATTCAGCTTATTGAACGGTGCTGCAGCTCTATTATCTCACTATTGAAACAGCTTGCCCAAACTGGCGCCGTAGAATTTGTGGCATCACCTTACAACCATTCACTCGCTGGCATCAACGATACCGAAGAATTCAAACGCCAAATTAGGCTATCCGTGTCGGAAATTCAGCGATTGTTTAACGTAACACCCGAAACAGTACAAAACTCCGACCTTATTTATACCGACTCGATAGGCTCAGCCGCTTTTGACGAAGGGTTTAAGGCCATTTTGGTACAACCAGAAAAACGAAGCCTCGAGGTAAAAGGATCCGACTATTTGTATTTTCACCCCACCGCCCAACGTCTCAAAATTATTCCGCAAAATCAAAACTACTGCCAATTGTTTGAAAACGCTCTAAAAGACAGCAAACTGTTTGCTCCCGACTATTTGGTAGCACAACTAGGAACCAAGGCTGCTGGTGGCGACATCATGTTTGCTTCTATCAACTGCGAATATCTCGATGGCTCTAAATACAACAACAAAGATGTGTTAGCGTATGTTAAATCATTTGTGGAGAGCATTTTGGCATCAAAACGCTTTAAATTTGACGTCCCATCTGCTGCCGTACAAAAATATCAACCAATTGGACCCTACAAACTCCCAGACCCTGTGCCTGGTCTCAATTACCCGTCGTATCTTGCTCCATGGCTCGGCAACGACCTCCAACGCGAGGCTTTCTCCAAAATGAACGCTCTAAAAGAAAAAATCAAGCTGGTATCCAACCAACCGCTCCAACTTATTTGGCAAAGGTTGCAATGCAGTGATTATTTTTACTTTATGTCCGACGGATACCTCAACAACGCTAATCAAAACATTGTTTCCAACCCATTCGGAACCCCGTACAACGCATTTATTGTGTATATGAATATTATTGGCGATTTGGAACGCAGAACCGACCTCGAAATCAATAACGCAAAAACCGACCATTTAACTGATAAGCAGATAGCCGATTCTATTAAATACTACCAAACTAAAATAAAACAATTGAAACAGGAGTATCAGAAACGGAGTCTGCTGTAACTATAAGCAAATCTCTAACAATCTGTATATGAAAAGTTTAAAAGAAATATGCAAATATATCAACAACCAATACTTTTTTGAAACTACAAAACGAGAAAGAAGGCAAACTTTATCAGTGTTTTTACTATCAATAATTTTGCTGGTAGGAAACACAATTTACTCATCAGTGCACCGTCATCATAAAACTAACGGCAGCACCAACGTCAATATGCTTCTACTGAACGATTCGGCTTTCGCCGTTAAAACCAATGAAGACTCTCTCAACAGGCTCGATAGATATATTGTAGAACGGTATAGCAAACTTTCTCTATTCAAATTCAACCCAAACACAGCACAAGAAAACGAACTAACACTATTAGGTCTCACCCAAAAACAAATTAACACACTACTCAACTACCGCTCAAAAGGCGGCAAATTCACTTGCAAAGACGACTTTAGAAAACTATACGGAATAAGATACAAGCAGTTCCAGATACTCCGGCCATATATTGATTTGCCCGAAAAAGAAACCCACAATCAAATGAGCACCGCATCTACATCCTCGTACAAAAACAACAAGGGGCAAAATCTAACACCAAGTCCCAACGACGACAGCACCAAAAACACACTTTTTAAATTCGACCCAAATTTTATCTCCGAAGAGGATATGTACCGACTTGGATTTTACACCAAACAAATTGAAAGCTTTATAAAAATGCGAAACGAGGGCAAAAAATATTATGTTAAACAAGATTTTGCCGCGCTATACTTTGTTGACGATAAAAAATTCAAACAATTAGAACCCTACATTACTATCGACTTGATAAAACTTTTGGGTCACGAGGCTTACAATCTCAACACCATCACAGCAGATGATCTTGCAGCTAAAATAGATATTCCCGATAAGGATGCACAAAAAATAATAGAAATGCGCACTGCATTGGGCGGTTTTTACTCGGCATACCAATTGAGCGACTGCGGAATAGCATACAATTCGGCTCAAAAATATGCACAATATCTATTTGTGGCTCCAAGTTTCAAAATCAAAAAGATAAATATCAACGACATATCCGAAAACGACCTTAAAGCACATCCCCTATTCAACGCCAAACAAGCCGAAGTAGTAATAAAATACCGCACCGAAAAAGGACGTCTTATGCATATCGAAGACCTCCGTTCGCTCAACCGTTTCGACAAAAACGAATTAAAAAAGATCGAAAGGTATTTCAGTTTTAAATAAAAAGGTTCACCGAATTACAGTATACACAAAAAAAAATCCTTCACAACATATGTTATGAAGGATTCATAAAAGTAGGGCGGCTACCTGCTCTCCCGCATTGTGGCGCAGTACCATCGGCGCAAGCGGGCTTAACTTCTCTGTTCGGGATGGGAAGAGGTGGTGCCCCGCCGCTATGG